>Ga0172371_10004117_pt1 | contig 22185 bp, 21 predicted proteins | sample Lak12m_FD_114543 | JGI IMG/M metagenome (GOLD analysis project Ga0172371, IMG submission 114543) | Freshwater microbial communities from Kabuno Bay, South-Kivu, Congo - kab_022012_12m | ecosystem: Environmental > Aquatic > Freshwater > Lake | place: Democratic Republic of the Congo: South-Kivu...
AAATAGGCTTCTTTTTTATCATAATCAGCTGCCGCCAGGTCGTAACCAGTAGCCGAATCATAAACATTTGTTTTGGCTTTCATATAGATTAAAAATATAAGATTTTGTTGTCTTGGTCAATAAAAACCGGGGCCGGCAGATGTCCGCCAGCCCCGAAGGTCAGAAGCACTTGAGCACCACCCAGACGATGTTGACCACCGCCCAGGAGACCACGTTGGAGAACTCGCCCAGGAAAAGCCCCTTGGTGGCTCTATCCCAGCCCCCCTGCCGCCCCTGGAGGTACACCTGGACCAGTCGCGGGACACAGGTGGCGTCAGTGGCCAGGAGAGAGAGGCCCGGAAGCCAGTCCGCGCTGCCGGACGACCACATGAAGTAGGCCATCCAGAGTTGCGGAATCCCCTTGCACCATACCGCCAGCCAGCCGCGTGTCATGGGGTCCTTGAGGCTTCTGGTCACGACGACCGTCGCCACTGAAAGCCCCAGCACCAGCACGCAGACGACGGTGTCGCCAGGGTTCCAGCGTACAGATCCGACGGCGAGGAAGAAGAGAGCCAGGATGAAGACCACCCATTGGGCGAAGATGATCACCGTGTAGAGGCGGATCTTCTGCTTTTTCTCCTTCCAGGCCAGGAGGGCGAGCGACAGGCTGATCACCAAGTAGCCGATGAAGATGACCAACATGGCCAGGGTCAGACCAGCGGTTTTACCCGCCAGCAAGTTGATGACCTGAGGGACCATGTAGACCCAGGCCATCATGATCTGGAACCAGAACAGAATCGCAGACATGACAGCCTCCCTGCAGAAAGTCGTGTTTCGAACGACCTGAAATAATAACAAATTGTGACGCTTTTGTCAATCAGCACAACATAACTAATTTATTTTTTGTAAAAATATATTTTGCCACATAGACACTGTAATTTTATAAAACAAAAAATCTGTATAATCATTTTCGTTCGGTTTTGCTATAATATGAGTGATTAAAAAACAATATGTTTAAAACAAACAAGCGGACACTTTTAATGTCTGTTTTTATTTTCTTTTTCGTCAGCATGCTATTTATTAATTACAACACAGTTTATGCTGCTGAAAATGACACCTACATTAAGAGCGACGGCTTTTGGTATAACCTCAAGACACTGGGAGGGGACGTACATCAAAAACTGAGCCGCCTCTGGGGCGGACCCGTAAATGAAATAAAATACTTACGACAGCGAGTGGAAAATAAACGCGAAGAAATGTCCAAGTATAAAGAACAAAATGATCTTGATGGATATTTAAGGGCTGCCAATGACCGACGTAACCTCGAAGAAAAAATTTTTTATATCGAAGCTAAAAATCTTCATGTTGTTGGCTCCGTAGAAGACTTTCCCAAAGACTACTGGGCAGAAGGAGATGATATCGCAGAAATAAATGAAGGCCGAAAAGTTAACGAGCAAGTTACCCAGTTAAATAAAGAGCTATCTGATGCTAAAAAAATTGGAGATACTCAAAAAGAGAAAGAGAAACAGGATGCGCTAAGAACGATCCAGAATCAGCAGGATGAAATGAAACAATTTAAAGAATTGTTTAGACAAAACGATACCAGCGATGCAGAACGCGCTGTCGCTGGAGCCACCGATAAAGAAAAACTAAAAATCTTATCAACACAAGCGGAAAAAATGGACAATGCCTTTCTCGATGAATTTTTTAGAGAAGGATTCAAAAATGTTGACACAGAAGTAAACAAAGAATATCCGAGTATTAGCTCAGAAATGAAAGAAGCTAAGGATGCGATTGAAACAGCGTTAAAAGCAATTCAAGAAAGCGCCCTACCCGACTGGGAAAAAATAAAAGTAGCGCGTGATCTAACAAGCAAAGCCATTGGTGAAATGGCTACCAAAATTGATAGCAGTCTCAAAAAACCATTAATAGAGTTACAAAATACTCGCAAAGACGTTGATGATGCTTTTAGTGATATTGCAAACGCTAAACCAGATCCTAATGCGACAACCCTTGGCAGCGTAGTTCCAAAACTTCAAAAAGCTGTTGAACGAACATCTCTTGCGACTATTAAACCACTCGAAACCGAAGCACCAACCACGCAAAATAAGCCAATCGAACAGGCCCCAAAAACAACCACTGCCGTGAACAATAAACCGGTGCCGACACCAGTAAAGCCAGAACTCAAAAAATTACCTTCCACTTCAAATAACTCCGCACCCTTAGTAATGAATTATTATAAACAGCTGAATGGAAATGTTAGCAATTTCTTCAATGCTGCTTTTACTGCTTCTGGTGGCGTCCCGCCTTATCATTTTCAGCTAGGTACAGCTGGTGGATTTCCACCACAAGGCATTATCGTTAGCCCAAGCGGAGTCATCTCGGGCACACCAAGTGCTGTTGGCACATACATTTTTAATGTTTGTGCTGTTGATGCTACTGGTTCTTACGCCTGTGCCAACACAACCATGTATGTTAACCCCAAAATCGAATCCGCTCCAGAACCGGAACTAGAACCACAACCACAAAATTGCCGTGACTGTGCCGCTGAAGATGAAACTTGTTATCAAAAATGGCAAGGCTGGCTTAAGGATTGCCGGGCAGAATCAAATTCGCCAGCACACTATTCAGACCCCAATTGGTACAATGAAAATTGTTATGCCAAAATCCCAACTTGGGAAGGGCAATGCGAAGACGATGAAGCCGCCTGTGAAAAAGCTAACCCCCGTGGTTGTCCAGGAAGCTATTAATAAACTTCAAATATGTCTGACGAAACAAAAAATATCGTGAAAAAAATAATCCCTTAGCTGGTGTTCATTTGCCTCATGTCTTTTTGTATTTTTGTCCCCTATCTCTATTGGTATACAAAGTCAAAAAACTTTTCTGGACAGCAAACTTACTGCGGTAGCCTTGTTGATAAAACGACAGACACAAGTCTAGAAAAAATATTTCTAAATAAAATATTGAATGCTCAAGCCATCAATGTTTATGGCCGACTTGTCTATAATCCAGTCAAAGAATCATATAATTTACAGGATGGACTTTTTAGCATTCCCGTTGATCTCTCTGAATGTCAGGAACTTAATTATTTTCGTGACAATAATCCGCTAGTCATTATTAACGGGACAGTAAATTATAACAACGAAAAGCCGTATATTTTTGTCCATGGGCTTAAGGAAAGTATCCCCGGTTGGTTACAAGTCATCTATAATGCGGCGCCACTTACCAGCACCTACATTACTTTCTCATTGCTTTTTGGTATCATTTCTTTTTTCCGCTGGCTATTACCTAAGATTGGTTTGGGGAAAGAGAAAAAAAAGGAAAAAAATATTACCCTTATTAACAATAGACGAGCGGGTTCTTTAATTCTACTTGGGCTATTCACTCCTCTCACATTTCTAATCAACCCCTATCTCGGACTGGGCATATACCTTGCAGGGCTTCTGGCTTGGGCAAAACCAGCCTTACAATCACAAAAGAAAATTGTCGCTTTCATTGGACTCTGCTTTTGCACCCTGGGCATAATCAGCATGACAATATATACATTCTCTATAGATGCCTTTCGCGTTCCGCATGGAATTAACTTCTTTGATGGTATTATCAAAAATGAATCCAAAACAGCTACCGGCACGGAACCTCTTGTTTTAACAGCCTACACAAACACTAAAAATGGTTTTAGTTTCCACCCGCCCAAAAACTGGGAAAAAAATGAAAGTGGAAAAGAAAATATGGTGGTTCAATTTACTGCCCCAGGCGATCTTGGGACTGCTGAAGGGAAACCCATCCACGCCAAGATGGGGGTTATGATTATTACCCTGCCGCAAAATGTCTCCCTCGATGACGTTTTTAACGCCTTAATGAAAGAAGCAAAGAACACCAAGGATTTTAATCTTATAAAGGATAATACCCCTCTCTTTGTTGGAGGTCAGTTAGAGTCACGAATGCTCGAATCAACACAAACAGAAAAAGGTTATAATGGTCACCTACTAATGGCTCTTATCCCAAAAGGTAATAAACTTTACATGATTGGAGCCCAAGCGCCATCAAAAGATTGGGAAACATTTCAAGCACTTTTCCGTGATTCAATAAGAACATTCGAAATACAATAATATGAAAAAGTTTGTTTTATTACTCACTCTTTTTTCCTTTCTACCTCTTGCTACCTGGGCTTGCTCCTATCAAAGAATCACCCACACAATCACTAGTGATTTTTGGTTTTATTGGCCCTATTATTTAGGCTGGCTAATTCTAATTATTTGTTTTATTGTTTTGAGTCGTTATAAAATAGCTCTAATTATTATCCCATTGATTTTGATTGGAAGCTTACTCGTCTTTAACCATTACTACCCCATTAAAACAGACGAAATCCACTGCGCTACAGGCGATGGCATTTACTAATATATGATTAAAGCAATTATTTTTGATTTAAATGGTGTCTTTATCCAAAGCCCCATGCTCTCGGACCGTTTTGCGTCTGACTTTAATGTTCCCAATGATAAATTTCTGCCAGCTCTAAAAGAAATTATGGCACTAGTTCGCCAACCAAATGCTAACGGACTATATTCATACTGGAAACCATACTTTGATATTTGGAATCTGAATTTATCAGAACAAGAATTCTATAATTACTGGTTTAAAGCGGAAAAAGAAATTTCCGAGATGCTCGACATTGCTAATAGGTTGAAGAAGAATGGCCTCAAGATTTTTATTCTCTCCAACAACTTAAGAGAACGAACAAAATATTACGAAGAAACTTTTTCTTTTTTAAAAACCCTGCCTGAAAAAGTTTATTTTTCCTGGCAAACAGGTTTTATAAAACCAGATGAACGCGCTTACAAACTAATCCTTGATGAAAATAATCTGCAGTCAGAAGAATGCCTATATTTTGATGATTCAACCAAGAACGTGGAGGTTGCTAATTCGCTTGGAATAAAATCGTTTATATTCAAGAATATAAAACAATTAAAAAGCGACCTCCAAACAATATTATCAATTACCTTATAAATCGACATAATTATTATGCCCAAAATAAGCCTAAAAACAGTCCGTTGGATATATTACATACTTTCTATTGTCTTAGTAATGATTATCCTGGCTACCCCACACCTACTTAGTGATGGATATTCTATTTTCGATGAAGAACTTATTGAGAGCTTAATCATCTTTACCACAATATTGATTTATGTTTTAATAGATTATCTTTACCAACAACGAATTCGAGAATCACAAAGAGAAATAAACGGAACTAATCAATATATCGGGGAACTAAATGTTAAACTAGAAACAATCGATGATCTCTTTTATTCTGATATCAAACAACCCCAAACATACAAAGAGTTTCAAGAAACACTGGCCTACTTTGCTAATACAATTCTGGGAATTATCAATGTCCCCACCGTCCACCTACGGATAATTGGAAAAAACAGCAAACGAACACTAGGAGAATTTTCCCTAGACAGACCACATCAAAAAAACAAACCACTTAAATGTGGGAATGCGGAGCTACTTGCCGGTAAGAAACCCGAGAAACAAATTGCTATTGCAGCGAAGATTAATCACGATCAGTTAGCTGTTTTCTGCGTAATACCAGATAAGGATTTAAAGAAGAGCGAAAGAACTATGATTCAAGCAACAATAAATCTTTTGGCCATGCTCATTCTTTCCTACCCAGGTTTTAAAAAATAATTTGATACAAAAAAGCCCCGAGTAAATCGAGGCTTTTTTGTTTGTAATAGATTATTTTGGTCGAACCGATGAATGGTGATGTATAACCTTCCAGGCACCTGTGGCATCTTTCTTCCACACATAAGAAAATCTTGCTTCTACAATCTGGCGGTTATCAGCTGGTCCAAGTGTAAAGTTGTATAAACCAGAATGAAGATAAGTATCTGGGCCCAATGCTTGGCAAGCATCTTCCACAATGACGCCTTCGGGATCTTTTTCTAAAAAATGCTCAAAATATCCTTCGGCTTGTTCAGTACCCTTTTTAAACTCGCCATTAACTGTGGGTAAAAAAGTACAATCATCGGAATAAAATCCCGCAACCTTCTTAGGATCCTTTGATAAAAGGGCTTCGTTCCAAGCGCTGAAGTTAGCACGTGCTAATTCTAAATTTGGCATGTCTTTTCCTGTTTCGAATTGTGTCATAATATCTCTATTAATAAATTATTTAAGCGGCTAACTGATTCCCTTCACCAGGTGCTCTCTTACTTTTAGGTGCTATGTCTTCCTTCTGTTTGGCCCGTGCTTTATCCTTGGCTGCTTTCACAGCGGCTGAATAGGCTCGTTCATCTCTTTGCATTTGTGCTCTTCTTTTTAATTTTGCTTCATCATAAAGAGCTTTTAGTTTAGGGTTATCAGCAATCTCTGGACTCATATAATAGCCATAAACTTGCGCGGTGACAACTTGCTGATAAGCCACTGTCCCCATAGCAACCAAATTACCACCAACAACTTGACTCAAATGTCTATAATACCGTTTTTCTCTCGTAGCTTTAGGTTGATAACCACGGTGCGCCATCAATGTCTCTAGAAACAACATCGAGGTGCTACCATTACGATCGCCAAAAGGATGAATGTCCAACATATCATTGTGTAGCTTGGCCGCCTCAACAGCATACGCTCTTCGGCCTACTTTATCATCAGTCCAAAGTGCATTGGCCCGCGCCACCACGTCTTCCATGGCTGACTGAACGTGCTGTGGAGCTAAACCAAAACGCTTGAAAAACGTAACATTTTCATTGGGACGTGAGCGCATGTGAGATGTTTGTTTCGGAACAATGCTTCGATTATTGGCCATGTGAAGAGACTCAATATCTTCAAGAGTCAAATGATCTTTTTTCGCCAATTGAGTAACAACTTCAGCTGCGCGTGCTCTATTCTTTTCTTTAATTGCTTCCATTCCCTCCGGTGTGCGATGATAAACCGCCCTAACCGCATCTTCGTAGCTTACGCCTTCTCCGGCTTCATTTTTTTCACGAATATATCGAGTTACAAGTTGTTCATCAATGATGTCACCAAATTCTTGAAAAATTTCTTCAAAAACATCAGCAACCATTTTTTCCGCGTGCGTCCGCATCTTTGTTAAACACATTAAACAATCCTGTAACCGCTCAACAGCGGCCTCATTGTTTTGTTTGCCGCTTACAAAAACTTCAGAAAATTCATATAGCTGCCCCACGATTTCTAATAAAGCAATTCGGACATCAGAAATTTGCTGTTCTTTATCTGGGTCTTTCTCGCTAGCACGATTATATAAATCATTTAACTTCCCTTCGATTTGCCCCATTGTTTCTTTCAAAAGCCTTTCATTCATTTCAGTTAACGACTCTTCAATAGAACGTCCGTGACTTCCCGCAGTTACTTTCCGACTATTTCGGGAACGCGCCGCCTCGGGTATCGGTGGAGGCTGAACTGCAGGCGGCAATGGAGGTGGGACATCCTCCAGCAACTCCGAATCTAGCATTTCCAAAGCTGCATCAGCTTCATCCTCAAGAGGAATCAAGTCTGCCTCTGTAAGTTCGATCACGGCATCATCCTCTGAAACACCTTCCTTTCGTGAAATTTCCCTAACCCGTGGCACACCAGCCGCCTTTACATTCGCAACAACTTGTTTCCCTTCTTATAAGATCTCAGCTGGAGTCCCTTCATTTTCGACTGTCCTTTCTTTCTCTTTGCTTTCGCCAGAACCACTTTTTAAATTTTCAGCTTTATTGTTCGACATATTAAAACTTTTTAATTTTTTGACGGATTTTTTCTTCCTTTCGTCTCGCAATCTCATCCAAAAAACGTCTGACAACGACATTCTGTCGTTCCTTAATAGAATCTATGGTGGCTACAAATCGCTCCCAAGCTTTGGCAATATTAGAACTCATATATTATTAATTCATACTCATTTTAGCACGAAATTTCGCAAAAAAAAACTCCCGCACCCAGCTCGGCCAGATGCGAGAGAATCTTCAGAAAGCGTGCAGTTGCGTTCCACAATCCGTCCGAGGATCGTAGATGAGCAGCTCCTTGCGCCGGTAGTCACCTCCAAGACTCGTGTAGCTAACGCCTCCGTCGAACACATCCTTGTGGTGGTGGACGTGACCGCAGAAGACGCGTACGATCCGAGGCGAAAACTCGGAGAAGAGCTGCCCGAACCTGGAACTTCCGAGGAAGGCGTTCAGGTAACCCCAGCCCTTGGGAACCAGGAAGTCCGGCCCGACCAGGAGCTTGCGCGTCGGCAGGTGATGCATGCCGACAACGATACGGCTGATGTGCCCGAGTCGCTCGAGGTGATCGCGCAGCTTCTGCAGCTGCCACTCCACCACCGATTCGTCGGACATGCCCCAATCGACCTGCCCCAGGTCACCCCAACCGACACTGTCATCGAATGGTGCCACCTTGAGCGCGAAGTCGTTTCGTGACAGACTCAATCGGGCCAGGCTGTAATCGTACCAGCCAATGCTACCCACGAAGCCCACGCCCTGGTACACGAACGGCTCCTTGTCCAGGGAATGGAAGCCCCAGGCGTCAAGCACGATGTCTTGGAGCAACTGGTACCGGTCTTGCGCCGGCACGCCAGTCTTCCAGAGGTCATGGTTGCCGAGGACGGCCAGCTTCTTGCCAGGGAAAGCAGCAAAGAGCGGCAAGCAGGAGATGATCCCCAGGTCGCCGTGCCCCAGATCTCCCAGGACAAGTAGCACGTCACCCTCTTCTGCATGGTAGCAGATGTACGCGGCCAGGTTGCGGACGGCGAGGTCACCTCCTGGCGCGTTGCCAAGGAGGTGAAGGTCAGAAACGATCCAAACCTTCATGGCTCCCTCCTTAGCTATGGGACATTAAAGAATAGCATATTCACCCCACTTAGTCAATCCAAACATTTTTACTTTATAATTAGCTAAAAACATTGACAAATTTCGGCTTTCTTGATATTCTTTGGTCATCTTTTATCAATATGGAAATCCGAAATATCGCCATTATTGCTCACGTTGACCATGGCAAAACATCTCTCACCGACGCGCTCATGAAACAGAACAACATGTGCGAACAAGGTGAAAGCATGGACAGCAATCAACTTGAACAAGAACGTGGCATTACAATTTATTCCAAAAACACCTCCGTTGTTTATAAGGATACAAAAATTAACATTATCGATACCCCCGGTCATGCTGATTTTGGATCAGAAGTTGAACGAGTCTTACGTTCTATCGATTCAGTGGTTCTCTTGGTTGATGCGCAAGAAGGACCCATGCCCCAAACTAAATTTGTGTTAAAAAAATCGATTGAACTTGGGCTTAAGCCAATCGTAGTTATTAATAAAATAGATAAACCAGCGGCCAGAATTCCGGAAGTTAAAGAAGAAATTTATGAACTTTTTTTAGACCTCGGCGCCAATGACGAACAACTCCAATTTCCGATACTCTATGCAGTCGCTAAAACAGGTCAAGCAACATATGACCCAGCAAACCTCGGTGAAAATCTTGATCCTATTTTGGATACAATTTTAAAGTATGTTCCACCCGCAACAACGCAAGAAGCTCTACTGATGCCACTCGAAGCTCAACCCTTCAACCTTGCTTACGACAACTTCTTGGGTCGTATGGCAATTGCTCGAATTTATAAAGGTAAAATAAGTCTGGGCCAAAAAGTAACAATATTAAAACCCGAAGGCACCAGCTTTGCCAAAATAACCAAACTTTTTACTTTTAATGGTTTAAAAAGGCAAGAGGTAAAAGATGCTTTTGCCGGCGACATAGTCCTTATTGCTGGCATCGCTGATATTTACATCGGCGATACAATCTGCGAAGACGAAAAACAAACCGCCCTACCCAGCATCCATATCGATGAACCAACGATAACACTGGATTTTTTAGTTAACGATTCGCCTTTTTCCGGCCGAGACGGTAAATATGTAACCAGCAAACAATTACGTGAACGATTGGAAAAAGAATTAGAAGTTAATGTCGGCTTAAAGGTGGATTTTTCTCCAACTGCTTACTACAAAGTTAGCAGTCGCGGTGAATTACATGTGGCTATTTTATTAGAGAATATGCGCCGCGAGGGATTTGAAATGCAAGTTTCACAACCAACAGTAATTATTAAAGAACTTGATGGCATTAAACACGAACCCTTCGAAGAAATTACTGTTGATGTCCCAGATTATTTAACTGGTAGTATTATTGATAAAATTTCTAGACGTCGTGGTATCATGACTAAACTTACCTCAAACAACGGACACGCTCGAATCATTTTCGAAATTCCTGTTCGTGGATTATTGGGCTACCGCAGCGAATTTATTGTTGACACCCGCGGCGAAGGAATTCTTTGCAGCCATAATATTGGTTTTAAGCCTTATGCCGGAGAAATCGATAAAACTGAATTCGGTTCCATGATTTCCATGGCTACCGGTGTTGCCCTAAGTTATTCCTTGGCCAACTTACAAAACCGCGGACAACTCTACATAGCCCCCAACATTGATGTCTACGAAGGCATGATAGTCGGCAATACAACTAAGGGGAATGACATGGAAGTCAATCCTATTAAGGGCAAGAACCTAACCAATATGCGCGCCGCTGCTGCCGATGAAGCCATCATGCTAACCCCGCCACTAGAACTTACCATTGAAAAAGGCTTGAGCATCATGCAAGATGATGAATATCTAGAAGTTACACCGCACTTTGTTCGACTACGCAAAAAATGGTTAACCAAGAATGAACGTAATAAACACTTTAGAAAACCAGTTGAAGAACTCTCAGAATAAAAAAGTAAGTGCCAGTCAGGATCAGCACTTACTTTTTTATGATTCTCTTATTCGCTCTTTTCTACATCTTCTACTTTTTCAATTCGCTCTCTTTCTTTATTCTCCCCGTCTCGCACCTTAGAATCATCCCAGGCCGGTAATATCTTTTTAACCTCACGCTTTATTTCAGTTAGCTTAATTTCCATCACTTTGCCAATAGTTTCCTTGGCCGTGCCTAAAGCTTCCTCGAATTTCTCTGCCGTATAAGCTGCTTTAGCTTTAACCAATAAAGCGTCAGCTTCATCTAATTGGTTTTTTACTCTTTCAGCAAAAGCCGGTGACCATTCGGCCATTTTAGCATTGGCATCTGTTCGGACCCTTTCCAACATAGCCGTTGCTTTCTCGATCGCATTATTGGATCGTGTACACAAATCTGTTTCAACCTTTTCAGCTTCATTGAAACGGACTTCCAATAATTTTTCAAAGGCTTCTTTAGCTGACTGCGCTGCTTCCTGGTAATTTTTATTTGCCAACTCTATCTTAGATCTGGTAATCAACTTGTCTGCTTCTGCCAATTTATCTTTGATTTCAGTAACTAATTCTGGCTTTAATGATGCTTCTTTGGCAATTAAATCTGAACGCAATTTAGCGATGTAGCTTTCTGCCTTATCAATCATATTCTGCACACGGACTTCATACCCCTCGCCCCAGGATTTTATTTCCTCCAGTTTCTCTAATTTTTTATCTTCCATTTTGCCATCGGCATTTTCTATCATATTAACAAAGTTGCGTGCCTTAATGGCTATTTGCATAGCCTGTTTGGCTGACTCGCTTGCATCTTTAAATGCTTCTTGCCCCATGGCATCCTGCGCTTTGGAAAGTTCTGTGTTAGCTTTAGCCATTTCATTCTCAATGTAAGTCTTTAAACGATCAGCCATAGTAGCTTTTTGTGCGTCGTAAACCTCTGACAGTTTTGCAATAGCCGCCTGCGCATTACGGATATGCTTTTCGGCGCTAACTTTTAATCCTTCCGGACCGATATTTTCATCTTTATTTTTCAACTCATCCTTAAGCTCTCTAACACGATCATTAAACTGAGTTGGTGTTCCTTCGGCATTAGATTTTTTTACCATATCAACAAATTCTTCAAATGAATTGGCCCTGGCAACCATGCGGTCATAAATGTCATAAGCTAGTTCAGTTTTACCAGCGGCTCGCAGTCGTTCAATTAGAGCCAACGTCTTTTCTTGATAAGAAGCGAGTTTTTCGGTTAACTGTTTTTCTTTTTCTTCTGTCCATTTTTTATTTTCAAGCATCTTATTATACTCTTGTAAGCGACGCTCTGAGAGTTTAGCCTCAAAGTCGGCTTTGGCTTCATCAGAGAAAGCCGTAGCGCTCATAACACGCTCATTAACATTCAGTTTTACTGAGTAGAGAAGATCTCCAGGTAAGGAATTCTCAGCCGCAGCAACTGTTCCGCCTGAAGTTGCCAATAATAATGCAATGATAACTACTGGAATCATATAATTTTTTGTTAATAATAATTGGAAACTGAAAACCTGCTTTATAGCCGGATTTTCAGCCATATATAAATTAATTGTTTTTAACATTTCTTTCTTTTCTGAAGTAGAAAGTTTGATGTTGTTGAACTCATGTTTAATTTTTCGGGATAGAATTTTCATAAATTTGTTTGAGTTTTTTCTTGGCTCTATTTAATTGAACCGAGACAACTCCGACATTACGTTCTAGCATCTTAGCAATGACTCGTGGAGAAAAACCATCTAAATATCTCAATTGAATTAACTCTTGTTCTTCTGGCTTAAGCTGCTCGAGATTTTTAAAAAATATTTTACTGTCGATGCCTACCGTTAAATCTTCCGCCGTTGCTGGTTCTTCTCCCTGCCTTTCAGTTAATTCATCTAATGAATTATTATCCTTATTTTTCCGTTGTTGATCAATTACTAGATTCCGAGCTATTTTAAAGAGAAGTGCGCGTTCATTCCAAACCACCTTTTTACTTTCATACTGCCAAGCACGCAAAAATGTTTCCTGAACCAGATCTCTGGCTAACTCCCGTTCAAAAACTCGGAAGTAGACAAAGCGGAAAATTTCGTCAGCATGCCTTTGAAATAGCTCTTGAAATTGTGCTTCCCGGGAATTCATAGCTTTCACTATATATGACGCTTAATTGTTTAAATCCTTAAGAAAGGTATTATAACACACAAGATTAAACCGCTTAAATTAGCAAATATTGCCTAAATTTAGGTAATTTCTATTGACTAAAGTTTATTTTCAGACTATAATAATGGCGCTGGGTAACCAGTGAAAAACAGTAACAGCAAAGGTCGGCTGTTTTTATGTAGGTTAACATAAAAAAATGCCTATGATGCTATTCTTCATCGGAATCATCGAAATGATTGTGGTAACTGCTTGGACTTCGGTCGTTAGCAAGGCCAAGGTCTTTAAAAGCGGGGCTATCACAAGCATTAACGTCCTTATCTGGTACTACATTTTGAACATCTTCGTCAACGACATTAATAACTGGAAATTGCTAGTTCTTTATGCCGCTGGATGTTCAGTAGGCACCATGCTCACAACCTATTTCTTCCAAGTACAGAAGAAAAAGGCACGAGCGGTTAAAAAATTAAAGTCCGTTAAAAAAGTTTATGGACATTCAAATGAAGGGGCTACAGTCTAATGACGATGTGCCCTTAGGATGAAAGCTCCTTAGTGATCAAAAGATTATTAAGGAGCTTTTCAATTCAAAAAATTTAAGCTAGAATTAAATCAAAATAGGCGGAATTAGTATAACGGTATTATATTAGCTTCCCAAGCTAAAGAAGCGGGTCCGACTCCCGTATTCCGCTCCATTCTTCGTTCGCCAAAGGCGAACTTCGAATGGCGCAGCCATGAGAAGTAGAAGAATGCACCTCGAAGCCCCACGCAAATGAAAGAGAAGTGGGCGAAGAGGTGCTGCGCTTCGTATGGCACGCCATCCATAGAACTAGCAGCTGATTGGCATGCCACAAAAATCAATTAAACCAATAAATAAAAAACACTTACTCGAACTCGGTCCAAATAAGTGTTATCGATCAGGCTGCGGCTAGCCGGCCAAGGATTGAATCCCCCGGTCCGTGATCCTGTACTTCCGCCGCAGCGGAAATTCCGGTTGAAGCAACTCGTGCTCTTCCTCCAGTCTCGAGGTCACGAGCTCATCATCTTCCAGCTCCGCCAGATAGACGTAGATGCTGCCACGCCGCAGCTTCTTGTTCGAGGCTGTGATGAGGTCCAGTCCGTACCACTCTCGGAGAGGTTGCTGATTCAGCAGGGTAAGGATAAGAACCCGCCTAGCCTTACGCCACCACATAAAGGCCCCCTCACAAAACAACTTAATAGCACCTTAGCAATATTGTTGTCAGTGGTCAATATGAATTTTAAAAAATATTATTATCGATTTATATGAAAAAACTTTCTCTTTTGTTCGTGATTACTGCTTTTTTACTCACTGGCTGCGTAAAAAATCAAACAGCCGAAAAACAAGACCTACCCACATCAAACGACACTGTTGTTGAAAAGTCTCAGAATGTAGAAATACAATTAAGCGACGAACGCATTAAAGAACTTCAAAATATCAATGATCGTTTGGCCGTATCATTGATGCGAGGCGATGCTAGTCTAGCACCAACCTTTGAAGAATTTACGTTAACGGTTACTGACATTAATAAAACTCTGCAAGCTACAATCAAAAACATTGAGTCCGAGCTGACTGGTAAAGACGTACCCGATGATTTAAATTTAAAAGTCATTGGCATTAAAGCAGTTTACAATCAACTTAGAACGGCGCTATTGCGTGATAAGCCAGAAAACACGCCAACACCAGAAGAATTTTATCGCTCGGTTCAAGATGCCCAAACCAATTTACTCAAGATTGTAGAGGCTCTTCCTTTGGCAAACGTAGACAGTGATTCCCCAGAAAAAAGTTCAACCGTCACAGTTGCCGTACCAGAAAACTTAGATCTGTATAGACAAAAAATGACTGAGTATACTCAAGTCGGCGGACCAAATCCTTTACCAAATATAAAATTTATTACCAAGAACATTCTCGTGCCCTACACTATCGAACCCGAGAGAACGGCTGTTGATGTCTCCCTCGTAGGCATACCTCTTGGCGGTGGTCCAGACAAAGCTTTTGCCTCGTACTTAAAAATAAAGGATAGTACAGCTTACACTTTGCTAAATATCGACATAGATGGTTGGGCTGGAGTTTCCGTAGCCATTGCTATTGCTCACCCAATTGTCGAGAAAACACTGCTCCAATTCCCAAACATTAAAAAAGTTGTTTTTGATTACGCACCAGGTGACAAACCCGCAGCTATTTCTGACACTGAGCAATATTGCCAATTTTTTGGCGAGCATTGTCCGGAGCTCGAAACGCGTTGTGCTTTTTGCGGAGTAACACAAGTATCAAATTACGCTAGCTGCCACAGTAAAGAATTTTGTGCTAACATTCCCATGCAATAATTATAAACAATGGAAAAAACAAAAAGACTGGGACTTTCTAGCATAGAAGCCCAAAAACTACTAAAACAAAACGGCCCTAATTTATTGGTAAAGAAAAAAGAACTTCATTTTATTCTTCAAGTTCTTTCACATTTTAAGAATCCCTTGATTATAATTTTGTTGATCGCTACGGCTGTCTCAGCTGCAATCGGCGAATTAACTGATGCCACCATTATCGCTTGCATGATTTTGTTTGGCGTTATTCTTGATTTTGCGCAAGAATATAGCGCCAATAAAGCGCTCCAAAAACTTTTGGCCACAGTACAAACTAAGGCCACGGTAATACGCGATGGATTCAGAAAAGACATTGCGGTTTCAAAACTGGTCGTTGGCGACTTAATTATACTTAGCTCCGGGGACATGGTTCCGGCTGATGCTCAGTTGGTTGAAGCCGAAGATTTCTTTGTTAATCAATCAGCCATAACCGGCGAGTCCTTCCCTGTAGAAAAAACTGTTAATTCAGATAAAACAACGGACCAACAACTCTACAGCGGATCAAACGTTGTCAGCGGTAGTGCTAAGGCGCTTATTACAAAAACCGGCAATGATACAGAGTTTGGAAAGATTGCACAAGACCTCTCAGAGTCGGACTCCCAAAGTGAATTTGAAAAAGGCGCCACCAAGTTCGGCTATTTTCTCATGAAAACAATCTTTGTCTTGGTTGTTTTCATTTTTTTCTTTAACTCTCTTTTCCGCCATGACTATCTCCAATCTTTCATGTTTGGCTTAGCCATTGCTGTGGGCATTACACCAGAGCTGTTACCCATGATCATGGCGATTACCATGACAGTTGGCTCAAAAAAAATGTATAAGAAGGGTGTTATTGTAAAAAAGCTGTCCGCCATCCCAGATTTTGGTAGCATGAACATCCTCTGCACCGATAAAACAGGCACCTTGACTGAAAACAAAATACGTCTAGTCCAATACTCAAATTATAACGGCGAAAAAGACGAGGGGGTGCTCCTTTACGCTTATCTAAATAGTTATTTCCAAACAGGTATCGTCAATCCGCTTGATGACGCAGTTCTTTCATACAAGCACGAGAAGATAGCAGAGTTCAGTAAAGTTGAAGAAATCCCCTATGACTTTTTCCGCAAACGACTAAGCATCGCAGTTAAACGGCATAACAGTTGTACTCTAATAACCAAGGGCGCACCAGAAGAAATCATCAAATACTGCACAACTATAAAAGTTAAAGACGAGGTTATTACCTTAAATAATGAACTTAAAAAGACACTTCAAAAAACTTATCATGATTTAAGTTCCCAAGGTTTTAGAGTTCTTAGTGTCTCTTCCAAATCAGTTGCCGAGAAGAAGGAGTATTCGATATCTGAAGAGAAGAACATGACATTTGAAGGCTTTGTGTCTTTTTTGGACAATGCTAAAAAAGATGTCAAAGATGTACTTTTGGAGATTAAAAATCTTGGTATCGCTGTGAAAATAATTACCGGTGATAATGAACTTGTTACTCAAAAAATTTGCCAAGATGTGGGGCTAGAAATTAAAGGTATACTGAAGGGTGAAGAACTAGACAAAATGACTGAGCCTGCCTTGAAAGTGCAGGTGCAACATAATAATATTTTTGCTCGCTGTTCTCCAGAACAAAAAAATCGTATTATCAATGCCTTAAAAGCGGATGGGAATGTTGTTGGCTACATGGGTGATGGAATAAACGATGCGCCATCACTAAAAAGCGCTGATGTCGGCATTTCAGTAGAGTCAGCAGTTGATGTTACCAAAGAATCAGCCGACATGGTTCTGACAAAAAAGAGTTTGGGCGACTTAAAAGATGGGATTATTGAAGGACGAAAAACTTTTGCCAACACCATGAAATACATCATGATGGCTCTTAGTTCCAATTTCGGTAACATGTTTAGCGCGGCCGGGGCCATCCTCTTTCTTCCCTATTTACCCATGTTGCCTATCCAGATTCTACTCAACGACCTTATTTATGATTCCTCGCAAATTGCTATACCGTATGATAACGTCGATCCTGAATTAATTAAGACTGGACGTCGCTGGGATTTAAAAGCTGTAAAAAAATTCATGTACCTGTTTGGTCCAATCAGTTCTATTTATGACTTTGCCACCTTCTTCTTGTTTTTCTTTGTGCTACAATCTCCAGCTCATGTTTTCCAAACATGTTGGTTTCTAGAATCATTAGCCACCCAGACACTCATCATCCACATAATCAGAACCAGGAAAATACCGTTCATTCAAAGTCGGCCAAGTAAATGGTTGGTTTTAAGCAGTCTAGTCTGCGTTTCAATCGGCTGGATCATTCCCTTCTCTCCCTTGGGACCGCTTTTCAAATTTTCACCACTCCCAGGAAAGTATCTCTTGATGATAGCCGGGCTAGTGATCCTTTATCTGTGTACTGTAGAAATTGCCAAACGATTATTTTATAAAAGAGTAAATCTATAAGATAAAAAGAACTCCGCCATCAGACGGAGCTCTTTTTTATTCAATACTACTTTATATCACCCTTTGGTTCAGCGCGGAAATGACCCGGCTTTATTAGATAACTCACATTCATTTCTACCTTCATCTTTTGCTGGCCGCTTGGGACAACAATAGTTTCTGGAGAACCACCCATGCCCATGCCACCCTTACCGTAATCCATAGTTGGATAAACCATATTCTCCCACCAACCTACAATTTTTGTTAAGCGAACACCTGCAGCTTCAGAAATTCCAGTGGCCTTTGATCTTGCATCCTTTAAAGCAGCAATTCTGGCCTCTTGTTTAATTTGTTCAATCTTTGAAGAAGTGAATTCAATTCCTTGAACTTTATTGGCACCAACAGCACTAGCAGCTTCAATCACCTTACCTAAAAGCTCTTTGTTCTGATCAACGCCCTCGATTTTAATCAATAATGTCTGTTCAGCATCATAACCAGTAACCTCGCTCTTATTATCGGTATAAACGTAATGCGGATTCAAATTAAAATTTGTTGTCTGTAATTTTTCTGCAGGGACACCTAACTTCAATACTGCTTCGATGATTTTCTTAGTTGAAGAGGTCATGTCAGAAATGGCCTTGCTAGCACTTTTCTCGTTGTTGATCGTCACCCCAATGTTTAAATTTGCAGTGTCAGGTTCATAAGTTATTTCCCCAGTTCCAGTTACTTGTACCTGCCAGTTATACTGATTAACAATACGATCGCGTACAATAGCCACAATAATAATAGCCGTCAAACAGAGCACGGCAGCAAGCTTAATCCACTTGTGACCTGTGCAGCATTTTTTTTCTGCATCCATAAATATTTTTATTAATTGTTATAGGTGTTGTAAATGTCTTTTTGCTTTGTTGTTTGCTTGTTTCTTTGTTCTTTTGTTCTACTCACCATTATTACTCCAACAGCAACAACCCTATCATAACAGCTATCCCCAAAAGCATAAAGAGCAATTGATACACAGAGTGGCAACGAGGACACTCTTTTTGATGTAATTCTGGGATTAAATCTGAGCCAGCAATATAGACAAAACCACCCCCAGCGATAGCCAGAACAACCAACTCAAAAGAAGCAACTCTCCCGGCTAATAATAACCCGCAAAGGCCACCAACTACAGCCAATAAAGCAGAGGCTAAATTCAAAAGTAAGGCTTTTTTCTTAGAAAGACCAGCATAAAGTAGAACCCCAAAATCCCCAACTTCCTGAGGGATCTCATGGAATAAAACAGCCATAGAGGTAGCCAGCCCTAGAGGCAAGCTAACTATAAAACTTGAAGCAATAATCAACCCGTCTAAAAAGTTATGTAATCCGTCACCAATCAAATTAGTATAGGCGATTGGTTTAATACCATGCTCGTGTGTATGATCAACCTTATGGCAATGATGCCAATGAACATACTTTTCAATGACGAAAAAGATGATTATGCCCAACAAAAAATATAATCCATAACGCACGGAAAAACCTACATCTTCTACGATACGTGGCACTATATGGATAAAAACCTCTGCAAACAATGCACCCACAGAAAAACTAACAAAGTACAAAAGAAGATGCTCTAATTTTTCTTTTTTTATTCCAATAAAAAAAACACCGACCAATGACACTAAACTTACAATTAATATGCTAAACAACGAATAAATCCAAATCATATTATTTTAACATCTTTTCAATATATCTTTTATATTCTAACTGTTTAGTAATCGAGTTGTTCATTTCGAGTGAAACAATTTTGCCAAAAAATTTGCGCGGAACTTCTCTTAAATAATCTAACTGATGTTTATCCGTTATGTAGTGAATATCATGTTTTTGTTGCCGCGCATAGCCATTTAGATGGTTACACCCGACGCCGTGTTTGTCGACAAAGGCTTCTTGTTTACTATATTCAGCCGTATATCTGTTTTTCGATGCCCACAGGTGTGAGAAGTCTATACAGATCCCCGCCACTGGTTTAAGCGTAAACTCTGGCGTCAGTATATTATCATAGTTAAATTCAATGTAAAGATTATGTCGATACTTCCAACAACGCTTCAAAAGTTCAGGATAATTCTCGTGGTGATTGAAATATCTGGTTTTAAACCTTTTCCAGAAAAACTCAAATTCCCACGGTTCAAATTCATCTCGGACATGGACATGTGGGACCCACTGAATTTTCGACTTATCGAGCGCTGCGTAAAGTTTTTTCCGCTCTGCCAATTTTATAAAGGTCGGAAAAACCGAAACCGCCTTAAGGCCTAAACGTTCTACTTCAGCAAGCTTGTGTTTCCAAGAAAATTTAGGACAAGTGGTAATAGTTGGAAAAATTTCAAAGGCCATAATCAACCTTTCTGTTTGTAATTGTTAATTTTTTAATCGCCCAAGCGTAAACTAACTGACACAAAAGAGCTACTAAGTAAGATGAAACTACTGACATGAAATAAAAGATGAAAAAACTTAAATAATAGTTAAGTCCCAAGAAATATAGATAAGGATACATAAGCCACATCACTGAAAAATGGGTTAGGAAAATCCACAAACTATTTTTCCCAAAAGCCAAAAGAATCTTTTTCCCAAACTTCCAGCCCATTATCCTATCTTTGTAATAAAACATTAAATTAAACATTGCTGGTCCGTAAAAGTACCGCTGATTATAATAATAATCCTGTCCCCAGATCATGATTAAGAAATCAGCCAAAATTATCATAAGCCAAACAAATATTTCTGGCTTTTCTGCGTGATAATCCAAAAAACGATCTCGATAATACATCCCATAACAAAAGAAAAAAAGAAAAGGTAGGAAAATAGGGAAACCAAAAGGTTGTTCTGGCAGTGGTGAGACAAAGTACACCAGGCTAATGAAAAAACTTAATGGCAAAAACAACTTTTTGTGGCGCCACTTCAAAAGCAACGGATATAAAAGATAGAACTGAATTAGAACTAAGACAAAATAAAAAGGCACTGATGCTGTCCCGGTTACAAGCTGATAAAGCACCTCTTTGATGCTTGTTCCCTTGAACCAAAACAACCACATTGTGACTAAAAAGTATGGCAAAACTATTCTAACAATTTTTCTAAGGTAAAAATCTTTTAATTCAATCTTGCCTTTGACATGATTTAATAAAATTCCCGAGCAGATAAAGAAAAAAGCAATGGCAAAACGCGCTGAATTATTCATCAAATTTATAAAGAACGTATTGTTGTGCAAACCTTCAGTATGAGTAAAGAAAAAACTAACATGAATAAAAATTACAGCCAAAATAGCCAGACCACGTAAGACATCAAAAAAAATTAATCTTTCGGAAACATGAGCTGGCTCTTTTATCTCGGCTTTACGAAAAAAAACACGCCGAAATGACGGCAAGATAAGAACTAACAAAGTTAAAATGACTAAACTCCATTCATCCATAAATGATGTTTACTCATACATTATAACCGAATCAGTTTGTGTTGGAAACACTTCAAACCCACCGTGGGGGGGATCGTTGTTTGAGCTCCGTAACATAACCCATTTGCAAGGGGAACGCGACACAAAGCGAGTTTCGATCCCCCCTGAAATTTTTGGTTACTTTTTGTTTGCAAAAAGTAACGAGGAGAAGATAAAACATGCAAATCATAATAATATAAATTTACTCGCAAAAATCCGCCCCACCTCTTCGAGAGGTAGGGCGGCAAAGAACCGGGTCAGAGGTTGGACTTCAAGGCCAGGATGAAGCGCGCCAGGTCGTACTGCGCGCGCTCGGCGTCGAGCGGCGCCCAGGCAGCCCAGAGCTCGAGCACATCGTACTTGAACCGCACCTGCGGTCCGAAGCCGACCGGCCGCCTGTCCTTCAACCCGACGATGAGCCAGCGCAAGGGCTGGTAGGTCAGGTTCAGGTCGTACCAGATCGACTTGTCGTCGCCTTGGTAGGCGGGGTTGTTCATCTCCACGGCGGCGGAGAGTCCCACCCCCTGGTATAGGAAGCTCGCGCTGTAGGCCGTACGCAGTTCGAAGAGCTTCTGGTTCTGGCTCACACCCGCGCCGGCGGACAGGGTCAGGTAGGGCACCGGGGTCCAGGTGGGGCCGATGTAGGCCTGCGCCCAGCCCCCCTTCTCGAGAAAGAAGGCCTTGGCGCCCCACTCGGCGGTGACCTGGTAGTTCAGCCCGCCGTCCAGGATCAGGTTGGACTTCAGGTCCGGCGTGGTGGTCTGGATCTCGAAGAACCCGGTGAGCTTGCGCTGGCCGTAGGCCAGGCTCGAGGACAGGCAAAGGACCAGGACGCTCAGGAGCATCAGCGACCGCTTCATCGCACACCTCCAAAGTGGGTTGTCTCTTGTCCCGTTGTCTTCAGGACTGTATATAATATCATATTAAAAATGATTTATCAAGAATTATTGGCTAAATTTAGGTATTATTCAGCAATCTATTCATTGACAAAACGATACTTTTCTTTACATTTTTATCTAAAATTAGTACACTAAACATGTCACAAAAAATATGATAAAAGAAAACC
>Ga0172371_10004118_pt1 | contig 22185 bp, 28 predicted proteins | sample Lak12m_FD_114543 | JGI IMG/M metagenome (GOLD analysis project Ga0172371, IMG submission 114543) | Freshwater microbial communities from Kabuno Bay, South-Kivu, Congo - kab_022012_12m | ecosystem: Environmental > Aquatic > Freshwater > Lake | place: Democratic Republic of the Congo: South-Kivu...
CGGAGTGAACCTTCAAGTCGGAGGCGATGTCTTGAAACGCGAAGAAGAACACCCCGGCCCGAGGGAGACTGATCCATGAACCTCGGCATGATTATCACACAGATCGATGCGGAAACCGTCTTCAACGCATTGCGCCTGGCTCTGTACAGTCTGGAGCGAGGCGACCAGGTGCGCATCTTCCTCTCCGGGAGCCTTGGAAGACCACGCATGACGACTTCTCGGTCGGCCAGGGGATCATGCCCCAGGTCAAGATAGATCATCCGCAGATTGCCGAAAGCGCCGTCCTTGATCTTCTTTTCCAGTGCGTCCATGTTCTTCGCCGGCTGAACGTCTCGAAAAGTGGCTTCTCGACACACCAAGAGAGTCCTTCGGCCGGCCGCGGCCAGGTGCTGAGGATTGATCCGAGCACGCTCTTGGGCAAGGTGAAGGCGCTCGGAATCGAACTGCCGAGGTGCATGGCCGGAGCAGGTAGTATTGCAACGTGCCGCTATAAGGGTTTCCGAACAGTGCATAGTGCAATACTACCGCTGTCGCCTCCAAACCGTATGCAGCGCGTAAGTACCTGCGCCTGAAAGCGTTGCGCGACAATTCTGATCCTCTCCATGGCTCGGCACGAGCGGTGCGATAAGCATCGGCCATGAAGGTCGCCGCAGCGGTCTGGCAAGGTCGCGTATCACCGGTCTTTGATGTTGCCGGGCAACTGCTATTGGTCGAATCGACCGATGGCCAAGAGATCGCCCGAGAGGAGTGCGTCATCCAAGAAAGCACACCCGACCAGCGAGCGAAGAAGCTGGCAGAACTTGGTGTTGGAACGTTGATCTGCGCCGGCATATCGCAATCGTTGGAGGCGATGGTGGCCGAGGCGGGGATTCGAGTGATTGCTCGGATTTGTGGCGGCATTGAGGATGTGCTAGCGGCATTTCTGGCGGGACGGTTGGGCGAGAAGCGCTTTGCCATGCCCGGCTGTCGTGGGCAACGACGGCAGAGACATCGTGGAAATTGTCGACGGCGAGGGCCGTCAGTAAGTGAATCCAGGAGGAAATCGTGACGTTTGGAGATTGTCGTTGGTTGCGGCGTGTCGCATTCTTGGCTTTCGGGATCACGCTATGCGTGGGCACATCTGCCCTTGCAGCCGAGGAGACGGCAAAGACTGCGACACCGGCCAAATCGAGGGCGACCGTCGGCAACCCACTCGCGCCCTGGCTTATCGAGCAGATGGTCAAGGAGATCAACGGTGGTTTGAAGGAACGCAGCATTGAGGATCGCTTTGCAGCATTCCAAAAGTATGCCGGCGAGCAACTCGATGGCACTGCCGGCAAGGCGCAGACCTCAGAGGTGACGGGCAATTGCCGATTAAAGTGGTACGACCACCTCATGCGCAACCCGCTCAAGGCCCCGGTTGTGGCCGGAGATGATGTTTATGACGCCAGAGACATTGCCCAAGGCTCGGCCGTCGGCGGTGTTGGAATCCTTATCGACTTTGCCGGTAACGACCGCTATCGCGGCTTTCGCCGCGTGCAAGGCCAGGCCATCGGCGGCCTGGGCATCTTGCTCGACCGAGCCGGAAAGGACGACTATCATGCGGCGATGTGGGCGCAGGGTTTTGGCGGCCCACTCGGTTTTGGCGTGCTCGACGACCTCGAAGGCGATGACCATTACTATTGCGGTGGCCAGTGGCGTGATTCGTACTATCCCGAGACGCCGGGCTACGAATGTTGGGGCCAGGGCGTTGGCGCCGGACTTCGCGGTGTGGCCGATGGCGGCATCGGCGTGATTCTCGACGGTGCGGGTAACGACGTTTATGAATACGACTATTTTGCCCAAGGCGGCGGCTACTGGCTCGGCATGGGCTTCGCCCGCGACTTTGGCGGCAATGACCAACGGATCGGCAGCACGCGGCAGGAATACGACGGTAGTCCTCGCACACAATCGGTCTTTGGTCGCTTCACCTGTGGTTTTGGCTGCCATTATGCCCTTGGTTTCTGCTTTGACGACGCGGGAAACGATACCTACGGCGGGACGATCATGGGCCTGGGGTTTGCCTGGGACTGCTCGATCGGGTATTTGTGCGACTTCGGCGGCAACGATCGCTATGGCGCGACCGGCGGTCTGACGGAGGGCGTCGGCGCGCAGGCCGGCCTGGGAGTGCTTCTTGACTACGGCGGCGACGATGCCTACGAAGGGTACAGTCAGGGCTACCCCTTCACGTATTCCGACTGCCTGTTCTACCCCTATCCTCATCAACTCATCGGCTGACTGGGGACCTTCTGATCCGTTGGCCGTGCCGCAATTCATGTTTGCGATGCGACGCCGCGGGCACCCAGAGTCGGTCATTCGGCAAATCGTCTACGATAACCCGCTGACGTTCTTCAACCAGAGCGTGCATTTCAGCTTCAGAAGGCCGGATTGAGAGAGTAGTCCTCACCGTCTTATACCCGGGGTGATCAGGGAGCACGAGCCATGCACGTTGGGATGTCGGTAAACCATCGTCACAATCCGAAGGAGGTGTGCAATGAAACGACGCCAGTTCTTGGAAAGCTGCGCCGCAAGCCTTGCGGCCAGTTCACTGGGCGCAGCATCGGCCGCTCAAGCGGCGGAAGCGTCCGCCGGAAAGCTTATCTCGGCCGATCGGTTGGCGAGGATTGCCGGCGGGCACTTTCTAGCGGGCAAGCGCACGTGCGGTGAATCCATCCTCATGGCGGGCTGCGAAAGCCTTGGAATCAAGAGCGAGTTGATCCCGGACATCGCCCTGGGCCTTGCCGGGGGCGTCGGGCTTCAGGGAGACACCTGTGGCGTCTTGACGAGCGCCGCGATGGTCCTCTCTCTCGCCATTGCCCGGAAGGAAACCGAGTACCCCGCCAAGATGAAGCGGACGGTCCAAGCGGCCGGTCGCGTACACAGTGAGTTCAAGAAGCAATTCGGCTGTACTGACTGTCGAACGCTGTGTGGGCTGGACCTGACCACGGAGGAAGGCAGGAAGAAGCTGGCAGAAGGCGTCAAGGCGGGGAAGTGCGCCGAGTTCGTAGAGGCTGGCGCGAAGTTGCTCGCCCGGGAGCTTGAGGCGGCGCGCTGAGGCGAGGTAGCATCGCCGTCCATGAATCCAACGTCATCAGGCTGCCGAGCGGCACAAACGCCCTCGATCCTGAAGCAGGCGAACCGCTGCATCCCTCGGAGAACGAACATGAATCTCGTTGCGAGCGTCTCCCCCACTGTCATCGTCGCGTTGTGCTGTGCGCCCTTGGTCAGCCAGACTGCTCTCGCAGATGAACCTCAGGCTCAGTCGTTTATCGTTCGCCCCATCGGACATGTCGAAAAGGCCGGCGACCGCACCCGAATCGTCCTGGACAAGAAATACCAACCCGGCTTGCTCGGTATGGAGGCATTCTCGCACGTCTACGTATTCTGGTGGTTCGACAAGAACGACACGCCGGAGAAGCGGGCCATCCTTCAGGTCCATCCCCGCGGGAATCCGCAGAACCCGCTCACAGGCGTCTTTGCCACGCGGTCGCCGTCTCGGCCGAACCTGATCGCGCTGACTTTGTGCAAGGTGGTCTCGGTCAAGGAGAATGTTGTGGAGGTCGAGAAGATCGACGCCTTTCCCGGCACAGCCGTTCTCGACATCAAGCCGTTCATTCCAGGCTACGATTCCGTGCCAGACGCCCGAGTTCCTGACGGGCTCCAAAGGAGATGATGTCGGTCATATTTCTTGGGTCGGTTCACCGGCCCGCCTCGTGATAATACGGGGGCCATTTGCCGTAATCCGACAGTCTCGTTGGGAGTACGCTCCACGTTCCCGCGCTTTCCCTCTGTCGAGCCATGGGCTTCACGGGGTTCGTGCAAGCTGGCCTTCGATGGCACCGCCATCGAAACGCACTGGCATAGATGTCCGATCCGCTAGTGGTAAGAGCTAACGCAACAAACAGAGATAATAGGATACGACGTTTCATTGGAGGGCCTCCTTCTTGAACACGAACGTGCTCTGGGCAAACCTTGTTCATGACAGTACCCATACTCTTGCACCCGCCCGCCGAGGGGTCGGATCTTCAGCCGCTGCCCCGCTTGACTCTTGGCCTTCGAGAACACACGCCCACGGGCTCTCCACATATTATATCATCGGAATATAGTCTTGCTATGATATAATAAGATTGCTATACTTGCGTGAAGGGGCCGGTCGATAGTGATTCTAGGGGGCCTACTGTTCAACCGCGAAAGGACTTCATGCGCCATGGACAAGAAGAAAATGCTGGTGTTCTGCGGGTCGGACGATCCGCATAAAGCCTTTCCTCCCTTTATGTTAGGATGCGGGGCGCAGGCCCTGGACATGGAACTGACGCTGTTCTTTACCCTCACAGGGCTGAACGTCGTCCGTCGGGGGTGCGCCGAGAAGATCCAACTGCCCGGTGCCCCACACACGCTTCCTGAGTTCCTCAAAATCGCCAAAGAGAACGGGGCCCGATTCATCGCCTGCTCCGCCGCATTCCCTATCCTGGGTATCAAAGGCGATGACTTCATCGAGGGCGTCGAGTACGGCGGCGTGGCCGAGTTCGTATCGCTGGCGGAAGAGGCTGACGTCGTCTTGACGTACTGCTGATCGCCAGCCGCTTCATGGCGGTCGTTTCCTGGTTCTCAAACCAAACGAGGAGGCTCTTATGAGTTCGATCGATCTCAGTGCCGTTCAGCCGGCCAAAGTCGTTGATGCGCGGGGCTCGGCCTGTCCGGGTCCTCTCTTGGAGGCGAAGAAGGCCATTGGCAGCGTGCCCGTAGGCCAGACCATCGAGGTCTGGTCGGGCGATCCATCGACCAAGAACGACTTGCCGAAGTGGGCCGCCAAGGTGGGGCATGAGTTCCTCGGCGCCCTCGCGGGAGAAGGGTACGACCGGATTTTCATCACGCGGCGGAAGTAAGACGAGGATTGAGGCCATGTCGTCCAACCGGGCTGCGGCGCCAAAGATACTCATTCTGGCGACGAGCGCCTGTGCCTATCCCGGCGCGGACAACGTGGGCCAGATCCACGCGGAGTACCCGGCCAACACCTACATCCTCAAGGTGCCTGACCCGGTGATGTTTCCCGAGTCGTTCTACTTGCGGTGCTACCAGAAGGGGATAGCCGCGATCATCGTCATGAGCTGTGGCCACGAGTGCCCATACCCCGGGGCCTATGAAGCTCTCGCCGCACGGATTTCCCGAACGCACAAGCTTATGACCGAACAAGGGATCGAGACGGCTCGCCTTCGGCTATGCGCGATCTGTACCGTGTGCTCGAAGGCTTTTCTCAAAGAGGTTCACCAGATGAACAGCTTGCTCACGGAGCAGTTGCCGCCTCGGTCCGAGGCTTCCGGCTCTCCTCACACCGGTGGTTACGACCCGGAAAGGACAGGACCATGAAAGCAAGTGTAGACGAAGCGCTGTGTGCGGGATGCGGCGTCTGCGTCGAGATCTGTCCCGAAGTCTTCGAGATGGGCGACGGCGCGGCCAGAGTCAAGATGGGAACGGTTCCACCTGAGGTGGAGGGCACGTGCCGCGATGCTGCTGACCAATGCCCTACCGAGGCAATCAAGATCCACGAGTCATGACTGCGATGGAAGAGAAGAGGCTCACGACTGACGCCCTGGTTATCGGCGGAGGGATCGCCGGCCTCCAAGCGGCAATCGACTTGGGGAACATGGGGTTGCGCGTCGTAGTGGTCGAGAAACAGCCGAGCATTGGCGGGAAGATGATCGGTTTGAGCAAGGTTTTTCCCACGCTTGATTGTTGCTCGTGCATTTGCACTCCCCGCATGGCTGAAGCGGAGCACCATCCCAACATCACGACTCTCACTTACGCCGAGGTTCAGTGTATCCGGCGCGAGGATTCCGGCTTCCTCGTCGAAGTCCTCAAGAAGCCGCGTTACGTGGATGAGGAGAGGTGTACCGGCTGTCGGCTGTGCGAGTATGCCTGCACCGTCGAACTGCCCCACGCGTTCGAAGGAGGGCTTGGCGCCCGGAAGGCGATCTACGTCCCTTTTGGCAACGCTGTTCCGCAGGTTGCCCTGCTCGATCTGGACAACTGCCTGCTTTGTGGCCGTTGCGAGAAGGTGTGCCCGGCAGGGGCGATCGACTACCTGCAGGAACCGCGGACAATTGTGTTCCGTGCTGGGGCAATCGTCGTGGCGACCGGCTACGAGATGATCGCCGAACGCTTCAAGGAACACTACGGCTCCGGACCGTTGCGCAATGTCCTCACGGCGCTGCAAGTCGAGCGCCTCTTGGCGCCCCACGGGCCGTACGGCCGCGTCCTGCGTCCCTCGGACGGCAAGGTGCCGCAGTCCATTGCCTACGTCCAATGCGCCGGATCGCGCGACCTGAGCAAGGGCGTCGCGTATTGCTCCCGGGTCTGCTGCATGTATGCGATCAAGCAGGCGATGCTCCTGGCCGGGGCTCTTCCGCTGGCCGACGTGACGATCTACTACATGGACATCCGTGCCTTTGGCAAGGGATTTGAACAGTTCTATCAGAATGCCAAGGCCATGGGCATCCAGTTTGTCAAGGCGAAGGTCGCAAGGATCTGCGAGGACGAGGAGGAGAACCCCATCGTGCGCATCGAAGTCCTAGAGGAGGACGGCCGCGTGGAAGAGCGCGGGCACGATATGGTCGTCTTGTCGCTCGGCCTAGTTGCAGGCTGGGATCCGCGTGAGGCGGGGCTGGCGCCACCGTCGGAGGATGGTTTTCTTCGATGCGGCCACGCGACGCTTTCACCTACCCAAACCGTCGAGGAGGGTGTTTTCGTGGCAGGAGGCGCAGCCGGCCCGAAGGACATTCCCGACTCCGTGGTGGAGGCCGGTGCGGCGGCTGTGGAAGCAGCAGCCTATCTGCACGCACGCGGGCTGTCACAACCGCGGCCGGCAGATGGTGAGCCGGTGCGTCAAGCAGCGATGGTCCCTGGAGAGTGACTGCGATGGAAAGAACCTCTGTTGCCGGCAAACAGCAACCTCCGTCCGGCGTCGCGGAGCCTGGCCCCGCGCGCGTCGGTGTGTACGTGTGTCACTGCGGCGGCAACATCTCGGACGTCGTTGACGTGGATCGCGTCGTGCAGGCTGCCGCCCGGCTGCCCGGGGTTGTGGTCGCCCGACACTTCTCCGCCATGTGTTCGCAAGGCGGCCAGAACCTGCTGGTCGAGGACATCCAGCGGGAGAAGTTGGATCGTATCGTCGTCGGCGCCTGTTCCCCAAGCCTGCACGAGCATACCTTTCGCGCCGCCGTAGCTCGCGCGGAGTTGAATCCCTACCTCTACGAGCACGTCAACCTGCGCGAACAGGTCAGTTGGTGTACCAAGTCCGACCCGGAGGGTGCTACCAACAAGGCGATCCGCCTGGTTGCCGCGGGAATCGCCAAGGCAACAAAGCTGCAACCTCTTTCGGCGATTTCCGTGAAGGCGGTCCGCCATGTGACGGTGGTCGGCGGAGGGGTGAGCGGCCTGCGGGCCGCCAGAGACCTGTCGCGAGTTGGCCTGGCAGTCACGCTCTTGGAACGATCTCCGTTCCTAGGCGGCCGGATCGCTCAGTGGCACCGCATCTACCCCGCCGAGGACCTGGCGCGGGACCTCTTGGCAACGCTCATCGAGGAGGTCGAAGACGATCCAAACATCGCCGTGTACACGCTGGCGGAGGTTGCCGGGGCGTCCGGCTGCGTGGGGAATTTCCAGTTGCAGGTCACGGTGAAGCCGCGGGGCATCAGCCAATTGACGCCCGCCGAGATGGATGCGGCGATCGAGGCCTGTCCGGTTTGCGTTCCCGCTGAATTCGATTTCGGCTTGTCCCAGCGAAAAGCCATCTACCGCCCCTATGCGGGCTGTTCTCCCGCAATGCCCGCCATCGACTGGAATGCATGCACGCGCTGCGGCAAATGCGTTGCCGCGATCAACAGCAACGGTATCTCGCTCGATGATGTTGAAGAGCACCTGCGCATCGCCACGGGAGCAATCGTGCTAGCCACAGGATTCGATCTCTATCAGCCACGCGACGGGGAACTTGGGCATGGACGGTATCCCCAAGTCATCACGCTGGCTGCACTCGAACGCCTTCTCGACCCGCAAGGTCCCACCGGTGGTCGTTTGGAGTACCAGGGCCGGCCGGTATGCAACGTCTGCCTGATCCACTGCGTCGGCAGCCGACAGATCGAAGGGGTGCATCCGCCGGGACCGAACGGCAAGGTCAATGCCCATTGTTCACGCGTCTGCTGCACGGCGTCGCTCCGTGCGGCCGTCGAGATCCGGCGACGGTTTCCCGAGGTGAACGTCTTCGATCTGCACCAGGACATCCGCACTTATGGCCGGGGGCATGAGGAGTATTACACGGAAGCGTCGCGCCGTGGAGTGGTCTTCTTGCGCTATCCCGGCGAGCAGCCTCCCGTCGTTTCCGCCGCCGGGAAAGCCGATCCGTCGCCCCTTGTGGTGCGTGTCAAGGATCTGCTTACCTTCGGCGAGGAGATCGATGTCCCGGCTGACCTCGTCGTGCTTGCCACCGGCATGGTCCCAGGCAAGATCGAGAATCTCATCGACCAACTGAAACTGGCCAGGAGCGACGACGACTTCCTGCAGGAAGTGCATCCGAAACTTCGCCCCGGGGAGATGGCTGTCGGCGGGGTCTTTCTGGCCGGCACCTGCCAAGCCCCGATGGACATCCGGGAAAGCTGTTCGGCAGCCTCGGCCGCAGCGGCCAAGGCAGCGGCCCTTCTTGCCCGCGAGACGATCCAACTCGACCCCTTCCGGGCACGGGTCGATCGGGACCGTTGTCGCGGGCACGGCAAATGCGTTGAGGCGTGCCGTCACCAGCGGGCGATCCGCGTGCTCGAAGAGGAACGGGATGGTCATACGGTCGGCCTTGCCGAGGTGAACTCCGCGCTCTGCAACGGCTGCGGAATGTGTGTGCCGGTCTGCCCGACCGGCGCGATCCAGGTGGACGGCTGGCGGCTCGACCAGTTCGACGCCATGGTCGACGCTATGGTCGCCGAATCTCTGTGAAGGGAGAAAACCATGGCTGAAATCGCGCAGAACCGAGGCGCCTCAAGGGAAATGGCACCTATTCAGATTTTGCGGGAACGGCGGGGCGGGGTTCCCCGGGAACTGACGGAACGCAACCGCCAGCAATTGGCCAATCGCCGCCGAATCGTCGACGCGCTCAAGGGTGGTACAAAGACCGTGCCGGCGATTGCCAAAGAGACGAATCTGCCGCCGCACGAAGTATTCTGGCACCTGATGGCCATGAATAAATACGGCAAGTTGATCGAGGGCCAGCAGTGTGAGGACTACTTTGAATATGCCTTGGCCGAGGAGTCCAAGCAGGTGGAGACCCCAGCATGAGTCTGACCGTTGATCCCGACTTTCATCGCGATCTGCTTGCGTTCGGTTCCAGTGACATCATGCAATGCGTCAACTGCGGCAATTGCGCAGCAGTCTGCTCGCTGTCCCAGGACAAGACGGCCTTCCCACGAAAGATCATCCGTTACCTGCAACTGGGGCTTAAAGGCAAGCTCCTGGAGTCGCCCGAGCCGTGGCTCTGCTACTACTGCGGCGAGTGCTCAGAAACCTGCCCGCGACAGGCCGGCCCGGGCGAAATCATGATGGCCATACGCCGGTGGCTCACCGCTCAGTACGATCATTCCGGGCTTGCCCGCCGCTTCTACACGTCGCCGAAGCGCTTGTGGCTGTCGATCCTTGGGCGGGCGATGATTCCTTTGGTGCTACTCGCCTTGTTTCATGCACTGACCGGTTTCCGGTGGATCGTGACCGACCGCGTCGAGTTGAATAAGTTCGCGCCGGTCATGTGGGTCTGGGCCGCGGTGCTGATCCATTTCGCCTTCCTCGGATACCGCGTGGTGTCCGGCGCGTGGACGATGGGGCGACTCGTTCTCGGAGCCAATTCTGTCCCGGCGAACATGCCACTGACCATCTGGCTTAGCGAGTTGAAAACCCTCGTTCTGCATTTCTTGACCCAGAAACGATGGCGCGACTGCGGCCCACGCCATTACGGCCAATGGCTGCAACACTTGGTGCTGGTTTCCGGGTACCTGATAATGCTGGTGCTGGTCGTCGGACTACTGGGATGGTTCCAGACCGACGCGATCTACCCTTTGTACCATCCGCAGCGTTGGCTCGGGTATCTCGCCACCGTGGCGCTGGCCTACGGCTCCGTGGCGATGCTTGCGGGACGACTCCGCAAGCGGGAACAAGTGCATAAGGTCTCGCACTTGAGCGATTGGCTCTTTCCCGGGTTCATTCTGACTGGTGCGATGACGGGTATCCTGATTCACGTATTCCGTTACGCGGGGTGGCCCTGGCCGACGTATGCCACCTACCTGATTCATGTGATGGCCATGGTCGCGATGCTGGATGTCGAAGTAGGGGTCGGCAAGTGGATGCATTTGATCTATCGGCCCTTGGCGATCTACCTGTTGGCCGTCAAACACAAGGCCGAACAGGTGGGCTCGCAGGCTCCGGCCAACGACGTGCGCCAACCGGCGCCTGTGTAAGCGAAAGACATGCATTGCCGACCTTGCCTGCGGCAGAGGTGAATAGCGAGAGAAGCCAATTTACGAACGGCGCTGGAGCCCCACCGAACTCATTTGCTATACTACTGACATGAATGACGAAATCACCAACAGTGAACCGGATCTTGGAGCTTGGGAGGAGCGATCTCGCCTTCTTCGCACCATTGCCCACCCGGTTCGATTGATGATTCTGGAATCGCTCTGCGAGGGGCCGCAGTGCGTAACAGACATCAACGCCCTGATCGCAATCCCGCAGCCCCATCTCTCCCAGCACATCGCAGCGCTCCGCAAGGCCCGGCTGATCGCCTGCCATGTCAACGGATCGCTCCGCTGCTACTACATTCTCAAGCCGACTCTCGTCAAGCAGTTGGTCCGCTTGGTTTCGACCGAACATGCGGAGCGGCAGCGCGACCGCAGGACGGTCATCCAGGAAGCCCAGCGGAGAAGGGAGAGCCGCGGACCAAACTCGGCGTCTACGAGTCGCCCGGGAGGCTGACGGCGCGTGGCCAAGCTAACCTTTGCCGGATACTTTCTTCGCGGGCCTGACCTGTCGGGCAATGCAGCGCGGGCCTTTCGCTTCCAACTGGCGTATGGCATGCTTGATGGTGCAGCCGGCGGCATCTTACTCAACGCCCCCCTCGTGGCAATCAAGGCCTTTGAGGCCGCCAACTGGCACTTGCCGCTACGGGAGCTGTTTTCGGGCGCCGGAATGATCGCCGCCCTCTACCTCGGCAGTTGGATGGCCGCGCGCCCGAAGATGCCTTTCGTGCTCATCCCGGGCGTGCTGGCGGGCGCGAGTTGCCTGACGATGGCCACGGCGACTGGCAGTGGCTTCTGGTTTCTTACCCTACTGGGCGTCGGGGCAATGTTCGAAATCGTCACACGACCGGCCATCACCGCCGTGCTGCGCACGAACTACCCGGCAGAACACCGAGGCCATGCCACCGGCGAAGTGCGGAAATGGGCGTCACTTTCGTTTGTTGCTTTCAGCCTCGCGTCGGCGTTGATCCTCCAACTAGCAGCAGCGCACGGCACGGCCTCTACCGCCTTGGCCGGTCCGAGCGTGCCATGGTCGACGCACCAGATCGCCCCAATGCTGATGATTCTCGCAGGGCTGCTGAGCCTCGCAGCCCTCGCATGTTTCTGCCAGATCCGGATCGATGAAGACCCGTGCAGGCCTCCCCTAGGCCCCAAACCGGAAGTCAGCAAGACGTTCGGCGACGCGCTTGGCGTCGTCGCGCGCGATCGTCGATACCGGCGCTATCTGTTGGGATGTCTTGGGGACGGCTTCTTTCAGATGCTCTATTTTCCTTTGATTTGGGCGTTCTTGAGCCGGGATCTGGGGTTCGGCTATCTACCGTGCAGCGCCTTGATGCACGCCATCCCGGCGCTCGCGGCCTTCGCCGCGACCGGTGCCCTGGGACACCTGATCGATCGGTCCAATCCGTGGATCTCCTGGGCGTGGATCCGACTTGCGTGGGGGCTGGATGCCCTGATCCTGGCGGCAACACCGTATGGTGCGGTCGTTTTTGCGCCGGCGATCTTCCTTCTCCCCCTGTTGAGCCGAATCCTACGCGGCAGCGTGCAGGGCGGTTGGTGGATCATGTGGTGGCAGATCGGTGTGACTCACTTCGCCCCGCCCGGCGAAGACACGAGCCGCTACATGGGCATCATGGTCTTTGTCAACGGTGCGATTCGCCTCAGCGCCTCAGCGGCGGGCATGGTGCTGGCCGCCATGGCCGTCTCGCCGCAGACTCTCCTGATTATCGGCGGAACCGGGGTCATCCTCTCCGGGCTCTACTCGCTTCACCAGGCTGCCTGGGAGAGAAAGCAGCACCAGCCGGAGACGATGACCGAGTTCGAACGCCAATTCACCGGCTATCAGCCACCACCGACCTGAGGAACACGTCGTGCGCTGGCTGATGGAACAATCCGTGAGATCCGCTGTAATGCCTGCTTCGTTTGGCATCTCGTTTGCGGAGTGTTCCCACGTGTGCGGGAGGGACGCACCGTCCTGCCAAGCGCGGAGGGTCTCACCATGCCCCAGCTTTCGAGGTTGCGACGGGCGGCGTCGTCAACAGGGCCGGAGAAAAATGGCGCAGCCGCAGAGTTGCCAGCGCTGCAGAAGTGTTGCGCTGATTCCGAAGAAAGGTGCGCAAAGTCTGCAGGGCAGGAGCAAGAGCAAACGCAGATAAGTGGTTTCGAGGTGGCGCTGGCCTACCTCGTACTGACCGTTCTGTTTCTGGGGATGGCTTGGATTGCCATCGACATACTTCGGAGAGTGGCGTACTTGCTTTAGCCGTATAAACACTGAACACCATTAGGGAGGAAAAGCGATGCGAAGTCTGATCGTTGGGCTCGTGGGAGTCCTTTCCACGTGTCTTGGGTTGACGTCCCCCGCGCTGGCCCAAAAAGGCGTCGGCGACCTGAGCGGCGTCGCGAGTCAGGCGACCAAGCCGGAAGTCGTTTCGCTCTCCGGCAAGATCGTCGAGGTCAAGACCGGACCGTGCGAGTCTACGACTGGGCGATCGCTGATCGGCACTCACGTCATCCTGGAGACTGCCGAAAAGGAGCTTCTCAACGTCCACCTCGGTCCGGCCGCGGCTGTCGCCGACACCGTTGCCAGGTTATCGGTAGGGCAGCCGTTGGCTGTCAGGGCCTTCCGGACGGAGAAGATGAAAGAGAAGCACTACGTCGCGCAATCCCTCACTTTCGGCAAGACCACGGTCGAACTGCGGGATGCGGGCCTCCGCCCCGTTTGGGCAGGGGGCATCCTTGGTCCAGGGAGAATGGCCGTTGGGCAGGCCGGACCTGGCAGAGGCCAGGGTCCCGGCTGGGGACGCGGCGGCCAGCGGTGGGCTGCTCCGCCGCAACGTGGACCCGCAGTTCCCAAGGAGCGTGTCGGAAAGATTGCGGTCACGGCGGTCGCGCCATCGTTGGATGCGGCCGTCGATCCACAATTCGGCCGTTGCCCGTATCTCCTTCTCGTAGACGCGGAGGGGGAAACGTTTGAGGCATTGAAGAATACGAACGCCGCTGGCGGCAATGCCGGCGTGCAAGCGGCCGAGATGATCGCCGCGAAGGGGGTCCAAGTTCTCTTGACGGGCAAGTGCGGGCCGAGTGCCTCGGAGGCGCTCGCTGCCGAGGGAATTCAAGTTGTGCCCGGGTGCTCCGGCACCGTCCGCGCCGTGGTCGGGCAATTCAAGGCCGGACAGCTCCAACCGGCCGGCAAGAGAAAGGCGGCACCTGGATCTGCCTCGGGCAAATAGCCCGCCGCTGGAAAGCGAGGCGGCCCCGAGGGCTAATATGCGACCTGTAACAAGATGTCGGTGAACAGCCAAACGGTCCACAACAACACGGCCACCAACGCCACAATACCCGCCGCCAACTGCAAGTTGCTCGTTCTTACCCAGCCCCGATTGAGCCGCGTCGGCTCCGATTCGGGCCCGTGCCCGGGATCAAGCCGCCCGGGTATGCCCGCTGCTCTTGGACGCATTGCCATGGAAGCACCTCTTTCGGACCGGCCGCGTTCCTTATCCTCGATACGACCTCGTCCGCAAGCCCCTGCAACATTCGCGCATCCTCTCCGGCGTCTGCGCGAACATCTTGCAGGGCTTGCATTGCGCTGCGGAGCGGTTCTTCACACAACGCGGCACAACGGATACACTAGGCGGTTCGAACGCCGGCCTACACCACGACTCGGTGCGATTTGTGTGCCAAACGCGCCTCGTCTTTGAACTGGAGAACGAATGATGGGCTACCTATCGCGGCTGTCACGAGTGCAGGTCATCTGGCTTGTGGGCTCGTTGGTTGCGGCGGTCGCCGTCTGCGGTATTGGCGCGGTGCTGGAGCCGCAAGGCAGGGCCGGGGCGCCGCCGTCCCTGACGACCGCAATGACCCTGCGGCAGATTGCCCCGCGATTGGGCACCACCGGCAAGGCCCTGGCGAAAGAATTGGATCTGCCGCTGGAAGTCTCTAAGGACGAGGCCGTTGCGGAGCTGGGAGTGAGCCAGGAGGCGCTCGACGCTACGGCAGCGCATTTGTCAGGCCACCGCGGCGCCAGGCTGAAGTACTTCGTGTTCGCGGCGATCGTGCTCTGGGGGTTAGTGTTCCTGCTGCGCCTCGGACGACCCGATGGAACGACCAACGCGGAAAGGAAAACCTGGTATCCCCGCGCTCCTTACCTCGCCACATTGGTCTTGGCGGTCGCAGTCTGCGGCTTTGCCCTGGGCAAGTCCCCAAATCCCATGGAAGGCGCCGTCAAGGTCTTCAAGGCGATGGTGGGATTGCAGCCCTCGGTGGCAGCAACGATCGGGGCGTTCGTCTTCTTCCTCGCGCTGGCGATCGTGGGGAACAAACTCGTTTGCGGCTGGGCTTGCCCCTTTGGCGCGCTTCAGGAACTCGTCTACAGCCTTCCCGTCCTCCGTCGAATCAAGCGTTGGAAGGTGCCCTTCTGGTGGTCGAACCTGGTGCGGGCCGGGCTGTTCGCCCTCATGCTCTTGATGCTTTTCGGGATTGTTGGCGGCAAGCGAGGGTTCGTGCTCTACCATCCCATCAATCCGTTCAATCTCTTCAACCTCCAGTTTGAGAGCGCCTCGATGGCGATTGCGGTCGTGGTCGCACTCCTGGCGGGGCTGGTGATCTACCGGCCTTTTTGCCAGTTCATTTGCCCGTTTGGCCTGATCTCATGGGTTGCCGAGCGGTTCAGCCTGGCACAGGTTCAGATCGACCCGAAGCGGTGCAACCAGTGCGGGGCCTGCTCGCGGGCGTGCCCGCTGGATGCCGCGAAGCACCGCGTGGCCGGCAAGTTTCTTGCCGCGGACTGCTACAGTTGTGCCCGGTGCCTGAATGTGTGTCCGCACGAGGCGATTTCCTATCGCTTCGGGGTCGGAAGCCGGGCGCGGACTTTTGCTGATGCCTCTCGGCGGCCTTCTGGCCACGAGGCGGTCACCTGATCTCCAGGTCGATCACCTGGTGACCCGGCTTGACCTCTTGTCGCAGCAACGTATCTGTCGGAGACGCGTACTGCTGGGGCACGCGCGAAGGCCGAACCGGCGGCGGGGGCGAGTCTTCTTTCACGTCCGCGTCAACCGAGCCGTTGTCTCGACGCAGGACGCCGGTGGACATCGATAGATCTTGCACCATCACACGGTGCCGTCCAACTGCTGCTCCTTCCTGCTGGTTGTCGAACCGCAGGCGGTACGCGCCGTGGCGGTCCGTCAGGCCCGTAGCATGAGGCCCCCTGGGCTCGGGACCGGGTTCGGGCAGGAAAGTGATCAGGCAATTGTCCAGTGGCTTGCCGTTCCGTCGCAGTGTCCCTTCGACGGTGGCCGGCGGAGAGTCTCGTCCACAGCCGAACAGAGGTATCAAGGCTGCGGCCAAGCACGCCATCTCCAGAACGAGCCGGACGCAGGCTCCACGGGGCGCTCGGCGTCCGGTGAGTCCGAGTTGGCAGGGAAGGCTCATGGGGCGGTCTCCGTTTCTCGACCCTCCCGCGTGCTCAAGGCCCGCAGGGTGATCAGGGAAATCGTCTCCGAGACGAACCGGACCGAGCCATCGCACATCGAGAGATTGGCACCGCCGGGATGGTTGCTCCCATAGGCGCACACGCGAAGGTCGATGTAGTACTTGAAGTCCACGGCGCTGTTGGCCGGTGGGCTGGCATCGGCCCGGTGATCAACGTCGAACGGCAAGCGGTAGTTGATCGGGGAGTAGCTGCTGAGCGTTACGTGCCCCAGCGATTGACCGCTGGTGCCGCACCAGTTCCCGTAATAGCGGAAAGCCCAATCCCAGCCCTGAGCGGCAAACGTGTTGTAGTTCGGATCCCAACGGCTTCGTTCGCCGAAGAACAGCGTATTGCTGGTGCCATCCGTGATGTCGGCGAGGCGGACGGGCTTTTGGTCGGCCTGGGGCTTCGAGTTGGGCCCCACGTGGAAGAAGATCCCGTCCGCCATAAGATATCCCGAGGCAGGATGATAGGACCTGGTGCCCCCGTTCCCCGCGTAGCTGGTCACCTTGATATAACGGTCCGTGGCCAGCCCCCAGACGTGCCGATCGTAGTACAAGGGGCTTTCGCTCTCTGGCTCCGACGGACACAGCAGGTTCGGCCCCACGGCCGAGAGCGCCTCCCGTCCGCCGTTGAAGACGCTCTCGGGGTCGCCGACGGCCCACCGCTCGCGAAGATTGCCCATCTCGATGTAGGGCAAGAGATGGACGAACAAGCTCACGCCAGCGTACCGCGCCGTTGGAGCAGGATAGAACCGCGTGAATACGATCGCGGGCGGAAAGGAACGCGCCGCATCGTGATAGTTGTGTGCAGCCAGCGAGATTTGCTTGAGCGTGTTCGTGCATTGGACACGACGGGCCGCCTCGCGGGCGGCCTGAACGGCCGGCAAGAGAAGCGCAATGAGCATCCCGATGATCGCAATGACCACGAGAAGTTCAACCAGCGTGAAGCCTGGCTTGCGATCTGCAAGAATCACAACAACACTCCTTGAACCGAGAGGCCAGCGTCCGGTCACGGTCCGCCCTGCCCGGCGATTGTGTTCTTGGTTGTGGCTCTGCGAGCGGCGGTCAGCAACTTGCCTATGGCCCGATGGTAGTCCTCCAGCGTCTCGACCCAACGAGCGAGGCATTTTCGGCCTTCCGGCGTGAGACGATAGCACTTCCTCGCCGGACCGCGCTCCGAGAGATCCCACGAAGAAACGACGAAGCCCCGCTTTTCTAGGCCCCGGAGCACGCGGTAGACCCCTGTGCGGTCGGGGGGACTGCCCGCCAGAACCGGCGTTCGCGCCGCCTCTTGCACGATACGATAGCCGTGGAGAGGGCCCTCGGTCAGGATCATCATCACGGCCGGGTGCACAAGTCTCGCCAGACTACCCCCGGAACAAGGGCAATCTTCGAAGCGTGCCGAAAGATTAGCACCTCTAGCAGACATACTCTCCTACCCTCCGCAAATAGATTACTTCCTCGGCGCTGGGCGGTCAAGTACCCCAGGACGTTTCTCTACGCCGCGACGAAGAAGCGGGCCCCCCCTTTTGCAGCATCGCGGCCGAGTTGCTCGATTTTCGTGCGGTGCTTTTCGCTGATGCGCGGTTCACCCCGCGCGGCAGACCCCAGTTGGGATGCGCCACGCGGTCCATGGAAACGACACCGCCAGCGAGTCTTGACTTCGCCTCGCGGAAGAGTCTACTGGCCGTCACCTGCGGGCCTTGTCCCCCGAAGCACCACGAACCGACCTTCACCATGCCCTGGCCGGGCTGGCTCAGGAGCTTGCATTCGATGCATTTCCTGGAATCCTGTCTGGGCGCAGACCAACTCGATGAAACCGGCGTTCTCCATCAACCGAGCGACTTCATCGTAAGAGTAGAACCGCGCCTCGCGATAGAACAAGCTGTCCGCTTTGCGCCTCAGATATCGCCGCCCCAAGCGGCTTTCGCGATCGATGAATCCGAGGATGAGCACACCTCTTTCCTTCAGCACTCGATATGCCTGACAAAGGGACGCCTCCACATCGTCCAGAAAGCACAAGGTCGTGACCATGATCGCGAAATCGAATGCCGCGTCCGCAACAGGAAGGGATTCTGCCACACCTTGGACGACCTGAATGCCGCGCCGCCGGGCAATGGCGCCCATGGCTCTCGACGGTTCAATCCCTATCTTGATGCCCAGCGGAGCCGCGAAACGGCCGGTCCCCACGCCGATCTCCATGCCCTTCCCATGCTTGGGCAACATCCCTGCCACAGCGCGCAATTCCGACTCGTAGACAATCGGGTTCTTCTCAAACCAGGCATCGTAGCCTTCGGCGTATCTGTCAAACACTTCGGTCTTCACAGCTTCTTCCGGTGAGCCCGACTCCTCCGTACAATTACGCCGCTCCCATGGCCGTGTAGACCTTCCGGATGGCCCGGACGATGTCGTTCAGGTCCTCCTCGGTGAAGCAGGGATCCACGATCACGCCGCCCATGCGGCCGATGATGTCGATCGTGCGCGGACAGCACTCGTTTCCGTAGCGGATCGCCTTGCCCTGGGGGGTGTTGAAGGTGGGCCAGTCGGGATGGACGGTCGCCTTCTTCTCGATCCGCGGGTCGGTCGGCAGGATCACCGAGCCGCCCGGCCCCGAGGCCGAAATCCCTTCCGCCCGAAGGGCCCGCAGAAAACGGTCGCGCCGCTGCCGGTTGCCGTGATCCAGGAAGATCGTCACGCCAAGATCCCCCTCCACGTCCGACGTCTTGCGCAGTTTCAATCCCGGCAGGTCAGCGATGCCCTCGCGGACCTTCCGGGCGTTGGCGCGGAGTCGGGAGCAGATCGTCTCCAACTTCTGGACCTGTCCCTTGAGGACCGCCCCGGTGAATTCGTTCATGCGGAAGTTGCACGCGGCGAAGGCTGCCAAGAGGCCGCCTTTGAGTTCCTCCGTATAGGGCGAGCGGACGCTGCCCACGTCGTGGAAGCGGATGGCTCGCTCGAAGAGCTTCGCATCGTTGGTGACGACCGCACCCCCTTCGCCTGCGGTGATGGTCTTGCCGAGTTGGAAGCTGTTGATGCCGATGTCGCCGATTGAGCCCAAGAACTTCCCTTTGTAGCGTCCTCCAACGCATTGGGAAAAGTCCTCCAACACACGGAGTTTGTGCTTGCGCGCAATTTCCATGATCGGGTCCATGTCGGCCACGCCTCCCTGAAGGCTGCTGGGGACGATCGCCTTGGTGCGCGGCGTGATCCGGTGCTCGATGTCCCCCGGATCGATGGCCAGCGACTCGTCGATTTCGGCAAACACCGGCAGGGCTCCCGAAAGGACGATAGAATCGTAATCGGCGTACCAGGTCCAGGCAGGGAGGATCACCTCGTCGCCGGGCCCGATCTCCAGGGCCGCCATGGCCGTGTATAGGGCCGTCGTTCCCGACGTGACTCCCAGCGCGTGCTTGACGCCGAGGTGATTTGCGTAAGATTTCTCGAACTGGAGCGATTTCGAGTCCCCCTTCCACCAGCGGAAGGGAGACCTTGATTCGAGGACGTCGATCAGCTCTCGCTTCTCCACGTCGTCGTAGAACTGGGGCCCGTAGGGCCGAGAGCTGAGCACGGTCTTGCGCACCGGCGTGCCTCCTTCGATGGCGAGCTTCTCTCGGCCTTCGGCGGCCACGGCCCGGTGAGCCCCGCCATTTCCCAGGAGAAATGAAGCGGCGCCGGCGACGCCCACGGTTGCCAGGAACTCACGACGGTTCTTGTTCGTTGCATTCATCGCATGATCCTCTCAAACTGGACGGGGGATTGTGGTTTTTTGACACGTGTCCGAATCGCGATGCGCATCAAGCAGACACCGCCTTCAGCTTGTCCCTGTTTTCATGGACTTTGAGAATGGCGTTGGCGATGTCGTCCATGTCCTCTTTCTTCCCGAGCAGGATCGCGGAGGACCAGAACGCAACCACGTCCTGGCACGCATTATCGCAGTTGGGGCAGTCGTTCTGCTCGCGGTATTCCCGCAGCCGCTTTGCGGAGTACATTCGCTGATAGACCTTGGCGTTCAGGATGTGCTCGACCCACGGTTCCTTGTGCAATCCCCGACCAATATAGGGGCCGAGACTGATCCCCTCGGCCCTAACCGCCTTGAGGAACGTCTCGCGGCTGGCACCGTTGAAGTGTTCCTTATGATAGGTCATGCCATAGACGTAAAAGGTGCCGCTGTCCGTCCCTTCGTACAGCTTCTGGGGAACAACGCCCGGAAGACCCTTGAGCTTTGAGGTCAGATACATGGCGTTCTCGTTGCGGCGGGCGAAGCGCTCTTGGACGCCTGGCAACTGGCCCAGCAGAATGGCCCCCTCGAACTCATTCATGCGGTACTTTGGCCCGATGACCTCGGTCGCCCCCCGGCGCGATGTCCCGTGGTTATGGACTGTATAGCACTGGTCCACAAGTCGTTCGTCGCTTCCGACAACGGCACCGCCCTCCCCGCAGGCAATGGTCTTGCTTGCCTGAAAGCTGAACGCACCGAGATCGCCGATGGTGCCCAGTTTCTTCCCTCGGTACTCGGCGAGATGTCCCTGACAGGCGTCTTCGATCACTTTCAGGCTATGCTTCTTGGCGATCGCCATAATCCTGTCCATGTGGCAGGGCTGGCCCATGATGTGAACAGGCATGATCGCTCTGGTGTTTTCGGTGACTCTTCGTTCCACGTCGCCGGGGTCGAGTTGATAGGACTCCGGGTCCAGATCCGCCAGGACCGGCAGGGCCCTGGCGCACAGAATCGCGGCGATGGTGCCGGGATCGGTGTAAGGCGACGTGATGACCTCGTCTCCCGGCCCGATTCCCAGGGCTTCCACGCAAGTGTGCAATGCCTGCGTTCCGGAGCCCACGGCCACGCAGAACTTCGTCCCGATCAATTGAGCGAACTCCTTTTCAAACGTGGGGACCGTGCCAGATTTCGACTGGATTCTACACCAAGTCCCGCTCTTTGTCGTCTTCACCACCGAGTCCACTACCTTCTCATCGCAGTACGGCCACGAAGGCCAACTCTTGCCCTTTCTGACAGGCTCACCGCCAAGGATCGCCAGTGTGCGGGCCTTGTTGCTGACGTCGCCATACGCCGGCACGCGCCGAAAGGCAACGGCACCAATCGCGCCCGCGGAAGCAGCAATCACAAACTCTCGCCTGGCCAGGCTGCGCTTACTCATTTCCGGTCTCCTCGTATAAAGAGTCTTCAGGATCTGTTGCCCCGTCGCCGAAAGCAGCAATCGCCGCCTGGGGCACTCCAAGGTGGTCCGCAAGACGGTTGGCCACCTCGAAGTACGTATCGCAGACACCATCGTCCCTACACTGGCGATCATCGGCCTCCGGCAGTACCCTGTCCGTGTTCCGGGCGGCCTCCTCAATCAGCGGAAACAGCCAGTCCTCTTGCCTGGCAATGCAGTCCAGAAGCACATCGATATACTTCCGTGCGTGCTCGGCAAACTTGTCCAAGGCGGCAACACTGCCGGCGCAAGCAGGTTCAATGGCCGCCTCCATCGCATCAAGGTGAAGACGAGTGTCTTCGCGGCTCTCCCGTAATGCGCACCCCACACCTTGCTCGGCCGGGACGCCCATCGCCTGAACCGCCGGAAGCAAACGGGTTTTCACCTTACAGTCGTGGCAGTGTTCGATGAAGTTGCGCAGGAAGGTGATCGCGTCTTGTGCCGGGGGGCCTTCCAGCTTGCGGTGGGACTCGCAGCGTTCCGCCATCCTTTCCAGGCAGTTGAGAACCTGCTCGATGACGCGGTGCTCGTCAAGAAGTACGCTCGTGATGTTCACTGCGAGAATCCTCCTTTGCCACCGGCTTCCGATCCTCGCTGCCGGAGACCGGTTGGCCACGCCATCCGATTGCAGGACGGCGACCATTTCACGCACATTACCACTGGAATACTCATTTGCGTCCTAAACTGACGCCAACGCCTGGTCGACGTCTTCTACAAGTCGCTCGGGCGGCTCGATGCCGACTGAGAGGCGAACCGTGTTTTCTCGGACGCCGAACGCCGTTCTCTTCTCCGGCGGGAGGTACAGCATGGTCGTTAAGTAGTTTCTGTTGCGGAAGCGATTTCGGGGCGGTTGACGGCCGGCCGGGGTTGAACAAGAAGGACGCATCCTTATCCTTTGGGTAGGTTCGTAAGGCAAAGCCCAAGGAGGACAAGGATGCGTC
>Ga0172371_10004119_pt1 | contig 22183 bp, 24 predicted proteins | sample Lak12m_FD_114543 | JGI IMG/M metagenome (GOLD analysis project Ga0172371, IMG submission 114543) | Freshwater microbial communities from Kabuno Bay, South-Kivu, Congo - kab_022012_12m | ecosystem: Environmental > Aquatic > Freshwater > Lake | place: Democratic Republic of the Congo: South-Kivu...
GGCCACCACCATGCTTTTCAGGGCCCGGACCTGTTTTTCGGCCTTGACCTCCTGGAGGTAGCCGATAAGGGCGTTCAAGAGCAGCACCGCGGCGATTACCCCGGTGTCTTTATATTCCTGGAGGAAAAAGGTCGCCACCCCGGCAATCAACAGAATATAGATTAACGGGCTTTTGAACTGGTGGAGCAGAATCTTCAGGCGGCTGATCCTCTCTGCTTCCGCCAGCCGGTTGGGCCCGAATTTTTTCAGGCGCTCCGCGCCTTCGGCGGCGCTCAGACCGCGCTCTGAAGTATTCAACTCTGACAATATTTGCTGGACCTCAAGCTGATACCAGTTCATGGTTCTCCTCTCAAAGGAATGGAACGGCTGCCGGCTGATCTGAAACCCCACCTCCGGTATCTTTAAGGATATCTTTGCTATCCAGGTGGGCATATGGGCCAAGCGCCGCCAGACCGACCCGGAGGTTTTTTACAAGCAGGAGGATATCTGGGAGTTCGCCATGCTTCCCTATGAGGGGAAGACGGTGATGATGGACCCCTCCCTGGAACAAGGCCTGGAAGCCCTGAATGCGCGTTTGCGGGTTACCATGGACCGGTTTAAAAAGCTCCCCCCCAAGTCCCCGCCTCCCTGATCCGGGGGCAGGGCGGGGCGGGGCGGGGGCGCCGGACTATTGCCAGGCCTCCCCCCCCGGCTCAAAGGTGGGAGGATCGCACCGCAGTTTCCATTCGGCCACCTCCTGCGCCACCGCGGAACTCTTGTCGATGGCCGGGTTCATCGTCAGGGTGGCGATTTTCATGTCCGCCCCTTTCAGCGTGGAGCCGGGGTCATGGATAAATAATCCCGACTAGGGCCTGGGAAACGAGGTGCAGAACATCGTGGGAGACGCTTCCCAGGAATAACTGTTTCAGGGGAGAGAGCCCCCGGGCCCCCATCAGGATCAGGGCATATTGGCCCGCCTCCGCCTCCTCCGCAATCGCCTTCGCGGGAGCTCCGGCCAGCAGCTTTTCCGCCACCAGGTCCCGAAGACCCGCATCTTCAATAAGCCGGCGCCCGGCGGCCAGGTTTTTCTCCCCTTCTCTCACCAGCGGCTCCATTCCTTCGGCATAGGCCGCATTCAGCGCCGCGTAATCAACCACATGCAGCAGGGTCAACTGTGGCTGGCGGTCTTTAAATTTCAGGGCCAGGGCCGCTCCCTGGCGAACCGCCATCTGGCTCGGCTCCGAGCCGTCCACCGGCAACAGCAGGGGCGAAATGGGGCAGTCGGGGTGAATGACCGTCTCGGGACCCGCCACGAAAATGGTCATATGCTGGCCCAACCCCAAAACCTCCCGGGTTACGCTCCCCAAAAACACTGCCTTTACCGGAGACAATCCCCGCCTCCCCATGATAATGGCGTCATACCCGCCCTCGGAGGCGTAGCGCATGATCTCTTTCCCGATTTTTCCTTCGATGATGCGGGTTTCCACGACCGCAGTCAACCCCTCCTCCTGCAGGCGGTTTTTGGCCTCTTCCAACATCGGGGTGATTTCCTGATCGAGATAGTGCTGCCGCACCCGGCGCCAGGTATCCACTTCGTCCATGCGGGTGGTGCGCAGGTCCACATTTTGAATGTGCCGGGACAGGTAGCCCCCGCCGATTACCCGAAGCAGGGTGACCTTCTCCACGGCTTCGCCCCCGGCCCGGGCCAGGTAAGCCCCCCATTCCAGAGCCTTCTCCGCCGAGAGACTGCCGTCATAAGGGATGAGGATGCGGGTAAAAGGATAAGCATTGGTCGCCATGATCAGTTCTCCTGTTGAGATTTCGAAGTAACGGCCTCAAACCGGTTGGTTCCCGGACTGTCAAATTATCGCACATCTCCTTTAGACGGGATGGTCGAGTATGTCCGCCGGTCTTTATCCATGCCATACTGCACCGCAAACCCGATGGCCCCCAGCACCACTATGGCTATAACCATCAGCCCGCCCAGCCCGCCGGCCGCCCCTCGCCGGAACGCCAGGGCCGGAATGATCCAGCCGATCCCGAAGGCCGCCTCCACCGCCCCGTTCAGGGCGGTGGTCAGCATAACCAGGAGGTCTCTGATTTGATAAAAGAGGATTCCCAGCACCACCGCGCCGACAACTCCCACCAGGATGATAACGCCTTGGGAAGCATTCAGGGCGATGCCCAGGGCGCCCAGGATCATGAAGCCCAGCACGGCCCCGCTGAGGGTGACGCCGATGCTCCGCAACGGGTAGGCGAGCGCCGCCAGGACCAGGGCCGCAATAACCCCCATCCCCAGGGAGGCCCAGGGATGGGCGGCTTGGACGAAGGAGGCGCCGAGGGCGTAACCGCCGATCAACCCGGCCGCTCTGTCGCCCCGCACCACCGGAATCCTTTCCACCCCTTCTTTGATCATCAAAGCAAGGGCCTTCACCAGCGAATCTTCGGCGTCAACCGTGCTCTTAAAGGGGCTCATCACCTCGCTCCTCTGCTCTTGGGCCTGGTGGTGCAGCTCCGGTCCCGCCACCTCCCGCCACGACCGGGCCTCGGCCCCGGCTTGAGCCAGGATTTCGCCCTCCAGACCCCGCATGATGTCTTTGAGAGGTAAATTGCCCAACAGGTGGTAGTGCTCGTCAAAAACCACCAGGGCCCGGGGTTCGAACCCGCCTTCAAATTTAATGGCGTTTTCTTAAAAAATAACTACTGTCTGGCTCAGAGTAAACCAGTAGGGCGCCGGGGGATAGTCTTCCCAAAAATCATCAACCCTTTGACCTTTCCCTCATAACCCATGAGAACCTCCCATAAATTCCAGTTTTCCTCCAAATTTGGGGAAAATTATCTTATGATTTCCGGGGAAGTCAAAAGAAAATATTCAGCTGAGGACCCCTAACCCATTCCGGAAAGGATATGGTCAAAAAAACTAAGATTATCTCGGGATTTCTGTTCCTTTTCACTTTTTTCGCCGGTTTTTATTTTCCTGAGCAGCTTGGGGGGCGTAACCTATTTCGGCATGGTGGGGTTTATCCTGGGGCCCCTGTTGCTCTCCTTTCTCCTGTCGCTCCTTCGCATTTATCAGAAGACGGTTCTGGCAACCATCCCCGAAAAAGCCGTTGCTTGTCCCCAATCGGAAAGTCAAAACGAGTAGAAGTTCATGGAGTTTTCCCAGGAGGCGCTAAAGTCCCTCTTTAACAAAGGGGAATTTAGGGGGATATATACGGGGTCTTTCACGGCCTAGCTTGCGCCTGCCAGGAAATTTTTCATTGTTCAGGGGTGAGCTTCAGGTCCAGACAAAACTGCTTTCAGTTTACTGGCGCACCCCCAACTCGCCCCAGCCCAGTTTGGTCCGGAGGACCTGGAAGTGGCTGCGGTAGGGGGATTTCACCAGCTTCAGGTGGTAAGGGGCCCGGCGGATTTCCACCCGGTCCCCCGGCTGCATGGCCTGCCCCACCTGGCCGTCCAGGGTGAGATAGACGTCCTGGACTTTCTCGTCCAGGGTGACGGCCACCGAGACCGTGTCCGGCAGGATGATGGGCCGGTTGCTCAGGGTGTGGGAGCAGATGGGCAGCAAGAGGATATGGTGAAGGGTGGGATAGACAATAGGCCCGCCGGCGGACAGGTTATAAGCGGTGGAGCCGGTGGGGGTGGCGACGATCAGGCCGTCGGCGCGATAAACCGTCAGGTAATCTCCGTCAATCCAGGTGGTCAGCTCGGCGATGCGGGCCAAAGCGCCTTTGTTGATCACCGCATCGTTCAGGACGTTTTCCCGCCAGACCATCCGTCCTTGCCGGAATAGACTGGTGGTGAGCATCAGGCGCTTTTCCACCTCGAAGTTGCCGGGAAGCACATGCTCGGCCATGCAGGGGTAGAGTTCGTCCAGGGAAATCTCCGTCATGAACCCCAGGCCCCCGAGGTTGACTCCGATGATGGGCACGCCCCTCTGGCCGTAGTGCCGGGCGGCGCTCAGAATGGTGCCGTCGCCCCCCATCACCACGATAAATTCCACGTCGTCAGGCAGCTGGGGGACTTGGGGTTCGGGTTCGTTTTCGAAATGGCAGGCATTCACCCCGCGCCCTTCGAGCCAGACCCGCAAGGCCCGGCCGGCTTCCAGGGCGGCGGGTTTGAATTTTTTGGTGATAATGACCACGGACTTCACCAGGCGGGCCTCCACATTTGACAATTATCATAATGTTGGGTAATTTTCAAAAGATTGTTGCCGGGCCGGGGCGCGGCCGGGAAAGAGGCCGGGCCCCGGAATCCTGCGGCAAATTTTCCCGATAAAGGAGATGGTATGCAACTTGCTCGCCGGATCAGACAGATTCCCCCTTCGGCCACCCTGGCCCTGAACGCCAAGGCCAATCAGCTCAAGGCGCAGGGGGTCGATATAGTCAACTTCGGAGTGGGGGAACCCGATTTCGACACCCCGGACCATATCCGGGAAGCGGCCATCCGGGCCATCCGGGAGGGTTTTACCCGCTATACCCCGGTGGGGGGCATCCCGGAGCTCAAAGAAGCCATCGCCAAACGATTCCTGGCCGACTACGGCCTGGGCTACCAGCCCGGCGAAATCGTGGTGTCCTGCGGCGGCAAGCACGGTCTCTACAACCTGTTCCAGGTGCTGTTCGACCCGGGGGACGAGGTGGTGATCCCGGCCCCTTACTGGGTCTCCTATGTGCCCATGGCCATGCTGGCCGAGGCCAAGCCGGTGATCGTCCCCACCCGGGAGGCCAACGGCTTCAAACTCACCGCAGAGGAACTGAAGGCCTGCCTCACCCCCCGGACCAAGGCGTTGGTGCTGAACAGTCCTTCCAATCCCACCGGCGGCGTCTATACCGCAGCCGAACTGGCGGCCCTGGGGGAAGTGGCCTTGGAGGCCGGCATCTCGGTCATCTCCGACGACATCTACGACAAGATCCTGTTCGACGGGGCCGAATTTGTCAACCTGGCCATGCTGTCCCCGGAACTCAAGGCCTGCACCTTTGTGTTCAACGGGGTCTCCAAGGCCTACGCCATGACCGGTTGGCGCATCGGCTACCTGGCGGGACCCGTTGCGGCCATCAAGGCGGTGGACACCATTCAGAGCCAGAGCACTTCCAACCCCAACTCCATCGCCCAGAAGGCCGCGGTGGAGGCCTTGAACGGCCCCCAGGATTCGGTCAAGACCATGGCGGCGGAGTTTGCCTGGCGGCGGGACGACATCTACCGGCGGGTGCTGGAAATCCCGCAGGTCACCACCATCAAGCCCGGCGGGGCGTTTTATATCTTCCCCAATTTTTCGGCGTATTATGACCGGTTAAAGCCCGCGGCGGGACAGTCCCACTCCCAGGCCCTGGCGGCCTATTTGCTGGAGGAGGCCCAGGTGGCCGCAGTGCCTGGGGCCGAGTTCGGGGAGGATAGCTGCCTGAGGTTTTCCTATGCCACTTCCCGGGAGCGGATCGCCACGGGATTAAGCCGCATCAAGGCGGCCCTGGAGAAGCTGGGGAAATGAAGGAAGGAAAGGGAAGCGCGGCCGGCGACCGGGGCGAGCCGCGCTGTCCGTTCAATGCCTGCCTAGCGACCGGCGGCCTTGCGTTTGGACGCCTTGAGGGGGTTGATCTTCTGGGCCGACTCTGGCTTGCCGTTCTTTACATGGGTGGCCAGATTGCAGGGCCCCCGGCGCCACTTGACGACCGGATCCGGAAAAGAGGCGCAATAGGCGCTGCCGTTGGAGCCCAGAACCCGCTCGCAGCCCTCACATTCCGCCACTATCGGTTTGCAACTGCCGCCGTTGAACGAACAGCCTTTCTTGGTCATAAAGGTGCATTCCACCCCTGGTTTTAAGGTTACGCAGTGCATGGCCGTAATCCTCCTTGCAATTTGACTAAATCTTGTATTTATATAATATAAATCTTTTTTTTGTCAAGGACTTTCTTGGCGGTTTTTTGCCAGCCCGATCTTGGGCCGCGCCCCCTAATTGGGCGGGGCGCACTCTTTACCGGCGAGAGGCCCATAAGCGCCAACTTAAGATAATGTGGATAATGTGGCGGACATTGCCCGTCATTATTGGCGCGCAGTTCGCCCCCTATTCGAGCGGTGCTCCGGCGCTGATAAATTGTCGGCGCCACCAAAATTTTTCAGCGGAACAGGGAATTACGCCCCAGGGGGGATGACCGGATGGCCAAAGGCAGTCTCAAGGATTACCAGGCAAGGCGCAACTTCAGCCGGACCCCGGAGCCCGCAGGCGCAACCTCCAGGGCCAGCCGGGCGCCCTTTTTCGTCATCCAAAAGCACGCCGCCCGCCACCTCCACTACGATTTTCGTCTGGAAGTGGACGGGGTCTTGAAATCCTGGGCCGTCCCCAAGGGTCCGTCCACCGACCCCAAAGACCAGCGCCTGGCGGTGCCCACCGAAGACCATCCCCTGGAGTACGCCGATTTCGAGGGGGTCATCCCGGCAGGAGAATACGGGGCCGGCGCGGTAATGGTATGGGACACCGGGGCTTACCGCAACCTGACGGAGAAAAAAGGGGCGGCCGTCCCCATGGGGGAGGCGGTGGCCCTCGGGCACGTCAAGGTCTGGCTGGACGGGAAAAAACTCCGGGGCGGCTACGCCCTGAACCGTTTCAAGACCGGCAAGGACGAAGCCTGGCTCCTGGTCAAGGTAAACGACGAGGCCGCCGACCCCCGGCGCAACCCGGTGGCCGACGAACCCCGCTCGGCCCTCACCGGCCGCACCCTGGAGGAAATCGCCGGGGAGGAAGGCTAAAAAAAGACAATTTTTATTAAATTTCACGTATTGAAACGACAATGGCTACCAAAAGATTTTCCAGGGTTTGCGGGTGAGCTGTTTGGAATGTGCGCATTGCCCCCCTGAGTATGGTAACCGCTAACTGCTCCCCGCTTCCCGCCGCCCCCTCCCGCCGGAACTTTCTGCTATAATAACGTATGGAACTGATCACGGCATTGATGGACCCGGCCGCCTATCCGGAGCCCACCCGGGAGGTCGCCCTCATTCAGACGCACATCTCCTGGGTCTTTCTCACCGATAACTTCGCTTATAAAGTCAAGAAACCGGTGGATCTGGGTTTCTTGAACTTCACCACCCTGCGCCGCCGGCATCACTATCTCCAGGAGGAACTGGTCCTCAACCGCCGCCTCTGTCCCGACATCTATCTGGAGGTCCTGCCCATCGTGGAAGGCCGGCGGGGCGTGCGCCTCGGGGGCCGGGGCCATCTCATCGAGTATAGTTTAAAGATGGTCCGCCTGCCCCAGGACCGCATGATGGATGAGGTGGCGGACCGGGGGGAGCTTTGCCGGGAGCACCTGGACCGCATCATTGCCCGGCTGGCGCCCTTCTACGCCCAGGCGGCCACCGGCCCCCGGATCAACAATTATGGGGAGCCGGCCATCATTGCCTACAACCATGAGGAAAATTTCTCCCGGACCGAAACCCTCACCGATGAACTGATTCCAGGGGCGTTATTCCTGGAGATTCGCGACTTCGCCCGGTCATTCCTGTCCCGGCATCGGCCCCTGTTTCTGAAACGCATCCGGGAAGGCCGCATCCGGGACTGTCACGGCGATCTGCACATGAAAAATATTTGCCTGGCCGATGAAGTGCATATCTTTGATTGCATTGAATTTAATCATCGCTTCCGCTATGGGGATGTGGCCGCGGACATCGATTTTCTGGCCATGGACCTGGATTTCCATGGTTTCAGAGAGCTGGGGCGGTATTTTGTGGCCCGTTTCGCCGAGGCCTCCCAAGACCCGGACCTGCTCCAGATGTTGGATTTTTACAAGTGTTACCGGGCTTACGTGCGGGGCAAGATTCACGCCTTCACCGCCCGGGACCCGGACCAGCCCCCGGCCGCCCGCAATCAGGCCCGGAAAACCGCCCGGGCCTATTTTGACCTGGCCGGGGAGTATGCCGAAGCGGGGGCCCGATGGGCCGCCTGATCGTGGTGGTCTTCGGCCTGATGGGAGTGGGCAAGAGCAGCCGCTCCCAGGCCCTGGCCGCGGCCCTGGGGTGGCCGCTGATCCAAAGCGACGCAGTGCGTAAAAACCTGGCCGGTCTGAAACCCACCGACCGGGTGCCCGTGGATTTCGGCCAGGGCATCTATGCGGAGGATTTTTCCGCCCGCACCTATGAAGAGATGTGCCGCCTGGCCCGGGTACATCTGGCCGGGGGCCAAAGCGTCATCCTGGACGGCTCCTTTAAACGGGCCCGGGAAAGAAAACAGGTGCGGCGGCTGGCCCGGGAACAACGGGCCCGGGCGGTGTTCGTATATTGCGAATGCCCCCCCGAAGTGGCCCGGGAACGCTTGGGGATCAGGCTCACCGACCTGGAGGCCATCTCCGACGGCCGGGTGGAGCTCTTTGAGGCCCAGGCCCGGGATTTCGACCCCATCACCCCGGAGGACCGGCCCCTCCTCCGGCTGGACACCACCCGGGAACCCCAGGTGACCCTGGAGGAACTGAAAAGCTTTGTCCAGCATTTTTTTTAAGCGATTGTCCGAAGTTTTTTCTGATGCAAGCACGGCAGAGGAACGAGAAACCAAGAGCGCAGGCTAACGCCTGCGGCTATTTTCTAGGTTCGTTAGGAGATGCGGATGACGCAGGCAGAGATCATCGCCCGGGTGAAACAGCGGGCCAAAAATAATTTTCGAACCGGCCTGAATTGCGCCGAATGCGTCTTTGAGGCGGTTCTGTCTCAAATCGACGTCCAATTGCCCCCCGAAACCATGTGCGTCGTGACCGGGTTCGGGGGCGGCGTGGGCCGCTTCGGCGACACCTGTGGCGCCCTGGCCGGGGCGGTGGCGGCCCTGGGGGCGGTCTACGGCCGCCGCCAGGTCCCCACTGATCCCAAGGCGGCCACCCAGGAACTGTACGGCAACCCCGGCCTCTACCGGCTGTTCCACCGGCTGCCCACCGAATTCCAAAGTCGTTTCGGCAGCACCCAGTGCCGGGTGTTGACTTCTCCATGGCAGGAGACCTGGCGCTGCCGGGAAAAGCTCCTGTTTTGCCGCAACCGGGCTATGGAGAGCGCCGCCCTGGCCGCGGCAATGGCTTTTCCCAAAGACCTGCCCCTTTGGGGTTCGGGTAAGTTAAGGGAAAACGGGGAAGCGGCAGGCTAACGTCCATGAGGCCGCTGGCCATACGCCCGGCTAGGAGAATCCCCCCTGCCCCGTAATCAGGGGGATTGCAACGGGTTTCTCACGCCAAAACCCATAGGAACACCGGCCTCACGCAGAAGCAACGCTTACAGGACTAGGTGCTGGCGCGGCGGTTCGTTAACCGGTTCTGCCTCTGATCCGGGCGGTTTTTGGGGGAGCAGTAGGGAAAAAGATTCAGGGAGTCTTGCGGCGGGCGGACACAGCCCGCCCTCAATTACTCCATTATCTCAATCTTTTCATAACATTCATGATGTAGTCATAAAGTTCTTGCATTTCCTGATCTGAAAGATCTTCCTGGGTATATGCAGGCATTATGGCCTTGGAGCCATCCGGCCGCGCAGGATTTCGATTAAAAGCCAGAAAGACCTCAAAATTTGCCAACTGCGGCGCCCCTATGAGGGGTAGGCGGGAGTTCATAATATTGCCCCCGGAGGGGTGACAGGCTCCGCAATTGACATGGTAAAGCCGGGCTCCCTTGGTGTCCTGCTCGGAGGAGGGTACACAGGTACCGCCCAGAGACAGTTCCCCGCCATAAAATCCCAGCCCCACAAGGGTTAAGAAGCAAAGAGAGTAGAGGCATATACTGCTCTTGACCCCCAACTTCAACATAAGCGGGATAGCCAAGAGGAGCAAAAACACTCCGGTTAAGATGAATTTGATTATGATGGGAGCTAACCAAGCGCCATTATAATAACGTTGCCAATCCCAATAGCCCGTCAGAGCCGTTAAGACCAGGAAGAATAGGGCCAGCACCATACAATAGTTCGACGCCGCCATCCAATTCGGCCGATTTAACCACCAACCGGCCAGGCTTAACACCAGGGCCCCGACCACCAAGCCGATAGGCATGTGAGTCGCGGCCGGATGCATAGGGTGGGTGTACCCGATTTTTTCCAGAAGTAGATAGACGAAATTCATTGAATTGTCCCGGCGGTTTCCTGATAGACTAAACAGGTTTTAACGTAAATCAAAGGTTCATGTAACAGGAATTAGATAATGAACCAGACATTCAAATAAAGGGTGTTATTCTCATCGGCATTCCGGCCATAGCCGTCATAATTGGTGCGACCGCCATTGAACCGGTTATACATGATGTATTGAATAGAAATCTTGGTTTTTGACCAAGGCAGGTAATCCGCTTCCAGAATAAAATAATTATTATTTGGGCGTCCATTGATACTCCCATTGAGGGGCGCGGCGCGATAAAGTAACATATCTCTGGTTCCCGTGTTATTGACAAAAGCCCATGAGCCGCCCAGCGTGCCGATACTGCTCCGGTACCAATAATTCAGGGTGACTTTGATGTTATTTAGGCTGTTGTGGCCCTTGGCCGTTTTTTCCAAGGCGTAACTGGCGTCACGGTTCTGTTCTTCATGAATCCAATAAATTTGGGCGGAGAACAAATGCCGCTTAAGGGTGTATTGATATTGCGCGTCAAAGGCGACATCAGTGAACCGGTCGCTGGGCCCGGTGCTCTGGCCTTCCGGGTAAATCCCCACGGCCATGCCATAAGTTCCCAGCATCAATGAATGATTGTTCCAGTTATGCTGCAAGGCCAGACGCCAGTAAGGGGCAAAACCGTCCACCAGTTGTTCGGTTACGACGCCGGCCCCCAAGAACTGAAAAGGACCGTAGCGGGCAGTGCGGTAAAGGGAGGTTTCCACATAGACCAAGTCGTTCCAAAAAGCATAGAGCCCAAGGCCGCCGACTTGCATGGCCAGGCCATTATAAATTTTCGCCAACCCCAAGGGGAAAGGGGCGACTCCAGAAAAAACATAATGAAAATTTCTGGCCGGGGTGCTGTTCCAGACATCTTGGTAGGTGGGATTATTATTCAAGGTAATACCGTAAACCAGGTTTAAAACCCTGCCCCCTAAAGTCGTGGTCCTGGCATAACGCAGGTCTGATTGGTACATCTTGAACTTATTTTCCACAGTGCAATATCTTCCCTGGGTGTAACTTCCCAGATTTCCGTAAATCTTTCCTCCATAATACAGATCTACGTCTTGGGGGGCATTGACGTTATCGTTTCCCCTGGAATTATAAGGTGCGGTCCCCGGGGGCATGGTTGTTTCCACATTGGTGAATCCAAAAAACGCCCCGGCGGAGAGCGGCGGCGGGAACTCATAAGATTTATTACTTTTGCTTAAGTTATAGGCGCTCAGCTTGAAGGTGCGCCCCATAGGAGTTAATTCCGGGAAGACCGTATGGCAGGCGCTGCACGTCATGCCAGTTTGCCGGCTACTGCTCGGTAATGCCTGGGCCACAGTGCAAAACAGGGTCATCAACCAACCTGCCGCCCCCAGCGCCATGACGCAATGCTTGAATTTTTTTCTCAGCATCATCCACCCCCCTGGCATTGCCATGATTACCGCTCCTTAGCAGACTGGCTGGTCACTTTTTGAAAGTCCTCATATATTCGATGAGGGCTTTCATCTCCTGGGAGTTCAAGCTAAAGCCGGGCATTACCCCCACACCCTTGAGGGTGGCCTCCGCAATTTTTTGGTCAGTGGTGGTTTGCCAATACCTGGGATTGGTGAAATCAGTGGTTTTGGGACTCAGGGCAGCTCCTGGTCCTTTTCCGTCTCCCCTGGCCCCGTGGCAGAGGGCGCATTTTTCGTTATAAACCGCACCTCCCGCCCCCGACGCGCTTTGCACCTGTGGGGGCCATAATAAGGTAATCCCGAGAAGAACAAGGGCCATTCCCCCTACAAGGATTCTCTTCATAAAAATGCCTCCTTCAGAAAAGTTCAAAACCCATGTTGCGGTGGTGCTATGTATATCGGGAGGGCGTTTAAGGAACTTTAAGCATTTGAGCCTCCTGTTGAAGTTTTTTTAGGGCTGGATAATTTTAATGCCGGCCTGAATTGCGCCGGAGGCCATGGCCAGGGAGGACGGCCGCCGGGGACTTGCCCGTCCGGAGGCCGGATTTTGGGGGCTCATACCGAATTGCGTTCGGGGGCTGTTTGGGGTGGCCGCAGGCTTCCGCTGGCGGCCGCACCGGCGAAACGCCTGCGCCGTCAATCCGGCGCGCCTCGGAAGGAAAAGGATTTTTCCCGCCAAAATCCCCCGGCAGGCGGTCATGAGCCTGAGGCCCGGCCTTTGGTCTCCGGTCCAATCTTCGCGGACCTACTTGCAAAAGCTGACCGCCTCAGGTAATTTTGTAGGAAACCGCGGGGGCGGGTTCAGGGTCAGTGGTAAAGGAGCCAGAGGGAACCCCCAGGCAGTCGGGATCCCTAAAGCCTCCTTAACTTCCCGCCTGATCAAGCGCCAACCATGCGGTCGTTGGCAGGTGCGGGCCTCAGCCGGCGCCGGCGCGACCGCTGCGCCCGCCATCATCCATCATCACCACAGGTAAAAGAATGGCATTGGAAGATAAAAAGGGACCGGGAACACCCGCAGAACCACAACTGCAGCGCATCCTCAGCGGCATGCGCCCCACCGGCAGGATGCACCTGGGCAATTATTACGGGGCCCTGGACAACTGGAAGGCGCTCCAGGAAGATTATCAATGCTTCTACTTCGTGGCCGACTGGCACGCCCTGACCACGGAATACGAGAGCCCCGGCCCCATCAGCAGCTATATCCCGGAAATGGTGACGGACTGGCTGAGCGTCGGCCTGGACCCGGAAAAGTCCACCATCTTCGTACAGTCGGCCATTCGGGAGCACGCCGAACTTTACCTGGTTTTCGGCATGTTCACCCCGGTGCCCTGGCTGGAGCGCAACCCCACCTATAAAGACCAGATCCTGGAACTGGCCCACAAAGACCTGGCCACTTACGGCTTTCTGGGCTACCCGGTGCTCCAGGCGGCCGACATCCTGATGTACAAGGCCGACGGGGTGCCGGTGGGGGTGGACCAGGTGCCCCACGTGGAGATGACCCGGGAGATCGCCCGGCGCTTCAATCACCTGTACCGGCCGATTTTTCCGGAGCCGGAGCCCCTGCTCACCGAGATCCCCAAACTCACCGGCATTGACGGCCGCAAAATGAGCAAGAGCTACGGCAATTGCATCTACCTGAGCGACCCGCCGGAGGTGATGGCCAGGAAGGTGGGCCAGATGATCACCGATACCCGGCGCCCCTTTAAAAAGGACCCGGGGGAGCCGGACCGCTGCCTGGCCTTTCCTTTCCATCGCCTCAATCTGCCCCAGGAGCGCCTGGACGAAATTATTGGGGACTGCCGGGCCGCCAAACTGGGCTGCGTGGATTGTAAAAAGATGCTGGCCGAGGCCTTGCTGGCAAACATCGCCCCCATCCAGGATCGCCGCCGCTATTACGAGGCCCACCCCGACGAGGTCCTGGACGTCATCCACCGGGGCAACGACCGGGCCCGGCGGCAGGCCCGCCGCACCATGGCCGAGGTCCGGGACGCAGTGGCCTTTAACCAGAAGTTCCAGTTAGTGCCTTAGGCGGAGGAGGGGAGGGGGGCCACCCGACCCCGGCCTTCCTGCCAACTAACCTATGCCTCAGGAACGCCTCCAAAAATTCCTCGCCCGGGCCGGGGTGGCTTCCCGGCGGGCCGCCGAAGAGATGATCCAGGCCGGGCGGGTGGCGGTCAACGGCCAGGTGGTCACGGCCATGGGCGTGAAGATCGGCCCGGACCGGGACCTGGTCAGGGCGGACGGGCGCCCGGTCAGGGTGAGCAAGGCCCTCCGGACCGTCATGCTCCACAAGCCTTACGGATACGTCTGCACCACCCGAGACCCCCAGGGGCGGCGGGTGGTCAGCGAATTGTTGGATAAAAAGACGCCCCGGCTCTATCCGGTGGGGCGTTTGGATTACGACGCCACCGGTCTGCTGCTCCTCACCAACGACGGCGATTTGGCTTATCGGCTGACTCATCCGAGCTACCTGGTGCCCCGCACCTATCGGGTGACGGTGGCCGGGGAGGTCAGCCGGGAGACCCTGGGCCGCCTGGCCGCCGGGGTGGACCTGGACGGCCGCGTCGTTTACCCCGACGTTAAGGTCAACAAACGGGAACCGGACAAAACCGTGGTGGAAATAACCGTGCGGGAGGGGCGGCATCATCTCATCAAGAACCTGATGGACCTGGTGGGGCACCCGGTGCTGAAATTGAAGCGCATCGCCTTTGGGCCTCTCCACCTGGAGGGCCTGCCTCGGGGGACCTTCCGGGACCTCACCCGGCGGGAGCTGGCGGCCTTAAAGGCGGAGGTGAATCTCAAGTGACCCCGGAAGGGAGACCGTTACCGCCGGAAATGAAGCCGGAGCTGTGCCGGGAGCCGGAGACCGCGCCCCCCCGACCGCCCCGCCTCCTCCTCCACCTGGGCTTGTTCCTGGCCACGGTGATCACCACCATCATCGCCGGGGCCCTGCAACAGGGGGTCAACCCCCTGGAGACCCCCGGCCTCCTCTATAAAGGCGCGCCGTTTTCCTTTACCCTGCTGCTGATCCTGGGCGTCCACGAAATGGGCCATTACCTGGTGGCCCGGCGGCATCATCTGGACGTGACCCTGCCGTATTTCATCCCGGCCCCGCCCATTCCCTTCATTATCGGCGCCTTCGGGGCCTTCATCCGCATCCGCTCCCCCATCCGGGACAAACGGGCCCTGCTGGACGTGGGCTGCTCCGGCCCGTTAGCCGGAGTCCTGGTGTCCATCCCGGTCATCCTGGCGGGCCTTAAATGGTCCACCGTAACCCTGGTGAAGCGGGGAGGGGAGGGACTGACCCTGGGGGAACCCTTGTTGTTCCAATTCCTGAGTCGGCTGGCCCTGGGCCCCCTGACGCCGGAGGCCGACATCATCCTGCATCCGGTGGCCTTTGCCGGCTGGATCGGGCTGCTGGTCACGGCCCTCAACCTGTTGCCGGTGGGGCAGTTGGACGGCGGCCACGTGGCGTATGCCCTGTTCCCCGCTTACCACCGCTACATCTCTTTAGGGGTTCTCGGCCTCCTGGTGATCATCGGGGTGCTGTTCTGGAAGGGCTGGCTGATGTGGGCCGTGGTCCTGTCTTTCCTGGGCTGGCGGCACCCCCCGCCGTATTTTTCCTGGGTGCCCCTGGACCGGAGCCGCCGGGTGCTGGGCCTGATTACCCTGGTGGTGTTTGGCCTCACCTTTACCCCCATCCCCTTTGTCCTGGGTTAAGGGGGCCGGCGGTAGAGGCCGGGGGAGGATGCATCGTTGCCTCCAGGGCCCGGCCCTGAAAGTCCGGAAAGGAGAACGATTATGAGATGTATCAGTCTGGCGCTGATGGGCGTCTTGGTCTGGGCCGCGGCTTGGTCGGCCGGCGCGGATTTGGTCGGAAAAGACAACCCCCAGGTGGAGGCGGTGGCCGAGCCCATCCTGGCTGGGGTGCTGAAAGGATTCAATGACGGGGATTACGACGTCTATGCCAAAAACTTCGACGCTACCTTGAAGGACGTGATCTCCCCCAAGAAATTCCAGCAGACCAGGAGCGATATCCTCAAGAAAATCGGGGCGTGCCAATCCAGCAGCTATCTCGGCTACCTGATTAAGGGCAAAACCACGGTGGTCCTTTGGAAAGGTAGATTTACCCAAAGCGCCGACGACGTCCTGATCAAGCTGGTCCTTTCCCGGCGGGGAGACCAGACCAAGGTTCTGGGTTTATGGTTTCAATAATATCGTCCAACTCATCCCGATCAAGGCGGGATTTTACCTGGCGGGCCTTTTATGATGCACGAGATAGCGCACTATAGATTCTGTCCCTGCTGCGGCGGCCGGCTGGAGAAACGCCTGCTCAAGCCCCAGGAGCCCCTGCGCCTGGTGTGCGCCGCCTGCGGCTTCGTTTTTTATGTGGACCCCAAGCTGTCGGTCATTGCGGTGATCCCCTTGGAGGAAGGCGTGGTCATGGTGCGCCGGGCCATTGAGCCGGGGTGCGGCCTCTGGGTGGTGCCGGGGGGGTTTGTCGACCTGGGGGAGATGGTGGAGGAAGCGGTGGTCCGGGAGACCCAGGAGGAGACCCACCTGACCGTGCGCCCCTTAAGGCTGCTCAATATCTATTCCTACCGGAACCACCGCACCGTGATTGCCGCGTACTTGACGGAATACGTCTCCGGGGTGCTGACCGCCGGGGATGAGACCCTGGAAGCCCGGGTCTTCGGGCTCAAAGAAATTCCCTGGCCCCAGATCGCCTTTTCTTCCACCAAGGAGGCCCTGCGGGAGTATATCAGCCGGTTCGGCTCATAAACTCCAGGAGTGAACCATGGACCCTTTACGCCGCCAGCTTCTCGAACTCCTCCGGCAAAAATCTTTTTATTACCGCCCGGATCAGCCTTTCAAGCTGGTAAGCGGCCGGGAAAGCCCTTACTATATCGATTGCCGTCCCACCACGCATAACGCCCGGGGGCTGGCCCTGATCGGGGAAATCGTCTTTCACTCGATCCGGGGTCTGAACGTCGCGGCCATCGGCGGCCTGACCATGGGGGCCGACCCCATCGCCCACGCCACCGCGCTCACCAGCTACCTGAAGGGCCGGCCCATCAACGCCTTTTCGGTGCGCAAAGCCGCCAAAGAGCACGGGGCCGGCGGGCTGCTGGTAGGGGATGTCCACCCCGGAGACCGGGCGGTGGTGGTGGAGGACGTGGTCACCACCGGGGGGTCCGCCCTGAGGGCCGTGGCCGCGGCCCGGGAGTTCGGCCTGGAGGTGGTCAAAGTCCTGATCCTGGTGGACCGGCAGGAAGGGGGCCTAGAGGCCCTGACCCGGGAGGTCCCCCAGGTGGAGGCGGTGTTTACCATTTCAGACTTTATCTGAAAAGGGCAATGGCCAAGGTGCCCCGCCGCCCTGCTATTCCCTGGACAAAGGCCCCGGCCTCGGATAGAATCCCCTTATTATAAAGAGGTTTGCTCGGACCCATGGACCCGAGCCGGCGTCATCCGGCGCCGGCGGCAGCCGTCCATGCGGCTGCCGAGCACCCCCCGCGAGGTTCAACTCCACATGAAACGCACCCTGTTGCTCAATCCCCCGTCTTTCCAGGATTTTGACGGCGGCGCCGGGTCCCGCTATCAGGCCACCCGGGAAGTGACCTCTTTCTGGTATCCCACCTGGCTGTGCTATCCCGCCGGTCTCATCCCGGACAGCCGGGTGGTGGACGCCCCGCCGGAGAATTTGACCGTGGCCCAGGTGGCAAACCTGGCCGCGGATTTCGAGTTGGCCGTGCTCTTCACCACCAAGCCGTCCTTTGCCCACGATCTGGCCACGGTCAGCCGGCTCAAAGAACGCAACCCCAGGCTGCTGGTGGGGATGGTGGGGCCCCAGGTGAGCATCCTGGCCCAGGAATCTCTAGAAGCCGGCCCCCAGGTGGATTTCGTGGCCCGCCGGGAATTCGATTACGCCGTGCCGGAGGTCGCCCAGGGACGCCCCTGGGACAATATCCTGGGGATCAGCTACCGGGCCGACGGCCGCATCCGGCACAACCCGGACCGGCCTTTTATCGAGGACCTGGACGCCCTGCCCCTGGTCACCGAGATCTACCGCCGGGACCTGACCATGGAGCACTATCAAATCCCCTACCTGCGCTATCCTTACGTATCGTTCTATACCGGCCGGGGCTGCCCGGGGCGCTGCGTTTACTGCCTCTGGCCCCAGACCTTCACCGGCCGGCGCTACCGGGTCCGCAGCGTGGCCGGCGTCGCGGCTGAGGTCCGCCGCTCCCTGGAACTCTTTCCCCAGGCCGCGGAGATTTTCTTTGACGACGACACCTTCACCGCCGACGGCGAGCGCGCCCGGCAGATCAGCCAAGCCTTGGCCCCCCTCAAGTGCGTCTGGTCCGCCACCGCCCGGGTCACTACCTCCTACGAAACCCTCAAGGCCATGAAGGAAGGGGGGCTGCGCCTCCTGGTGGTGGGTTTTGAAACCGGGGACCCCCAGGTTTTGAAAAATATCCGTAAAGGCGCCACCCTGGACCAGGGGCGCCGTCTGGTCAAGTGGTGCCGCGAACTGGGCATCCAGATCCACGGCACCTTCATGGTGGGCCTGCCGGGGGAGACCAGGAAATCCATCGAGGCCTCCATCCGGTTCGCCTGCGAACTGGACACGGACACCATCCAGGTCTCTCTGGCCACCCCCTATCCGGGGACGGAATTCTTCGATTTCTGCCGGGCTGAGGGCTATCTCCAGGACGACGCCCTGGTCAACGGCGCCACCGGCTACCAGCAGTGCGTGGTGGAGTATCCCGGCCTGGCCGCCGCGGAGATTTTTCAGGCGGTGCCCCAATTCTACCGCCGGTTTTACTTCCGGCCCCGGTACATGGCCCGCACCGCCCTGGTCATGCTCCGGGACCCCGTGGAGCGCCGCCGCTTACTCAAGGAAGGCCGCCAGTTCTTCAGCTTCATGTTCAAACGGCGTCAGTGCGACGAAACCCCGGCGGCCGAGGCCGGTCGTGGTTGATGACCCTCAGGGAGCTTCTCCGCCTGTTCCTTCAGGGGGGGCCCGGTTTCTGTCAGATTGCCGTCACCAACGCCTGCAACGCCCGCTGCCGATTTTGCAGCTTCCCCCAGGTGGCGTCGGCTGAACGAGTGATGGCGGAGCCGGCCCGCCTCTTCCAGGGGCTTAACCTTCTCAAAGCCGGGGGGGTTGACTATATCTGCTTCACCGGCGGCGAACCCCTGCTCTATCCGGCGCTCCTCCCGGCCCTGGCCCGGGCCCGGGACCTGGCCATTCAGACCATCCTCTGCACCAACGCTTCCCTGCTTACCCCGGCGTATATCCGGGAGTTGCGGGTTGCGGGCCTGAAGACCATGATTATTTCCCTGGACGCGCCTTCGGCCCCCAAGCATGACGCCCACCGGGGGCTGCCGGGCCTCACCGACCATATCCGGGAGATGGTCCCAGAGCTGCGCCGGGCCGGCCTGGCCCCGGTGGCCTCGGTGACCCTGAGCCGCCTCCTCGGCGACCTGGGGGAGATGCTCCGCTTCCTGGAAGCTTTGGGGTTTCAACGCGTTACCTTTTCCTACCCTATCACCCGGCTGGGCTCTTCCTATCTCGGCTGCGCCGAGCACTATTCCGTTGATTTTACCCCCGAAGAACTCCACCGTTGGTTCGCCCAGGTGAAGGCCCTGAAGGCCGCCACTTCAATTCATATCCTCAATCCCGTCCAGGCCTTGAGCGATCTGCAGCGGCAGTTGCAGCGCCGCCCCGGGCGCTTCCCCTGCCTGGCGGGCTACAAATATTTTTTCGTGGACTGGCATCTGGAGGTGTACCGTTGCCATTATCTGAGCGATAACCTGGGACCCCTGGAAGAGTTCGGCCGGATGCCGCCCATTCGGGATGGCTGCCGGGCCTGCGCCATCGACTGTTACCGCGACCCCAGTGTGTACCAATACCTGGCGGTGTCGGTGGCCGACGCCCTGGCGGCCCTGCGGCAAGGCCGCTGGGGGCAGGCCCTGGGTTCCCTGCTGCACCCGTATAATCTTCTCTCCCTGGCGGCCCTGCTGGAGGCCCGCCATTGGGTGCGGGGCTGAGTCCCGGATGAACCTTGACTGAAAAATCCGTCATCTTCACGGCCGACGACTTCGGCCTGGCCGATCCTCTCAACGGCGCGGTGGTCCTGGCCCACCGCCGGGGGCTGCTGTCCTGCGCCAGCCTGATGGCCGCCGGCCCCCGGACCCTGGCGGCCCTGCGCCTGGCCCGGGACCTCCCCGGTCTCTGCCTGGGGGTCCATCTCACCCTGATTCAGGGCCGGGCCGTGCTGCCGCCGTCGGCCATTCCCCACCTGGTGGATTCCCAGGGGTTTTTCCCCCACCACCCGGCGGCCGCCGGCTGGCGGTATTTTCGCCAGCCCCGCCTGCTGCCGGAAATCCGCCGGGAACTGGCGGCCCAGATCGAGGTCGTCCTCCAGGCCGGCCTTAAACCCTGGCACCTGAACGGCCACCTCAACCTCCACCTCCATCCCCGCCTCTTTCCCCTGGCGCTGGACCTGGCCCGGGAATACCGCATCCCCGCAGTGCGCCTCGCCCGGGAAGATTGGCGGGCCACCCTGGCCCTGGCGCCGGATCACCCCCTGCCCAAGATCGCCCAGGGTTTGATTTTCGCGCTCCTGGGCCGCCGGGCGGCCCGCCAGGCCCGGGCCGCCGGTCTGGTCGCCAATGACCAGCTCTTCGGGCTGTTGAACGACGGCCGCATGACCGAAGACTATTTGGTGCAACTGGTGCCTAAACTGCAGGCGGGCGTGACCGAAATCTACTGCCACCCGGCCCTCTATCCCGACCCGGAACTGAGGCGCTGGGGCCCCCGGTACCGGCGCCAGGAAGAACTGGCGGCCCTCCTGAGCCCCCGCCTGAAGGACGCCCTGGCCGCGGCCGGGGTGACCGTGACCGATTTCCGGCAAATCTCCCTCGAAAAGGTGTCCTAAAGCGGCCCCTAGCCGCCATCTTTGCCGATTTCAATAAGTTCCCCCTTTGGCAAAGGGGGGTTAGGGGGGATTTGGCTGCGTGCGCATGGTCATATCGGAAAACACTTTTGGCAATCGCTATAACTGTTGCAAAGCGCTAAATATTCCACCCCCACCCTGACCCTCCCCCATCACGGGGGAGGGAATTTTGGATTTTTTCCGAGACCATCACAGCTAATGGAGACGATATGAGGCGCCTTCCACCCGCCATTCCGCCGAAAGGCGGGCAGGCGCAACGGCTTGTTGCGGGACGGATTATCCCCCGGGGGTCTGAATTTTTGCCCGATCCCCCAAGGCCGCCGCCGCCTCGCCCCGGAGCTTCGCCCGCATGGCCAGGCTCTCCTGGGCGATCTTGGTGCGGTCGATCCCCTTGGACAGGTAGATGTTGAGGAGGCGGCCGTCGAGGCCGCTGAAAATGGGCTCGATCATCTCTTCCGGCAGCACCAGGGATCTGGACTTGGACCGGGTCTCCGGGGCCGCCACCTCCAGCACCCCCTCCTTGCCCCAGGACTGGAAAATGGCGGTCAAGAGGGCCAGGGACCAGGCGGAATCCGACACCAACACCACTTCCGCGGCGTTGATGGCGTAGCGGTTGCCGTTGAAGGAGATGGTCAGGCCGCCCCCGGCCCGCACCGCCTCAAACGCAGCCACGTCGGTGATGTTGTCCCCCACGTAGATGGCGTCCGCCAGGGACAGGCCGGTTTGCGCCAGACTGTCGGTCACGGCCTGGGCCTTTTCCGGCCCGCCGATGGGGTTGACCTCCCGCAACAGGGCGCCTATTTCCATGTCCGGCAACTGCTTCCAGAAAATCCGGTCCAGGGCGGCGATGGCCTCCAGCGTCGGCGCGGTCAAATCCGCAGGCGTGACTGCCTCCGGTGGAATTTCAATCTCCAGGGACCCCCCGATCTCCCACTGCAAGAGCTGCAATTCTTTCGCCTCCGCGGCGGACAAGTCATAACGGTCCAGGTCCAACTCGGTGCAGAAAATGCGCTCCGGAGCAAAACCCAACTTCAGCCCCGCGGCCTCGGCGAATTGCCGGTAGCTGGCGCTGATCGCGAAGAGGGGAAAATTGCGCCCATGGAGGAACTTGAACGCCTCTTCGGCCCCGGGCATCAGGTTCACGGTCTTCTCGGAGTAGGCCTGGATCTGGGCGTTGGTAAGGCCGGCCGCCTTCAGGAAGGGCAGGATGAGCTTCAGGGTGTCGCCGGCCTTGCACCCCGGCTTCCTGGCCATGGTAGCCAGGTAATTGTCATAGCGGCTCACCTGTCGAAAAAACCGGTCCCCCTGGGGCTTGATGAACTCCCGGCACAGCTCAAAGGCATTGTCATTGAGGGCCAGGGGGCCTTCGCAGTCGGTATCCAGTTGTAGCTTGCGCATCGGTTCTCCTTATCGGCTGAGGCCTGGTTGCCGGGAAACGGTCCTGCCTGGGCCTCCGGCCCACTCTTATCAGCAATTCCTCATGCGCCTGTGCCCGCCCACAAAGCCTGAGAAGGAGTAAAAGCGGGGGTCCCGCCCGCCTGAGTCGCACCGGCAAGACGCCTGTGCCGCCAGATAGATCGAACTTTTACCTATCATAGAAGAAAACAAATAGTTTGCAAGACGTTACATCAAGGGCGCTTATTGCAGGTCCAGGATCTGACGCTCTAAGAAGGTCCGGTCCGGATAGCTGTCCCGGCCGGCGCCCC
>Ga0172371_10004120_pt1 | contig 22165 bp, 18 predicted proteins | sample Lak12m_FD_114543 | JGI IMG/M metagenome (GOLD analysis project Ga0172371, IMG submission 114543) | Freshwater microbial communities from Kabuno Bay, South-Kivu, Congo - kab_022012_12m | ecosystem: Environmental > Aquatic > Freshwater > Lake | place: Democratic Republic of the Congo: South-Kivu...
GCTCCGAATCAGGCAAATAGACAAACATTCCTGGATTGCAGCGAAAGGGCCGTCTCGGCAAGCCGGCCCTGGGGTCCTGGAGCGAGCTGAAATAGAAGTCGCGTGGTCTCCCGAGGCCTTCGATAAATTATCCAACCTGTTGGCACTGCACGGCTTATTCATCTCCGGATTGCAGGAGCGCAGAATTTCGGAAGACCCTCTTGAGGTCTTAAGAGATGCGGGCCTTACAGTGATTCAAAAACGACAAACCGTACGGACTGTCAGGCACGTTCGATCCACTGAAAAAGACCTCGTTCTTGCCGAACTTGCCTTGGACCGCGTAATCTACCATTTTCAAAGCCGAACTTTGCTACACTATGAGATAGAAATCGAATTCAAATCAAAAGAGGCCCATTTGGCAGCGCAATTCCTTACACAATATCTGGTCGGGCTTTTCCCTAATGAATTGCGGAAATGGCGTTACGGTAAACTGGCCACCGGTCGAGCTATCGAAGCGCTCGTGGGAGAACAGTCGTTCGAGGAAGCGTTAAGCGACGATTATCTGAAGCCCGCTTCTTACGTCTTGATTGAAAAATATCTAGATGCGCGCGCATGACAAATTCCGCCGACAAATTTGATTGACAGATCAATCACATGTTGTTACCAATGCGTTATGCAGCAACAGTTTCAGTTTTCTACAGACCTGAAAAAGGAAAAGGAAGCGGCGATCTTCGACGCGGCTTGCCGGGTCATTCGCGAAAAGGGTTACCACCAAGCCCGTATTACGGATATTGCCCAAGAGGCCGGCATATCATACGGGCTGGTGTATCATTATTTCAGAAGTAAAGCCGATCTCTTCGATTCGATTTTGAAAGAATGGTGGGAAGGTTTATTTGCCACGATGGAGCGCCTTGAGCGCCAGTCCGCCACAGAAGAAGAGAAGCTGGCCGGGGTTGTGGGTTATTTTCTCGATCAGTACGAAAAAAGACCTGACCTGGTTCATATTTTCATTACCGAGATTTCAAGGTCCTCTGCAAACCTAACGCCCGAACGGAAGGAAATGTTCAAGATATTTGGTGAGAAAACCGAGAAAATCGTCAAAGATGGTCAGTCTAAGAACATCTTTAGAACGGATATAAGACCCAGATATCTCACTTACATATTTCTTGGCGCTATGGAGAGCTTCATATCCATCCTCGTCCTTGAGAACCGCCCATTAAAGGGGCGCGCTCAAAAACAGCGGATCTCCACAGCATTACTGGAAGTATTTTTGACAGGAGCGCGATCGAACCAGGCCTGATTGGCCAGTAGGGGCGGTTCGCGAACCGCCCCTACAATTAATGCAGTGTTCGATACAGTTAAGGTTATGCAACCCGCTCCGAACCAATTTCCACGCTTTTCAAGGCCGATTTTTGTCACGCCTTTTCCATTGCTTCTCGCATTGCGGTAAGCAGCAGCAGAATGTTTTCCGGTCTGCTGTTAAATCCCATGAGGCCAATGCGCCAGACCTTGCCGGCGAGTTGACCCAACCCCGCAGCGATTTCTATATTGTAATTCCGGAGCAGATACCCGGCTACGGCCTTGCCGTCCATACCTTCAGGGATCCGTGCGGTGGTAAGACTCGGCAAACGAAAATCCTTCTCCACGTGACACTCGATTCCTAATTCTTTTAGTCCCTCCCACAGCATTTCAGCATTGGCTCGATGTCGGCGCCATCGTTTTTCGAGGCCTTCTTCGGCTATGAGGCTCAGCGACTCCCTGAGAGCATAGTTCATGTTCACCGGCGCAGTATGATGGTAAATGCGTTCCTTGCCCCAGTATTTTCCGACAAGAGTCATATCCAAATACCAGTTTGCCACTGGCGTTTTGCGATTGTTAAGCTTTTCTGTGGCGCGTTCCCCCAGCGTCAACGGCGCGAGACCCGGGGGGCACCCCAGACATTTCTGCGAGCAGCTATAGGCCAAATCAACATGCCATCGATCCAGTAGGACCGGCACGCCGCCCAGGGTTGTTACAGTATCCAGCAGCAGAATCGCGCCGAATTCCCGGCAGAGCTTTCCGACACCTTCCATAGGCTGCAGCGCTCCTGTGGATGTCTCTCCATGAACCAGGCCCAGGATGGCCGGGCGGTTCTTTTCCAGAGCTGCGCCAATTTCTTCAAGCGTAAAGACTTGGCCCCACGGCTTTTCGATGCGGCGAACATCGGCTCCGTAACGGGAGGCCATGTTGCACAATCTCTCGCCAAAATAACCATTGACTCCTATAAGCGCTACATCGCCGGGCTCAACACAGTTCGCCAGGGTGGCCTCCATAGCCGCGCTGCCGGTTCCGCTAACCGGAATCGTGAAAGCATTATCCGTCTGCCAAACATATCGGATCAGCTCCTGCACTTCGTCCATCAACTCCAGAAATTTGGGGTCAAGATGCCCCAACACATTCATGGCAAGCGCCTGTAGCACTCTTGGATGAACATTGGCCGGGCCCGGACCTAACAAAAGTCTGGGCGGAAGATCGAGTTGCGGAACTTTGAACCGGTGAGAATCATCGGGCTGTGGAACCTTGCTCTCCATGTTTTAGGGCCTCCCTGCTGACCTTAACTTAAGAATATTATACAAAAGGAGATGGACCGAAAGGTCAGCCGTTGATCATACCCAGCTTGGCGAAAGATTTCAACTGGGGTTGTGGTTTTTTAGACGCGCTGTTATAGTCCGTCAGCCATGCGAGCTTGAGAAACTTTTTGCTCAAGAATTAGTCGGAATCGAAAGATTTTTGCAGTGTAACACGGTGATCGATGATGTTAAGGCATACCTTTTGTCACATACCTGGGATTGGACTGAAAGCCGAGATGAACCTGTGGTCCAAGGGCGTTAACTGCTGGGACGATGTTCTCAGGATGAGTCTAACCGAAGTTTCGAGCTATAGAACAGTTTTGCTGAAGACCCGCGTAATCGAGTCCTGGAGGTCTCTTGAAAACTATGACCCCAATTATTTTGCCGACTCGCTTCCGACTGGAGAACTGTGGCGATTGTTTGGAGATTTCCGGGATTCAGTGGCCTATGTCGATATAGAAACCTGCCCTACGCGTCGCTCGCCCAACGCAATAACAACCATTTCGATGTATGACGGAGAGAACATCTACCATTACGTAAGGGGTAAGAACCTGGAGCAGTTTGCAGACGATATACAAAGATACAAAGTGGTCGTAACATACAATGGGAAATGCTTCGACATTCCCGTTCTTGAGAAAAGCCTGAGAATCAGGATGAGGCAGGCGCACATAGATCTGAGGCATCTTCTCAAAAGCCTTGGTTATACCGGTGGGCTGAAGGGTTGTGAAAAAAAGCTGGGAATCGACCGCAGCGAACTGGACGGCGTGAACGGTTATTTCGCTGTGCTGCTATGGTATGACTACAGAAAGAAAAACAACCAAAAAGCGCTGGATACCTTACTGGCTTACAATACACTGGACGCGGTCAATCTGCACCAGTTGATGGTGACGGCATACAATTTGAAACTCAAAGAGACCCCTTTTTATGAGGAGCATCGCCTGGAGCTGCCTAAGCCTATCCAAAATCCGTTTGAAGCTGATGTAGAAACTCTGGAAAGAATCCGTGAAAGAATTGGAACTGTTAATTGAATCTTAATTGAATTTGCTCCTTGTGTTCACTCAATTCGCCTAGAGCTGGTTGCAAAACCTCATAAACGTTTTATGATTATCATGATACAAGCGATCTGGATGAAGGCGTTGTACATACAGATCTGATGCTCGTATCGGACAACTAGACGCCGAAAGTTTCCGAACCAACTGAAAGTTCTCTCGACTATATATCGTCTCTTGTAGCGATCCCATAGTCTGTCATCTTGTCTGTTAACATTCCTGTGGTTGCGTCGATGAGGCGAAAGAAGATTGATACCACGTTTCCTCAAGCGCTTGCGAAGCGGGTCGCTGTCGTAAGCTTTGTCGGCGATCACTCTCTTGGGACGTGTTCTCGGCCTCCCCGGTCCTTTCTTGGGGACTTTGATCTGCTGGAGTGTCTTTTCGGCGAGCCTGACCTCTGCTGGCGAAGCAGAGTCGGTATGGCTTCCCAGAGGAAGACCCTTGCCATCGACCACCACCATGCACTTCGTTCCCTTTCCCCTTTTTGTTTTTCCGACTCCCGCGCCCCCTTTTTTGCTGGAAAGAAGCTTGCATCAATAAACGCCTCTTCCCAGTCCAGCACTCCATTGGCATCCAACTCGGAGAGAAAGGCTCGCCACATATCCTTGAAAACTTCGGCTTCGAACCATTCTTTCAGGCGACGCCAACATGTCGAAGGGTGCGGGTACTTCTCAGGAAGATCTTTCCACCTGGCCCCTGTTTTGAGTATCCATAGGATTGCTTCAAATACCAAGCGGTCATCAGCTCTGGGGCGACCTCCCTTCGGTCGAGGCGGAGACTTCGGAATAAGGGGCTCGATCTTTGCCCACTGCTCATCGGTCAAATACACTACACGTTCACTCACCGGACTTACCTCCGGCGAATCAAATATACCAAAAATATTAGGAAAACAAACAGTTAATTCATGCGCGATATCGCGCGCTTAGCAACGAATAGAGGTTTTGCAACCGCTTCTAGGCACATTCCTTTATTGTTTTATTGGGCAAATCATGCTTTGTATTGGCCCCGCGCGTGATATTCTTTTGCGAATTCCAGGAAATCTCTGTAGGCTTTGTCCAGGTCGTACCCCAGCAGCTCCGAATGAGTGGCCAGGCCTTGATGGAACCATCTGTACCAGCGATCAATTTTGGACGGATCTTCCGGCATCAGTTTTTCGAAAATATCAGTGCCGGGGTATGGCGTCACCATATTGATTTCCACATGATCGGGACGAACTTCCATAATTAACTTTTTGGTCAGTTCAATGTCTTCTAATGTCTCGCCCGGCAGACCGATCATGAAAAATGCGTGGGAATATATGCCCGCCTCTCGCAGTGTCTCAATGGCCTTCCTCACGTCTTCGTTTGTCTCCCCTTTTCGGATCATCTTCAGAATTTTCGGGCTACCGCTCTCCACGCCCAGCGTCACACGTCGGAAATTCGCGGCGGCCATTTTGCTTACCATAAGCTCGTCGAGAGTATCCGCCCTGACTCCTCCAGTGAACTCGAATCGGTTGAGCCCCAGGGCGACTATCCGGTCCAGCAGATCGAGAGTCCGTTTTCGATTCACGGTGAACGTGTCGTCAAGGATTTTGACCACCCATCGTCCCGGCCTCGCATCAGGGGTTTCTCCTGAGATGTAGAAGGCATCGGCTTCTTTCTTCAGGATTTCCAGCTCCTGAATCACGGATTCGACGGATCTCAGCCGAACTCGCTTGCCCCATATATTTCTCGATGCGCAGTACGCGCAATCAAAGGGACAGCCTCGGCCTGTCATTATCACTTCGCCAAAATAAGCCGATCGATCAATCAGGGACCGGTCCGGCAGGGGCAGTTTGTCTATGTCGCTAATAAGATCGCCCCGGGGATTGACTACGACGTGGCCGTTGCGCTTCCAGGCAAGTGATGGGATTTTCGAAAAATCTCCGCCTTGTTGAGCGGCGTTCATTACATTTCGGAGAGTCTGTTCCCCTTCCCCCATTGCGACCATATCCGCGCCGGTATAGTCGATGCTCTGTTCCGGTAGAACAGTCGGGTGACTTCCGCCCAGAATGATCGGTAAACCGTGACTCTTGAGGCGACCGATTAAAAGGCGCGCTGCATCCATATTCCCGGAATTACAAGTAATACCAATTAGATCAGGAGACGCTTCGAATATCCGTCGTTCAGTCTCCAGCCACACGGGATGATCCGGATCTTCGAGCAACTCTATCATTCTTGGAATACCCTGATTCATTATAATTTCAGGGTCTTCCACCTCACTGTCCGGCATGTTCATACCAGGGACGGACACGTTCTCTCCGTCTATGATTCCAGCGTCGTGATTGGTTTGCTCTCTGATAAAAGTAGCTAATTGGATAAGATTTAGCGGGTAGGTCTTCATCTTCGGCGTTGTTACACCGAACAGAGCGTAAAATGGAAGTCGGACGAGCGCTATTTTCATTCGATGGATTCTCTCTTCTGCTCCGCAGTGAGTCCGGGGGGCTCTTTCTTGCAAGAAAGCCGCCCCCCGGTCCCCCCGCAAAGAACTCCTAAATGTGCTTCTTCAGGTCGTGTGCGAGTAAGAGATCCTGTAGCCGGCTCATGGCCTCTCCGCAACCATTTAGGAGTTTTCGGAAAGAGGGTCCAGTCCCGCGAGACGCGGGATTTTGCAAAAGGGTTTTTCACCTGGCGGTCCGCTTTCTGAAAGTCATTTCTCCTCCTACAAGCGGAGCTAATGCAATAATCCATCATTTGAATAACCGTTATCCGTAAAGGATTGTTTGGAAAAGTTTCAAGTAAACCTCGACTCTTTTGTTCCACGAGTGCTCTTTGACCATGAACCGCATTACAGCCTCTCGATCACCCTGATGCGGATCCATAATCAATTCCCTTGCTTTCGCGGCCATATCGTTAATGTCGCCGAACCGGAAGATCTTGCCAAATCCTGTCTGTCTTATCAGGTCGTTATTGACAATCGGTTCCTCGGACAGAACCGGTAATCCTCCTCTAAAATAATTAAGGATCTTAGAGACGTCGTTATCGAACGGGTGAGGCCCTGTGGCTAAAGCCACACCTATTGAAGCATGCCTGATGTAGTCCCAAATCGCATCCTCGGCCAATTCGCCATGATCCTTGATCAGTGGGTCAAGCACGCAGTCTTTGCCCCCACCATACATTTGAGCCTTATTCAGGCCCACAAGATGGATTCGCCCCAGATCCGACAACATGCGAGCGGCTTCATTTAACATTGAAACCATTCGGGGAGAAGCGAGGCTGCCGAGAAACAATATGGCACGGGCGCCAGGAGGGAAAGGATTCTCCCGAGGCTTCGGGATTTCCGAAGGGCAGCCGGTGGGCGCCAAGGTTATGGGCGGGCGGGGACCATAAAGGTTTATCCACCTCTCCCTGTTTTCTTTATTATTCAGCACGAGAGCAGTCGCCCTTTTCTTTATCAACTCCTGACAGAGAAGAAGCCTTTGCCGAACCGCGTCATCCCGTTCCGGGAGCCTTTCATCCACTACTCGGACGATTCGAGAAACCACCGGACCTTGAAATCCGCCTATGAGCATTATTGAATCATGATAAGAGGTCTTTACCAGATCGTAATCATTCGGCTTATCAAGGACATCCAGCTTGCGAACAGGAATGCTATCTTCAATGACGCCTTCCGTCCTGACCGGCGCGATGATTTCGGCCGCCACTCCTCTATGTATCAGCCCAAGCGTTATGGCCCTCAGGCGCACAAGGTCAATACCTGCAGGAGCGGCAAAAGGATTCTTGTGAAATACGATTCCGATTCGCATATTTGAGAGTCCGGGGGCTCTTAAAAGATCTTCTGGGGACCCCTTTTTTCTGCAAAAAAGGGTTCCCCAGGCCCTTCCCAAAAAACTCTAAATTATGGCGCATTAGACCGCATCGCTATTTTTACAGCACAGATTGAGATCCAAGTCTGGTCGCGTTCCCATCCTCCATTGAGTTCGTGTGCGGGCAGGTGACTCTGTCCCTGGACCGGGGCTTCTCCGCAATCGCATGGGAGTTTTCGGAAAGGGGGTCTCGGGGGAAAACCCTTTTGCAAAAGGGTTTTCCCCCGAGATATTCGCTTTCTGAAAATCGTTCTTCCTACATAACGAAGCTAATGCAATAATCCATTCCGAAAAAATCTAGCATCTTGATCTATTAACTTGCAAGGCGCCGGTTTTCGATCAATCTAACAGCTCTGTTCCCGATATGCGATGAGACTAATCTCCCATGCGCTGTCACCGCGCTGAATAATGTCTGTTTGCACATTCCGAGAAGATGCATCGAAAGAGATTGAGCGCGAACGTAAATCGTGATTATACAGATATAAAAGAGACAATTATGAGCGGCTGTCCTTGGATCTAGTCAATGAATAAGCAAAAACTCTGCATAACCACTCCGGAATTCCCTCCACAGCAGTGGGGGGGCCTCGCCAGAACGGTGGAACGCGTAGCTCGGCACGCTGGAACCATGGGTCTCGAAGTCCACGTAGCTTGTTTCACTATTGATCCCGAAGGGGTGGTGTTGCTTGACGAAAACCGGACAACAGAGGAAGTGGAAGGAATTCGTGTACACCATCTGACGGTGGGCAAGGAAAAGATGACCGATTCCGAGCGGGAAATATGGGACTGCCCGCACACGCTGACCTTGCAGATGATGTACCAGTCACTGGAGATGCTTCACCAAGACGAAAAATTCGATTGTTTCCACTCTTTTTTTCTCTATCCGGTGGGATACATCACCGGTCTTCTGGCCAAAAGGTACAAGACGCCTTGCATAGCCACGATGGTGGGCAATGATGTCAAAAAATACATTTTCAGCCCTGAAAAGGCAGCAGTTTGTAAAAGCGGGCTGGAAAATGCCGATCGAGTGGTGGGGTTGAGCCGAGATCTGATTGAAATGGCCGATGCCCTGAGTCCTGTCCGACAAAAGTCCGAGGTAATCTACAATTCAGTGGAAATCCCTGAACAGCAATGGATTGATCGGTCGGATGGGGAATCGTTGCGTGTAGGTTGTGCGGCCATTTTTAAGTACGCGAAAGGCTTGCCATATCTCTTCAAGGCCGTGGCCTTGATGCGATCGAGAGCCCGATTTGTTCTGGAACTTTGCGGGGAACTGAGAAAATCTGAAAAATCGGTTTACGAACATATGGTTGCCAAAACCGGGATCGAAGACCTGGTCGTTCTGCGCGAACCATTGCCGCACGATGAAATCAGTGAATGGTTGCGAAGCCTCGATGTGTTCGTATTGCCGTCAGTGTCCGAAGGCTGCCCGAACATCCTGATGGAAGCCTTAGCCTGCGGGACGCCTTGCATAGCTACCAGGACCGGCGCCGATGAAGAGCTCATAAAAGATCGGGTATCGGGACTAATCGTGCCGTGTGGTGATTCAGCGGCTCTGGCTGACGCATTGGGGGAACTCATCGGTAACAATGATTTGAGGCGGAGGCTGGGATCGGCAGGCCGGCTCGGAATGCGCCGGTTCTCGCCTGAAAAAGAACGACAGGATTGGGAAAGCGTCTACAGAGAATTCATGGTTTTTTAGAATGAGCGCTGAAAGAAAATCTTATCCTGATGATCATTGGTTGATGAATCATGACCCGGTTAAGGTTCTCGAATCTTATATGGATCAGCAGAGTAAGGCCTACAGCAAAACAAAGAATGCCTTTATACGAGAACTGGCCGGGGACCTGCGCGGAAAGCGCGTCCTTGATTACGGTTGCGGGGCCGGTCTTTTTACGGCTTATGCGGCACGCCAAGGCGCCAAAGCTGTCGTAGGGGTGGATGCGGAAGAAACGGCGCTCGCCGCGGCACGCCTGCTTGTTGATCGAGAAGGTGTCAGCTCCGTATGCTCTTTTGTCCGAAGCGATCATTTACCTCGATTGGCAGAGACGACTCGATTTGACCTGGTTCTACTGAAGGATATCATTGAGCATGTTGATGATGACGAAAGTTTGATCGCGGCCGCCGCTGCTGCTCTGGTTCCCGGCGGGAAACTTGTGTTAAGCACTCAAAACGCTTTATCTCTTAACTACATTATTGAAGGTTCTTATAACCGGCTGTGGCTTGGCCGCGGAGATTGGATGGGGTGGGACCCAACACATCTGCGGTTTTACACCCCCATGAACCTGGGTAGAAAGCTCCGGAGAGCCGGGCTTCGAAGCTTTTCGTGGAGATCGGTTTATCTGATTCCGTATAGGCTGCCCGGCGTGCCTGGATCCGGCCGACAATTCTTGAGGTTGGACGCATTGGCAATAGTAGACAGAATACTGGGGTCTATCTTCCCGTACAATCGACTTGGATGGAATATTCTGGTTCGAGCCCATGCTTCTCCTCTGGTTCCCAGCCGGGTAAGAGTGGCACGACCTGTTATGGGTGAACTGGCTTCCGCTCCGGTTTTATGACGAACTCCTGCGCTATTGAGCTTTCATGCCGGTTCGCTAATAAATCTCTTAAGTCCCATCGGCCCGGCAGGGACGCCGGACAAAGTCCGGGGCAGGCTCTGGGACCTACCATGAGCTGGTAGCGACCGGCCTCCGGAAACTGCTGCAAAATTCGCGGAACGACCAACATCGTAGCACGAATCCCCTCACCCTTGACCCCTCTCCCAAAGGGCGAGGGAAGCGCACACCCGCACTGTGCCTGCCCCCTCTCCCTCCGGGAGAGGGTTGGGGGTGAGGGCAGGGAAACGCGCACAAGCCCCAATCGTGGCACGATTTGGACCTCGTCACGAATTTTGCAACACTTTCTCCATGCCGGTCGATGTGGTACCCGCGAAGCTACAGTAATTCTCGAAAGTTTTGTGCCATGCGGATGCGGATCGGAGCCTGATGTAGACTGGTGGGACAGGCTGTAGGGGCGACTGGCGAGTCGCCCAAGGATGACCGGCAAGGCGCCGGTCCCACCCAAGATGCCCGTCGGCGCCAAATCCCTCTCTTTTTCGCCATTACTTTTGATAACCCCTATAAAAGTCATTCGGATTTCATTGGGAGAGTCTCAGCGTCAGGCCGATGGATGGATCTGGCCACGATCCCGTTCTCGGCATTTAGTAAGAAAATCGTGTCGTGCGGACAGTCGATCCTTATGGCAATGGTGGGGTCAAGATCGAACCACAGCTTGAGAAAAACACGCATCGCTCCCGCGTGCGATACCACGAGGATCCTTTCAGGAGCGGCTTCCGAGCAGGCTTCTTGTATGAATGATGTTATACGTAATTCCGCATCTTTATAACTCTCTCCGCTCGGAGGACTTTCTCGCCAATTCTCTCGAATGGCTTTGTGCCCAGGCCTGACATCGCTGAGCCGTCGCTTTTCCCATGCTCCACAGGAAAGTTCCACCAATTCATCCTTCGCCACTATGGGCAGTCCGAGCCTTTCCGCATAAATAGTAGCGCTGGAAACGGCCCTATCAAGCGAACTGGAATACACTGCCTGCACTCGCTGTTTCTCTATTATCCTGGCCAGCTCTTTTGCCACGGTGACGCCCTTAGGTGTGAGTTCTGAGTCGGTACGGCCCATAATCAATGAGTTCCGATTAGACATCGTCTCTCCGTGTCGCGCGAGAACTATCTTTTTCTCCGCGCACAAACGGGTCGAAAGTCCTAAGTTTGTTCTTTTCAATCATCACCTCATCAACTTTGAAAACGGTCGAGCAAATTTCGCTTGAATAAAATAGATCGGAATTATTCACTTCGCAAAGAATTACCCCCCCTTCACACTTGAAGTTCTTGTGGCAATCCAATGACTTGGCTATTACATAGAATTGTTACCGTGACGGGAGGTTCATCTGCTTTGCGTTGATAATAACGGATGTCTGATGGCAAGACCGAGGGCACCGGAGCCGGTTGGGATCGAATAAAATTGGCTATCGCCCCTTCGATGCGTTGCCGTAGCCGAGTCTCGCATTGGAGAGGAGCTACAAAGATGGCCTCGATTTGCAGCAATTTTCGTATAACAGGAGCAAGTTCCTCAAGCCTTTCGATATACTCATGAAATTTGTTGCGCGTCCCTTTGCGCCAGAGTCCATTCCATAATACTTCTGGTTCCCCTCTTGTAAGGGAATCAGGGTCGCAGATTCGATAGTTTCCTCCCACTGTCTGAACAAGGTGATCTTTCAGCCTCTGTCCGAACGAAGCGCTGGTTTCACCGATGTAGGAAACGAGATATCCCCCGCGACAATAAGGGACTGTCCAGAGATAGATCCCCGGCTCTTTCGCCTTGGCTTGATCGAAGAGGAAGGATTTGCTATTTCTCATGAGCCCGAATGGACCCTCGAAATTCAGTACGCGGTCTTTCACTGTGGTTGCCTTAGGTGCAGAACTCATCTGTGCTGCTTTCTTTTTCAAGTTAATAGTTCTGAAATAAATTATAAATTCTAATCTATCGATCCATAAAATGAAAAGGAGTTCAGAAACCCGTTTCGACATGAATGATCGTAGCAACGAATCAGGGCGGATGTGGCCGCCGAAAATTCAGATAGCCGGCGTGTCATCTTTGGACGAGGCTCAGTTTTGCGCCCAAATTGGTGTGGATGCGCTCGGTTTCACTCTTGAGATTCCGGGAGGAATCCACGACGACCTGACCTGGGACAAGGCCGCATATATAATTCAGCGGCTTCCCCGGACAATCTCGGCAGTGGTTATAACCTATTTGAAGTCCTTTGAAGAAATATCGCGTCTAGTCCAGGCGGTGAGTGCGCACGCGGTGCAGTTTCACGGAGGAATCGGAGAGGACCAGGTCGCGGTTTTCAAAAGAAAATATCCGACCATCAAAACTATCGGCCGAGTAACAGTTTCGGGTAGGGATTCCATCACGCAGGCTGCTTGTTTTTGCTCCCCGTTGTGGGACGCCATAATCCTGGATTCGACGGATCCAATTACCGGCCGCCTAGGGGCCACAGGCATCACACATGATTGGTCCCTGAGTTCCGAAATTGTCAATACAGCCAGCGTCCCGGTCATTTTAGCGGGAGGATTAACACCTGACAATGTGGTCGAAGCTATTCTAACAGTGAGGCCTGCCGGAGTGGATACCCATACCGGGATCGAAGACAGCGACGGTAACCGGAATTTGGCAAAAATCAAAGCTTTTACCCAAGCGACCCTGGACGCGTTCAAAATTACCAAAAGGACTCCCGTTTAGGCCTCGGTGCGATGCTGGGAGTGCATTCAGTTACGTTTGGGTGGCAAGGTCCGGCGCGGAACGGAGGATCCTTGCCTGTAGTCTCATTGGCAATCCTCCCCATCCCCCGATCCGTTCCGTAAGGGCAGACCCATGCGTCTGCCCTGGGCGGACACACAGGTCCGCCCCTACCCGAGAAGAGTTTGGAGGTGAGAATCGGAGATTCCTTCCCTCGCGTTAAGCGAGTGTCTGCGTTTCTTTCAGAAAGAACCTTGCGTGATGGGCCAGTGAGAATGTAATATTTCGTAGGGCCTAACGCGAGGCCCGCACACAATATCTGTCACCGGGATTTTCACTGCGAGAGTGGCGGAATTTGGCAGACGCACCGGACTTAGGATCCGGCGGGGCAACCCATGGGGGTTCGAGTCCCCCCTCTCGCACCAGCTTCCGAGCAAAGCTCGGGAGAGGACCGGAATTAGTCATGAGCAAACTGTTGTTTTCAATTATCGTGATCGCTTTGTTGCAAGTAGGTTCAATTTGCTTGGCTCAAAACTTCGGATATGGACATTACTACCAAATGCCCCGTCAGGCAGCTCCGATTTACCGACAATACGTAAATCCGAGAGGCGCCCCTGTGTACCAATTCCGATTGGCGCCACCTCCGCAGGTTTTCCGACAATGGGATCTCAGGAATAGAATGTTGGACTTAGAGGCGCTCCAGAGAAGTCCTTTAGATCCGGAATCGCCAAACGATTATCTCTTGAGGACATTTTGACGAAGGAAGAAATCATTCTCTGATAAATCCAAAATAAATTATAACTAGAGCGATTGCGCCCATTGTCCCCAAGAAAATCAGCAGATCGGAGAGTTGAACGGCGCCTTTTGGAAACAAATAATAATAACACGCGCTTCCTGCTAACAATCCGAAAAGACCAAGCGCGACATATTTTTGCCCGCTGAACCAAGCGTAGATAAGAATCAGGACGCAGAACCCGATAAAGACCGGATGAAGGGCCAATTCCGCGCCGCTGCTGACGCCCAGCAGATCATTAATCCAGTCGAACAAATCCGTCAAAGTTTCCATGACAAGAACTCCTATGCCGACGCTGAGACTGGTTCGCTTTCAAAAAAGTGAAATGTTGGGAACGGATTCTGTGCTCTAGCATTTTTACCGGATAAACGCAAACCATATCGGCTGCATGAGCCTTGACAATGCTCGTCGCGACGCGTAAGAATTACCGGAAGATCATGGACCGGGTTATCGAATGTATGCCCCGTCAAGCCTCTGGTAGCATCGCGCTGAAAACCTGGTAATAATTAATGCGAGATATTTGAAGTAATTGAGATTGTTCTCCCTGATCCTGCCGAGGGGAGAACGGGGAAGGATCCTGTGCGGCAGTTCAGCGGAACATTACTTGGGATTGTGGTGTCTTGACCAGCTTGTCCATCAACATTGTCCGGAGATATTGGTGACTCCAAATCTTGCAAAAATTCGCAATATAGGAATAACGGCTCACATTGACGCCGGCAAAACTACCCTAACGGAGCGGATTCTGTTCTATACCAAAAGGATCCACAAAATTGGGGAAGTGGACGAGGGTTCCGCGACTATGGATTATATGCCCCAGGAGCAGGAGAGGGGCATCACCATTACCTCTGCGGCAACTTTCTTTCAATGGAAGGGCTATGAAATCCATCTGATTGACACCCCGGGCCATGTGGATTTTACCATCGAGGTGGAGCGATCGTTGCGCGTGCTTGACGGAGTCGTGGCGGTCATCTGTGGTGTAGGGGGTGTGGAGCCTCAGACAGAGACCGTATGGCATCAAGCCGAACGCTACAAAGTTCCCCGAATAGCATTCGTCAACAAACTTGATCGCGTCGGCGCCGATTTTGACCGCGCGGTGTCCATGATGAAGGAAAGATTGGGCGCTCATCCTGTACCAATCCAATTACCCATAAAATTGGGTGATGATTTCCTGGGGGTAATCGACCTCATACATATGAGGGCCATCATTTGGGAGCAGGCCACGCGCGGGGAAGAATTTGAATATGTCGACATACCCGCAGAATATCAAGAACAGGCAGAGACTGCGCGCAAGTTTATGATGGAAACTGCGGCGGAGATGGACGAAGAATTGTTGGAACACTATCTTGAACATGAAGATTTGGACGAAAAACAGATCGTCAGGGGCCTGCGAATTGGTACGCTTGCCAATAAAATTGTTCCGGTGTTGTGCGGCTCAGCCCTCAAGAATCAGGGTGTGCAGCCCGTGATCGACGCTGTGATAGATTTCCTCCCGGCGCCATTGGACGTGCTTCCGGTGACCGGCATAAATCCTGAGACCGAACAAGAAGAAAGACGCGAGCCCTCGGTAAAGGCTCCTATGTGCGCATTCGCATTCAAAGTCCTGATGGACCAGGGAAGGAAAACCACTTACCTGAGGATCTACTCCGGCGAGTTGCATTCCGAGCAGGAGGTCTATAATGCTTCCCGACAAGTGAAAGAACGTGTGGCCCGACTATTTCTGATGCATGCGAATAAAAGGGAGAAAATTAAATCAGCGCCCGCGGGCAGCATAGCTCTTGCAGTAGGTCTTAAGGAAACGAGGACGGGAGACACTCTCACGGACCCGCGTGCTCCGTTGATTCTCGAATCGCTGGACATGCAGCGCCCCGTCATCTCTACCGCCGTTGAGCCGATGACTCGAGCAGATCAAGAAAAGCTCATAGCGACCCTGGAAAAAATTGCTTTAGAGGATCCTACATTCTCATTCAATGAAGATCAAGAAACCGGTCAATTGCTCATATCCGGAATGGGCGAGCTTCACCTGGAAATAATTGTTGACCGCTTGAAGCGGGAGTACGGTGTGGAAGTCCACACCGGCAAACCCCAGGTTGTTTACAAGGAAACCGTCATGTCTAGCGGCCAAGCTCATGTGATATTTGACCGGGAGATCCACGACGTGCGCCACATAGGTGAGGTCACGCTGAAGGTAGAGCCGGGGGCAAGGGGAAGCGGCTTTGCTTTCCAAGTAGCCTCCGACATTGAAGCTTCTGTGGACACGGAAATAATTGCCTATGTTGAGCAGGGGGCGAAAGAAGCTACCCTTGCGGGAGTTCTGGCCGGTAATGAGGTAGTTGATATCAGCGTGACGTTGCGTGCATTGGGCCCGGATTTAAATTCCATGACCGGGCTTGGATTAAAGGTGGCCTCTTCCCAGGCGTCTAAAGAAGCGTGTGAAAAAGCGTCTCCAGTCTTCCTTGAGCCGTATATGCAAGTCGAGGTTGTCGTGCCCGAAGAATTCGTCGGGGAAGTCATCGCTGATTTGAACAGCCGACGCGGACGGATGGAAGAAATCAGCCCTCGCGGCAAGACTTCCATCGTTACTGCGGTGGCGCCTTTGGCGACGATGTTCGGCTATTCTACGTCCCTGCGGTCAATAACTCAGGGGAGGGGAATATTTACTATGCAGTATTCGCACTACGATGCAAGATTGTAAAATTGACAAAATTCATGATAGATTGTCTGTCATTATATTCAGACATAATTGTCGTCGAGCATGATAGGCTTCACTTAATTACGGAATTTGCGAGGGATTCGACGCACACAGTCTTGATGGCTGAAAACAAGAATTCTTGAGATCAGAATACTAGTGTTCTGTACTCGAAGTGTCTAGGCGTTCTTGTCTCGTAATTACAGGGCATTAGGTCCAAAACGCCTCCATGTATTTGCGGGACAGAACACTAGGTCGGCGGGCTTTCCAAGACCGCGTCAAATTATTTTGAGCAGTGGGGGTACTAGCAATGGCGGATTCTCGACGTTTCGGCGACTCGCAGAGAGACGAGAACTTATTCGCTGAACGAGATTTATTGGCGTCAATAGTGGAGTTTTCGGATGACGCAATAATCGGAAAATCCCTGGATGGCACTATTCTCACCTGGAATGCCGCTGCTGAGAAAATGTACGGCCTTTCCGCGGATCAAGCTATGGGTAAGTCCATTCTTACGGTGGTCCCGCCGGACCGTCTGGATGAGATACCTCAAATTCTCGCCAAGATCAAAAACGGCGAGACTATCGAACACTATGAAACCAAGCGAATGGGCGGAGCCGGCCAACAGATTGACGTCTCTGTAACAGTTTCTCCCATCAAGAACTCCTCCGGAGAAATCATAGGCGCTTCAACGATAGCCCGCGACATCAGTGACCGCAAGCGCGCCGAAGAGGCATCGTTAAAAGCCAGCGAATACAGCCGCAGCCTAGTTGAGGCGAGCGCTGAGCGCGCCTTTTTAGCGTCAATAGTGGAATCCTCGGACGATGCGATCATCGGAAAGACTCTGGATGGTAAGATCCTCAGTTGGAACGCGGCTGCGGAAAGAATGTACGGTTTCTCCGCTGAAGAAGCGACCGGCCAGTCCATTGATATGGTGGTTCCGCCCGACCGAAAAGACGAGATACCAAGAATTCTTGCCAGAATTAGTGAAGGCGGGGCTGTCGAACATTACGAAACCAAGCGAATGGATCGAGCCAGCCGGCAAATCGATGTCTCTGTAACCGTTTCACCGATCAAGGATGCCTCCGGGAAAATCGTAGGGGCTTCCACTACCACGCGCGACATCAGTGACCGTAAGCGCGCTGAAGAGGCATTGCAAAGAGCCAGTGCGTATACCCGCAGCCTGATTGAGGCGAGCTTGGACCCGTTGGTGACGATTAGCGCGGAAGGAAAGATCACGGATGTCAATGCAGGAACTGAGCGGGTTACAGGTTATTCGCGAAGCGAACTCATAGGAACGGATTTTGCCGATTATTTCACGGATCCTGAGAAAGCCAGGGCCGGATACCAACAAGTTTTCAGGGACGGTTTGGTGAAGGACTATGAATTGGAAATCAGGCACAGGGATGGAGAGTTTACCCCGGTTATGTACAACGCATCCGTGTACCGGGACGAGTCGGGAGAGATCACCGGCGTCTTTGCCGCGGCCCGCGACATCAGTGACCGCAAGCGTGCAGAAGAGGCATTGCAGGCAGCCAGCGCATATAACCGGAGTCTGATCGAGGCGAGTTTGGACCCGTTGGTGACTATTAGCCCCGAGGGAAAAGTCACGGATGTGAACACCGGAACGGAGCGGGTCACAGGGTATTCCCGGAATGAACTCATTGGAACGGATTTTGCCGACTATTTCGTGGATCCTGAGAACGCGCGGGCAGGATATCAACAGGCTTTCAGGGATGGCTCGGTGAGGGACTATGAATTGGAGATTCGGCACAAGAACGGCCTTCTGACTCAGGTGACTTACAACGCCTCGGTATATACAGATGAAATGGGAAAGATCCTGGGTCTATTTGCAGCAGCGCGGGACATCAGTGACCGCAAGCGCGCGGAAAAGGCCCTTCAGATAGCCAGCGCATATAACCGGAGTCTGATCGAGGCGAGTTTGGACCCGTTGGTGACTATTAGCGCCGAGGGAAAAGTCACGGATGTGAACACTGGAACCGAGCGGGTCACAGGGTATTCCCGGAATGAACTCATTGGAACGGATTTTGCCGACTATTTCACGGATCCTGAGAAAGCCAGGGCCGGATACCAACAAGTTTTCAGGGACGGTTTGGTGAAGGACTATGAGTTGGAGATCCGGCATAGAGAAGGGCATTTGACCCCGGTAATGTACAACGCGTCTGTGTACCGAGATGAGTCCGGCGAAATCACCGGCGTTTTTGCGGCGGCCCGTGACGTCAGTGACCGCCGACGCGCGGAAAAGGCTCTTCAGATAGCCAGCGCATATAACCGGAGTTTGATTGAGGCAAGTTTGGACCCGTTGGTCACCATCAGCGCCGAAGGAAAAGTAACGGACGTCAATGCCGGGACTGAACGCGTTACCGGTTGTTCACGAGAAGAGATGATAGGAACGGATTTCGCGGATTATTTTACCGATCCCGAAAAGGCCAGGGCGGGTTATCAACAGGCCTTTAGAGATGGATCGGTTAGGGACTATGAATTGGAGATCAGACACAAGGACGGAGGAATGACCCCGGTAATGTATAATGCATCCGTATACCGGGATGACTCTGGAAAAATAACCGGTCTTTTTGCGGCAGCAAGGGATATTACTGAAAGCAAGCGCGCTGAAAAGGCGTTGCAGGCAGCCAGCGCATATAACCGGAGTTTGATTGAGGCAAGTTTGGACCCGTTGGTCACCATCAGCGCCGAAGGAAAGGTCACCGACGTTAATGCCGGGACTGAACGCGTCACCGGCTATTCACGAGAAGAGTTGATAGGAACGGATTTTGCCGATTATTTCACCGATCCTGAGAAAGCGAGATCCGGATATCAGCAAGCCTTTAAAGATGGGTCAGTCAGGGATTACGAATTAGAAATCCGGCATAGGAATGGCAATTTGACTCAGGTAACTTACAATGCCTCGGTATATACTGATGAACCTGGCAAAATTGTTGGTCTATTTGCAGCGGCTCGCGACATCAGCGCTCGCAAAAAGGCAGAAGAGGCTCTGGGGAAACGAAATCGGGATATGGAAGCAATTTTGAGTGCCAGCACGGATTCGGTCTTTCTATTATCTTCTGATTGGGACTTCATAGCGTTGAATGAAGCCACCGCAATAAAATTTGGGCAAAGCAGCCAAGAACTTCTGGGCAAATCGCTTTCTGATATTTTGCCATTGGATCTTAGAGCGAAAAACAAGGCCAAATTCGACGAGGTAATTGGAACCGGTAGTGCTGTTCGTTTTGAGGATGAGAAGGATGGCCGATTTTATTACACCAGTTTTTACCCTGTCCTCGATGCTAAGGGGAACGTAGCGGGAGTCGCCGGATTTGACAGGGATATCACCGAGGCAAAACAAGCCGAGATGGAGCGTGAGAGACTAATTACTGAATTGGAAGCCAAAAATGCGGAATTGGAAAGATTTACTTATTCGGTTTCTCACGACTTGAGGAGTCCTCTTATTACCATTAGGACCTTTTTAGGGTTCGTCGCTGAAAGCGCGGCAAATGGAAATATGGACACTCTTAGGTCAGACTTGGACCGTATCGATAAGGCGGCAGAGAAAATGGGACAACTCTTGGGAGAAATTCTGGAACTTTCCCGTGTGGGACGAATGTTCAATCCGCCGTCGGAAGCGCCGATACGAGACTTGCTGGATGATGCGCTGGAATTGCTCTCCGGGAGGATCACACAGCATGGGGTGGAAGTGCGGATTGCTCAGAATCTCCCTACTCTTTATGTGGATCGCCCTCGTGTGTTGGAAGTTTTTCAAAATTTAATTGAAAATTCCATGAAATTCCTCGGCGATCAGCCCAGTCCGAGGATTGAGATCGGCTCCAGGAACGACGGCGACGAGATTGTTCTTTTTGTTCGAGACAATGGCATAGGCATTAACCCGCTTTATCATGAAAAAGTATTTGGACTTTTTAACAAACTGGATCCAAAGACCGAAGGAACCGGTATTGGACTGGCTCTCGTCAAACGAATAATCGAAGTGCACGGGGGGCGTATTTGGGTGGAATCCGAGGGCGCGGGAAAGGGTTCCTCCTTTTGTTTTACGTTGCCCTGTCCCGTTCCGGACGGCAATAACTAAGAATTATGAAAGGTTAAGCTATGATTCTGCTGATAGAGGACAATGAGGATCATGCGGAAATAGTGATGCGTAGTTTCAAAGCTCTCCAACCGGAGCAGTCGATTCAGCTCGTTACCGACGGGGAAACTGCGTTAGATTACCTATTCCGAAGGGGCCAATATAGCGACCCGAAGAGCAGCCCTCGGCCCAAACTTGTCCTTTTGGATCTCCGCCTGCCACGGGTGGATGGATTGGAAGTGCTCAAAGAGATAAAGCAAGATGAGGAATTGCGAGGAATTCCTGTCGTTATTTTGACTAGTTCCCAGGCAGGGAATGATGTTAAGATGGCCTATCAGTATCATGTGAATAGTTATCTGGTGAAGCCGTTGGAGTTTGGCAAATTTTCCGAATTAATACGAGATTTGGGCTCATACTGGCTTACCTCGAATGTCAATCCCTTTGTTCATGAGCCTCCTGACTGAAAAACAGGTCCCTGGAAGCCGTCGCCATATGATTTGAGAACTCATGCTGATTCACCCTCACATCACCCAGGAGTTAACAACATGGCCATCAAAGGCGCGCCCCTGAACATTCTGTTAGTTGAGGATAATGAAGATCATGCGGAAATCGTTAGACGCAGTTTCCGCGATCACCAAGTTCTAAATACTATTCATCACGTTGCCGATGGGCAAGCGGCTCTCGATTATTTGCTCAAACGCGGCGAATACAAGACTCCTGAGACATGCCCCAAGCCCCATGTGATTCTTCTTGACTTGCGCCTGCCCAAGATTGACGGTTTGGAAGTCCTCAAAGAGATTAAGAAGCATAAAGAATTGCACAAGATCCCGATTGTGGTCTTGACCAGTTCCAACGAAGACAAGGATGTCGCCATGGCGTATGAGTATCATGCAAACAGCTATGTCGTGAAACCATTGAGTTTTCACAAATTTACGGACTTAATGCGGGATTTGGGTTTTTACTGGCTCGGTTGGAATGTCAATCCTTTTGCTGTGCACGGCGCTGACTGGAAGGCCTAGGAATGCGGAAAAACACCATCCATATATTGGTTGTCGAAGATGAGCCGGCGCACGCGGAGGCGGTCAAACGCGCCTTTCAGCAAACAGCCGGTCTTGTCCACCTCACGTTGGCATTCTCCGTTAAAGAAGCATTAGCAGAATTAAGAAAATCTATCCCGGAACTTGTCATAACGGACTGGCTATTGCCCGATGGTAAAGGCACAGACATTCTGTCTTCCGATAATCAAGTTTTCCCGGTCGTCCTCATGACCAGTCACGGAAATGAACAGGTCGCGGTTGAGGCCATGAAAGCGGGAGCCTTGGATTACGTAGTGAAATCTCCGGCGGTATTCGCTGACATGCCGCATATAGCTGAACGAGCTTTGAAGCAATGGGAACTGTTAATCGAAAACCGACGATCCCAAGAAAAGCTGAGAGAGAGCGAAGAGCGGTTCCGAACTGTGTTTGAGCAGGGCCCTCTTGGGATAAATATATTGGGACTCGATTATCGGTTCGTCGCAGTTAACGCCGCTTTCTCTCAGGTAGTGGGATACTCCCAGGACGAGCTGACGAAATTGAAATTTCCTGATGTCACTTACCCGGAAGACCTTGAAACGGACGTTGACCAGGCAAAGAAATTACTAAGCGGCGAGGCGCCGTATTATAAGATGGAGAAACGGCTTGTAAAAAAACAAGGCGAAATTGTATGGATCGCATTTACTCCTGGGCGCTCTGAGGAATTGACCCTTTCGTGCTCTTATTTATTGACCCGTCTAATGCGCGAGTGATTCTTGGTTCATTTTGATTTGGATTTTTGTTTCTTGGAAGAGTTTTGATTTTGAGA
>Ga0172371_10004121_pt1 | contig 22165 bp, 15 predicted proteins | sample Lak12m_FD_114543 | JGI IMG/M metagenome (GOLD analysis project Ga0172371, IMG submission 114543) | Freshwater microbial communities from Kabuno Bay, South-Kivu, Congo - kab_022012_12m | ecosystem: Environmental > Aquatic > Freshwater > Lake | place: Democratic Republic of the Congo: South-Kivu...
GCAATAACTTCATCATCTTTTAGCAGGGATTGCCCTCCCGGACTATATCCCTTAATTATCAGCTCATCCTCCTTTATATCGGTAGGTTTGAAAATGATTTTCATTCCGTTGGAGAGAACCCATTCTGTGGTTCCTAAGATATGGTTAGCCGATATTTTTACAATGTTACCGGGAACAGGATCTTTTTCAATGAGCTTTTTCCCTGCTAGATTGTCGACATATGGACCAATATTAGCCGATTTATATGTTGTAAGAACTTTTTGAATTTCCTGGATAGTTGGTATTGCTATTCCCTCTTTTTCCGGACATGTAACAGTAATGATTTCATTGTCATCCCGGATATATTTTTTTGCTTCGGAATTTATCTCTTCAAGGGTTATTGCGGGAATTTCTGCCTTCACAAATTGGTATTCGAACTCAATTCCAGGATTTGGATTGTTAGCCAGGAAGTTAGAAACGTTAGGATAAACAAGTTCCCGGTTTTTTCTTTTATCCCGATCTATGTACCTTGATTCGTAATTACGCATGACATTTGCTTTGGCACGTTCATACTCCCCCTGAGAAAAACCATAAAGTTTCAATCGTTCCATTTCAGTAAGAAGAGCAGTAAGGGCCCTGATAGTTTCATTGTTAGCCGCTGTTGCTGATCCCGTGAAGGCATCTTTTGTTTTAGTGAAGCTACCGTAATAACTGAATGCTGAAATGAATGGGGGATTCTCAGTACGGGAAAGCTCATTCATCCGTTGCCCGAACATATTATTTATCAGGCTTCTGATAATCTGAAGACGCATATAGTTTAAATTCTTGTCATTGTCTTTTATAGCATCGTGTTTAAAGCGGATATTAACTGAAGTTGAGGTAGCTTCCTTGTCAGTCGCAGTTCCAATTAATGGTTCAAGATTATCAGGCAGTGGATAAACTTCTTTCGGAGAAGGATTTTGCATTACAGGAATTGAACCAAAGAGATTTTTGATCTTTGTCTCCATGACATTTTCGTCGAAATCGCCAATTACAATTAGTGCCTGCAAATCGGGTCTGTACCATTTATTGTAAAAGTCGGTTAAAGTGTTATAGGCAAAGTGATTTATAACAGCAGTATCCCCGATAACATTACGTTTGGCATACTTTGATCCTTTGTAAATTATTGGCGCCAGTTCATTGTTCATACGCTCATCGGCAGAGCCATACATACGCCATTCTTCGCGGATTACCCCCCGTTCAAGATCAACTTCTTCAGGCACGAATGAAACATAATGAGCCCAATCGTGAAGAATAAGTAATGCAGTATCGATTATTCCTTCACGTGACAGGGGGACATTTGAAAGGTTATAGACTGTTTGCGCGATTCCGGTTCCGGCATTGACATTTGTTCCGAATTTTACCCCAATGGTAGCAAGGTAATCAAGGATCCCTTTCTTAGGAAAATTCTTTGTTCCATTAAAAGCCATATGTTCAGTGAAATGGGCCAATCCATTTTGATCATCATTTTCTTCAATGGCGCCAACATTGTTTGCGATAAAAAACTCCCCTCTTTTTTCAGGTAGTTTATTTGACCTGATATAATAATACATCCCATTTTCCAGGACTCCAGTCTTTACTTTTGGATCGAGCGCCGGAATATCATTCAGATTATAGGTCTGCCCGACAGTTGAATAAGTCCATACCAACAATATTATAAAGGCACAGGTTAAAAATAAAAATTTGCTATTCATATTCAATGATTTTAGGTTTTAATGACAAACAAATATAGCGACTATCTGTTTCTTGCAATTTACTGTCCTATGTCTTTTTATACTTCCAGCGATTATGACTCCACAACCAGTCTTCAGGTTTCTTCCGGATAATCTCCTCCAGAGTCTTCACAAATTGAAGAACAATAGATCCTTCTCCAACTTCTGACGGTTCTTCACACAACATGATATACTCAAGAGTATAAAAACCTCGTTTAACTCTTTGAATATCGGAATATACGACCGGTATATTGAACTTACGGGCAATCTGTTCATAACCTTTATGAAAAGGTGTTTCCTGGTTAAGAAAAGTAAACCATATCGCGCTTTTCGGATCAAAAGGACGCTGATCCACTCCCATAATGAAACAGTGAGGATTGTCTTTTAATTCATGAAATACTCTTAATGTCTGAGTCATAGGTATTAACTTCATTCCAAACTTTACCCTTGTCTGATTATTAAGTTTGTCAATATATTTATTCATAAATGGACTGTAAATAATGATTATAGGATGTAGTAATTGTTTTCCAAGTACTTTCCCCCATTCCGAGTTGGCATAATGAGCGCCGATGGAAATTACACTTTTGCCATTATTATACAAATCATTTAAAAGATCGGGATTTAAAACACGAAAACGTTCAAGCAATGCAGACTCACTCATTGTAAGGCCTTTAGCCGTTTCTGCAAGAATATCACAAAAGTTCCTGTAAAACCGTTTGGCGATTAATGTTATTTCTTTGGGAGATTTTTCAGGGAAGGAATTCGTTAGATTATTAAGAACTGTTCTTTTACGATATCCCCAGATATAATAAGCCAGAACATAAGATCCCCAAGAAATCCGATATAATATGACAAATGGAATAAACCGGAATAGATGTACCAAAATGAAAACGATAATGAACTCAAGTCGTTTGAACATTTTATTCTCTTCCTTGTTTTGTTCCCCTGGAATGTCTGAGGATGTCGATACCTGTGAAATAACCCGAATAGATCACGGCAGAAAATCCTCCCCCGAACTTATCCCAGGCGGAGGCCAGAAAGAGGTTGTCAATAAATTTTGAAATACTGGTATTTGCAGCTTTTCTTGGACTTTGTGCAAATCCATAAATTGCACCTCCTGGATTCGCAGTATAACGCTCAATGGTCAATGGTGTCGCGGCGTCAAAATATTCAATGTTTTTTGTAATGCCTGAGAAATAGTGTTCAACACGGGTAATAAAAAGTCGTGATACCCGCTCTTTTTCTTTTTTATATGCTTCTTTCGAAAGATGTTTCCAGTTTGACGCATAGTCTGAACAAACAATAACTGCAAAGCTTTTTCCTTCAGGAGCAAGACCTGAATCAATCTGGCTATAATCGGTCAGGACAAAATATTTGTTTTCGAAACCCTGACGGTTTGTCCTTGCGACATCGCCAAGATTTGTTATTTCATCAGGAAAAAAACAAGTACAATATGCAGAATTGCCCAGTTCTTTTAAAGGAGTATTAAAACAAATATACAGGGTAAACATGGAGGGTCCGATTTCATATTCCTCATAATGTTTCTTCATTTCAGGTTGTGAGATCATTTCCCCCGACACATTCATGACGGAAGTATTTGCTACAACATAATTGGACTCTGCAAAAATTTTTGATGATGTCTCAGATACAGGATGATATTCTACCCCAACAGCTCGGTTATTCCTGGTAATGATTTTATCTGCCCGGTGCTTTAGTTTAACAGTCCCATCATGGTTCAAGATATAATTCATAAAATAATTGGAAAGTTGCTGAGAACCTTTTTTTATGAATACTCCTGAAGAGAGATGAAAAGTTCCTTGTGCTTGTGCAAAATAATCCAATGAAATATTATAAGGGTCATCGGAAAAAGCCATCAAATTTCCGGTAAGGGCTAATTTTAATTCATTATCCGAAATAATAGAATCAAGGTAGGCGCCCAGACTTATTTGTGGCCGGGTTCCGTCAGAACGGTATTTGCGATTGTTTATGAGCCGGTCGAAATAAAGATTAATACCTTCTGCCTGGGAGGGGAATTTCGCTGTGAAAAGTTCAATTGCTTTTTTACAATCATGAGGAACTGTAAGATCAGTATCTTTATGAACAAACCTGAAAAAGATATCAGTCGGAATAAAATCCACATGATCAAAAACATGCAACTCACTGAAAATTTTATTTTTAAGATTACCGCCATTAAATCCATCCATTTCATGAAGCCCGACTTCAATATTAAAATCCTTATGTCTGAAGGTAGTTGCGCATCCCCCGGGCACATTGTTTTGTTCCAGGAGCAGAATTTTAAATCCATCGTGCGATAATTTTGCCCCGCACACGAGACCTGCAAGACCTCCACCGATTATAATGACATCGAATCGTTCGGGCATGGACCTATTATATGATTTGGCTATAAATCTGTGAAATATGATGTTGATATTTCTGAAACAAAAATTTCCGCTTTAGTTTAAGTGTATGTGATAATTCTCCGGTCAGCGTTGACCATCCATCACAGACCAGCAGAATTTTTTTTATTCGCTGATAATCGAGAAGGTCCTTGTTTAATTGATCAACAATTTCCAAATAATAATTAATTACTTCAGGCGATTTTACCAATGATTCCGGAGATTGAACCTTTATTTTCCTGGATTCACACCAATCTTTTAGATTATCAAAATTGGGAGATAAGATTGCCCCGGCAAATTTCTGCCCATCTCCCACAACAAATGCCTGATCAATAAATATCGACTCCTTCAATTTATTTTCCATTAACTGTGGAGCTATGAATTTCCCATTTGCCAGTTTGAACATCTCCTTTTTACGATCTGTTATTATTAAAAATTTATCGTTTCTAATATAACCTATATCACCCGTCATAAACCATCCATTTTTATCAAAGGCCGATGCGGTAGAATTTTTGTCTTTATAATATTCAACCATGACATTAGGACCTTTGCAAAGAATTTCACCGTCGTCGGCAATTTTTAGTTCAACATCATTAATCAGGCATCCCACAGAGCCGAGCAATACATCTGGCGGATCCTGCCTGTTGATAGTGATGATCGGTGACGTTTCGGTGAGTCCATACATATTAATAATTTTGATACCGGCAGCCCAGAAAATTTTTTCTACCTGAGGCTGAAGTGAAGCGCCGCCGCATCCTACAATTTTAATTCTGCCTCCGATTGCATTCCTCCATTTACTGAAGACAAGCCTATCGGCAATTAAAAGTTTTAATTTATACCAGAGTGAATTACTTGTACTGTCGTCGAATTGCATACCAAGATCAATTACCCAGAAAAATATTTTTTTCTTGAAACTTTTCAGTTTTTGTCCCCTGGCAATGATTGAAGAAAGAATCTTCTCGAGAATCCGTGGTACAGCATCAAAACCTTCTGGCCTAACCTCCTTCATATTGGAAGCAATTGCATTTATGTTTTCTGCATAATAAATGCTTGTTCCGCAATATTGTGTCTGGTAATTTCCCAACCGGCCGCCAACATGGCAAAGGGGTAAAATACTCAGATAACGGAATCCGGGATCAAGTTTAAAGATAGCGGAAGCTGCAATAAAATTTGAAACCAGGTTATTATGAGAAAGCATAACTCCTTTTGATTCACCGGTAGTTCCACTGGTATAAATTAACACAGCCACGTCGGCCGGAGTTATTTCACTCTTTATCCTTTGCAGACCGGCTTCCAGGGATTCTTTATTTTTTCTACCAAGTTCGATAATTTCCATCCAATTATAAGCTCCTTCAACTTCAATAAATGTATAAATTCCCTTCAAATTTCTATTTGACTTAGTAAAGGGTTCAAATTTCTGGTGCAGAATTTTATCGGAAATAAAAAGGTACTTAGCTTCGGAATGACTTATGATATGTTCAAACTCTTTTCTATGAATAGTAGGAAAGATTGGAACATGCACTACCCCAATTTGTGCCATTCCGATATCAATAAAATTCCACTCAGGCATATTGCTGCTAATGGATGCAATTTTATCACCTTTTTGCAACCCAAGTTGCATTAATCCAAGACTGAACCAATTGGAATAATTTATGTAGTCGGCTGTACTGAATTTTTTCCATACGCCATCTCTCTTACTTACAAAAACATCTTCTCTGTCAAAGTTTTCTTTGTACCTATCAAGGATATCAAAAGTCCGGGTAACTTCCACAGGTTTTTTTTTCATATTCACAAAAATACCATAAAAAAGTCACCACCGGGAGAATAATAGATTTTGCCATATAAAATTCATTGAATTTTAATCCCATCTTTTAATTTTCGTTATCATAACACCCAGGCATATCCGAAGGATTTAAGGGCAAAAAAATTATCAACATATTTTTTACCTTTATCCCGTAAATAAAGAAAATTATGTAGTTTTGCGCTCTTTGTATTTATGCTCTTTTTCATGGAATTTTTATACATTATAGTTGGATTAGTTCTGGTTTTCGATTTCATAAATGGATTTCATGATTCTGCAAATTCAATCGCTACCGTTGTTTCAACAAAAGTTCTTGCACCATTTACTGCGGTTGTTTTTGCGGCTTTTTTCAACTTCATTGCCTTTTTGATTTTTAGTTTAAAGGTGGCAACTACCATTGGTAAAGGTGTTGTTAATCCAGATGTAATTAACCTGACTGTCATTGGATCGGCCTTGATTAGCGCCATCATCTGGAACCTGTTAACCTGGTGGTGGGGTCTTCCATCGAGTTCTTCCCACACCCTGGTTGGAGGTTTAGTAGGGGCTGCGATAGCCAAGGCAGGGATCGGATCCGTCGTGATGTCGGGTGTTCTAAAAATCGTTGCATTCATTATTATCGCACCGGTACTTGGTATGGTTATATCATTTATCATATCTGCGGGTGTCCTTCAATTATGCAAGGGTTTCTCTCCTTCAAAGGTAGATAAGTATTTTCGGCGATTTCAATTATTGTCTGCGGCGGCATTCAGCCTTGGGCATGGCGGCAATGATGCCCAAAAGTCTATGGGAATTATTTGGGTTGCTTTGATTGTAACAGGTCATGCCACTAAACATGATCCTATTGCCGGTTGGATAATCATTTCTTGTTATTCATCAATTGGGTTGGGTACGCTTTTTGGAGGATGGCGAATTGTTAAAACAATGGGACAAAAAATAACGAAACTTAAACCGTTTGAAGGATTTTGTGCTGAAAGCGCTGGAGCGTTGACTCTATTTGGCGCTACGGAACTTGGGATTCCCGTTAGTACAACCCATACAATCACGGGAGCAATTATCGGAGTAGGAGCCAGAAAGGGAGCTTCAGCTGTAAAATGGGGAGTTACAACAAAAATTTTCTGGGCATGGATACTCACAATTCCTGTGTCGGCCGTGATTAGTGCGCTCGTGTTCTTTTTTCTAAATTGGGTTCTTTAGTTGAAATAAATTTTAAAACCAAATATATGAAAGTGGATTTCCTATTGAAGTTATTTGTCCCCAAGGACACTTCATTTTTCCCTTTGTTTGAGCAGGATGCAAAGATCCTTATTAAGGCGTCAGAACTTCTTAAACAGCTTATGGCTACTGATGCAATTGAGCAGCGCGAATCTATTATCAAACAGATAAAAGCTGTTGAACATGAAGGAGATGAATTAACACACCAGATTTATAAACAACTAAATAAATCATTTATTACACCCTTTGATAGAGAAGATATCCAAACAATGGCTTCGTCAATGGATGATGTGACTGATTATATCAACGGAACAAGTCAGCGGATTCAGTTATATAAACCTAAAAAAATTAATCCCTCATTTATTGAATTTGCCGAAATAATTTTCCAGGCTGCAAAAGAGATTGAATTTTCCTTAATCCATCTCAAAGATGCCGGCAAGAATAAAGACAAAATTATTCAGGCCTGCATAAACCTGAATACCCTTGAAAATAAAGCCGACGATCTTTATCATTGTGGTATTTCACAACTTTTCGAAGAGGAAAAAGATACCATAGAACTGATTAAAAACAAGGAAATTTTTGCCACTCTTGAAAAGAGTGTCGATACTGCTGAAGATGTATCGGATATCATCAAAACGATCCTTATGAAAATGGCATAATATCGAACCAAGTCTTCTTCTTCTCCTCTATTTGCATATTCACGGATTTCATAGTAGCTTTACAGGAAGTTCTTCTTGATCTATTATACATTATTTATTGTTAAAAATCCTCTTAAATTTACTGAACGAAAGGAAGAAGAATAAAAATACGACTTTTTCACCGTTAAAATTAAATAAACAGGGAAATGAAAAAGAAAAAACAAATTAATAAAATAAAAAAGATAAAGTACATGACTACAAAAGCCGGCTTGGCTTTAAAGAATCAATTTTATCTGGAAGCCTCATGGATTATTTCTGAGATCCTTGAAAAACGTCTAAAATCTTTGCTTGAAAAAATTAGTAATCAAAAACCCGGAGCCGGATTTACTTTGGAGCAATGTATAAAAAGAGTAAAACATATTCATATAACAGGGAAAAACCAACAATTCAGGAATTATTTTGAAGTACGACTTATTGACAAAACCCGAAACTGGAAAAATCAGCGTAACACAATCATAAAAGATATGCTTAATGTCCATGTATCAAACGCAAGGAAAGAAAAACTGGCAATGGATGGTATCCGATTATCAAAAGAATGGAACAGGGCGCTGAAAACTTTCAAATCCGAACTTTTGAAAACCGTTCCTGAAGTCCCCAATGAGATAGTCAGTAATAATAATTTTACCGATGAATAAAAAAGAGACGGGTGAATTTATTTTCCGGTTCTACCGAAAACGAACAAGCTCTTTTTTGGCAAATTTATATAAAGCAAGCATCACAGGCGATAATGAAGATATTCATAAGGCAAGAGTTGATGTTAAAAAAATAATCGCACTGTTTCGACTTTTCGAAATGATTTTACCTGATCTTTTTCAAAAGGATGATCATTATTACCTGTTTCAAAGACTTTTTAACATCACTGGAAAGATAAGGGAGTCCCAGGTAAACGGTTCACTTTTACGTCATTACCAAAAGGATAATCTTGAGGCTAATCTATATAGGAGTTTTTTAAAAGCGGAAGTTACAAGACTTACAAAGCAATTCCTTTTGACAGTACAGAAATTTGAAGATCGAAATCTAAAAAGGACAGAGATAGAAATAAAGAGATTAGGAGCAAAGATCAGTCAAAAAAAATTTGTAACTGTTGCATATAAATTTATCCTGAAAAAAGCACAAAAAACAAGGAAAATATTAAATGAAAAAAAATCGCCTGAATACCTTCATAAAATCAGACAAAATCTTAAGGCTATTGCTGCTATTACTGCATTATCGAAAACCATTAAAAAAGATGAAAAACTCAATCTTATATTAGATGATTTAACACAAGTGGAAGTTAATATAGGAAAATGGCATGACAAACAGGTTTTTATTGAATCAATTGAAGTTTTCATTAAGAGAAAAAATAAATCACGAAAGGCGGAATTCCCTTTTATGAAAAAATTAAAAATTCAAATGATAGAAGAAAGTAGCGTGTTACAAAAAAAGATTATCCCTGAATTGGAACAGCTTCTTAAAACGATTCTGGATTCTCCTTAAAGACTCGCTGCCTAACACAATAAGAATTAAAAAACACGATGACAATGAACAAAGGTGGGATAGCCTTTTTCTACTTAAACTTCATTTTTGTTATATCTTTCATGGGTCAATGTAGAGGTCAGGAGAACTATGACAGCCTTAATCTGCTTCTAAAAAATTCTCAAGGAAAGCAGAAAGTTAATATTTCAATTAAATTATCAAAATTAGTTTCCGACACCTCTCCATCCTTAGGTTTTGTTTTTGCCTGTGATGCTTTGAGGGAGTCGACATATCTCAATTATCCTAAAGGGAAAGCCGATTCCCGGATACTGATCGGTAATTATTTTAAAATACAAGGGAAATATCTTCTTGCTCTTAAATTTTATCTGGGTTCCCAACAATTGTATGCCAATTTGAAAGACCGGGAAGGGATCCTTAATGGATATCAGGCTATCGGATCATTATCGCTATTATTAAGAGATTATAATGATGCAATTATTTATTTTCAGAAAGGACTTATTCTGGCCGGCTCATTACATAAATTTACCTGGGTTGGTATCTTTCTCCGGGAGCTTGGCAAGATTGAACAAAAAAAAGGTAATCTCGAAATAGCCCTGGGAAAGTATAAACAAGCTTTACTGGCATTACAGCAAGGAGGGGAAAAAGAATCGGTTTTGAGCGTTTATAATTCCATTGGAAGTATATATCTTGACCAAGGCAGATATGATGATGCAATTGAGTTTTATACTCAACTTTTAAATATCAGAGAACCGGCAATCCTGTCCCAACTTGGTTCAATTTATACACCAATTGCTCATGCGTATGATCAGAAAGGGCTCTATCAAAAAGCAATTTCGTATAATTTCAAGGCATTGGCTGTTCGCAAGAAATTGAATCAGATGGAGGCATACAACAGTTCCATAATTAATATTGCGGGAGATTATTTCTTTTTAAATAAAATCGATTCTGCATGGATATATATGAGTGAAGGCCTGAAAATAGCAAAAGCCAATAACCGGCCATACCTTCTTGAAAACGGATATCGGATACTCTACAAATATTTTAATTCCCGGGATGATTTTAAAACTGCACTCTTTTACTATCAGAAATTTGCAGCAATCGGTGACAGTATCATCATCGAGAAGAACAAAGGAGATATTGCCATTTTAGAGGGTAATCAACGCATTCAAAACATTGAAGAAGGGAATGTGATTTTAGGCAGGGAAAACGAAATTCAATTACTTAGCTTGAAAAATCAACGTTTTCAAATTATTTTTCTTCAGGTTATTTTAAGCTTTGCATTTATCATGATCATTTTTTCTTTTTTCCAATATATCAGGAATATTAGGGCTAAAAAAGATATCCAACAAATTTACGGACGGATGTCAAAAGAAGTAATAGATCTTGAGGAAGCCAACAAGTTGATACGGGAGCAGGAAGGACAATATCGTTTTTTAGCTGAAAATTCAGTTGATTTTATAACAAGGTTTGATAAGAACATGAACCGCATTTATGCTTCCCCTGCCTCGGTGCGGGTTTTTGGCTATACGCCGGAAGAGATTCTTGGAAAGTCAACAAATGACCTCACACATCCCGACTTTTATGATTTTGCAATACGGAATTTCCAAGAAATGCTTCTTGAAAAAACATCCAAACAATTTATTTATCTTGCTCCCAGAAAAAACGGGGAAATATTTTGGGTCGAAAGCGTTTTAAATCCTATATTCAATAATAACACCGGAGAGTTAGAAGAAGTAGTCGAGGTTACGCGGGACATCCAGGAACGAAAAATTAAAGAAATGGAAATTATGGAGGGAACAAAACAAAAAGAGAATCTGCTAAAGGAGATTCATCACCGGGTAAAAAACAACTTTGCTATTCTTGTCAGCCTAATTAATATGCAGAAAGAACAAACGAAAACCCCGGAACTTATACAATCTTTAACGGATCTTCAATTGAGAATCCGTACTATGGCCTTGGTTCATGAGATGCTTTACCGTTCCAAAGATTTTGAAAACATTTCCTTTTCCGATTATATCCGATCGCTTTCAGCGGTAATTACAGGAACGTTTAATCGACGGGATATCCGGTTGAATTTTGATGTTCAGGACATCACCATGGATATTGATACCGCAATACCTCTTGGTTTGATCATCAACGAAATTCTCAGTAATGGTTACAAACATGCTTTTCCCAATAACCAACCAGGATCGATATGGATCGGGTTAAAAGAACAACCAGACAATTCTGAATTATGCTTGACTGTGCGTGATGACGGAATTGGATTACCCAAAGATTTCGACGTTGAAAAGTGTAAATCAATGGGGTTTCAAATCGTACTGATTCTCGTGAAACAGATCGAAGGAATCATGACTGTTATTAATGAACCAGGTGCCATGGTTAGCATTATTTTTTCAAGAGCCAAATAATCAGACAATTACTCACTCTCCTTAACAATTATTTAACACAATCGTAATCTTAAGTTAACATTGCCATTTCGGGTGTGGAATACCTTTGCGGCAAAATTAAAACTTAAGAATATGAAGCGAATTACTATTTCACTGTTATCGATTGGATTGATGGTTCCAATTATTTTCAATCCGGATAGAACCTATGCACAGGCAATGCAGGATACCATAAAAGAACAGGTAATTACTTTGCGTGACAGGATAGGAGGAATTGAAGAAAGAGTAGCGACAGCCGAAAGTGACCTCGCGAAACTAACCAGGATCAAGTTATCAGGTTATATTCAGGCTCAATTTCAGCGGTTTGAAAATCCCTCCATCTATCCAAATAACACATTTTCATTACGCAGGGTCAGGATCAAGTTTCAGTATGAACCAGCGAATGAAGTTGTATTTGTTTTGCAGCCCGACTTCTTACCAGGAAGCATTTCCCTAAAAGATGCTTATGCACAGGTCAATGAACCCTGGTTGAAAACATTCTCCCTTTGGGCAGGTCAGTTTAACCGTCCTGACTATGAGGTTGAATATTCCTCGAGCAACCGTGAAGTTCCGGAACGCTCAGCAGTTATCCGTGCCCTCTATCCCGGTGAACGCGCCATCGGGGCTAAGCTGGAAATAGCGCCACCTAAAATTCCTTTAAAGGCCCAGTTAGCTGTTTTTAACGGAAATGATGGTTTGACAATTAATACAAAAGTTTATGATCCCGCTAACCAAAAATGGAATAACCTGAATACTAACCCAACCAACAAGGATTTTGACAAATTTAAAGATATCATGGCCCGGATAACTTATGGTTTTAAGTTAGGTAGCTTGGGTGGGCTGAATATCGGAGTTCATGGATATTATGGATTTCTTAAATCGAATACAACCGATGTACTCAATTCCGATTATACCTATAATAAAAGTGTAAAAATTGGTGATGCTTTGAAAAAGAATTGGATAGGCGTCGAAGCACAATTATATTTTGATCTATGGGGCGGTTTGATCCTCAAAGGTGAATATATTTTCGGGAAGAATGCTTATCCTGGCTATGTTTCAGATCCATATAACGTATTTTCCAGTTCTTCTGCCTTAAATAGTGAAGGTGATACATTAACCCTGACTAACCTCAAAATGACAACTACACAGATGTCGCCAAGTATTGTAAAGAATTTCATGGGATACTATGTGTACTTAATTAAGAATATTGGTAAACGCAATCAATTTGCATTTCGCTGGGATTATTACGATCCAAACACAAAATTGTCAGCCGATCAGATCGGAGTTGCAAAGTGGGATGCCAAAGTTGCCGACGTTGTCAAGAACGACCAGCAATACGCCGGCACAAATCCCGTAATATGCACCAACAATCAAACCAGAACAATTGTAAACAACAGTTTAAAAAGTGGTGTATCGGATATAGCCTATGGAACAATAACCCTTGCCTGGACCTATTTCTTTGATGATAACATCAAATTTATGCTGGCTTATGAAATTCCGATGAATGAAAAAGTTGCACAAAACGATAAAGGTGTGGGTAATGTATCCTCGACCTATAACGTTAATGGTGAGCCAGGTGTTCTGGATTACAGTACTGTATTTCATCAAAATACTTTGACACTAAGGATGCAGGTAAAGTTTTAATAAATGGCAGAAAAAGGTTAAAAAATAAAATATTTAAAATCAGATATATGAAAAAGTTTAAAAAAATTACAGGAGTGATCATAATCTTACTGATGACCTTGATAGGTTTGGCATTCATGCTGGCTCCTAAAAAAATCACCGTGAAAGGTTCAGATACGATGGTAATTCTTGCTCAGAGATGGGCAGAAGTCTACATGAAATCACATCCCGAATCGGTCATTCAGGTCACCGGTGGAGGGTCAGGAATTGGTATTTCCGCACTTATTAACGGCGCTACCGATATCTGTAATGCAAGCCGTTCGATGAAGCAATCCGAAATGGACAAATTAAAAGAACGATATGCTTCCTTAGGAGTTGAAATTCCATGTGCAAAGGATGGAATTACGATATTCCTGAATGAATCAAATCCGGTAAAAGAATTGACACTGAAACAATTGAGTAATATCTTCTCAGGGAAAGCCCGGAACTGGAAAGAGGTTGGTGGACCTGATGCTGAAATCAAACTATATGGTCGTGAAAACAGTTCGGGCACCTATGTTTTCTTTAAGGAAAATGTTGTAAAAACAGATTATGCGGCAAGTTGCCAGACATTACCCGGTACTGCTGCAGTTGTTAATGCAGTTTCAAAAGATAAATTCGGTATCGGTTATGGCGGCGCCGCTTATGCTTCAGGTGTTAAGCATTGTGCGGTAAAAAAAGACGATAAAAGCATTGCTTATATTGCTACCACGGAAACCATCAAAGCAGGCCAATATCCGATTTCCCGTTATTTATATATGTACTTGCGTAACAGACCAAACGGAGAGATCAAGGCGTACATTGACTGGATTCTCGGTTCGGAAGGACAAAAATTAGTGAAGGAAATTGGATATTTTCCAGTAAAATAGTTTTTGTTATTAAATGTGCAAATCGGTGACTGGCGGTATTTGAAAAAATGTTGCCTTTCATCGTTAATAAAACGTAATGGACAATCCAATTGAAAATAAGAATTTTATATTTAGTAATGAGTCGTTGCGAAAAAAATTCCGGTTATCAGAATTCCTTTCTGAGAAGATTATTACCGGTGTGGCTTTTCTTTCCATCACCATTATTATCCTGATCTTTTTCTTTGTGTTCCGGGAAACTTTACCGCTTTTCAATCAGAAGAAGGAGGCTATTAAAATTGAATCAGTTCAGAAACAGGAACAATACAATGGCGGGGAGACTACCGTAAGGACCAATGCTTCAGGTCAGGAACAGTACGGGGTGACTACGAACGATACCATGATGATTGCAAACCAAGCAAAGGTTGAAGATTCCGTTGTCAGGGAAGCCGACGAAGCGACTATTAAAAGTCTAATAGCAAAGGAATGGGTGCCGGTATCGGACCGTCCCAGATATGGCTTGATCCCCCTTTTGGTGGGAACACTGAAAATCACTTTATTAGCCATTTTATTTGCCGCACCGATTGCTATCCTTGCCGCCTTGTTTTCGGCCTCATTTGCACCTTACTGGCTAAGGGAGATTATTAAACCGGCGATTGAATTGCTGGCTGGTTTTCCATCGGTGGTTATCGGTTTTTTTGCTCTGATGGTGATGGCCTCCTTTTTTCAGAACATCTTTGGTTATGATACACGTTTGAATGCTTTCGTCGGTGGAGTGGCCATGGCATTAGCAGCGATCCCGATCATTTTCACGATAACGGAGGATGCGCTGACGGATGTGCCACATTCTTATACGGAAGCCAGTCTTGCATTGGGTGCATCGCGTTGGCAGACTGCCTTATTTGTGACCCTTCCGGCTGCTACTCCGGGGATATTTGCAGCGATCCTTTTAGGGATTGGCCGTGTGTTCGGGGAGACCATGATTGCCTTGATGGCAACAGGGAATGCCGCTATAATTTCAGTGAATCCATTCGAGTCGGTTCGTACCCTTGCTGCCACAATTGGCGCCGAGATGGCAGAAGTTGTATTCGGCGACACTCATTATAGTGTTCTGTTCCTGATCGGTTCGCTACTCTTTATTTTTACTTTTGGTCTTAATGCATTGGCTGAGTTTTATGTTAAAGGCAGATTAGTTAAACGTTTTCAGGGTAAATAGTCATGAATAGGAAAAATCGAATTACCGGAACATTATTTATTGGAGCCGCTGCCTTCTCTGCTTTTCTGATCATTGCTGTTATTATCATTCTTCTGGTTGTAATAATCATCGGAGGAAAAGATACCTTTTCCTGGAAATTTCTCACCTCCTTTCCACAAGACGGTATGATGAAAGGAGGGATTTTTCCGGCTATTTATGGAACTGCCTTGCTTGTCCTGATTATGTCGGTAGCCGCGGTTCCGTTTGGTACAATTACAGCGATCTACCTAACAGAATATGCAAGTGAAAAATCAATTCTGGCACAAACCATACGTTTTGCAGTTAGAACTCTTGCCACGGTACCATCGATAATTTTCGGATTGTTCGGACTTGGTTTTTTTATAAAGTTTGTCGGTGGACAAATGGACTCTGTTTTCCTTGGGGATCAATTAAAATGGGGTCAACCTAATATTTTATGGGCCAGCCTGACCATGGCTCTCTTGACACTCCCGGTAGTCATAGTTTCTGTGGAAGAAGCGATCCGCGCTGTCCCACGGGAGATGCGCGAAGCAAGTCTGGCATTGGGTGCAACGAAATGGGAAACCATACGACGGATTGTCATACCCGGGAGTCGTTCGGGGATCATGACCGGCACTATCCTTGCTGTTAGCCGGGGAGCAGGGGAAGTTGCTCCGATCCTTTTTACGGGGGCTGCCTATTACCTCGCCACATTGCCAGTTTCACTCAGCGACCAATTTATGAACCTGGGTTATCACATTTACATTATGGCAACCCAGTCAGCAAATGTTGACCAGACATTACCCATCCAGTTTGCAACTACACTCGTACTGTTAATGCTTACTTTTGTTCTAAATTTAACGGCTGTCATTATCCGTTCACGCATACGCAGGAAAGCGAAATGATCAATGATGAAATTTGAATAATGAAAGAACCTAAAATTAAAATACATGATTTAACTCTTTATTACGGGGAAAAGATGGCATTAAATTCAATTACCATAGATATTCCCGGTAATGAGGTCACAGCTTTAATCGGTCCTTCCGGCTGCGGTAAATCCACTTTCCTTCGCACGTTAAACAGGATGAACGATCTGATCCCCAGTGTAAAGGTCAGCGGAGAGGTTTTGGTGGATTCTCTCAATATTTACGATCAGCAGATTGATGTGGTAAATTTGCGTAAAAAAATCGGGATGGTTTTTCAAAAGTCAAATCCTTTCACCAAGTCAGTTTATGAAAATGTGGCATATGGTCCAAGGATCAATGGAATTAGCGAGAAAAAAAAGTTGAATGAGATTGTAGAAACTTCATTAAAAAAGGCGTTTATATGGGAAGAGGTGAAAGACCGGCTGCATGATTCGGCCATGGGGCTGTCGGGAGGTCAGCAGCAGCGGATGTGCATTGCAAGAGCGTTGGCAGTTAATCCTGAAATTATCCTTATGGATGAGCCTGCAAGTGCACTTGATCCCATTTCGACCGCCAAGATTGAAGAGTTGATTTTTGAGTTGAAGAAAAACTATACCATTATCATTGTCACCCATAATATGCAGCAGGCAGCTCGTGTCAGTGATTTGACGACGTTTTTTTACCTTGGAGAACTAATTGAATACGGGAAAACTAAAAAGATTTTCACGTCACCTGATAAAAAACAAACCGAAGGTTACATAACGGGACGATTCGGGTAAACATCAGTAATATTTAACTCCATAAAAAAGAATAATTATGGAACGTCACTTTGAACTTGAACTTGAAAAATTAAACAAGCGTATCCTGAAGATGGGTAATCTTGTTGCTGAACAGGTGCACAATAGCCTTATGGCATTGCTTATTGGCGACACTGAACTGGCGCAACAAATCATCAGCAATGACCATATGGTGGATAAGCTGGATGTGAAAATCGACAAACTATGCCAGCGAATTTTTGCCCTTACCCAACCAGTGGCTTCCGACTTGCGACTGATCATGTCGGCTCTTAAAATGAACAACGACCTGGAACGTATGGGCGATCATGCCGTGAGTATCGCGTGTAAGGTGGAAAGTGTCAGCGAGTATAAGGAGGTGCTGGAAGAATTGCACATCGATGAAGTGGTCAGGATGGTTGATAGTATTGTCAACGATGTGATCACCATCCTGAACAGCCGGAATACCACATTTGTGAAAGATATATTCGATCTTGCACATTCAATCGAACAAAAAGCCCATGCAGTATCTGCAAGGATCATCGACGAGATGATGCATAAATCGGAAGTAATAGTAGTCGCCACACAGTTAATTCTGATTTTGACAACAATAGAAAGGTTGGCAGCCTATTCAACCAACATTGCCGAAACAGTCATCTTTATTGTAGACGGTAATCTGGTAAAACATAAAAAACTTTTTCAGAATACTACTGCCGGTGATACATCATTTATGCAGCCAGATTCTGAGGAGGGAAATTAGTTTTTCAGTCTGAACTGGTTTGGAAAGATAGTCGTTGGCGCCTGCTTCAATGCATTTTTCCCGGTCGCCTTTCATTGCCTTGGCAGTTAAAGCAATAATGGGTAATTGCGAGAATCGTTTATCAGCCCTTATTTCACGAATTGCCTTATAACCATCGATCTCAGGCATCATAATATCCATCAGGACAAGATTGATATCCGGATTCTGTTTGACTTTTTCAATACCCTCCCGTCCATTTCTACCGATAAGTATATTTACTTTACGTTCTTCAAGAATTTTTGAAAGAACATAAACGTTGCGCATATCATCGTCAACGATAAGGATTTTTTTATTTGTAAAAATGGCGTCGGTCATGAAACCTGAAGCGGATTCTGATTCCTCGGTTCCCTGTGGCTGACTTATAATGAGTGAAGGATTATTAACAGGATCTTTGGGTTTATCAGACATTTCTTTAAGCTTGACCGGAGTCTTGATATCTTGCGGTTTTTCAGCTGATTTTGTTGATTTCTGGAATTTAATCGGAACGAAAAGGATAAATTCTGACCCCTCTTCAACTTTGCTGTCAACATGAATTTCACCACCCAGCATCCGCGAAAAACTACGTGATATGGTTAGTCCGAGACCAGTCCCGCCAAATTTACGGCTGATAGTTCCATCGGCCTGTTGAAAAGCATCAAAAATGACTTTTAATTTCTCTTCAGAAATGCCAATTCCCGTATCGGAAACTTCTATCCCAATTGTATTTTCAGCAGTTAATCCGGGCTGACTAAAACGGACATTTTTATCAGGACGGAAAATCCTCATCGAGACCCCGCCTTTTTCTGTAAATTTGATAGCATTCGACATCAAGTTTTTAACAATCTGAAAAAGTCTTTGAGGATCGGTCTCGATCGATTCGGGAAGATTTCCTTCCAATTTTGTTGTAAGTGTTATCCCCTTGTTATTTGTCAGAGGAGAAAATGTACTGATAATAAAGTTTTCAATTTCTTCAAGATTCATCTGTTCAACATCAATCTCTAGTTTACCGGCCTCTACTTTTGACAGATCAAGGATATCGTTAATAAGATCAAGAAGATCTTTCCCGGAGCTATTAATAACATTCGCAAACTCGACCTCTTCGGAAGTCATACTGCTTTTCTTATTATTAGCAAGCATTTCGGAAAGGACTAAAATACTGTTTAATGGGGTCCGAAGTTCATGCGACATAGTTGCAAGGAATTCAGATTTGTATCGGCTGGCGATTTCCAGGGCTTCGGCTTTCTGACGGATCTCAAGCTGGGCTTGTTCAAGGGCTTCATTTTTCCTTCGTGTGTCATCGCGTTGGAGTTCAAGCGCTTTGGTGCGTTCCTCTAATTCTTCATTGATGACCCTAAGTTCTTCTTGCTGGTGTTGGAGGTTTTCCTCTGAAAGTTTCAATGCCTTTGTCTGTTCTTCGAGTTCCTGGTTGATCTGGCCGAGCTCTTCTTTTTGCATTGCAAGTTCTCTTGTCTGTTCCTGAGTTTTTATAAGCAGTTCCTGTACTCTTTCACGGGACCGGGCCGTTGTAATGGCCACGGAAATGTTTTCGAGCGATAAATCAATAAAATGTTGTTTGAGATCATCAAAAGCCTGGAAGGAACCGAGCTCAAGCACACCCAGTAATTGTCCTTCAAACATAATTGGAGAAATAATAAAGTGATGTGGTTTGACTTTATCGGGACCAATATTGACCCAAGGCAGGGAGTGGTTGGAGGAGAAAAATATCAGTTTCTTTCGTTCTCTGGCAACCTGGCCAATAAGACCTTCACCAACGGCAATAGTATCGGGCATTTGTTTCTCACCACTATAAGCAAAAGCAGCAGTAAGACCCAACTTGTCAATGTTCTCGATCACATAAATCATTCCGATTTGTGCATCCAGGTAGTGGGCAAGAAAAGTAATCACCTCTCCAGTCAAATCCTTGATACTTTTCTCTCCACTTATTTTTGTTCCAAGTTCATTTATACCGGTTTTTAACCAATCCTGGTTCATGATTTCTATGGATGCTTCGCGTAGCCGTTTTGTCATATCATACAAAGCAACCCCCAAAGTATCCTTATCGCTCCTGGGCATTACATTCGTCGAATAATCGCCGCTTGCTATAGATTTTGCTTGTTTTACAACGTTTTTGAAACTTTCCACCATCAAGTTCATGGAGATTGCAAGTGTATCTTTGTCACTTCGGATAGTGACCGACTTGCTATAATCACCCAATGCTACCGACTGACTCACTTCAGCAAAAGATTGCAACGATTTGACGAGCCAATTAAAGGTATCTTTCATCTCACCTACTTCATTGTCGTCAACCTGAATATCTCTACTAATCAGCTCACCATGAGCAACCTGTTTTGCCCATTCAGAAATCTTTTTAATTGGCCGGACGAATCTACGGGTGACCAGGGTTGAGATCAAAAGAACAATAATTGCAGTCAGGATAAGAGAAGTTTTAGCAAATGATGATAATTCCCGCGCAACAGTATGAGCTTCATCCTGGTCGATCTCTTCGACCAATGCCCAGTTTACCCCGAGTTTTTCAATTAAGGGTATGTTTCTGTATAATCCGATCACCAATTTGCCCTTTGAATTGTTATAACTGCTTGCTTCCTCAATGATTGGTGCACCCTCGGATGATAAGGTTATATTATTAGCGATAACACTTTGCCAGGTCCTTGTTTTATCATTCTCTTCTGATTCTTTCAAAACCTCTTTAAGATTTTTCACTGCGCTTGCCGAACGGAGTTTCAGATCCAGTCCAACAAGATATACCCTGCCAGTATTACCGAAACCAATACTATATTGGACAATTTTATCGATTTTCTCGGTGGAAATCTGAAGAACCAGTACACCAATTTTTTCCCCTTTGGAATTAAGAATTGGCTGGCCAAGAAATCCAGTAGGCTGATCATTTGAGAAAGTATAAAACTCAATATCAGAAAAAGCCGGCTTTCCAGTATTTAATATTTTTCTACAGGTTTTACTGAATTTTGTCGAGGAGAGAGGTTGCTGAAAAAGTTCTAAACCAAGATCCTTTCCATTATTAAATTCAAAGAGAATCCTACCTTCTGTACTCACAAAATATATGTTTATAATACCTTCAGGATTCCATGTTTGCCCGATTGTTAATCGAAGTTCTTTACTGATTGCATCATATTTTTCAGTCGCGAAAAAACTCGGTTTCGTGTCTTTTTCACCAGAAATTCCAGAGCCAATTTTTTCGAAAAGGGGCAATGTCAATTTATTCCCGGCCATCTTTTCCAGGTAATCTGTCAACTCCTGAAAATAAGAGTTCAAATAGTTAACCCTTAATTGAGAGGTTGTAAATAGTGATTTTTTTGCCAGGATGTTTAATCCACGATAATAATACAGGAAATTTATATAGCTAAGGGTTGCCAGCGGTGTCAGGGAGATCAATAAAAACCAAAGGAGTAATGTTTTTCCGATGCCCATTTTTTTAAGGGTCCGGTAATCGAACCCGGTAATTGATCTTTTGATGTTGGTCCAGGTTTGTTTTATCATAGCTGATATTCAGATTATTTGTAACAGTATTTTTCAATAATTAAGAAAACATCCTCAAGATGAATAGGCTTAGAAATATAATCATCCATTCCTGCCTCGATACACTTTTCCCGATCGCCTTTCATGGCATTTGCAGTCAGAGCAATGATAGGAGTTTTGATATTCTTGCCTTGTCCATCTTTCCGGATTTCCCTGGTTGCATCAAATCCATTCATTTCGGGCATCATAAGATCCATCAGGATCAGGTCAAACTGTCTATCATGTGCTTTCTGTAAAGCTTCCACACCATTTTTTGCCGTCATGACCTCCCATCCTTTCTTCCCTAGCAACTGAACAATTATTTTTTGGTTGATTACCTGGTCTTCCGCGAGAAGGATAGTTAGTTTCTGAGATGGTTTTTCATCAACCAATTCTTTTATTTCATATTGACCGGTGGAGAGTGTTTCGCTATCGGCAGAGAATATTCTTTGTATAATATTTCGTAACTCTTTTTGGATGACTGGTTTAAAAAGATACCAACGAATACCGGCAGATTGAATTTTATGAATTGCGTGAATGGATTTATTATCAGTCATTACTACGTATTCCGGGAGTGTACCGGATGGTAATATTTTTTGGATTTTCAAATGCGCTGACTTCCCGCCAACAATAGAAAGCGACTGATCAATAAAGATAATGTTATATTTTTTAGAGTCTGTCCTTCCCAACAGCGTAATGGCATCATCAACGGAAACCAC
>Ga0172371_10004123_pt1 | contig 22158 bp, 13 predicted proteins | sample Lak12m_FD_114543 | JGI IMG/M metagenome (GOLD analysis project Ga0172371, IMG submission 114543) | Freshwater microbial communities from Kabuno Bay, South-Kivu, Congo - kab_022012_12m | ecosystem: Environmental > Aquatic > Freshwater > Lake | place: Democratic Republic of the Congo: South-Kivu...
CTCGCGGGTCCAGGTATCGCTGCTCGAGGAGCCCCTTCTGGCGCTCGAGGGCGCGAGCCACATCGACTTCGAGGACATCCTTTTCGAGTGTTCCCGTGGAATGGGCGTCTACATCGAGCGCGGTACCGGCAACCGCTTCGCGGGCTGCACCTTCCGCAACCTGGGTATCGTCGCCGTCTGCATCGGCAAGGGCACCCAGCCATTGAAGGTCTATGCCCACGCCGGCACGGCGGAGCCTGCCAGCCGGATGCTGGGGTCCTGGCATGAGCACATCTACGACAACTCGGCCTTCGACCGCCAGGGCGGCACCAACCACGTCATCGAGAGCTGCGACATCTACAACACCGGCGCCGGAGGCATCAGCCTCGGCGGCGGCGACCGACGCACGCTTACCCCGGCGGGCAACGTGGTCCGCAACTGCCACATCCACCACTTCAACCGCCTGGACCGCAGCTACAAGGCCGCGATCAACATCGATGGCGTCGGCAACCGCATCGAGCACTGCCTCATCCATGACTGCCCCAACAACGCCATCTACCTCCACGGCAATGACCACGTGCTCGAGTTCAACGAGGTGCACCGCTCCTGCCAGGTGGCGGACGACATGGGCGTCTTCTACATGGGTCGCGACCCGAGCGAAGCGGGGAATGTTATCCGCCATAACTTCTTCCATCACAATGGCAGTGAGCACGGCGCCACGGGGACGCTCTACTTCGACGATGGCGCCTGCGGCGTGACCGTGTTCGGCAACGTCTTCTTCCGCAACCGCGGCGGCATGTGGATCAACGGCGGCTACCGGCACCGTTTTGAGAACAACCTCTTCATCGAGACCCCCGCGGCGATCGCTTCCGGCTGGCCGCCGGCGAGCTGGCACCAGCAGCTCGGCGACGAGCTCTGGCAGAAGCGCCTGCAGCGCGACCTCGACATCACCCAGCCGCCGTACTCGGAGCGCTATCCCGAGTTGCTGGGGCTGTACCGGGCGGCGCCGGCGGACGAGGCTGTGCATGGCCAGGACGTGTTCCGCAACGTGGCCGTGCGCGCCGGTGCTTTGGGTGGTGATCGCAACCGGGTCGAGGGTAACTGGGAGACCGACGAGGACCCCGGTTTCGTCGATGCCGGCGCCATGGATTTCCGCCTGGAGCCGGGCGCCGTGCTGCCGGCCCGAGTTCCCGGCTTCCGGCCCATTCCTTTCGCGCAGATCGGCCTCTACCTCGACGCCCACCGGCGCACGCTCCCCGTCGGGGCCCCGGGTATCGCCGCCCGGGAGCACTTCGTCGGCCGGACCCAGGTCCGCCTCGCGGTGCCGCGAGGGGCCGCCGGCGTGGCCTACACCCTGGATGGAACGGACCCCAGCGCCAGGTCGGCCCGCTACGTGGGCCCGTTTGTGGTCGAGGCGGACGCCGTGGTCAGCGCCCGGGCCATCCTCGACGCCGAGGGCACGGTCCTGGGACCGTCAGCCACGCTGGCGCTGACTCGCATCCGGCCCAGGCAGCCCACCGAGGCCAAGGTCAACTTCGCCCCGGCCGAGGGGGTGGTCCCCGACTGGCTGACCGACGACGGCAGCGCCTTCGCCCTGCGCGCCGGTGATCTTGCCTACGGCTGGACCGGCGACAACCGCGGCGCCGCCCGCCGACGCGGGGTCAATCCCGACGCGCTTCTCGACACCGTGGTGCACTTCTCTGACGACCTGGCCTGGGAGATGGCGGTTGCGGACGGGACCTACGAAGTGACCCTCTGCATCGGCGATGCGCAGTACCCCTGCGAGGGCCAGACCGTGTTTGCCGAAGGGGTCAAGGTCGTGCGCGGGCTTGGCCTGAAGGCGAACGAGTTCCGCCGGGTGAGTGCCCGGGTCGTGGTCAGCGATGGCGTGCTTACCCTCACCTCCGTCAACGTCCCCCACGGCCCGAGGTTGACGCGGCTGGCCTTCCTGGAGATGCGGCGGGTGGAGTGAGATGGACGGCAGGTCGTGGCAGCGTCGGGAGCCCCAAGCAAAGTGCTCCGGCGGTGGCGGGTCGTTGCACGAGGTGTATGAAGAGTGCATATTGGTCTGCATGAGAACGACACTCAACATCGATGAGCAGATCCTGTCGCGTGCGGCGGACATGACCGGAGTCCGGGAGAAGACTGCCCTGGTACGGATGGGGCTGGAGGCCCTGGTGTCGATAGAGAGCGCCAAGCGTCTGGCGCGTCTGGGCGGCACCGAGCGCGGCCTCCGTCCCATCCGTCGCCGGCGTCCGTAGGGGGCCGGCATGGTTCTGGTGGATACGTCAGTCTGGGTCGACCACCTGCGGCGGGGCGTCCCGCTTCTGGGCGATCTGCTGGTGGCGGGCGAGGTCATGACCCATCGCTTTGTCATCGGCGAGCTGGCGTGTGGGGACCTCGCCAACCGGGCCGAGGTCCTGGCGCTGTTGGTGGCCTTGCCGCCGGTCACGGTGGCCACCCACTTGGAGGTCCTGCACCTGGTGGACACCTACAGTCTGCACGGGGTTGGCATCGGCTGGATCGATGCGCACCTCCTCGCCTCTGCGCGCCTGAGTCACGTGGCGCTCTGGACGCGGGACCGCCGACTGCGTGCGGCCGCCGGGGCGGTCGGGGTCGGCGCGATGGCATGATACCACGCATGCGCCGGCCGTAGAGCCATGCTCGATGACGTCAGCCCGAGCCCTGGGGGGTGGGGTGTGCGGCTGTTGCCAAGGGGGTCCAGATGAAGCGGTCCCGGCCTGCGGAACGGTCCCTCGGGGCCTTGGCGCTCGCCTTCGGAGCCGTGCTGTCGGTGGTGGCGGCGGCGGACCCGCGGCCTGAGTTCGAGTCCCCTTGGGTCATGGTTTCCGACCTGGACGAGGTGCCGCGCCTATGGGCGCCGGAGGAGGGTCCTTCGCCGCGCGTGCGGCCGACGGCGGCCGAGGCGCATTCGGGTCGGCGTTCGCTGGCCGTCACCCTGGCCAACCAGGGCCCCTGTGTGCGGGCTTCCTGGCAGACGGACGTCAGTGACCTGCGCTGGTCCGAGGCGAGCCGGGTCCGTTTCTGGCTCAAGGGCAGCCGCCTGGCCGGGGAGCCTCACGGCGGCATCATCCTGGTGGAAGCCGGAGGCCGGCGCGGGGGCGGCAACTCACACTGGATCCTGCCCATACCAGGGGGGACCTACGCCGACCCGGAGTGGCACCTCGTCGAGTCTGCTCCTGCCCGCGAGGCGACGAACCCCGACTGGGCCCCGGATGCCGATGGGCGCCTGGACCCCGCCCGCATCACGAAGGTGCTGATGGTAGCTCAGCAGGAGGCGCCCCCGGAGCGGTTGCGCGAGTTCACCGTGTACCTCGATGACCTGGCCGCCACCGAGGTCGCCGAGATGCCGCTGACCTGGTCGGAGGCCAGGGTCGAGGAGAAGCCCGCTCACGTCACCCCCATCTGGCGCGGGTTCAAGGGCCGCCAGCGGGAAGCGCCGGCCCTGGTCACGTTCGGCGACGTCACAGGCTGGCGCGTGGCCCAGACGGGGGGTGCCGAGGCGACGCTCTGGCGGTCCGAGGAGGAGCCTTGCCACGAGGACCTGCGCTACCAGGCCAAGGTGGTCTACCGGTCGCGGGATGGCTCCGGCCGCTTTGAGCTGGTGCCCCCCGAGCCGGTCCCCATCCGTGGCCGTTTCAACGCGGCCTGTGCCTGGGTCTATGGTAACAACTGGTCCTGGGTGCCCGATCCCGGGACTCCGCCGGTGAACGTGTGGCTGCGCCTGGCGGACGCTGCCGGCCAGCGTCACCGCGTCGACCTGGGCGTGGTGAACTTCAAGTTCTATGGCTGGCTCTCGAAACGGCTGCGCGACGACCCCGCGGACGACGTCGGCCACGAGTTCTGGGGAGGGCCCGCCGATGGTCGCATCCACGGGCCGGCCCAACTCGAGGCCATCGAGATCCGCGGGGGCCATAACCCCGATCCGCGCACGCTCTACCTCGAGTCGGTGGCGGTCTTCCAGGACGACCTGGAGACGCCGCGCTTCCATGGCGGACGCATCGAGGACCTACCGTTCCCGACCACGCCGGGCACGATCCTGCCGAGTCTGCGGACGCCGACCGGTGTGGGCCTGGCACAGGAGGGCGAGTCCTACGTCTTCGCCGCCCGCGGCGACGAGACCGTGGTGTGGCGCTACCGGCCGGAGACCGGGACCCTGTCGGACCTTACGGTGGAGGTCGCTGGCCGGGCGCCTTTCCGGCCGTGTGCCGAGGCGGGGCCGGCGGTGCTGCTGGAGGGGGCCGCCTGCGAGCCCGGTGACCGGTCGATCACTCCCTCACTGCGGTCTGTCCGCCGCCGTGGCGAGACCGTCCAGGCCCGGTGGCGGGTGTCCCGCGGCAAGGCCCACGCGGAGTATGCCCTGACTCTCGAGGCGCGCGGCAAGTCGCTGGTCGTGGACTGGGAGGCCGACCGCAACACGGTGACCGCGCTGCGCCTGGGGCACGCCGACGGCCTCACCGACCACCGGCTCTTCCGGGTGCCTTATCTGGCCATCTACAGCAGCGGGCCTGGCGTGCTGCTCACGGGCGACACGTTCGCCCTGACGCTGCTGGACTGGTACCACACCGGTTGCTCCGGCTTCTACACCGCCTGCGCGTCGGGTCCCGAGCAGACCGCGCGGATGAACGGTGGCGCGCTCTACGACCCACTCACCGATGGCAGCCGCAACGCCTTGGTCGAGAGGCAGTTCATCAACGTCTCATCGGCGTTCGAGGAGGTGTTGCCGACCATCCCCAACCCGCCCTCGACGCAGGCGGAGGTCCTGCGCGAACGGCTCTACTGCCACATCGGCGCCCTCGAGACGGACCGCTTCGAGCGCTCCCTGGCCATGTGGCGCGAGTACCATCGCAAGGGCATCCGCCAGGTCCGCGTCAGCCACCACGAGGACTCCTGGACCAACGCCGCCGATGTCGGCCAGGGCGGCCAGGAGTACACCCTGTGCACCGAGGCGGCTCCCGAGGTCGGCGATGCGGCCCTGATCGCCTACTGCAAGGCCATGCGCGGGATGGGCTACCTCATCGGCCTCTACGAGAACTTCACCGACTACAACCCGCTGGGTGCCTCCTGGGACCTGCGCAACGCCGCCCGCAACTCGGCGGGTGAGATCCTGCGCGTCTGGCCGCCGACCTACGCCATCCGGCCCCTGAAGGCCCTCGACATGGCCCTGGACTACCCCCGCCGCGTCCAGGCGAAGTTCGGGACCAACACCGCCTACCGCGACTGCCATACCGCCTACCCGCCCTGGGGCCAGGTGGACTTCCAGGCGGGGACGCCCGGGGCTGGCCTGATGTCGACCAACTTCCGGGCCTGGGGAGCGCTGCTCATGGATGGCCACAAGGCTTACGGAGGTCCCATCTTCAGCGAGGGTGGCCACCACTGGTTCTCCGCCGGACTGGTGGACGGCAACTACGCCCAGATGGGCATCCCAGAGGCCCCGGACTACCCCCTGCTGGTAGACTTCGATCTGCTCCGGATTCATCCCCTGGAGGCTGACATCTCCATGCTCCCCGGGTGGTCCTGGGGACAGGGCGTCTGGCACTGCCTGGCGACGACCATCGCCTATGGCCACATCGGCTTCCAGCCCTTCAACGACCTGCCGCTGGCCGCGCGCTACTACTACCTTATGCAGCAGCTTCAGTCGCGGTACGTGATGGTGCCCGTTGCCGAGATTCGCTACCATCACGGGGGGCGTTTCCTCACGACCTCTGAGGCGCTCAAGGCCGACGCGCAGCGCGCCAACCAGGTCCGGGTCCGCTATGCGAACGGCCTGACCGTGGCGGTCAACGCCCATCGGGCGGAGCGCTGGCAGGTCGAGCTGGGCGGAACGTCCTACGATCTGTCGCCGTTCGGCTGGGCCGCGGTGGGCGATGCCTTCGTGGAGTACTGCACCGAGATCGACGGCCGGCGCATCGGCTTCGTGGACAGCCCGGCCTACCGGTTCGCCGATGGGGGTGGCCGCTGGCGCGACTTCGGTGCCATCGCCACCGACGGCGCCGTCGCCTGGGTCCATGAGGAGGCGGGCCGGTCCAGGCTCATTCCCCTGGCCGAGGTCACCCGCGTGCGCCTGGCCCTGCCGGCTGACTGCCGCATCGAGCCCCTCGACGCCGAGGGTGCGCCGGTGACCGGGGACGGGGTCCAGCCCCGCCGCGAGGGTGACGGGGTCATCCTGAACTCCGCCGGGGTCGACGCCTGGGCGATCTCGAGTCCGTGACGCGGCACAACCGTCCTCTGGAGGACCAACCGATGGGACGCGCGATCTGGCTCTCGATGCTGGCGTTTGCAGCCGCAGCGGCACCGGTGACGGTGGGGCCCTGGAGCCTGGAGGCCACGCCGGACGGCCCCCGTGCCCTGAGCTATCGCGGGCAGGCGCTGGTAAGCACGGTCAGCGTCTCCGGCTTCACGCCCAACTGGGAACGGGGTCGTTTCGCTCTTACCGGCGCGGTTCCAGAGCAGGGAGAGGAGGGCCACGTCATCACCTGGAGGAGGGATATCCCGGGCCAGGCCGTGATGGCCCTGACGGTACGCCTGGGGGACGAGACGGCCACGCTCAGCCTGGAGGCCGACGTGCAGCCGGCCGGGCCCTGCGAGTTCGGCCTGTACCTGGAGCCGGAGCCGCTGATCGGGGGGGACACGCCGGTGCTGGTCAGCCGGGATGGACAGAGCGAGGAGCTGGGGCCGTCGCCCATGCGGCAGAGCCAGGTCGCCAAAGCCCTGGTTTTCGAACGGCCCGGCATCGCCTTCGAGTGGGCCTGCACCTCGACGCCGGGCGCTTTCGCCCTGCAGGACTGGCGTCAGCGTCAGCCTGCGGCCCTGCGACTGATCACCGTGGCACCCGTGGCCGACACGGTGACCCACGTCTCCGCCGCGGTCTCGCTGCGCGTCCGTGCCTACGACGCTGCCGAGGCCTCCCGGCGCGACCGGGCACTGTTTCAGAAGACCCTTTGGCGGAGTGCCCTCGAGCTCGGCAATGCCGGCTTCGAGGACGGTCTCGCGGGCTGGACCGCGGGGAGCACGGGCAGCGTGGCGGAGGACGTCCACCGGGGCGGACAGCGGTCTGCCCGGCTGGTCGTAGCCGATCCCATGACCGAGTCTGTCTACATCACGCGCCAGGTCCCGGTGGTCGGGGGGGCTTTCTACGACGCCTCGTGCCAGGTGCGCACGCAAGGCGTCGTGGCCAAGCCGGGCAAGATGGCGAGCGTGGGCGCAGGGCTGATCGTCGAGTGGGCTACCCCCAAGGGCGAGTGGTTCGGCGCCGGTGAATACGCCTGCAACCGGTTCGGGGACCACGACTGGCAGGAGGTCTCCTGCACGAGCCTGCGGGCGCCCGAAGAGGCCGGCTTCGCGGTCGTCTTCCTGGCACTCCGGGGAGCGGGTACGGCCTGGTTCGACGACCTGTCGGTAGTCCAGACCCACCGTTCCGTGGCCCTGGTATCGCCGGAGCCCGGCAGCGTCCTGGCCGACAACACCCCGACGTTGGCTTGGCGGGGGGCATTCCAGGCGGCCGGCTTCACGGTCGATATCTCGCGGGAGCCCACCTTCCCGGCCGCCGCCACGCAGGCGATCGAGGCCCAGGAGAGCCCCTTGACGCTGCGCACACCGATCTCGCCGGGGACCTGGTACTGGCGCGTCCGCGCCCCGGGCTTCGAACCGAGCGTGGTCTGGGACTTCGAGCAGACGGCGCCAGCAGACCGCGACACCACGGCCCCCGTGCTCCTGACGCGAGCCTGTCGCGCCACGGCCGCTGATGGCGAGGTGCAGATCGAGGTGGAGGAGGACACGGCGCCGCCGCCTGCGGTCGCCGCGCACGCGGGACCGTTGCCGATCGCGGCCGTGCGCCAGGCCACGCGCGAGGGCCGGCACCGCCTCCTGGTCCGACCGGAGGGGACTTGGCAGAACGGCCTCAACCCGGTCACCGTGACCCTGACGGACGCGGCTGGCAACCGGAGCGAGGGCATCGTCCAGGTGGCCTTCCAGCCGGTCCCGGAGAACGCGGTGACCATCCGCCGCGATGGCGCCTACGAGTCGGCTGGCAGCCGGGTATTCCCACTGGGCATCTACCAGGTGTCGCCGGCAGCGATGCCGGCCGTCAGGGCCGCCGGCTTCGAGGTCGTGCACAGCTACCAGTGGGAGAGCAGCCAGGACGACGAGGCGGCCCGCGCCTACCTCGATGCCGCCTGGCAGAACGGCCTGCGGGTGTTCATCGGGTTCGACCGCGGCCGGGGCTCAGGCAGGGGCCTGGTGCAAGGCAACACCGAACACGTCGCGCGACGGGTGGCGGCACTGTCCGGGCATCCGGGGCTGTTCTGCTGGTACCTGTTCGACGAACCGGAGATTCCGGACCAATACGTCTCACCGCGGAACCTGACGGGCTTTGCGGACCTGATCCGGGCTCTGGACCCTTACCACCCCGTGGTGGTGACGACCTGGGGGAACCGCATGAACCGCTACCGTGCCAGTTGGGACACGCACTGGACTCAGTCCTACTCGCGGCCGGCGGAAGTCGTTCGGACTCTCGCCGAGCACCGGCGCCTGCTGGAGAACGCCTCGCCCATCACCCTTCTCGTGCACTGCTACGACCAGGGGCAGACCCCGGCCTTCAAGGCGGGCCTTGCGGTGGACCCGGCCGCCTTCCAGCCGGACGGGGCCTGGATGCGGGCGGCGGCGTTCGCCGGCATCACCAAGCAGGTCAACGGCCTGTTCTGGTGGTGGTACGCGGACGGCAACCGGGACTACTACACGGTGGCGCATGTGCCACAGGCCTGGCAGGCACTGGGTGAGGTGGTGCGGCAGGTGCGGGAACTGCGGCCGGCGCTCACCGCCTCCGGACCCGCGGAGACAGCCACCCTCGCCACGGACGGCGGCGCCATCGAGCTCTGGGCCAAGACGACCGACGGGGAGCGCACGGTGATCGCCGTGCATACGGGCGAGAAGGAGGTCACGGTGGCCATCCCTGGTCCTGGCCAGGGCCAGGCGACCGTGCTGTTCGAGGACCGCCAGGTCCTGCGCCAGAACGGCGCGATCCGGGATGCCTTCGGCCGCTACGGGGTCCACGTCTACCGGTTCCGGGAGTGACGACAGAGGGTCGCGCGGGCGGTCCTGGCCGGGGAGGGCGGTGCCGAGGGCCCTGGGCCGGGCCGCTGTGCGGGCCGGCGCCGCGGAGAACCAGGGCCAACCTGAGCCAGGGCTTCCGGGAAACCGTCAGCCGGCTCTGGCTGTAGGGTCGGGATCCGTCCGGCCCGAGGGGTCCCCATCGGAGTGGGGACCTACAGATGCAGGCAGAGATACGCCACCCTGAGCGCCACGATTTTGGAGCAGCCCTGAACCTGAGCGGTGTGGACTTGATGTCGGACGTCGGCATGATAAGTTACGGAACTTGCCTGTCAGCAGGCCGCAGCCAGCGGGTTGGTAGCTCAGTCGGTAGAGCAACGGCCTTTTAAGCCGTGGGGCACGGGTTCGAGTCCCGTCCAACCCACCAGCCCAGTCTGGCCGGAAATGCGGAGATGACGCCCGCTGGGATGGCCCCGGTCGAGCAGGGCGGTAGGCCGTCTGCGGCACGGTGCTGACGGGACGCGACGGGTAGTCTGTGGCTGAGGGATTCGGGTATGAGCAAAGTGTGCGATGTCTGCGGTAAGGGTAAGCACGTCGGCGGCTCCATCACCCGGCGTGGTATGGCCAAGAAGAAGGGCGGTATCGGTCAGCACGTGGTCAAGAACGTGAAGCGGACCTTCTCGCCCAACCTGCAGCAGGTGCGCGTGCGTACCGAAACCGGGGTTCACACCATCAAGGCGTGCACACGGTGTATTCGGGACAACCGCATCACCAAGGCCTGATCCGGGGATGGCCCCGGAGGCCGGGCCCGGTGGGCACCTCGGGCAGGCTCCGGACGCGATGGCAGACAGGAGGCGGGGCAACCGTGGTAGCGGTTGTGCCCGCCTTCGTGTGTTCGGCGAGTCCTGGCGTCCGGACGCCGGGGCAAAGGGTGACGCAGTAGGGGAGGCCGCGGCCCGGTGCAGCAGTCTATGCCAACCAGACACCCTCTGACGGAGCTGCCCCCTGGGCAGGTACGGATCGCGCCCTCGATCCTGGCTGCCGACTTCTGCCGGCTCGGCGACGAGATCCGCCGGGTTGAGGAGGCCGGGGCGGAGGTCCTCCATATCGACATCATGGACGGGCATTTCGTGCCCAATCTGTCCGTCGGGCCGCCGGTGGTCGCGAGTGTTCGCGCCGTGACGGCCATGCCCCTGGACGTGCACCTGATGTTGACGGACCCAGGGCGCTACATCGACCCATTCCTGAAGGCTGGGGCCGACCACATCACCCTTCACGTCGAGAGTCATGGCGACCTGTCGGCCATGCTGGCGCGCATCCACGCGGCGGGGGCCTCGGCGGGGCTGACCCTGCGGCCGGGCACCGAGGCGGCGCGCCTGGAGCCCTACCTGGACCAGGTGGACCTGATCCTGGTGATGACGGTGGAGCCCGGCTTCGGCGGGCAGTCGTTCATGCATGACCAACTCGACAAGATCCGGACCCTTCGGGCCCAGATCGACCGGGCCCGGAGGCCGGTCCACCTGGAGGTCGATGGGGGGATCCGCCGCGATACCGCGCCGCTGGCGGTGGGGGCAGGGTGCGAGATGCTGGTGGCCGGCAACAGCGTGTTCCGGGCGCCTGAGGGGGCCGCTGCCGCCATGGCCAGCCTGCGCTGCCGGCCCGGCGACCGCGCCGGGGTGGGCTCGCGTGGCGGAGCGTGAATCGGCCGCGGGGGGCCGGGCCGGAGCCTTGCGAAGCCGGTTCGTCCCTGTATGTTAACGGGTCTTTTTCGCAGCGTGCGGATAGGACGGAAAGGCGTCGCGCATGTTCATTTCCCGTTTCAACCGCTTCTTCGAGCGTCACAGCCGGTGGCTGTACCTGTTGCTGGGCATCGTCATCAGCCTGTCCTTTGTGGTTTTCGTGACGCCCGGCAGCATGCGCGACCTGGCCGGGGGGCGGAGCGTCCGGGGGGCAGTGGGGAGCATGTACGGGAAGAGCATCCCCGCGAAGGTGTTCATGCGGCAGCTCGAGCTGGCTGACCTGGCCCAGTATCTGCGTTCCGGCGAGTTCATGCGGCAGGACAGCGGCAAGGGCGGTGCCCTGGTCCAGGAGACCCTGCGGCGGATGCGGGCGCTGCGTGAGGCCGAGAATCGTGGCCTGAGCGCGGTGAGCGGCGATGAGCTCTCCGAGGTGCTGCGGAAGGTCTTCTCGCGGGGGGAGGAAGGCTTTGACCGGGAGCTCTTCAAGCGCTTCCAGAACAACGTGCTGTATCGCAATGGCTATGACGGTGCCGATCTTGACGAGGCCCTGCGCCAGACCATCATCGTCGAGCGACTGGACGCCGAGGTGTCGGCGGCCATCATGGTCTCGCCGAACGAGGCCAAGGATCTCTATGACCAGTCCAACGAAGAGTTCGTGGTGAGCTACGCCCTGGTGCGGGGCGATACCGAGAAAGAAGGGGTCCCGGGCGAGGCGGAGGTGGCGGCCTACTTCGAGGCCCACCGCACCGACATGCGTCTGCCGGACAGCCGGCGCGTGCGCGTGGTCCAGTTCCGCACGGACGACTCCATGGACAAGGTCACCCTGACCGACAAGGAGATCGAGGACCACTTCACGCGCCTGAAGGAGACCGCCTACAAGGACAAGACCCTCGAGCAGTCCAAGGCGGACATCGAGGCTGTCCTGAAGCGCCAGAAGGCCCGCGTGCTGGCGGGCGAGGCCGCCAAGGGCTTCCTCGAAGGACTCAAGAAGGCGGCGGCCGGCATGGACGCCAAGGCGGCGGCAGAGCAGTTCACGAAGGCCTGTACCGAGGCGAGCTTGGCGGCGAAGGACTCCGGACCGTTCCTGCAGGAAGGGGTGGTGCCTGAGATTGGCAAGTACCCCAACTTCCAGCGTGCTGCCTATGCCTTGACGGCGGCGAAGCCTCTGCCGGAGACGCCGGCGTACGATGCCGGGACGTACTTTGTGTCGTGCTGGCTGGAGACGATCCAGGGGGCGGAGCCCAAGGAGCTTGACGAGGTGGTCCAGCAGCAGGTCCGCGACGCCATTCTGGCGGCCGAGGGCAAGGCCTACTACGCCGCGTCCGTCGAGGTCCACCGGGAGGCGTTGGCGGGACGCAGTACCGCCATGGATCTGATGACGTGGTACGAGGGCCAGATCGAGAAGGAGAGCAGCCTCTCCTCCGAGGAGAAGGACAAGCGCCGCGAGGCGTTCCGGGAGACCATCCAGGCCGACGTCACCCCGTACTACGTCCCCCTGCAGAAGAAGGTCAGAGCCGTCGTGTTCCGTCCGCTGGACTTCGAGAAGGACGTGACGGTCACCGACGATCAGGCCAAGGCCTACTACGAAGAGCACCAGGCCGAGTACCAGAAGGAGGAGGTCCGCGCCAGGCAGATCGTCGCGACGCTGCCGCCGCAGGCCACGGCCGAGCAGAAGGAGCAGAAACGGGCGGTGCTGACCAAGGCCCTGGAGAGCGTCAAGGCTGGCACCTCCTTCGCGGAGGTCGCGAAGGAGGTCTCCGAGGACGCTGCGACCAAGGCGAACGGCGGCGATATGGGCTTTGTGAGCCGCGGGCAGAAGCCGCCGGCGGTGGACGAGGCGCTGTTTGCGTTGGAGCCTGGGCAGGTCAGCGCGGTGCTGGAGACGCCGGGCGGGCTGACGCTCCTGAAGGCCGAGGAGAAGCGTGCTGGTCGGTCCCTGGCGGACGTCCAGGACGAGGTGCGGCGGAAGGTCACCGAAGAGATCAGCCTGGAGAAGGCGACCGAGGCAGCCGTCGCGCTTGCGGATGCCTTCCTGGCAGAACTCGACAAGGCGCAGGGCGCGCAGGCGGTGCCGGCCGACCTGTTCAGCACGGTCGCCAAGAGCCATTCGCTGGAGCCCAAGGACACGAGCTACTTCAGCGAGGGTGGCGTCGTGGCACCGTTTGGCTATGACCCGGAGGTCTCGAAGGCCTTCTTCGCACTGTCGGCGGACAGCCCATGCAGCGGCGTGGTCAAGGGCCGCAAGGATGTGCTGGTGGGCTGCTGGCTGGAGACCAAGCCGGGCGAGCTGCCGAAGCTGGACGACAATCCGCAGTTGGTCGAGCGCCTGAAGCAGAAGGCCAAGCGGGACCGGGCCACCGCGGCCGCCCGGAAGCGGGCTACGGAGGCCCAGACGGTGCTGGCTGCGGCGCTGAAGGAAGGCAAGGACTTCGCCACGGCGGCCAAGGGCCTCGAGGGGATCGAGTTCAAGACCTCCGAGCCCTTCACGCGCATGCGGCCGGCCAGTGCCGTGCCCGACGCGCAGAAGCTGGTGGAGAAGCTCGCGGACACCGCGGCCGGGACCCTGCTGGAGCCGATGGACTCCGCTGGCGGGACTCTCCTGGTGCACCTGGTCTCCCGCACATTGCCCTCGGCGGAGAAGTTCGCCGAGGAGCGGGAACGCTACGACAACATGGCCCGCTGGTCCAAGCGCTATGCCGTGGTCCAGGAGTTCTACGAGACGCTGGAGAAGGACTCCGCGACCGTCTTGAACGACCCCTGGAAGACCATGGTGGCCAACGAGAGCCGGCCGCGCGCCCGGCGCTGACCGGAGGGCCGACACGGCCGGCGCAGGCTCCCGGCGAGCAGCAGTCCGGCCCCCTCATACCACTCGGACGTCAGCCGTAGAGCATTGCTGGACCGGCCGCGGCCCCAGGGGCGAATGCCCCCGCGGACATGCCCACGAGGCCGTGGGCGCTCCAGCCGGATGACCGCGCGGCCGCAGGGCGCGGTACCGGCCAATGCTCTACGACGGACGCAGAACCGGTATCAGTGCGGCAGTGCCCGGTGCGCGATATCGTGCCGGCAGAAGGCGCCTTCCCACGAGATGCAGTCCACGGCCTGGTAGGCTTTGTCGACGGCCGCGCGGAGGGTCGAGCCGCGCGCCGTGACTCCGAGCACGCGTCCGCCGTGGGTCACCAGGCGGCCCTGGGCATCGGCGGCGGTTCCCGCGTGGAAGACGACCGCACCGGTTGCTGCGGCGGCGTCCAGGCCGGCGATGGGTCTGCCTTTGGCGTAGGCTCCCGGGTAGCCCTTTGAGGCCATGACCACGCACACGGCCGGTTCCTGGCTCCAGTTCAGGCGGACTGTGTCCAGGCGGCCATCGGCGGTGGCGGCCAAGGCCTCGGCCAGGTCACTGTCGAGGCGCATCAGCACGGCCTGGGTCTCCGGATCGCCGAAGCGCACGTTGAACTCCAGGACCTTGGGGCCGGCGCTGGTGACCATGATGCCGGCGTAGATCACCCCACGGTAGTCGAGACCCTCGCCGCGGCAGCCCTCCAGGAAACGGTCGAGGACCTGGCGACGGATGGTCTCCCAGAGGGCCTCCGTGACGACCGGGGCAGGGGAGTAGGCGCCCATACCCCCCGTGTTGGGGCCGGTGTCGCCGTCGCCCACGCGCTTGTGGTCCTGGCTCGAAGCCAGGGGCACCACGGTCCGGCCATCCGTGAGGGCGAGGATGGAGGCCTCTTCGCCGACGAGGCACGCCTCGACCAGGACGGTCCGTCCCGCCTCGCCGAAGGCGCCCTCGAAGCACGCCCTGACCGCGGCCTCGGCCTCGGCCACCGTGGCCGCTACGGTGACGCCCTTGCCGGCGGCCAGGCCGTCGGCCTTGACCACGATGGGGGCGCCCCGGGAGCGGACGTAGTCGCAGGCGGCGCGGGCGTCCTGGAACACGCCGCAGGCTGCGGTCGGCAGTCCGTAGCGGCGCATGAAGTCCTTGGCGTAGGCCTTGCTGCCCTCCAGGCGAGCGGCCTTGCGGTCGGGTCCGAAGACCCGCAGCCCGCGTTCCCTGAAGACGTCCACAATACCTTCGCAGAGAGGAGCTTCTGGGCCAACGACCGTGAGGTCGATGGAATGGGCGACCGCGGCGTCGCACAGGCCCTGGATGCTGGGGAACGGGATGGCCTTGACGCCCGCCATGCCGGGGTTGCCCGGAGCCCCGTAGACGGTCTCGACCTGCGGGCTTTGGAGCAGCTTCCACGCCAGGGCGTGTTCGCGCCCGCCGCTACCGACCACCAGGACGTTCATCAGGGCATCCCTCTCACCTGCAATCCCGCCTTGCCGGTGGCCCCACTGCGGACACCGGATGACAGCACGGGCGAAACATAGTGCCGGCCCGCCCAAGTCTCTACCCAGGGCCCGCAGCGGTCAGGGCTGTTCCAGGAAACCGGCGTCAGGCTCGCGATGAGGCCCCCGTAGGTCGCGGCTGCCACCCGCCCGCGTGCGGGCGAGACGCGACACCAGAGGGTGACGTCAAGGCTGCCGTCACCTACTCGCCCGGCCGGCGGGGTGCGGGTACGCCACCCCGCAAGCCGGGATCTTGAAGCCCTGCGCAGCGGTTGAGAGGGCCTTCCGGAGTCGGTATGTTACGGGCATACCGGCCGCCCGGGCCATGGCCGCGGGCGGGGCACCAGGGCCGCAGGCACGCAGTACAGGTGACCACGGGTGGCAACGCCGCAACCGACCCTCATCGCGCTGGATTTCGACGGGGTGCTCTGCGACAGCGCCCGGGAGACCGCCATGAGTGCCTGGCGGGCCGGCCGCGGCCTCTGGCCCGACGGGCTGAGCCCGGAGCCGCCGTGGCCCTACGTGGACCGCTTCGTGCGCCTACGGCCATGGCTTGAGACCGGGTACCAGGCCGTCGTCATGATGCGCATGATCGCCGACGGCCTGCCGGACGCCGAGTTCGCGGAGCGCCTGGCCGAGCACTGTCAGAGCTGGATGGACCGTCTGGGGCTGAGCCGGAGCGACCTCGTCGCGTGTTTCGGCGAGGCGCGCGACGCCTGGATCCGGGAGGACTTTGCCGGCTGGCTCGCGGCCCACGAGTTCTACCCTGGGGTCCTGGATGCCGTGCGCGGCGTCCAGGCGGCAACCGAGGTGTTCGTGCTGACCACGAAGCAGGAGCGTTTTGCCCAGGCGCTCCTCGAGAGTCAGGGGCTGACGCTTCCTGCGGACCGGCTCTGGGGGCTCGACCGGGGCCGCGCCAAGGAGGCCGACCTGCGGGAACTGGTTGGCGGCGGGCCGGGAGCGCGGCGGCGCGTGCATTTCGTCGAGGACCGGGCCGAGACGCTGCGCCGGGTCATGGCCGAGCCGGCCCTGGCCGAGGTGCGCCTCTACTACGCCTCATGGGGGTATGGGACTCCGGCGGACCTGGCCTGGGCCCGCGGCGAACCGCGTGTGCGGGTGTGGGGCCTGGACGATTTTCTCAAGCTGGAGTGAGGCATGGCAGCCGCCGGTCGCCCTGCGTCGATGGTGGTCACCGACCTCGATGGGACGCTGCTGAACGCGGCCCATCGGATCGGCCCTGCGGATCGTGAGGCGCTGCTGGAACTGGGGCGCTGTGGCGTCTGCCGGGTCGCGGCCACCGGCAGGAACCTGTACTCGCTGCGGCGGGTCCTGGGCGCGGACGACCCCTTCGACTACGTGGTCTGTTCTTCGGGGGTGGGCATCCTGGACTGGCGTGCCCAGGAGCTGGTCCGTTCCACCTGTATTCCGCCCTCGCTGGCCCTCCGCTGCGTGGACGTCCTGGTGGCGGCAGGGACCAATTTCATGGCGCACGAGCCGTTGCCGGAGAACCATCGGTTCGTCTTTCAAGAGGCCTGCCTCGAGGCAACCGATTTCCGCCGCCGCTGCGAGCTGTATGCTCCCTACTGTCGTGCCTGGGACCCGGGTGAGTCGTTCGCCGCGGGGGTCAGCCAGTTCGTGGTGGTCCTGCCTGCGGACCTGGCCCGGTTCCGGCGCCTCGCGAGGGCGGTCACGGGGGTATCGGTCGTGCGGACCACTTCCCCGCTGGATGGGGCGAGCCTGTGGCTGGAGGTGTTTGCACCGGGCACGAACAAGTCGGGTGCGGCGGCCTGGCTCGCGGAGCGGCTTGGGATTGGGGCCCAGGATACGTACGCCGTGGGGAATGACTTCAACGATCTGGACCTGCTGGAGTGGGCCGCCCATGCCCGCGTCACCGCCAATGCCCCGCCTGAGTTGGCGGCACGGTTCCGGTCGGTCCCATCGCACGACGCGGACGGCTTCGCGCATGCAGTCCGGGAGTGGCGGCTCCTGGGTGGCTGATACCCGTTGTCCGTCCGTGGCAGAGCAGTGGCCCGCATGGCCCCGCGGTCTGCTCCGGCTCCGGGGCCCGCGCTGGAGCGCCCACGGTCCCGCGGCCGCGGTCCTACTGGACAGTAGGGTGGCCGCGGGCATTCGCCCCTGGGGTCGCGGCCGGTCCAGCAATGCTCTACGGCTGACGTCCAAGTGGTACCACTCAGGTGGGCCCGTCGTCCCAACGACCGCGCTTCAGGATGCCGTCACCGAAGCGGTCCCGGAGGTGGTCCACGGCGCGGTCGAGGGCCGCATTGCGCCGGGCGACCGCATCGGCCGGCGACTCGAAGAGCAGCAACTGATGGCCCCCTGAAGCGCCGTCACGGTGGCACAGGCCAGTGACGCCAAAGCCGATCAGGCGTACGGGCTGGGCCAGCTCGATCCGGTCCAGGATCTCCCCCGCCGCGCGCAGCAGGTCCCGGTCCGCACAACCGGGTGCCGGGAGGGACTGTTGCCGGGTGATGGTATGGAAGTCAGCGAAGCGGAGTTTCACCTGGGCGGTTGCGGCGAGGCACTCGGCATGGCGCAGGCGCCGGCCGACCTGCTCCGTCAGCCGCAGGAGTACCCGGCGGAGTACCTGCCGGTCGGCGACATCGTGGGCGAAGGTGGTCTCGCGGGAGATGCTCTTCTCCGGCCGGGGGCCGGGTTCGACGGGCCGGTCATCGAGGCCGAAGGCAAGACGGTGGACATGGGGGCCGAGGCTGGCGCCGAGGGTGCGGATGAGCTCGGGCAGGGGGCGTCGCTGAAGGTCGCCGATGGTCCGCATACCACGGCGCTCCAGGACCGCGGCGGTAGCGGGGCCCACGCCCCAGATGCGGCTCGCCGGGAGGTCGGCAAGGAACTCCCGGATGGCCTCTGGGTCCGTGGGCACGACGGTGAGCCCGTCCGGCTTGTGCAGGTCGCTGGCGAGCTTGGCGAGGAACTTGTTGGGAGCGATCCCGATGGAGCCTGTCAGTTGCAGGTCCTGGCGCAGGTCCGTTTTGATCTGGCGCGCCAGGGACTCGGCGGCCTCCGGGTTGGCCGCAGCTCCCGTGACATCCAGGAAGGCTTCGTCGATGGAGACGGGTTCGACCTCCGGGGTGTAGCGCTGAAGGAGGGCCATGACCTGGCGCGAGACCGCCTCGTAGTGGTCGTGCCGCGGCGCGACGAAGATGGCCTCCGGGCAGCGCTGGGCAGCGGTCCTGGAGGGCATGGCAGAGCGGATCCCGAAGCGTCGCGCTTCGTAGGAGGCGGTGGCCACCACGCCGCGTTCCTCGGGCCGCGCGCCGACGATGACGGGCTTGCCGCGGAGCTCCGGGTGATCCCGTTGCTCGATGGCGGCGAAGAACGCGTCCATGTCCATGTGGACGATGATCCGTGCGCGGACGGCCATGGGAACCACTGTAGAGAGAGGGGCTGCAACCGTCAAGGCAGAGCCATCCGCGCCGCGGGCCGGGTGCGGGCTGGGGTTGTGGCGGGACCGGGGCTGCCAAGCGGCCGGCTACGGCGGCGCCAGGTCGATGGTACCGGTCGTCTCGACGAGGAGCCAGGCGCCGGCGCCGGCGGTGAGCTGACGGACGGGGATGAGTTGGCCATCCTGGCAGGCCCAGGCGACGCGGCAGGCCGGCTGTCCCGCCGGGACCGAGGGGATGGGCAGCGGACACACCGCCCCAGGGGCGTCGCTGATCAGTCCGGCAAGGACCCAGCCGCGCCGGACGGCGCGCGTGGTGCGGGTCGCCGGCTTCCCGATGACCGGGAGGTCGGCCACCGGCACGCCCGGCGCGAAGGCCGGATTGCGGTACACCCAGTAGCCGTGCCCCGCGCGGATCGCCCGGGCAGGGGTGAAGTCCCGGCCACGCAGTTCCCAGGCACAGCCCAGGATCGCGTCGCCGAAGAGGTCTGACGGGGGCGGGGTCGCCGGCTCGAAGGGGATCGCGATCAGGTTCCAGCCGAGTTGCAGGGGGATCGTCATACTGAGGACCCGGTCGGTCGGGTCATCGGCCACGATGGGGGCGGTCCCGACCGTACCGGAGCTGAGGGCCATGCCGACCTCGGCCTCGGGCTGGTCCACGGCGTTCTGGCAGATGACCCCCGTGCCACGGGCCAGGAAGAGCACGCCGCCCTGGTCCTGGAGGCTTTCCCCCAGGGCCGCTACCGAGATCGTCAGTTGCAGGAAGGGGACCTGTGCAAAGCTGCCGAGAGGGGTCAGCTTGCTCTCGCGCAGGCCCAGCACCTCGACCCGGGAGGAGATGTCGATGGGGACCTGGGTGAACAGGGGCAGTCCCGTGACCTCGACACTGGCGGTGGTTGCGCCGCTGAGGACGGCGTGGGCCACCATCCCGCGCGTGCCGGCCAGCAGCGGTGTCGCGAACTCGACGGTCTGCGGCGGGACGACGGCGTGGTAGGTCTCTCCCATGAGCTCGACATCGCGCTCGATCTGGACCGGCAGCCGCGCACCGTGCAGAAGCAGGTCACCGGACGGGCTCACGGACCAGATGTTGGCAGCGCCGTTCAGGGGGTTGCCCTCCGCCTCGAGGTCCGTCCGGATGGCGGTCGCCGGGACGCCGTGCATCAGGGGCTGTTCGTCCTCGGCTGTCCAGGTGAGCCCGGGTGCCCCGGGCACCGGCCCGGAGCGCTCGTCAAAGGCCACATAGTGCCAGTGGCTGCCAGGGGACAGCACGAAGTAGTCTTCGATGTCGAGGGCTTCGTCGTCGAGGTTGGTGAGGGTCAGCGTCCACGGGGATGGGTCCAGCCCGGCATAGCCCGGGTCGGTGCTGCGGATATCGACGGTGAGGTGATAGGCCTGGTGCCCGTCCCAGTCAGGGTCGTCCAGGCCGGTCAGGAGGACTTCCTGCGGCAGGTCCCAGTTGCCGGGCGTGAAGAGCAGGTCCAGGGAGCGCCCGGCGGTGGCGGACAGGCGGGCCTCCGTCGGGTCGTCGCAGGTCAGGGCCACGGTGACCGCCGCCAGGGGCGCCGAGTTGAGGACGACGGTGACGCGGGCGGTGTCGCCGGCTTCACTGGTCGCCAGATCGGGGGCGCCCACCGTGAGGCCCTCTTCCCCCGGCGGCGGCAACGGGACAATGGGGACCCCTGCGAGCTGGCCGCTGGCGATAGCCTGGGCCTGGGAGCTGCCAGGGACCAGGGTGCGGACGAACCGCACCAGGCCGACGCTCCGGGCCAGGAAAAGCGTGCCGCGGTAGAGGGGCAGGGAGTAGGTGAGGACCGACCCGTCCACAGCCAGGGTCAGCACCACGATATCGTAGAAGGTGCCCAGGGGGGTATCGAGCTGGTCACGGTGCTCCGCCAGGGTGGCGGTGGCCGCGACCGTGCCGCCCAGGGGAATGGTGGTTCCGAAGGCGGCGATGTTGAAGGTAGCGTTCGCCGATGAGGCCGCGCTCCAACCGACCGCCATGTCCCGGGTACCCACGCGGAGGGGCAGACTGAAGGCGATGGCCTGGTTGGCGGCTAGCGGCGTGGCGCCGGCGTTCTCGTAGAGCCCGTAGAGCCCCAGGTCGGCGCCGGCATGGTAGAAGTTCCAGTAGAGCCGATCCCCATCGCGGCTGTCCGCACTGGAGACGGCGTCGGTGAGGAGGTCCCATGCCTGGTAGGCCCCGATGGTCTGGGGACCCGTGCCCGAGACGATCCAGGAGAAACCCTCGTCGTCCGCGGGCTCGCCGTCGACGTCCTGGAGTACCCAGAGGCTATTCGAGTGCAGCGGGAAGTAGTCCTGGATACTGTAGGTATCCGCCGCCTTGGCGGCAGACGGCACCACCCCGGCCACGAACAGCGACAGCACTGCCGCGGCCGCCAGGCCAGGCTCTCGCCACGCGGGCCTCATGGGCCTCACCCTCGCGTCAGACCTACTGCTCGGCATGGTTCTCCCCGCTGCCGTTCCGGCCGGAGCGCCTGGACGCTCAGTCCCACGCCAGGGCTTGGCCGTAGCCCTTCCCGGAGAGAATGTCGAGGTGCGCCCAGCCGCCCTCCAGCGGGATGATGGTGGTCTTGATCTTGATCGCCTTGGCGGCCGGCGAGTTCGGGGCCGCAGAGAGGCTGAGCGCCGCCGTCTGGCCGGCGGTTTTGCCCTTGACCAGGTAGTCGTAGACGGCCCCGTTGGCGAGAGTCAGCCTGGCGGTGCCGGTCACCGCGGTGCCGCTGGAGGCGAGCACGAACCGGAGCGTCCAGGTCCCGTCCATGGGCGCGGGGATGGCCAAGGCCAGGTTGGTGTTGACCGGCGTGACCACTCCGCCTTCCATCACGCTGCCGGACAGGGTCCCCACCAGCCGGCTCGTCGCGGCATCGACGGTCAGGTTGAGCGTCAGGGCCACGGCCACCGTCTTGGCGGCGTTGGCGCCCTTCAGTGTCATCTTCACCAGCACCGCGCCCGCCTTGCCCTTGGCCGTGCCCTTGATGGGGACCTGCAGCACGGTGTCCTTCGCCGTCGTGTAGGTGGCGGTGCCGGTGAGCTTACCCTTGGTGTCATGCACGAGGTTGAGCACCAGCGGGTCGCCATTCGCCGCCGTGGCGTAGGCACCGCTCAGGTTCCACCAGCCATGGCCCAGGGCCACGCCGCCAGCATCCACCATCGCCAGGAAGGGGCCGTTGGCTGGTACCGGGTTGGCGGCGCGGAACTGGGCGGTGAAGACCAGGTCCGAGGTGACATTGCTCACCGTCCGCGTCGCGGCGGTGTCGCCGTCGTCCCAGCGGACGAACACGAACTGGTACGAGGCCGTCGCCGTCACGGCACTGGTCGCGCCGCCATGGGCCACCGTCTGGGGGGTAGCGCCGACGATCTGGCCTCCGGCACCTGCCAGGAAGCGGACGGTGTGGGTGACGCTATCGACGGCGAAGGTGGCGGTGACGGTGATGTCGGCGGTGACGTTGGTGTCCTGCCGCGGGTTGTCGGTGCGGCCGTCGCTCCAGTTGACGAAGTGATAGCCGGTATCGGGCGTGGCGGTGACCTGGGCGGTGGTGCCGCCGTGGGCCACGGTCTGGGGACTGGTGCCGCTGATGTGGCCGTTGGCGCCGGCCAGGTAGGTGA
>Ga0172371_10004126_pt1 | contig 22150 bp, 16 predicted proteins | sample Lak12m_FD_114543 | JGI IMG/M metagenome (GOLD analysis project Ga0172371, IMG submission 114543) | Freshwater microbial communities from Kabuno Bay, South-Kivu, Congo - kab_022012_12m | ecosystem: Environmental > Aquatic > Freshwater > Lake | place: Democratic Republic of the Congo: South-Kivu...
CCCTTTGCTGGAAACACCTCCATTCGAAAAGTAACAATCCATTCTGATATGCGGAGGACTGGCAAACTGCATGACCACTTTCCCCTGTCCCTGCTCATTTCCCCAGGCAACAGGATTCACATCCGACTTCTCCGGCTTGATCCAGACTCCTGTCGAACTGGGATTCGAACCTGTGGGCAGTGTCGTGAGTTTTTCGCCGCAGTTGATTCCTTTACCCACATCAAACCGCCTGCCCTTTCCTATGATACCGGCAGATGATGTGGTTCCAGTGTCCTTCAGCTCGGCTGTGCCAACTTCATCTTTTACGGGATCACTCATGTGAAGAACGCTGACATAACCGTTTGATTCATTGAACACGGCGTCTCCTTTTGATTCACTCGCCGCATCGGCCTTTCCCCAATGAAGTTTGATCTCCTGGCGCGCATTGCCTTTTACCTGGGGAATCCTCACCCATATGCTCGCGGTTCCCTTTGCCCCGTCCCATTCTTCAATCTGGTACGCCAGCGGCTTCCCATCAGCCGAGAAACGTATGTCTTCACCGTTTGCTTTTGCTTTACTGAAATCAAATGTGTCTTTACTCAGCCGCACAAGCAGCGGGAAATTTTCTTCCGACGCCGTGGCCGGAAGGTTCGCCCCTTCGGGAGTTGTCAGGATGTAAATTGATCCTGAATGCTGCCAGCCCTGGTACTGGGCCGGAGCCGTTTGGAGCACTGCCAGGAACATCATCACGCCAATCATCAACCGCTTTGTCATTCTGCACTTCCTTCCGTTTATACGTATTTATGGTTACTACCTAAATTTCTAACGCGGATTCTCTGAACTTCGTTATTGGACATTCAAGGTTCAATATTGGAAATTTGCTTAGCTGTCTTATTTCTTCAGCAGCTTCTTCATACCTTCGCCCAGCGCATCGCCAACGAGGAAATAACTTTCTGCATTCCCGCACCAGTGATGTCCATGGCTGATATTGGGTGACAGTTCCGGCGGCCGGGCAAAATCTGTGGTATGGACAAATAGTGCATTCTCGATCTGCTTGGTTCCTTCTTCCTGCGCTTTCCTGAATTCAAACATCGCCCCTTTATCCACGGGCCCGCCATTGCCAAGTTCGCCGACAACCACCGGCATATTCGGCACATTGAATTCCTTGCGGAGATCCTTTACGAGATTTACCAGGTTCTGGGCGTATTCGGGAATAGCCGGAGCGGTACACATGTCGTTCCAGCCCTGCTGCCAGACAAAGCCGGCAATCTCGTATTTCTGATCCTTCAACTCGGCCAGTGCGGCGCGGACTTCCTCCACCATCTTCGTGTAAAATGGTCCCACCTGGCCGCCGGAACTTGGCGGCCTGAAGTCAACGTACAGGCTCTTGCCGCCCCATGCCGTCTTGATCAAAAGCACGGGCTCTTTGAAGTAATCGCCCATTACAAAACCGAACCCCAGCTCAGGCCCAATATGGCTGCTTCCACCATAACCGGTATAGCCTACAGTTAACCCGCCCTTGCGGACCTTGTCATGTGCCTTGAACGATATCTGGACATCATCACTAACCACCCATTCCCCTTTTTCGTTCTTGAGCTTCTTCATCTTCTCCGCACTCTTGGAATTCTTCATGGACCAGACAAGATTGCCCTTGCCACCGTTGTAATTCTTTGGGTCATCCATGGAAACCACGCCCTGGCCTTCCATGTTCGACTGGCCGGCAAGGATAAACACCTTGATCGGCCCTTTTGCTGCGTTTTGCGACAGGCCAACGCTCGGAATAAAGAATGGCACCATCGCCGCTACACATGCTACAGACAACACATGACTTTTCATTTTACTTTAGCTCCTTGATCATTAATCATCTTCATTAATTTTACGCTTCATTTCGCCAGCATATTCTGCACATCTTTCAACCGCGAGGATGGTGTAACCTTGAGACTCTCCAGCTTGCCCGCCCGGTAAACTCCTTCCACAACGGTATTCCTCGAGGCATGCAGCTTGAAAAAAACATCCCATGTTTTGGGCCATGCCGGGAACAGATATATTTTCCCGCCGGATTCCTGGAGCAGCATGTAGTGGAGCGTAATGAGCAGGTTGTTGCCGTGGTCCTGGTCGGGAATCCAGTCATTGAACGGTCCCCACATTGCAGGAAAACGATAGGCGCTTTTCAATGAAGCACGATTGGCCACCTGTTTGCCTGCCTCATCGCCCAGCCCAAGCAGCGCGGCCTGGATGCTGTCCTGGCCCCAGCAGGAATCTGCCCTGCACCTGCGGACCGAATAAGTATCACGCGCCAGGTCGAGATTATCACGACCGACGCCGAACAACCGGAACGGATATACGCAGTAAAGTTCAGGATTCTCGCAATTTGAACAGGCTGAGAACGATTCCGCCGGCTGTATCAGTTTCCGGCTGTTGATTTCCTTAACCGGTATGGGCGGCAGTTCGGCCAGCATGCGCTGCCACCTCTGCCTCTGCTGTTCTGTCGTGAGCGATTTCGGCAGGGCCATAAGGCGCGGCAGGAGAGATCTCAACCCTGCAATCTCCGGCAGGGGGTTAACTGCAACATGCCAAGTCTCAAGGGACTGCGCAGGATCAAACCTGATCTTTCCGCTGCTGTCGCGCTTCCAGTACTGGTCGAAGAACGATATGATCGGATCTGCCAGCGGCACCAGCGTAGTCTTTGCATAATCCTTATCCTCCGTAAAATCGTAGCGGTCAAGCATTACCGCGACCAGTTCCAGGCACCCGCTCCAGTAACGCCTGATATAAGTATTCACCGTTTCCGGCGCCTTGTTGCCCCATCCGTAATCTCCGTTGCACGGCAGTCCCCAGAAATACATTGTTTCCGGGAAACACGCGGCGTTTTCAAACTTGTAGTAGGTTTTCATCCGGGCCTTGCTGAGCGGGAGCGCTCCGAGGTACATGCGGAACCACGGCTCCATCATGTCGAAATCGCCGGAGGCAAGCATTGACCAGTACGACGGCCTAGTGTTCTGGAACCAGTAGCAGCAGCCCCACGCCCGCCAGTCAGGATCTCCGTCAGGCGTCTCGGCAGAAGCACCTGGAGTCTTCTCGACCGTGAACATCGAACCGTTGAACTTGATCGGCGAAGCGCCGCGGCCGGAACAGGCGTTCATGAAACGCTGCAGAACATAACCGCATGTCAACGCCTCGTTTCCGTCAACGACAACCCAGCTCCGGCTCCAGAATGACTTCCACCATTCTGCGGTCGTCCTCCGGGACTTTTCAAACCCGACAGACTTCCGCTCAATACCTCCAATATGTTTCAGCCAGACTTCCGGAGTTGCAGTGCGTTCGGCAAGAACACAGATAGAAAGCTGGTGCTTCTTCGCCGGTGACGACGATTTCAATGCGCGGTCCCCGTCTTTAACCATTCCCTCTCCAGACAGGCATGCGCCAAACGTATTGCTCAAAAGCGGATCAGCGAACTGCCCCTGCAGCTCCTGCAGGTTCTGGTTGCGAAGTGTTTCCAGGAAAATCGAACGCGTGTTGCGGTGATACCACACGATCTGCGGCGCTGAGGATTGCACCACCGCGTCCGGAAGAACCACGGGCTTGAATGGCTGATGGCTTAATCCATTTCCGGAATGACTGTCGTCCACGTCGCCAAACGGCCGTTCCCGAAGCCGCCACAACTCCACTTCGGCACGGCAGCTTACCGGCTGGCTGGATTCAGCCTCCACGCGGACTACAGGCTGGTCCGAATCCACCCACAATCTTATTCTGAATTCTGAATTCTGACTACTGGCTTCTGGCTTTTGACTTCTGACTTCTATGATCCCTTCCCTGAGCTTCAACTCCTGGCAAAAGCCTTCTTTGTCCGCGGCAAGCGGCGGATCGAATTTTATCCGCACGCGCCCGACCTTGCACAGGCGGTCGTTCTCATCCCATGCATCGGTCTTATCTATATAGAATACCAGGTCGCCGGACGGTTCCACCCAGGCATTGACGCCGATATCACCGTTGCCAAGCGGCATGGAGTCATGCGAGTTGTTACCAGGCGAATTCCAGACCACGTTGCAACGGTCGAGATACTCAAGTCTGTCAGCGTCAGATGCAGCACCCGCTGTTGCCTGGCAGCCCAGAATCATCAGAACAAGAATCATATTCCTATTCATACAGCTTTGATCAGTTACCTGCTGCCTATGCTTCTCAACTCCGGCTGGGTTGTGGCGGCCTCGATGGCCTTGATGGCATCTTCGACTGCGCCGACTCTTCTGTTGTTAAGCTCACCCCCGGGAAACTTGTGATTCTTGACTTGATCGTTAAAAGAAACAATCAGTTCTTTGAGTTCCGGTATCGCGCCGCGCGCCGCCGTGCCATAAGGAATCAGCTCCTTCATGATCTCGCCTGTTCTGCCTTCGCTGCCGTGGCCGCCCTGTGTTTTGGCAAATATAACACCAGCCTCGATACCCTCTTTAAAGTGATATTTCGTCAACGCCTTGAATCCACCCATTCGGATCTCGTTGCCGAACATCGTGTCCGCCGGCGCTTTTATTTTGACAGCGGCATATATCTCCGGCGCCAGCGCCTGGACATCTTCAAGCGTCAACAGATTCTGGAAAGTACCTCTAAGCTTCGCCCTCGCCATTCCATCCGCATTAAGCGCGACTGCTTTGATCGCTGGATACAGAAGGTTCTTATCAACGTCCTTTATGGAATTCCTCATCAACCCGCCGAACAGGGCATCCGCCAGCTCGCCATGCGTGAGCTGGATCGGATCGTCCCATACAATCGGAGAGAGCGGCTCTACTGTATCAACAACAGCCTTGAGCATGCCGGGCAGAACAGGCCTGGCTGTGTCACCCATCTTCTTGAGTGCATTTGCCGCCTTCACCCTGAGCCAGCGGTCGTCATGCTTCAGGAGTTTCACAAGTACCGGCAATGCGCTTGGATCCTTAATGCATCCAAGCGCTTCGCAAGCGCCCTGTCTTACATGCTTGTCTTTGCCTTCGCACATCTTGATCAGCTCCGGTACCATCGCCTTCGCTTCGGAACGCCTGGCCAGCTCTTCGGCCGCCCAACCCCTGACGACCGGGGACCAGTCACTAAACGCTTCAACAAGCTGAGGAACCGTCATATTTTTGTTGTCAACATCGAACCGGCCGGACTTGATTGCCTCCGCAACGTCCTTCCTGCTCAGCCAGTCTGATTTCCTGGCGTCTCGTCCCGTAATAAGGAGCTTTTTCAACGGCATGGCATAAGTCAGGACATACGTTGCGTTGGGACTCAGTCCGCTGTAACTGCTGTTGCCGTAATATGTGTTGTCGTGGGTGCTACCAGGTCCATACTGTTCGCCACCGTCATACGTGAAAGAACCGTCACAGCGCCGCACCAAGTCCAGGTGCCAGATTGCCTCCTTGAAGAACGCCGCCGCGGCTTCAGGTCCGCCGGCATTGGGACCCAGCGCGCTCCACAGGTAGCTGAATCCCTGGCCCGTGTGCCCGTATTCACGGTTCGGATATGCAGCAGTACCCATCTTCGCATAGAATTTTGCAGATTCAGGCTGATTGCCCTGTATCGCAAAGAAGAGCGCCGCGAGCGAGTTCTTGCCATTGTTTTCATGGTATGGCCACGCTATGTGTTCACCGTAAGGAACCGCCCCTTTATCCACATAATATGAAAAGAACTTGGACCCCCTCCAAATTGCCTGGTCAACTTCGGGATCCGATATTCCGCACTTCTTTCCCATTACAATTCCAAGATTGGCAATGAGCCCGGCCTGGTTCACCGGCCCGTAAGGAGGAATAGATCCGTGAAGTTTCCCGTCAGGCGTCGGATCCGAAAAACCATGCCCGAAAGTTCCATACATGCCCTGCCCCCTGGCCATTTTCATTGTCAGGATCTTGATTGCAGGAAGAACTTCCTTATCGCCGGTAAGCAGGTAATACTCGCCCAGGAAGACGTTCATGTAGCCGCAGTCCCATGCACCGCCACCTTCCCGCTTCTCTTCACTCGCAGCCATTGATCTGGCAGCTGCCTGGACCTTCGGCAGGTAATCGGGATTTCCGCTCGCCATCAGCGCCAGGCCTCTTATGGCGCCAGTCCACCCGCCTCCTATTTCCTCCTTCTCAAGGGCCTTGCACGCATCGGCAAGTATCAGCGCTGATTTCCTGCAGTCATATGGCGCCGTGCCGCTGTAGGAACCCATCACCCTCAGCTTTAGCTCCACGTTCCCGGTCTTGCCATTGCGCCATCTTGTCAGTTTCAGCACGCCCTTGTTCTCTGCTTTCTCGGCCTCGGTTATTGCGCGCGCAAGACTCTTGCGCGCATCGTCAGTAAAAAGTTTGCCGCCAACACCAAGGATCACATCATTGACTTCCATTACCCCGGATGCCGGTGAATTGGTGCCGACATGGGTAACAAGAATCTGCCGGCTCGCGATCGTAGTTCGCCCCTGCGAAGCATCGAGATTGGACGCCGCTTTTGTATATATCCACCCGCGTAAACCGGTAGGCCCAAGATTGTAGGTACGGGTACGGTCCACCGTGTTGCTCTGCGTAAGATCAGGCAGCGTGGCCGCGCCGAATACAGGAAAACCCGCGGACATGCTGAACGCTATTAAAACGGCTTTGACTGTCAGGCTCTGCTTGCAATTCATCTCAGGACTCCCTTCCCTTCTTTATTTAGAAACTCCAGCGACCTTGACTTAGCCCGAATATTGCACAATTCTTTGTGCAATATTCGCCCACGGGGCCGTCGTTTGTTCCGCTCGAGCGGGACAAACAAGGGGCTAACCACTTGCCCCGAATACATCGGGGCGACGTGCTCTGGCAGGCGGGCTTGCAGTACAACTTGATCTGCCAGAGCCGCTTATTGCGCGAGCTATAAGCAGCTCGTGCAATAAGCGGGTCAGTAAGAGTTGCAACAATAGCATTTGGAGTGCCAAGATGCTTGAAGTCACAGGAATCGGCGTTTTGCAGGCAAAACAGCCTCCCGGATGAGCATTAATCCTGCTTTGTGCATACCGGAGTACACACCTGGCATACCGGAGTACACACCTGCAGCGCCAATGAGTACCCAGTCTGCGATAAAGCTCTGCGGGCTGACGTGCGTGCCAGGCCGTAGCTTCAGGATGAATTGCCGAGTCTTTGCAGACTTATTCCGTTTCCACACAAAGTACAGACGCTATCTTATCCGGCGCTTCTGCGGGAAGAGCAACCGAAAGCTTGTCACCTTCCTGCGTTATTTTCAGAGCCGTCTTCTTTTCATCGGCAAGCATGTAGGCCTTGACTGCCTTGCCTTTCATGTTTGCCACTTCGAATTTCTCGCCGGGCCATTTGAAGATATGGAAATAGATCCTGTTGGGCTTGGTTGTGCAACGCCAGTTGCGGCCGGTATTCGTGTCCCTGTTGCTGCCATACCCGTCTTTTTCTTTCGTGTTACCGCCATATTCCGCACCGAAACATGTCGGGCCCGTTCCGTAGATGGCTTCGCTGTTGACTTTCATCCACTTGCCAATTTCGGCCAGACGTTCAACGCTGGGCTGCGGAATAAGACCCTCTGCAGTGGGACCCACATTAAGCAGGTAGTTGCCACCCTTGCTGGCAATGTCGCACAGATTGAACAACAAAGTCTCGGTTGTCTTCCATTTGTTATCATAAGACTTGTAACCCCAGGTGTCGTTCATTGTCATGCAGGTTTCCCAGTCGCGACCGTCCTTGAACCCGCCCACGGGTATATGCTGTTCGGGGGTCTCAGTATCGCCTTTGTACCCGCCGCCCAGCCGGTTATTCCAGATGATGTTGGGCTTCAACTCCTTCATCACTTTATATAGTTTTCCGGCGCGTTCCGGGGTCATATCCTTCGGGGTGTCCCACCAAAGTACCGTGGGAAACTCGCCGTAGTTCGAAAGGATTTCCTTCACCTGCGGAACGGCGATCTTGTCGATGTACTCGTCCATCGAGCCGTCCTGTTTCTCCTTGTCCCAGTGACCGCCCGCCGCGGCGCCGCCCTTGTGGTGCCAGTCCTGCGCCTGTGAATAATAAAAGCCCAGTTTAATTCCTTCTTTTCTGCATGCCTCAGCCAGGTCCTTCAGGGGATCCTTCTTGTACGGGGTGGCATCAACAATGTTGTATTTGCTGGCCTCAGACTTGTACATCGCGAACCCGTCATGATGTTTGGAAGTGATGACGATATATTTCATCCCGGCATCTTTCGCTATCTTCACCCATTCCGCGGCATTGAATTTCACCGGATTGAACTGCTCGGCATATTTCGCATAAACGTCAACCGGTATTTTGCCCCGGTTCATTATCCACTCGCCGATGCCGCCAATCTGCTTGCCGTCATATGTCCCGGCCGGAACAGAATAGACGCCCCAGTGAATGAACATCCCGAACTTGGCCTCGCGCCACCACTTCATCCTCGCATCGCGCTGCTCTTTGGACTCCTGCTGTTCCTGCGCACCCGACTGAACTGCAAGAACCATCGCCATCATCAATACCGCAAACATTCCTCTTTTCATTCTACCTCCTCCGTTTTGTTATGCAGGAAGCGGATAATACCATTCTTTCCGCCTTCCGCAAGAAGAACACAGAAGTTTTGACCTGATCAACGGCACAAATCTCTTTCTTGTCTTGTGGCGGCAATCCGGCTAACATTCTGCCTGTTATGAAAAAAGTATTCGTGTCAGGCTGTTACGATGTACTCCACGGAGGACACCTGGAATTCTTCCGGCAGGCAAAAGCGCTCGGGAATTATCTCATCGTCTGCATCCCAAATGACGCCGCGCTTTTTGTCCACAAGAAACGCCAACCCTGGATTCCAATTGAACACAAGGTGCAGGTCATCAGCGCGCTTGAACCCGTGGACGAAGTGGTCATCGGCGAAGATCTTGAGCCCGGCCTGAACTTCAAGTCACAGTTCCTGAAACTCAAGCCGCAGATACTGGCGGTCACTGAAGATGACAGGTTCGAATCCCCTAAAAGGGAACTCTGCGCAAAGGTCGGCGCCCAGTATGTCCGCCTTCCGAAGAACCTTACCTACGATCCGATATCCACGAGCGAAATTCTCCAGCGGGCCCGCGCAATAACCCAGGCCCCGATGCGTATTGATTTTGCCGGCGGCTGGCTTGATGTGCCGCGCTTCTCAAGGCCGGACGGCTACATTGTCAACTGCTCAATCTCGCCGCTGGTAAGCCTCTATGACTGGCCCTATGAAAAGTGTTCCGGGCTCGGCGGATCGGGCGCCTACGCGCTCCTGCAGGGCAAGGACGCCATCCAGTCCGAGCTGAACAACGATGTCGGCTGGCAGGATCCCGCGGTCATCATGGAAACAGGACTCTGCATATGGCATTCAGGGCAGCGGCCGGTGCTCGAAGCAAAAGTGAATCCGTCCTTCCTGAAGGACAAGATGGCGCTGTACTGGACTGGAATACAGCACGTGACAAATGTGCTTGCCGAGATGCCGAGGGATTATGAACTTCTCACCAAATCAGGTCACGTGGCCCGGCAGGCCGCGCTGGCCATGGATTTCGACATGCTCTGCAAAGCTGTCCACATCACTTACAAGGTCCAGCTCAAGGAAGGCATGAAGAAACTGCCCGACAGGGGCCAGAAGGCCATGAAGTACTGCGGCAGCGGCCATGGCGGCTATGCCGTTTATCTGTTTGATGAAGTCCCGGCTTCAAACGATCTTATGCTCGTTGAACCTTTCATGAAACAATTCATGAAGTGAAGTTCCTTGAACAACGGCGGATTCAGCATTCATCACTCATCATTCAGCATTTCTTAAACAATCCCCCACGGCTCTCGTCGCACCCTGTTCATCATCCTGGCCGCATTCTCGTCTCCGACTATGGTCTCCTTTACAGGATCCCACTGGATCTTGCGGCCGGTCCTTACGGCGATATCGCCGAGGTGACTGATGAAGTCCGACTGGACGGCCGAATCAATATCACTGGCCGGATTCCTGCGCGTCTTAACCGCTTTTACAAAATTCAGGTAATGATGATTATCCTGCAGAAGATGGATATCACCGGGCTTGATCTTGATTTTAAGGAGTTCATCACTGCTCGCCTTAATGCCGCCCCTGCTTGGCGCAACCCAGCCCTCGGTGCCGGTAAATGTTGTCTTATCGCCTCCGGGTTTCAATGTAAAAGTTACACCGCTGGCATAGCGGCCCTTGATGTCCCAGTCGACCACCGTGTTGTATAATCCCTCCCTGGGAATACGCCCCGTGCCCTCGTATTCCACGGGGATATGCGGATAACCCCAGTGGGCAATATCCAGCGGATGCGCGCCCCAGCCGGCTATGAAGCCAAGCGCATAATCATAAATGTGCCAGCGGCCGGTATTAACAACACGGTCATTTGTATAAGGCGCAACCGGCGCGGGCCCAAGCCACATCTCATAATCCAGCCCGTCCGGAACCGGCTGAGGCGCCGGATTGCCCCCGGTTTCCCCGTTCGGGGCAACCACATCAACTGATTTCAGTTCCCCGATATATCCGTTGCGAACCAGTTCAGCGGCAAATCCGCAATGCTGGTTGAAACATCTCTGCTGGGTCCCGTACTGGAATATCGTACCGTGCTTGCGGACAATCTCACGAAGCAGTTTGTTTTCAGCAATACTGATACCGAGCGGTTTCTCAACATAAATATCCTTGCCCGATTTTACCGCCAGCACGGCCGCCGGCACATGCCAGTGGTCGGGAGTCGCTATCACAACAGCATCAATGTCCGTCCTCGCAAGAAGCTCCCTGAAATCCCTGTAAGGTTCACATCCCCTGTAGGATCCCTTTTCCATTCTCCCGGCATAGTACCCGTTGACCGCCCTGGCCGCGCCTTCGCGGCGATCCTTGAAACAGTCGCACACTGCCAGGATCTGGGTTTCGTCAAGATGAAGCATGCCGTTCATCACGCCGCCACCCTGCCCGCCCACGCCAATAGAACCCAGCGTCACCCTGTTACTGGGCGCATTGGCGCCGAATACCGAGGAAGGCACAATCGCCGGAAAACCGCCGGCAATCGCGCCGCCTGCTGCCGCCATACCCTTTAGAAAACTTCTGCGCGATATTCTGCTCATATTTCATTCCTCGATCTGGAATTTGAAATCTCAAATCTGAAATCTGAGATCTGTGATCCCTTTACGCGCCCCACCATTCCTTCAGACGCTGGGCAGACTTCTTTACATTGTCCGGTCCGGCGATCTCAAGGGTTGTGGCACCATCGAAACCGGATTTCTTCAGGGCCTTGACTATTTCAGGAATGCCGACAACTCCATCACCCAGCGGAATCACGGCCATGCCGCAGCCGAACATCTTGCCGCGCTTCTCCTCCATGTCCTTGGCCATGTCTTTCCAGTGGACATGCTTGATGCGCTTGCCAAATGTCTTTATGTAATCAAGGGGATTCGCCCCGCCCAGCCAGCTGTTGCCGGTGTCAAGGCAGATACCCACTGTCTTCTCGTGGCCCAGCCCATCCAGCACCTCGCCCATGCTGGCCACCGAATCAGTCACTATGCCGTGCGGCTCAAGCAGCAGGTCAACGCCAAGTTCCTCCGCCCATTGCACGGGCACATGAAGTTTATCGCGCATGGCAAAAATCCGCTCCTTGTGCGTCAGCTTGTGGCCAAACTCCGTCTTCGGATCACCTTCGGTCGTAATCACATCCTTGATGCCCAGCAGCTTGGCAAGCCGGATAGCCTTGATAATTTCCGTTGTGCCATACGTGTCAGGACTGCTTGGATCAAGAAGGTTGGCATGCGCGCAGAATGCCGTCAGCTCAATTCCCGCAGCTTCCACCATCTCGCGGATCTTGGCAGGATGGGTGTCAAGACTGATCGACGACGAGAATCCATACTCGGTCCCCAGCATTCCACCCTGGTGGTTGTCTGTTATGTCGGCATACTTGATTCCCATCTCGGCAATGGCCTTGAACTGACGGGCCATGACTGTAAACGGTTCAACCAGTGCGAAACAACCTATCTTCATATTTCCTGTCTCCTTTCCCGCCGGGACACTGTCCGCGGCAACTGCTGATAAATTGATTACTGCTTGGGCTGCAGCCACTCCAATGGCCGCAGCAGATGATGTCTTCAGGAACTCGCGCCTGCTGACTTTTCCCATATTCCCCGCCCTCCTTCTTCCTCCGGCTCCGCAAACCACCCAAACCACCTGATAAATGTTCACGCGATAATACCCTTTTCCATAAGGCAAATCTTCCAATCCCCTACAGTGAAGGATTTTGAACATTTTTCTTTTGCCGGAACAATCGCACGGTTAGTATCAGGAAAGAAAGAGAGAACATCCAATGAAAAGCAGCCGGGTGCCGATATACAGGGAGCGCGGCCGGACGTATCATGCCGACTCGTGCGACCCTCTGGTCCGGGCCTGCCGGAACGGAGCATTGGAAGTCCAGGCCCTGTCCCGCGGCACCTACCCCGGAACGCGTCTTCCAAGCAGCGAACTTGACGGCTTGCGAAGCGTCGGTTTCTGGGACGCCAAACACGATCAGGACTGGGGCCTTGAATGGCACCGTAACGAAGGCCTCGAGCTCACTTTCCTTGAAACAGGCTCGGTCGAGTTTGCGCTTGAAAACTCCAGCTACACGCTGGCCCCCGGCAACCTCGCCATTACACGCCCCTGGCAACCCCACAAGATCGGCCTGCCGAACGTGGGCGCCGGACGCCTGCACTGGATCATCCTCGACGTTGGGATCCGTCATCCTCACCAGGAATGGAAATGGCCGCGGTGGCTTGTCATCTCCGCGGGTGATATGCGCGAGCTGACACAGTTCATGAGCCAGAATGAACAGCCCGTCTGGAAGACCACCCCGGGGATCCAGAATTGTTTCAAACAGATATCCCGGACCGTGGTTTCCTACCAGAAGAAGACGGGAACGTCGCGCCTGGCCGTTTACATTAACGAGTTGTTCCTGCTGGTTCTTGAACTCTTCAGGTCTCAGAAGATGACGCTCTCCAAATCCCTTACAAGCGCGCGCAGGTCCACAAAGCTGTTTCTCTCCGCGCTTCCGGCAAATGTTGCCGATCAATGGACGCTGGACTCAATGGCTAAAACGTGCGGTCTGGGCACAACTCGATTTACCCACTACTGCAGGCAGCTCACGAACTGCACGCCGGTGGAATACCTGAACCGCGTCCGCCTTGAGAAAGCCGCCGGACTGCTCAGGAACAACAGGGAAATGAACATTACGGAAATTGCCTTTGCCTGCGGATTCTCAACCAGCCAGTATTTTGCGACAGTCTTCCGCAGACAGTTCAAACGCACCCCGGCAGCTTACCGCAGAAACAGCAGTTAAGTCTGAGGCCAACGGGGTCAGATCTGGTCGAGCATGGATTGCCTTCGCTGCTTATACTCGTCTTCCGTGATCAGCCCGTCTTTCCTGAGTTGATCCAGTCTGCGCAGCCTGTCGGCTATGTCGCCCTTGGCGGGGGCAGACGGCGGCTGAGCCTCCGGCTTGGCTTCATTCTTCGCTTGCGGGGCAGGCTTCGAGCGAGGGGCGCCTTGCTCCATCTTGAAGGACAGACCGCGGAAGACGAGAGAAGAGGGAACGGCGGCCTTCCACTTGTTGTCGAAAGCATTCCACGGCAGGGCGACCGGAAAGAGTATGACGGACGCAAAGATCTCGCTCACGTCCACTTTGATCCGCAGTGCCTGCGGAGGCGTGACCATGTGGTACCCCTCCTTCTGGACGGTGACCGTGTGGATACCCACCCCAAGATCTCCGATCCGGAACTCCGCCGGCGTGACCTTCCCTGTGTCGGCCCCGTCCATGAAAATGGCGGCGCCCGCGGGGGCAGACCTGATGGGAACCGATGCGCAACCCGAAGCCAGCAACGCGATAGCCGACAGTGCCAGACAGATTCGCAACAAGTCGTTTTTCATTGAGCACTCTGTTGACAAGAAATTGTTTTATTGGGGGAGCAATCCTGAAATACCGATTTCAGCGCTCTTGTCCCAGTTAATTACCGTCATGTTGCCTGCCGTGATGCCTTTTGACAAGATTTAAACGTAGCACCGAAGAACAGGAAATCGTGCCGGGCGGAATACCTGAAGGACAGAGATTCACTTCTATACTCAGCCACTGCTGTCCAAGATAAACCTGATATTGGACAGCTGTGAATACTTTGCGGAACCCTATTCAGCGCCTATACGTCTTACCGGATAAGCCGGTCCCTTGAGGCCCGGTGACTGATCGGTGCCGCCTATCCGTTTAACCGGATAATCAGGTCCTTCCAATTTAGGCTTCTTCGGGACCGGTGCGGTAGATATCGTTTCCTTGGCATGGATTTTCTCCAGCACCCTGGCTTGTTCCTGCCGCTGTTTGGCCAGGTTCTCTTCTATCCTCTTGTTTCTCTCGACTATATAAGTATTGATCCGCGCCAGGCCATTGGAATCGACCCAGATCCTGCCGTACCGGTACAGCCCCCGGTCCATCATGCTGATTTCATTCTGGAAAATATACCGGCTGCCCTCAATTGCGCCTGCCACAGGTTCAGCGTATCGCCTGCTCTCCTCCAGCCTGCTGCAGATACCTGCAAGGTGTTCACAGTCGGACCTGGATGGATAGTGCAGGTAAAACCATGCAACAGCATTTGCCACTTCAGCAAGGTCCCTGTCATTCTCATAAGCAGGATCGTTTCTCCTGGCAAATGTCTTACGGGCAAGTTCAACAAGTTCCCTCTGCCTTGCAGTAACGGCAATAACCGCCTGGACATTGGTTGCCTGTTCCACCGCAGAATAAGCATCCACAACACAAGCCGTTACACCCGCATCAGCCATGAAAACCGGGTTTATATCGTCGTAACTGAGCTCCGTGACATTGACGTCATCTTCCCCGCAGGGCTGGGCGCGATGCAGCGCTGGTTCTACCGGCACGGGAGGATTTGAAACAACAACTGACGGCACCGGCACCGTGTCTGCTTTCCGTCCGGGAGCCGGCGTTTTTACACCGGTCCGGAATTTGTCATGGACCATCTGGACCAGGACTATCATGAGCAATAAAGCCAACAGCCAGTTAACCCATGGAGGAAATGGTTTTCCATCCTGATCCTGTGTATTATCACTCATTGCGATCCCTTATTTCCCGATAATGAACACTGAACGGACAGGTTTCAACGCCAGCTTGATGCTGGTAATGGCCTGGCCGCCTTCACCCGCGTAAGAATATTCCGGAACCGAGAAGCCGCCGGTGTGCGGATCCCACAACTCGGGTTTGATCTTGCCGCGCAGCCGCACCATGGCATCTGCCGTCGTCTCGCCGATGTTCGCGAAGAAGTAAACCTGTGTCCTGCCATTGACCCTGTGGATATACCTCAACTTCTGGCTGCACTGGATGTCCACGTCATAAACCCCGAGAGCTTTGTCCAGCGCCTGCCGCAGGTTGGACTCGTTCGGCAAATTCAGGTAAATCGTGCGCCCGCCTTTTTTGCCTTCCTGAACAATCAGCGCATCACTGTGCGCCAGGTTGGGACCATCATCCAGGTGCAGTTCGAACTCGCTGATCGACGGATTGCCCTGTGCTGCGCCGGTAATTTCGAGCCGGACCATTGATGCGGTGACAGGTGCAAACTTGTCCACCTTGTTAGCGCCAATTGATGTGCCGGAAACGCAGGAGGTCCAGGCATTGCCGTTCCAGTACCGGATGCTGTAGGAAGTCACCCGATCGAACGCCTCGCTGATGACAGCCGAATTGAATTTCCGTTCGGCTCCAAGATTCACTTCGAGCCACCACTCCTTAGCTTTTGCCTCGGAAGGCGCCCAGCGGGTGTCCTTTGAACCGTCAATTGCCTTCGCCGCCTCGAACGCACCTGACTCGCGCCACTCGTTGCACGCGGTGGCGAGGATCTGCTCTTTAACCCCAGGGAACATCTCCCTGATGATCGCCACCACATCGTGGTCGTGACCGAACTCCGCCGACTTGGTAGGCAGCTGGCCGGTGGCAATCACTTTGCCGCCGTTGTCGTAATATTCTTTTATTTTCTTGAGACTGTTCAAGCTGATGGTCTCATGCCCCGGCATGATGAGGACCTTGTACTCTTCGTAATTATTCCTGTTGTTGAGCTTGAGGAGGTCACCCTTGACCGAGCATCGTTCGTCCAGGACCTCGGGATGTATGAACGTAAAATCGCGGCACACCCTGGTGGCCAGGAGTTCCCCAAGATAAATATAATCAGCCTCCGGCACATTCACGCCGCCGCAATAGGGACCAAGCGGACCGTCGAAATGGTATCCCGCCTGCAGCGTTGCAATCGGGTAAAGCACCGCGATATCCGCCACATGCCGGCCCTTGTCCTGCAGAAGCACGTTGAGCCGTCCGATATAGGTGTTGTACGCGGGCAGTCCGTCGGCATAGCGTGGATTTCGATACGAGAGCTCGGGCAAATAGGTAATGTTGCCCAGATTGTACCACACCCCGTGCTGGACGAAGTTATTGATTCCCTTGGCATACTGTTCCATCACAATTGTATAGAGCCGGTCCCAGCTCAGATTGCCCATTGCGCCGTATGTTTCCGTCATCACCTGCGCCTTGTCCCAGTTGTACGCCACGGAGCTGATGATCTTGTAATAGGCTTCGGGATCATTGTCCCAGCCGATCTTGTCGATGCCCGGGATGTCCTGGTACTTGTAACACTTCATGAGGTCTCCCGAAACACCCACCGGGTTTTTTACGTTCTCCTGGTCCTGGTGCCCGAGCAGGGGTACCCGGCCGTGTGCGGTGCACCAGTCCTGGACGGTCTTCATGTAGCCGGACGCATAAAGCTCGCTCCTGAAACCAAACAGGTAATTCCTGGCGGCCTGGGTCTCGAGCCCTATGTCGTACCACAGCGCCGGGTAATACGGGGCCGGATTGAAACCATAGGCGGCCTGGAATTTCTCGTTGAATTTTTCGGTCCACAACCGGCCCCGCCCCCGGTACATTGTGGGCTCGTCATAAAACGCGCCGGAAATCGTTTTCCCGAAATCCCTGCCGAACCGGTCATAGTAAGGCTGGTAGACCATACCGACAAATTTCGAAACCCGTTCCGGATCAAGGTAATCAACATTCGGATCGCCGTCCGGCACGCAGACAAACATCATGATCTTCCAGGAACCGGGAGGAATATCCCATGTGATTGAACCATCCTTCACCCTGCCTGTCAGGTCCTCTATCTGCAGGGTACCATCCTTCATTGCCACAAGGCTCATCAATTTGCCCGCCGGAATGTTGTGGGAATATGTCCCCGGGCCCATGACTTCTTCTTCGAATTTGTCGAGTCGTCTCAGGGTGTCATCGGGATACTTGTTCTTGAAACGCGGGATTCCGTCTCCATTACTGGCGCCGGCGCTCCCGCTGGGGAATCCGTATTCATCATAAATGGTCAGGAACATCCCAAGCTCCCTGGCTTTCTTCACCGCCACGCCATAGAGATCAAAATATTCAGTGCTGAGGTACTTGGGCGTGAACTTCGCACCAAACGGAAGCGGCGCCAGGCCGCCATACCCGCTCTTGTCGCAGTTGCCCTGCAGCTCGGACTCCACCCCCGCCGCGGTCACATCGGTATTGTTCCAGAACCATAGCGGCCTTGACCTGAATTTTAGCGGCGGATTTACAAAATCACTCTTAACATCCGCCCCGCAAAACACGGGCAAAGCAACGGCGCAGAGAATTATCCCAAATAACATCTTATTCTTAATCATTTTGCCGTTTCCGTTATCCATACTGTCATCGCTCCTTTTTCCCTGTTCGCCCAGGCATAGCCCGGTATGGCCGTCAGAGGAACCTCGTTTTTCCCGCCGGCAAGGGCTTTCCCTTCCAGTACGGTCACGCCACCCAGTAATCCGGCCCTGAACTCCGCCCGCAAGTCCGCTTTTTTCGCCAGGGCCACGCTGGCGATCTCTACTTCAGGATGATCAACCGCTTCGATGCAGTAAACAACCGGCCCCCGCATCAACGCCACCTTGCCGTTGTCTTCTTTGACTTTCTCGTTCGCATAAACCCGCTGGACCGGCATCGGCAGGTCAAGTTCAACCACATCCCCAGCCTGCCATGAACGCTTCAGATGCACATAGCCGTCATCCCCCGGCGATACGTCTACCGTTTTGCCTGCGACCTTTAATCCAACAGCCGGAACCGTCGGGCCGGCGAAACGGTACAGGTCACTTGGAACCGGCCGGCCCTGCGCCCAGCCCGGAATCCGCAGGCATATATCAAACTCGGATTCCCTGTCCGGCGAGACCGTCAGCTTGACGCGGCCGTCCCATGGGTAGTCGGTCTGCTGGTCAAGTTTAACCAAAACGCCGGATGCCAGTCTGATCGAAGCCGTCCCGGCGAGGTAGAGGTTTACATATAACTGCTGTTTGCCGAGCGCATAGGCCAAGCCCCCAACCTGCGGAATAATACGATCCAGGTTTGATGGACAGCAGGACAATCCGATCCACGACCTCCTTTTGGCGCCACGGCTGGCTAGCGGATTCTCGTAGAAGAATGCATCTCCGGCAATTGAGATTCCGGAAAGAACGCCGTTGTACAGCATCAGCTCCATTACATCTGCATATTTCGCCTGCCCCTTGAGCAGGTTCATCCGGTGCTGCCAGAATACGTGGGCAATGGCGGCGCAGGATTCGCAATACGCCGAACCATTGGGCAGAAGGTAGGGATCACCAAAACCCTCGTCATCATACTGCCCGGTGCCAATGCCGCCGGTGAGGTACATCTTGCGGCTGACGACATCAGTCCAGAGACTGTCGAGTGCCCGCTCATAGCCGGGAGCTTCAGTGAAACGGACAATATCGGTCATCGCCGAATACAGGTAGCCGGCCCGGACGGCGTGGCCTACGGCTTCGAGCTGATCCACAACCGGCTTGTGGTCCTGCATCCGGCCGTTGCGAACCCGCAATTTAGCCTGGAAATTCGCACGGCGCTGCTCCTCGGTCAGCGGAAAACCTTCCGCTGGTTTTATCAATACCGGTTCGGCCGCGGTTTTAGGATCGAAGAGCTTGTGCTCCTTTCCATGAACATAGCCTCGTTCGTCCACAAAGAATTTTGACAAATCCAGGTACCGTTTTTCGCCTGTGGCGCGGTAAAGCCTCACCAGCGCCAGCTCGACCTCCTCGTGCCCGTCAACATCGTAGCGCTTGCCCAGTCCGAAAACACTGTCGATATTGTCGGCGAACCGCTTCGCCGAATTGAGCACTCTGGGGTCCCCGGTCAGCCGGGCATGTTCGACCGCCATCTCGAAAAAATGTCCTGCGTTATACAGCTGATGCTGCAGGCGCATGTCATCCCACCGCTTGTCGGTATCCTTTACGATCCAGCAGGTGATGAGAAAACCATCCTTCTGCTGAGCGGCTAGGATGCGGTCAATAATGCCTTCCACGCGCTGATGAAGGTTACTGTCGCTGTTGTGCTGAAGAGAAATAATCGCGCCTTCCAAAGCCTTGTGCAGGTCGGAGTCGAAGGCATGGTGCCCCTTTAGCGGCCCGTCAAATTTCCCGGCCGCCTTGTCGAAGTTTGTCACGTGTCCATCCTTCTCCAGGCAGTCCAGCGAGTGAGGGATGGTAACTTCGTGATGCGTTTTCAGCCTGGGGCCCCAGAAACCGCCCTTCAGTTCCACCTGCGCGTGGCTGACCTCCTCCAGTCCGCGCACCGGCTGCGGTCCGGCTGACTTAAGACAAACATTGCGCATCGCCAGTTTCCGCGCTTTCAAAAACGAGGGACCCGCAGTGACGGCAAGAAGGGCGATGATCAGGAACGCCGGAACAAATACCCGCAACGCTTTTCCATTATTTCTCATTTCTTCTCCAGCAACAACCAGTACGAACTTCGAGGCAATCACCGGGCAGGTGTTTGTTATGCGAAATCCGCCTGCTTGTCAAATTCTCTCCTGGCCGGATATTGCACCAGTTTGAAATAATCCATAAGATTGTGCATCATATTTTCCTACTTTAGAACGATATCTCCGTAATCTTAGTTCCGCCCCGAAGAATCGCATACGCGTCAACCTGAGCCGGAGCCTATTAGCCAGAAAAATGTGAAGTTTAGCGAACGCCAATTTGGACTGCGGCGGCTCGACGCCGCTTTTTTTGGACATTCCGCATCTTATCAATCTGAAACGAAGGTACACCAAGCCGTACCTAATGAAAGCGCGGTCTCCGCCACAGGCGGATCCGCCCGAGGCGGAAAGCCCGCGTAATCCAAAATATTCCTTTTCATCGACAACTCTTTGCATCTCAATGTTTTCCTCCTTAGGTTAACGCGTATGCAATTCTTCGTGGCGGCTGGCGTCCGCCACGGCGGACGACGGACGTAGCACGGGCGGCCTCCTGGCTGCGTTGGGCAATATCCGGTCTAATTCTTCTTTCCCCTTCGCCGAAATTTCTGAAAAACAGTTGTGCATTTCCATGCCCGCCTTTGATATTATGGCCCGGACAAGATATGAGAAAGTTCTCGGTCATAATACCTACCTGGAAGAACCTGGCATGCCTTGACCTGGCATACCGGGGCCTGAAACGGAACAGCGCAATTGACCACCAGATACTGATCTTCTTCAATGAATTCGGTCCGGAAGAAAAGGCCTGGGTGGCCGGCAAGGCCGTCGATTACGATACATCCGACAAGAATCTTGGCGTGTGCGTGGCAGTCAATCGTTCCGCCAAACAGGCAAAGACGGACTACATCTGCTACATGAATGACGATATGTATCCACTCCCGGGATGGGATGTCGCGCTCCAGTCATACCTGGACATGAGCGATAAGGTCTGGGTGTCGGGAACGCCCATTGAGCCTGGCAAGGCCAACCCCTGCGCAATCGGTTACTGCGATTACGGGACCTCTCCCGGGAATTTCCGGGAAAATGACCTCCTGCGCGACTATCACAAGTTCTTGCGGCCTTACAATATGTTCAGCACCTGGACCCCTTCAATAATCCCCAGGTCCAACTGGGAAGCAGTAGGCGGTTTTGATGAGGCTTATTTCCCGGGCGATGGCAGCGATCCGGACCTGGCAATGAAAATGTACAAATACGGATGCAGGCTCTTCCTTGGAATCGGCGCAAGCCTGATTTATCATTTTGCCAGGAAGACTGTTTCAAGATATGACAACGCCGAAGTCATGGATTCCAAAGAATACTTTGAGAAGAAATGGGACATCTCACGGTCGAAATTCCTTGAGAAAGTACTTCACCGCGGAGAAGTGATCACTCCCGAACTGCTGAAGAAAATCAGCTCAAAATAATGCTGCCGTCGGTCATCAGCTGCAACTGGAGGATAACTATGAAGCATACCTTCAGTATCGGCAGCCAGCGGCTTATCAGGTCAAAAGACATCACGACTGACAAGGTCAGGCTGCGCGTAACAGCAAAGATGTAACCGCCGATTTATCCTCGTTAGTTCTGTGAGCGAAGGCTGGATGAGCTCAGATACACGCAGATTGGCGCCTTTGGCGCCATGTAAACGCGTCTCGCATTTCGTTTCTTTGCGCAAATATTTTGCGTCAGACGGCATTCAGGATCACGCTCCAAAGCGGGATCCGGCCGGCAAGGCGTCGCACTCGCCGTAATACTCATGGTATGCGACGAGCGCGACAACACAGCCGGGAATGCCATCCCGACCTCCCGGAGAGTCGGGACACAAAAGATTTGCGCCGAAATGCGAGACGCTGCTTTAACTATCACACGAAAGGCATATAAGAAGACGGATGAAACTTGTGTTTACCTGCACCTGCGACAGGACGAACAGCGGGATACTGCTTTATTGTGACCCAGCCTTTTCTCCAACGCCAGCGAAGTTCCCGTGACCGACAGGCCGCCCAGCGCCGTACACCTCAGCTCGCGCGGCAACTGGTCGCCAACGCGCCTTGCCGTCTCTATCACCTCGTCAAGCGGAATGACCTGGTCATAACCGGCCAGCGCCATGTTCGCACAGGCCAGCGCATTGCCCGCAGCAATGACATTCTTGCCAAGACACGGAACCTCGACCCGGTTGGCAACCGGATCGCAAATCAAACCAAGCATACTCTGGAGCGCCATCGAAGAAGCGGCCAGCGCCTGTGCCAGCGTCCCGCCGGCAAGCGTCACCAGCGCGGCCGCAGCCATACATCCGGCGGACCCGCATTCGGCCTGGCAGCCACCCACTTCGGCCGCAAATGTCCAGCGCGTCGAGATGAATACACCGATAAGCCCGCTCGCAAGCATTGCCTTCG
>Ga0172371_10004129_pt1 | contig 22146 bp, 26 predicted proteins | sample Lak12m_FD_114543 | JGI IMG/M metagenome (GOLD analysis project Ga0172371, IMG submission 114543) | Freshwater microbial communities from Kabuno Bay, South-Kivu, Congo - kab_022012_12m | ecosystem: Environmental > Aquatic > Freshwater > Lake | place: Democratic Republic of the Congo: South-Kivu...
GCTTCCAATAAGGAAGAGGTGGCGGCAATTCATTTTTCCCCTTGCCCCTTTTTTCTTGCCGCCACCTTTCATTTGTTATATATTTTTGATATAAAAGGTTCGAACGTCGTTATAAACACACACACATAAGGTGAGAATAAAGTATTCAAATATAAAAGAGGTATAGTTCCCATTTTTTTGGGTGTCCATATTTTTATAAAGAATAATATTCTGCCACATTGCCTTGTATGGCGCCTGAGCGAATCACTAGATTGCCGGATAACAATGATCTTCATAGGCAAGTTGATAGGACTCCTACTACCGATTTATTTGGAATTAGAATGCTCCGACTGATTAGAGCTGTTGAAAAAGAAGAACGTACAGGCAAGTTAGCAGGGTATGCCCGGTGGCTGCTTACATATGAAGAAGGGAGAAGATTCATGAAGCTTATCAATACGGCTCCAACATCGGAAGACTCAATAGATTATACAGTTTATGGGATTACACTTCCTCACAGAATAGCAGCGTTGGTATATCCTGCAGGTAAATATGTAACACTCGAAAATTTTTTTGATTATATAAAAGAATAGTCTGTGGTTATAGATAAGGGTAGTCATAGATTAATACCTACACCTAGCTTGCTTGATTATTACCTTTTCAATATGGATATGAGAAATCCAGTTCTAATTCGAGCAATTTTTTTTGAACCAGAGACAAATATACGAGCTTATAAAGGGCGATTGTCTGTATTACCAGATGAAGTCCGTGCCGAATTACTACGACATATTCCAGGTATTCATTATGTTGTGCGAGTGCCTGATTGGGGCCAGAAAACTCCTAAAGAATTCTGGTCATGTCTAAACGTACGTATGAACACTTATGCACGTCAAATACGCGAGATTGTTGAATTGAGCGACCCTTTAGCGAAACCAAAAATTTGCTGCTGGCCTGCTGATCAAAGAAAAAGAGCTATTCAGCCTAATTTACAAATACTATATGATCGTAATAGGAATAATGAATTTACTATGCGTGCCGGCGATTGGGAAAAACAGACAAAAGGATTTGAAATGTTTTCTCAGCTTGCATCACAGTATCTTACTGATAAATAATCACTGGTGTTCCGATGTCCGCAAATTCATAGACTGATTTTGCATCCCCGATATCGAGGGCCACACATCCGCCGGTGTTTGGGGCGCCGATAAACTTATTTGGCCGGTGGATTTTATTTTCACCGCTGTAATAATACGGAAGTTCGTGAATGCCAAAGCTTGCATTGATTTCCGCAGAATACGTAAATCCCATCCAGTAAGGCATCCAGACATTGTATATTTGTGAGTATGCAAGTCCATTTTTATTCTGAATCGAAAATTCACCGATAGGAGTAGGATAATCTTTTCCTGTGGATACACGATATGTATAGACAAGCATACCGTTTTCAAAGGCAAACAGTTTTTGTTGGGAAATGTCAATTTCAATGTATTTATTAGCCTTTTTTCCATCAGTATTCGGGCCGGTATCAGTATGAATTGTTACTGATTCGATGGAAGTACCTTCATATCTTTTTTTCAACGCATAAATAATTTCGTCGCGAATGCGCATCGGTACGGCGTCCGGATACGTGTCACCGAACGCAGATAGTGCCTTATGTACATCGGGGATAAACAAGGTTTCATTGATAGAAAAGTCGATTCGTCCCGTATCAACTTCAATATTTGTTATGGTATACCGTTTTAGATCTTCAGAAGATAGAGTAATAAACCATTGTGTGTCATATATTAGGATGACAATGGTTAAGGGTTGTGTATAGGATGCGGATAATTTGGTATTCGCCGCAAGAACCGATTCTGCAATTGTACTGGTAGCTGTTTGAAGCGGTACCAGAATTTGCATTGGTCGTTTTCCGAATTCCTCCTTTAGGACGTGCTGAAAACGTTTAGTTAAAATATTAAATCGTTGTTGTGGGGCAACGTATGATACGGTTTTTTGTTCCTGAAGTACGTATGCTATTTCAGGGGCTGCATTTCCTTTTGTATTGAGTCGGTCAATATAATTAAAGAATTCCTGGGAGAACAATAGCGGTGACGGAAGTGAGCGGGGATGTACAAAGGCGTTTATAAATGCCATTAGGTTAGTTGGAAATGGCTGCATGTTCGGTTGAAAAACATCAGAAACAACAGCTTTACTATCCAGGTATATACCGAGACGGGCATATGTTTCATCGTATGTTTGCGCCTGTATAGTGAGTGATACGGGGGTAGTATATGCGTCTTTGATTGCTTTCTCGACCTGTCCTCTGGTCATAAACCCGACGTTGAGTGAACCGATGAATGTATGAGGCAGGCTTATTGTTTTTGCACAAATAATAAGTAAGAAAAGAAAATTGATACTAGCTATGCCAGCTAGATATTTTCGCTTGGTAATGATTCGTCTGGCACGTAGTGTTGCTGAGAATCGGGAATGCATACCTTTTACGCTATCAGATATGTGTACTAGATACAATTAAAATAATCCGATTTGTCGTGAAGAATCAATGATGTCTTTCGGATAAGAAAAGTCAACTGAAAAATCCCGAATCATATTTATGCGGTCCATATATATTAGTTTTTTATTTGTCATGCCATAATCATACAGATCCCGTGTGAGAAGTACATCTGCTTCGCAATATTTTTTTAGCTTGAAGAGACTTTCTTTATCATGTTGTTTCCAATAGATTACAGCATTGGTTCCTATATCGGATTTATCTTTTCCTAATGTGTATTGTCCTAGCATGGAAAGACTGAGCGAGTGGCCGAGCGCGTTCCGTACATGCGCCATAATATCAAAATGCGGCATTTTTGCGAATGCATCAGGCGCATAGGGAATGAGCACCGGAACATCGAATTTTAGACTGTTAAATCCAATAATCCGTGTAGCTGTACCCATTATCGGCCAAAGCAAGTCAAGCTCATTGTCCCAAAACGAACGCATTTCGCCACGGATTTCTTTGTGGTTTTCATTTACGTCGCGGATATAGGCAGATACGATAGATATACCGAGTTTTGAAGGGTCGTTATGTTCGACTTCCTGAAATAGACGTTGTGTTTCAGTATCAAATATAATTTCTGTGATCATATAAGAATATAATTTGCAATTATAACGTATTTTCTTTACAATATCCGGGTTAGTATTCTGCCTGTATTGTACGATTCCCCCAATATGTACGGTTCTATTGAGCGCGTGAAACCCGCTGAAAAAAAAATTCTTGATCGTTCATCTCTCATTATGACGATTGACGGATCTACAACGGCTGGGAAACGAATCGTTGCAGAGCGTCTTGCTGAGCGGTATGGGTTGACTATGCTCAATACAGGGATCACAATCCGGTCTTTGGCGCTTCTTGCCATAGAAAAAGGTATTGTCAAAACAGATGAAACCAATGTTGTTTTGATTCCCGTGGATTTCAGTGAACAAATTGCCATTATGTATGACACGATTCAGGATGATTTCCGCATCGAAAAACCGCTTGAGGGATCCCATACAGCCCGACATATGTACGGTGACAGAGAAATGCGCGGTGAATTACTTACGTATCCGAAACAAAAAGCAATAGACAATCTGTCATCTATGATTGCCGCATCGCCGCTTGTCCGTCATAAATTATATGATTTATGGCGGAATGCCGTGCAGAATTTCGGCGGTGCTATCGTTATTGGCCGATTAACCGGAGTTGATTTGTATCCGAATGCCGACATAAAACTATATTTATTTGCTAGTCCGGAAGCATCCGCACAGTATCGGGTTATTCATGATCCAAAAGCGAAGAAAGTCCCTGAAAATGAGGAGCGTTATGTGCGCGAATGTGACGCAATGGACAGAAAGCACGGATTACTGGATTGGCCGGTAGAGGGCATGATCATCGACACAAGTCCGTATATACAAGATCTGCAAGGGTTACCGCTATTAGAAACATACATAGCAAAACAGATAGATGAACGGTATATTATCCGTTGATTGAATGATTCGTTAGAAGAACCTCAAGTGGATAACCGGTTCCCTTTCTCCAGAGTTTAAATCCTTCATAATTATATTGTGGGGTTTTAAGAAGTCCTGTCTGATACATGATTTCTACTTCATCAGGAGTGAAAAATCCGTAGTTCTGGATTTCGTTTGTCTGTGGAGTGAACGTACCGTCTACTATTGTGCCTGTAAATGCATATCCTACATGCATGCGTACACCCGTATCCGTATCATGGTCCATCGTGTCGTAATAATGCCATACACCAAGAAATGTATCTAAGCGTATTTTAAGCCCCAATTCTTCTTTTGCTTCCCGAAGTACTGCATTTTTCGGTTCTTCATGGTCTAGATCGTCAATAAATCCTGCAATCGGAGACCATTTTCCACCGTTATGGTCAATATCCTGAACCATAAGCAGTCTGCCTTGTCCGTCAGTGAGGAATACGGAGACTGAGGCAAGTCCCGATGAGTGTTCTTTCCAGGAAGATTCATCCGGAATAACGGTTTGTGGTGATTGTTCTGGTCTTAGCATAGAATAGGCAGGTATTATATCAAATATCGGTAAGTATATGAGAGGTTGTTGTAAGGCGCTGTGCTTGTTTTAGCTTTGGGTATTGGGTATACTTCCTGCATGATTTTATCGGATAGGGATATTAAAAAGGCAATACGAAACGGCAGGATTATTATCTCACCACGCATCAGCCCCAACGTACAGATTGGTTCCTGTTCCATCGATCTGCGGTTGGGGAGCAATTTTCGGGTTTTTAACCACAGTAAATTGGCCTACATTGATCCGACAAACAAAAAGATCGCACCGGATATGATGCGCGAGGTCAAACTCAAGAAGCGGGAAAAATTTATTCTTCAGCCGGGAGATTTTGTCCTGGCGACAACTATTGAATCGATTACGTTGTCAGATGATCTTATTGGTCGACTTGAGGGTCGGTCTAGTTTGGGCAGGCTCGGTATTGTGGTTCATTCGACTGCATCAATTTTCGAGCCCGGTTGGAATGGGGTAGTTGTTATGGAGCTTGGAAATTTGGGCAGAATGCCTGTCGCACTTATCCCCAGCATGCGGATTTGTTCGATGACCTTTGAAGAACTGACAAGCCCCGCTCAAGTACCGTACAATCTCAAAAAATCAGCAAAATATATTGGGCAAAAAACACCGCTTGCAAGTAGAATATCACAGGAAAAGTAATATGGACTGGCCGATACTGTATAAACAGGTATTGCATGTGAAGGACCCAGCAAATCCGGTGAGTGTTGCCATCATGTGGACAGAGCGGTCGGTAGTTGCCGACATGTTAAAGACAGAGAACTATTGTGCGATAGGCAATCTGTATTCGTCAGCGGGCATTTCTGCCATGATCAGAAACGTGTATGCCAATCCTCATATCCGTAAAATTGTGTTGTGGGGAGCAGACCTATCCCGCAGTGGTCAAGCGCTTCTGTCCCTTATGCAGAACGGCGTGGATGATAATTTTTTCATCATAGGCGATGAGAAGGGAGGTCAGATTGAGAAAGAAATAGGCAAAGATGCCATAGACCTGTTCCGAAAGTCGGTTGAAGTGGTGAACATGCGTGGTAAATCTCCGGATGATTTCAGAAAGACTGTGGGTCAGTTGAGTAAGGAAACACCCAAACCATTTACCGAGCCGAAAAAGTTTCCCACATCGAGACCAAAACCGTTTACGTATCCGTCAGAACAAATCGGTTTCCGTATACACGGAGAGACGGTCGCGCAGACATGGCTCAAGATTCTAAACAATATTATACGGTACGGGCGGAACAAAACAACGAGATATACCCAGGAGAACGAACTCAAAGAGCTTCTGAATGTCATGGCCGTCGTGTATGATGAAGATCCGGAAAAGCCATATCTGCCGCATTTTTTCCCGTTTTCCCAAAAAGATCTACAAGCATATTATCCGCAGGTTTTGTCTGCCAAGAAGATTCCCGGTATAGCGTATACATATGGCCAGAGGTTGCGGGATCATAATGGAGTGGATCAGATACAAGAGATCATAAATCTCATAAAAACGCGGCCTTTTTCCAAGAAAATGGTGGCATTTACAGCAAATATCAAAGAGGATTGGTCCGTAGTGAATCGCGGTGACACGCCGTGTCTTACCCAGATATTGGTAAGCCTGCAGGATGGGAAATTATTTATGACCACGCATTTCAGGAGTCAGGATATGGTGCATGGATGGCCGCGAAACGTCTTTTCATTGCGGAAGCTTCAGAAATACATAGCGGATGAAACTGGTTACCCCATGGGTTCTTTTGTCATGATTACTCATAGTGCGCATATCTATAGTGATGATTACGAATTGGTGGAAAAAATTCTTACAGATAATTATGATAAAGAACTTGGGTATACAAGCCGGCAGATGTTTGAAGACGACCCGCGGGGGAATGTAGTTATAGAAATCGAAGAGGTTAAGAAGAATCCTGTAGGCAGACCGACAAAATTTGCTCATAAAACCGGCAATAAGACAGACTATGAAATAGCCGTCAGGCTCTATGCACCAAACGGCGGATTGCTTTTAAAAGAATGGCGGGGGAGTACAGCGATGGAGCTATATATTCAAATGGTCAATGTCGGTGATTACCTAGTATTACCAAGTCATTTAATATATATCGGTAGCGAGCTCCAACGGGCTGAATACCATATCAAATCTGGTAAGGCAATGGAGTATTCACAAGATCCTGCAGCGAATAAAGCGTTATGATTGTGCATATATTGTTGCAACCCGCTTAGCAATGTTTATCCAGTCATATTGTGTGACCGCGTATTGGATGTCAGATTTTCTGTGTTTGGAAAACAGTACATGCTTGATTTGTTTGGCAAGAAGTAGAGGATTATTTGCACTAACAATATGTCCGTGAGGCAGGGATTTAAGCATGGGCGATATGCCTGTAACGTCTGTAGCAATGACCGGTGTGCTGCATGATAATGCTTCGAGTGCCACCATCCCGAATGATTCATAATGGCTGGGCATGACTACTACATCTGCAGCGTTGTAGTAGTCCGGAAGACGTTCCTGTGGTTGGGGCAGAATAAACTGTACTGTGGCTGTCAAATTAAGAAGCGTACGAAGTGCATTTAAACGTTCAAGTTCTTTGTTCCAGGATATCGTATCCTGTCCCACGTCTCCACCGACGATGTACAGACATAGTTTTCCATTCAGTTTTGGATGGGAGGATAACAGAATTTTTACCGCAACCAAAAGGACATCAAATCCTTTTACCGGATCGATTCTTCCTACGGATAATATCAGTCGCTTCATACGATCCGCGCCAATCCGGTATCGAGCATTTTTTTTATTCATCGGCCGAAAAAGTGTTGTATCTACTCCTGGAGGAATAACGTTGATTTTATTTTTAGGTACGTTATAGAATGATGTAAGGTATTGTTTACCGGTAATACTTGCTGTAATGATTGCGTCAGCAACGCGTGAAATGTCTTGCTCTGCTTGTATGCGATGTAATATATCGTTAGCCGTAGCATTGTTTGAAACAAGTTGTTTCATTATGCCAAGCGTATGATATGTCATAATAAACTGAGGGACAGGCATAAGACGTGTGATACAGTGTTTTGCTACCATGCCTGAGTAATAATAGTGTGCATGAACAACTGAGTAGGAAGTATTTGTTCGAGCTGCATATTTAAGTAGATTTTTTGAAAATTCTTCAACATGCAGGAATAACTCCTTTTTATGTAACGGGGAGGTTGGTCCGGCAGGAAGGTGGATGATACGGACATGTTTCGAAATTTCTACGATATCAGGGTTTATAGTATCTTGCTTTCTTGTGAACATATCTACCTGCCAGCCCAAGAGTGTAAGTGCTTTACCAAGTTCAAATGTATATACGTTTATTCCACCCTGCTCCTTGCCTTCACGTGCCGCAAGCGGACATTCATGGAATGAAATCATCGCAACATGTCTATTCATGGGATATGTGATATTGTGGGTTTGCCACAATACATGGCGGTTATTTTACCGTAACGCTTTTTGCCAAATTTCTTGGCATATCCGGATCGAATCCTCGTTCAATCGTGAGGTAGTATGCCAGTAGTTGAGCAGTAATGACGTTTGGGATAATGCTGGCAATTCCTGCATCCGGTACGTGCAGGTATTCATCGAATACTTCGTGGTGTTTATGGGATAATCCGATAATAAATCCGCCGCGCGCTTTCATTTCCATGACGTTTGCAAGCGTAATCTGATAATGCTCGTCATTTGGTGCTATCACCATGCATGGCGTGTTCTTGGTAATGAGGGCGAGTGGGCCGTGCTTAAGTTCTCCGGCCGCAACGCCTTCTGCGTGAATATATGATATTTCCTTAATTTTCAGTGCGCTTTCTAAGGCAGCAGAATATGATAACCCGCGACCGATGACAAACATATGCTCAGCATTTTTAAGCTTTTTTGCTAATACTTGGATTGAACGTATGCTTTTGTCCTGTAAGACAGTACGTGATGCGGATGCTGCGTCTGTTACCATGTGTTGTCCTTCTTTTACTTTTCCTTTCATTGCGTATGCCATGAGTATCAAATGTGCGAGTTTTGCGATAAATGCTTTTGTTGATGCCACTCCTTTTTCAGGCCCTGCACCGATCGGTAGTTTCATGTCAGCAATTCGCCAGAGGGATGAGCCTACGACGTTTACAAGGGCAAATATTGTTATGTTTTTGTTTTTAGCTTTTTTTACGATTTCCAAAAGATCCATGGTTTCTCCCGATTGTGATAGGGCAACAAGGATGCTTTTTTCCGGCATGATATCAATACGATGATCAATTTCACTTGCAATACCCCAGTGGATCAACCTGCGAGCAATATGGGCAAAAAGGTATGAAGCGGCACGTGCTGCATGGCCGCTCGTGCCTGAACCTACCATATAGACCCGGGGCGCTTTTTGTATCCTTTTAGATAATTCTATTGCCTGATGATGCGATTCAGATGATATCTCTGAAAGCATGCCGGGTTGTTCGTGTATTTCTTTTAGCATGAAGTAGCGGAATTTTCCTTTTTCAGCGTCTTTTTCAGTCCATGTGAGCGTTTGTTTTTGCGGCCGGATACGGACGCCGGTTTTAGTATTGAAAAGATGGATACTTTCTCTGGATACAACCGCCATCTCGTCATCTTCCAGAAAATGTACCTGTTTTGTGAAAGAAAGCAATGCAGCAGGATCACTTGCCAAATAATTTTCCGCATGACCGAATCCAACCACAAGAGGCGAGCCGTTTCTTGCCGCGACCAGTTCATTTGCCTGTGTATTTATGAGGATGATTGCATTGAGACCCTCCAAATCGTTAAAGGCTGCCTGAACGGCTTTTGAAAATGCAGGTGCTGCGTCTTGCGGCATTGTGCCGTATCGTTTCATGTATTCTTCTACAAGGTGTGCAATGATTTCAGTATCTGTTTCTGATATGAATGTATGTCCCTTTTGAATAAGCATTTTTTTTAAATGTTGATAATTTTCTACGATCCCGTTATGGATAACCGCAATTGTCTTAGTACAATCAAGGTGTGGATGGGCGTTGATATCGGAAACTCCACCATGTGTCGCCCATCTGGTATGGCCAAAAGCAAGCGTTCCAGAGGGTAGTGATGCAACTGATGCGGCACCGATTTTTCCGGCAGATTTTTTTACCTGAATTGTGGGTTTTGTATGGCTGTTTTGAGGTACAACGGCGACGCCCCAAGAGTCATACCCGCGGTACTCAAGTTTTTTTAATCCGCTTAATACTATTTCTGCCGCAGTCTGTTTTGAGCCGATATACCCGAAAATTCCGCACATACTATTTCCTACGTAGATAATACCAGATATTCTGTATTATATGTGTATATTAAATTAGACGTATTATTGTACGATAGTATATGCTATCTTTTGACATAGAAAATGTCAATGTATTTTATGACTTCATCAAATTACTCGAAGCATATGACGACCAATGGTATAGAACGGTTTGTCATCGGCAGATTTAACAAAAAATTATTACGTTACGCCCGTTTTGTTTCTCCGGTGACCGTCTTAGATGCCGGATGCGGAGAGGGTTTTACTTTGCAAACCCTGAAACGCGCAGGTATTGGCAAGCGCCTTTTCGGTATTGATGCATCACATCATGCTGTTAAAACAGGGAAAAAATTATTTCCAGGATTGTCACTTATCACGGGTGATATCCGGCATATGCAGTTTGCAGATGCATCGTTTGACATGGTGATATGTACGGAAGTATTGGAACATGTCAAGGTTCCGCAAGAGGCTATTGCCGAGATCAGGCGGGTAGCCCGGTCATATGTATTGATAAGCGTCCCGCAGGAACCTTGGTTTTGCATAGTAAATTTCCTTCGGGGTAAATATATTCGTAGTTGGGGGAACCATCCGGAGCATGTGAACCATTGGACGTTTGCCGGATTTATCCGTTTTGTGGAAGATCAGGGATTCAGTGTCATACAATCAGGCGTATCGTTTCCCTGGAGTATGGTTCTTGCACGTAAGCACGACCAATGACGACTGTGTACAAAATGCCCGGTGTGCTAGGATGAAGGATATGCAGATTTATTTTACCGCAGCAATTACGAATAATGGCGATTTTTATCTTCAGGAAAAGGCGATTATTCAGGAGTTAAGGCGCTTTGGGCGTGCGCTTACATCAGGTGAGCAGATTCTTGATAAAAATGCATTACAACATGATGCACAAAAAACCCCTGAAGAGATATTTTCTAGGGAAAAAAAGGCTATTGATGCGGCGGATTGTGTTGTCGCCGAAGTGACAAAACCCAGTAGCGGCGTGGGAGGTGAGCTTGTGTATGCTCTCACGCATCACAAGCCTGTGCTTGCGCTTTTTTACAAGGATGCAAAAAATGAGCTGTCTGCGATGATTGCCGGTAACCCGTCGGATCATTTGTTTTTAGAACATTATGATGAAGATAGTCTGCAAATAATCCTTAAAAAATTTTTACGTCAGGTGGATATAGAAAAAAAGCGCCGCGGAAAACTGATTGTGATTGATGGCGGGGACGGATCAGGAAAGACGACGCAGACAGACCTGTTAGTCGATGCGCTACAAGGTCGCGGTCTCCCGGTCAAGCGTATGGATTTTCCCAGGTATTATTCATCATTTCATGGTGAAATGGTTGGAAGGTTTTTAGCAGGGGAATTCGGAAAGCTCAATGATGTTTCTCCGTATCTTGCGTCACTTGCGTATGCACTGGATCGGGCAGGCGCGAAAGAAGAGATGGATGTAGTTCTGAGTCATGGCGGAATGATTGTCTGTAATCGCTATGCGACGTCAAACATGGCTCATCAAGGCGCGCGGTTGCCTGCAGAAAAACAGAAAGAATTTTTAAGTTGGATTGATGAGTTGGAGTACAAAGTACATCGGATACCAAGGGAGGATATCGTTATATACCTGCGTGTACCTTGGCAATATGGCATTGAACTTACCAGAAAAAAAGGCAAGCGGGAATATTTGCATGGAAAGACTGCAGACATTGCAGAGGCGGATAACCGGCACCGTCAGAAAGCGGAGGCAATGTACATGTCGCTAGCAAAAAAATACAAGCACTGGATTGTCGTAGACTGTGTACAGAACGGAGCTTTGCTTTCCAGAGAGATAATCCATAAAAAGATTATGGATATTATGAAACAGAAGCGTATTATCCAATGACTACAATATATCTTATCCGTCATGGAGAATATGAGAATCCGGAGCATGTGTTTCCGGGAAGGGGACCAGGCTTCCCGTTGTCTGAGAGAGGGAGAAAACAAATAGCAGCAGTAGCACAGATGCTTCTTGTTCAACCAGTCGTTGCTATATATGCAAGCCCGATAGTACGCACCAGGCAGACAGCAGAAATACTTGCGGAGCAGTGTAACCTTGATAGTATTTTTGATGAACGGCTTTTGGAGGTACGGACAGGCATGGAAGGGACACCTATGGCTGATTTTGATGCAATAGCGGGTAATGTCTATACACCTGAGTTTGAAGCCAAAGGTGTTGAAACGCCGGCAATGATCACGTTGCGAATGCGTTCGTGTATCGATGAGATTGTCAGGAATTATACAGGAAAGATTGCCATATGTGTTTCCCATGGGGATCCCATTCGGTTTGCCGTAGCTTCTTATTCGGGTAAAGCCGCCACGTTTGAGGCTGCCAGGACAATCCCTGTTCTTCTTGCGGGTGGTTATAAATTGGAATTTAACACAGGAGGAGTGGATGTTGCACAATTATATCCTATAGCAACCTCTTGACAAAACGTACCGGCAATGGTATAAATACAAAAAGCGCTCGAAAGCTTTTTTCAGCGCATTTTTTGTTTTCTCAAGTAACGAATAACCCTGTTCCGCCGCAAGCGGGGCGGGCAGAAAGGCTTAGGTTATTCACCAAATGAAAACTACCGAACACCTTCCTATTACATTTGTTACCAGCGCAAACGGTAATAACAAAGCCGATATCTTCAAAACGCGACTTCCCGCTTGGCAGATTACATATAGGGAGCCGTTTTTCAATGAAGCCGCAATCCATGAACGCGCTCCGCAAAATGAGCACCGGCCACAGGTTATTGCCGAGTACAAAGCAAAAGACGACGTAATGCTGGCAGCAGCAATGTCACGGATTGCTGATGCCATTGTTCAGGACGGTACGCTCTATACCAATGGAGCCGAACAGATACTGTTGTATACCGATACAGTGCAGATGGTTCATGTGAGTGATGCTAAGAAGATTATACTCGAGAAGCCTGTCGGTGATCCCTTGTTGTGGGCGACGTATTCACCTGAAGCGATGATTCAGTCAGGAAGAGATGTAGAAATTGTCAACGCACTGACGGGCATCCGTACAGGAAAAGACGGTATTGGAGAGCCGAAAACCGTAATGCTCCGTGTGCGCTATATGGCAAAACCGTTTACCAGGGAAGACGTTATTGCATATGCGAATAATCCGGACAATACGATTACGCATACGTCCGGTGGCCTTTCCGTGGCGAACGGCGCACGGCATTTGTACGATATGGATAAACCACTTGTGGTCAGTATTGCAGATTCCATGGATGAAGAACCCGTTGAGATCATGCGGTTTGACACATGGCATCATCTTACTAAGGATGAACTGAAGTCTTTTATCTGTGGTGCCGTCGAACCTGCAGTAGAACAGCTTACAAAGAAAATTCTTTCTTTCTAAAATGGTATAATTCTTTCATGGATCAGGCAGTTTTTTCATGTATCAACAATGAGGCCAGGCGTCAGAAAGATGTTCTGGAGATGATTCCGTCCGAAAACTATATTTCCAAAGACGTACGTGCGGCGCTTGGATCCGTACTTTCCAACAAGTATTCCGAAGGATATCCGCATAAGCGGTATTACCAGGGGAACCGGTATATCGATGAGATTGAGGATTTGGCTATTGCCCGCGCCAAAAAATTATTTGGTGTACCGCATGCCAATGTACAGCCGTATTCAGGATCGCCTGCCAACAGCGCCGTGTATTTTGCTTTGCTCCAGCCGGGAGACACGGTGATGGGGCTGAAGCTTTCCGGCGGAGGGCACCTGACGCACGGGCATCCTGATATCACGTTTTCCGGCAAGTATTTTAAAAGCGTTCAGTATGACGTAGACCGAAACGGCTGTATAGATATGGATGAGGTAGAAAGCCTTGCTAAAAAAGAAAGACCGGCGATTATTGTGGTAGGGACGACGGCTTATCCCAGAATGTATGACTGGAAACGATGGCGGAAGATCGCGGACGCTGTGGGAGCTTGGTTTCTTGCGGATATTTCCCATATTGCAGGGCTTGTGGCGGGCGGGGTACATCTGTCGCCTGTTTCTTTTGCCGATGTCGTCATGACGACAACCCATAAAACGCTTCGCGGTCCAAGAGGAGCGATGCTTTTGGTTACTGATCGGGGCCAAAGCCGGGACCCGGTGCTTGCGGATAAGATCGACAAGGCAGTGTTTCCGGGGCTTCAAGGCGGTCCGCATGACAACACCACAGCAGCTATAGCCGTTGCGCTTCATGAGGCACTTCAGCCGGAATTTTCACAGTATGCGCGGCAGGTTATTGATAACGCTGCCGTGCTTTGCGAAACGCTCAAGCGCGGCGGATTAACGCTGACGACCAATGGCACGGACAATCATCTTATGGTTATTGACCTGCGGCCGAAAAATCTGGTCGGCAATGTTGTTGCCGAAGCACTTGAGGAAGCGGGTATCGTGACGAATAAAAATAGCGTACCGCATGATTCAAACCCGCCGTTTTTCCCCTCAGGCGTCAGGATCGGGACTCCTGCCATTACGACGCGGGGCATGAAGGAGAAAGAGATGGAAACAATCGGCAGATGGATATCGCAGGTTGTTTCCGAGTGTTCGGGGTATCACCTGCCTGCAGAAAAGGAAAAACGGCGGGAATTCATTATACGGGTCCGCAGGGATATCGGCAGGAATAAAAAATTACAACGTATCGCCATTGACGTTAAAAAACTTTGTGCGGCTTACCCTTTATTGTAGAAAGCTGAGTGACAATTATCCTATTTTGTGATATATAGTAATGATTAAGGAAAGATATTGATGTTTGTAGACAGATAATTCTGGAATATAATTATTATGAAGCTAGGAATATTAGAAATAAGCGGGCGTGAAACAAGAGTTTCTGAGTATAAATTACCTCAAGGAGAAAAACAAAAGATTCCATTATTCGGTTAATATACACTTAGAACATATCCTCAATCGGATAGTTCGTCACTACTCGTGAGAGTATGGGACACAGCAAAAAAACCAGATTGGGCAGGACGGGTAAAACCGAAAGTAGAAGTGATGCTTTCACCTTGCGGTCGAAGTGCATTTATGCGAAATCTTAGTCGAAGAGAAAAAGTAATAATTGGTTTGAGTGCAAGATAATAAAGATGAGTTGCAGATATTTCTGCGTTTTGATAGAATATATTTATTCCACACGTCCGGGAAGTATCTCCGGTTTGAGCGATCAAACGGTTCCGGATGGCGGATGAACCCTCCTTTGCCGAGGCTACGGAGGGAAAAGGAGATACGCTGCAATATCAACGCGCGTATCGCGCGTTTTTTTGATTCGTTACTTAACGAGTAATTGATTTTAGTAATGATCAATCCGTCTAAAATTGCTCTTTGAGCCACGCTACGAATAGTAGGTAAGGCGAGAAGAAAAATTAGGCGGATACATACATCTATGAAAGACATAACACTTGAACAATTACTGGAAGCAGGGTGCCATTTCGGGCACAAAGCAGAACGCTGGCATCCGAAAGCCGCAGGCTTTATTTGGCAGAAAAAAGACGGGATCCATATTATTGACCTGGTAAAGACGAAAGAAGGGCTTGATGCAGCCATTGCTTTTATTCATGAGATAGGTGCAAAACGCGGTACTATATTGTTTCTTGGTTCCAAACGTCAGGCTCGGGGCGTAGTAAAAGAAGCAGCGATTGCCTCTGGTGCGTCATACCTAGTACAGCGATGGATCGGTGGGTTTTTGACGAATTGGGATGGCGTTCACAAGAATATTCAGAAGATAAATAACATGAAAGCAGACCAGGAATCCGGTGCGTGGAAAAAGTACCCCAAACACGAACAGACCAAGCTTGCGCGCTACCTTGTACGGCTTAATGTCGATTACGAAGGAGTGCTGATGCTTAATAATCTTCCTGACGCGGTGGTTATTGTTGATGTAAAAAAGGAACATGCGGCTGTTAGGGAAGCAATACGTACGCAGATTCCGATTATCGGCATCGTGGATAGTAATGCGGATCCTTCAGACATCACGTACCCGATTCCGGCAAATGATGATGCGGTAGGAAGTATATCGTGCATCGTGTCTTTATTAGGGGAAGCGTATAAAGAAGGAAAAGAAAAAGCGGAGAAAGAAGCCGTGAAAGAAGAAAAGAACCGTCAGAAAACGGAAAGTGATGCACAGAAAAAAGAAAAGAAAGAAGATAAACAGAAAGAAAAGGTTGAAAAAAAGTAGATTAGCAAGAACTAGTAGAATACCCAATATGAATATACGCATAGAAGATCTGAAAAAGCTGCGGATGGAGACGCAGGCGGGGGTGGCAGATTGCCGCCAGGCGCTTGAAGATGCCAAAGGGCAGTATGACGCAGCACGAAAACTTCTCGCTAAGCGCGGTCTTGAAAAAGCAGCAAAAAAAGAAGGCAAAGAAACATCTCAGGGGATCATCGAATCGTATGTGCACCAGACGGGGAAAGTCGGGGTGCTCGTGGAATTGCGGTGTGAAACGGATTTCGTTGCCCGGACAGATGAATTCCAGAAACTCGCCCATGAAATATGCCTGCAGATTGCGAGTATGAATCCGAAAAACGTCCAGACGCTTATGAAAAGCGAATACATCAGAGATACCAAAATATCGATTGAGGATTTCGTCAAGCAAATGATAGCGAAAGTCGGAGAAAACATTACCATCGCCCGTTTCACCCGAATGCAGCTTGGTGAGTAAGTGTGGTACTATTGTCGTACATGATTGATTCATTATTGTCATCCACCCGCGACAGGATGAAGAAAGCTATTGATGCCGTGCGGACGGACATGTCTTCAATCCGTTCAGGCAGGGCAACCCCGGCGCTTGTAGAAAATGTTGTTATCCCCGTATATAACGGAACACAGCATCTGAAAATAATGGAGCTTGCTACCATAACAACCATGGATGCAAAGACGATCGTGATTGCGCCGTACGACCCGTCTATTATCCGTGAGATTGAACGCGGTATTGAGACAGCAAATATCGGCATGTCGCCGGTTATCGATGGGGAGATCATCCGTATTAGTCTTCCGCCGCTTTCTGAAGAACGCCGGATGGAATATATCAAGCTTGCGAAGGCAAAACTTGAAGCTGGGAGGGTTATGATCCGTCAGGTTCGGCAGGATGCCATGAAAGAAATATCTCGTACCGAAGACGACGGAGCAATATCGGAAGACGAAAAATCCCTGGGTGAGAAGAAAGTCCAGGAGCTGACCGACGAAATGATCGCAGAAATCGACGCATTAGGCAAGAAAAAGGAAGAAGAATTATTGCAGGTATAACCCCCCTTGTAGATCGCTGTCCGATACGTGTATTCTAGTAGATATGTCATTCCTACTGACAGGATTGGTATTTATTGTCATTCTTACTGTTCTTGTGCTTATCCATGAGCTGGGGCATTTTTCGGCAGCCAGGATTATCGGGGTAAAGGTTGAAGAATTTGGTCTTGGTTTACCCCCAAAGATAACCGGTAAAAAAATTGGTGAGACGGAATACACATTGAATTGGTTACCCATCGGCGGGTTTGTTCGGCTTGCCGGTGAAGATACTCCGCCTACATCTGAAGCTCTTGCAGGCAAGCGCGTATCAAAGTATAAACGGTATTTTTGGGCAAGATCCAAGAAAGAACGAATCATTATTCTTTCTGCCGGTGTGTGTATGAATTTTATCCTTGCAGTACTTATCACGACAGGATTACTTATTCACGGTGTTCATGAGCCATCCGGTCGCGTACATGTACAAAAGGTTATACCAAATACACCTGCTGCATCCGCCGGATTAATGGAAGGGGATATTATTGCGTATGCATCTGTTCTGAAGGATTCGAAAGAATCCGTATCAAAACAGATCGGTATTCCCGCAGATCTTATTTCCTTTTCCGAAGCAAATGCCGGTAAGGAAATTAGTCTTTCTGTTATACGAAACGGTGAGGTATACGAACGGAAACTTGTGCCGCGTATACAAGTCCCTGAAGGCCAAGGGCCCATGGGGGTTGCGATCTCGGATCTTGAACGGCATTCGTACAGTATGGTTGAAGCGCCTTTCAAATCGGTTGTCATCAACGTTACGCGTGTACGGGATATGGTTGTTTCGCTCGGGACAATGGTGGCAGGCCTTGTATCCATGAAAAACGTTCAGGTTGAGGTGGCAGGACCGATCGGCATCGCACAGGTAACCGGCCAGGCTGTCACTTTCGGATGGGAGGCGGTATTGGAGCTAGCAAGTATTTTGTCGCTTAATCTTGCCGTGTTGAATATTTTGCCTATTCCGGCGTTAGACGGCGGAAGGCTTGTATTTGTATTTCTAGAGAAAATATTGCGTCGGAGAGTAAACCCGATATTCGAACAGCATGCCCATCAGATAGGTATGCTTATTTTGATTAGCCTTATATTTCTGGTATCCTTGCACGATATCGCACGTCTGGTGCGCGGTGGGTAATATGAAATACAGTACGCTTATCGGTAAAACTTCGCGGCAAAAACTGCCCGGAAGCGAAGTAATAAGTCATCAGCTTCTTTTACGTGCTGGTTTTATAACACCGGTTGCCGCCGGAATTTACACGTTTTTACCGCTTGGATACCGGGTCTTAGAACGTATTGACCGGATTATTAAAGAGGAGTTCACCAGGCGGGGTATTCAGCATATCATCATGCCAATTGTACAGCCTTCCACGCTTTGGAAAGAAACTGGCAGATTTGCAAAGATGGCAGGGATCCTTGCCGTATTTGATGCCAATCATGGCGGCAAGTATCTTTTAGCACCTACCAATGAGGAAGCCGTCACGGATATCATACGAAAATTCGTAACCAGCTATAAAGACCTTCCGGTTATCATCAATCAAAACCAATGGAAATATCGTGATGAGATCCGAGTGAACGGCGGCTTGCTGCGTACGCGTGAATTTTTGATGCAGGATGCGTATAGCTTTGACCGCGATGAAGCCGGACTTTCAGAAAGTTTTTCGACAGTAAGCAACGCGTACCATGCAATATTTAAACGGTTTGGTTTGCCCGTAACGGTCGTGAAAGCTGATTCGGGAGCAATCGGAGGTACCGGCAGCGAGGAATTTATGGTAGAGTCGCAGGCAGGAGAAGACAGAATATTTGCCTGCTTAGCATGTGCATACAAGGCAAACATCGAGAAGGCAGAATCCGTTGTACCGGTGTTTGACCAGAAAAATGAGAAGCCGCAGCCGATGAAGGAAGTTCTGGGTAAAGGGATTATCGGTGTTATTGCGCTTGCTAAACATCTCAATATTCCAGTAGAAAAGACTACAAAAACGCTTATATACCAGGCAGATACACGTGTCATTGCGGTATGTATCCGTGGTGAATACTCAGTAAGTGAAGTGAAGCTGGGTAATCTGTTAGGGGTTATGAATCTGGGCCTTGCGAGTCCAGAAACCGTAAAAAAACTTACAGGCGCCGATATTGGATATGCCGGGCCGATCGGGTTGCCCGATTCCGTCGAAGTGTTTTGGGATGTTTCTACGGAAGGCAGGATGAATTTTGAATGCGGCGCAAATAAAACTGATTATCACAATCTTGATGTCAATTTTGGCCGGGATGTGAAAAAGCCTGGCGCGTTTGTTGATATCCGTGAAGTCAAACAAGGTGAAACGTGTCCTAAATGCGGTAAAGGGATACTGAAAGAAGCGCGGACAATTGAGCTTGCGCACGTGTTTAAGCTCGGTACGGTGTATTCAGAGGTTATGAATGCGCGGTTTACTGATGCAGATGGTGCTGTAAAGCCGATTGTGATGGGTTGCTATGGTATCGGTATGAGTAGGGTGATAGCTGCGGCAGTCGAAGCGTCGCATGATCAAAAAGGAATTATTTGGCCGGAAGAACTTGCACCGTATCATATGCATCTTATTTCATTGCCCGGTGGAGAAGAAATGGCACAAAAGACATATGATTTGCTTCAGGATGCCGGAATAAGTGTTTTATGGGATGACCGTGCTGAGTCTGCAGGAGTCAAGTTTAACGATTGCGATCTTATCGGCATTCCATGGCGTCTTGTAGTTTCTAAAAAGACCAAAGATACAGTTGAGGTCAAGCGCAGGAATAGTGATAATACGGAGTTGCTGACACCGGAAGCATGTATCACGCTCTGTAAATAATTCACTACAGGTGCATATTCACCAAAAAAGCCGCATGTTTGGTGTGCTATACTGCTCGTTATGAAGACGATTGTTACGCACATTGGCCCTGATCTGGATGCAATTACTTCAGTCTGGCTCGTGAAAACCTTTTGGCCGGAATGGGAGGAAGCTGAGATTGTTTTTGTCCCGGCAGGCACAACTCTTCGACGCGGAACCTCTTTGGATCAAATCCATGATCCTGATAGTGATCCGAATGTTATCCATGTGGATACGGGTTTCGGGAAATACGATCACCATCAGACGGATGCGCGAATCTGCGCATCGTTGTTAGTGTATGAAGAGATTAAAAACCTGCATGGTGCGGATCCGGCGCTTGAACGTATGATGCAGGTGGTCAATGACGTGGATCATTTCCAGGAAGTATTTTATCCTAACGCACATGCTGATTACTGGGAATTCTGGATTGTAGGGCAAATTGACGGGTGGAGGCTGTTATATGGAGATCAGCCGTTAAAAATAATGGAATGCGGCTTTTGTGCTTTGGACGGAGTATATAAAATGATGCAGAATAAAATATGGGCGGAAAAGGAATTCGAAAACGCTACAGAGTTTTCGACGAAATGGGGAAAAGGAATTGGGTTCGCCACAATCAACGATGAGGTGATTCACCAGGCTCAGAAACGCGGATACACAGTCGTGATCCGAAAGGACCCTAAAAAAGGGTATGTACGCATCAAGTCCCTTCCGAAAGATGAGATTGATCTTACACCGGTGTACGAGATGCTAAAGATGAAAGACCCTGATGCCACATGGTTTTTGCATGCCTCGAGGCATATGGTTTTAAACGGTAGTGCAAAAAATCCTGACATGAAGCCTTCGAAACAGACACTTGAGTCCCTTATAGATACGGTTGCTGAGGTGCTTTCATGACAGACTGCATATTCTGTAAGATCCTTGCCGGAGAAATCCCTTCATATACCGTGTATGAGGATGATGCGACGTGTGCATTTCTTGATATTTTCGGTGCTACTGATGGACACACGATGGTGATTCCTAAAAAACACGGCGAGACGATCCATCATTTTTCCGAACGTGAATTGGGAAAAGTCTGGGCGACGGTAAAGAAAGTCGCCGCTGCTATAGAAAAAACGTACAATACAAATATTCTGTCCATCGGCATTAATCACGGAGAACCGAAAGGAGTAAAACACCTGCATGTGCACATATTGCCTCGCTTTGAAGATGACGGAGGTGGTATAATGCAATCACTTCCCGGCAAACCACTTACGCATAAGAATTTTGTTAAAGTGGCGGAAAAAATACAAAGGAATATACAATAAGTACGAAGAAATAATGCGGCTTATATTCGTTTGTCCGGTTTTTACTGTCAGGGATGTAATGTATTTTATAGAGAGCGAGGTGTTTGTAATTGTATGGTATTTGTCAAAGCCCAACCTGGTGATTCATCAGATGCATTGATCCGCAAATTTATGCGGAAGGTATTAAATGAAGGCATCCTTCAGGATCTAAAAAAACGTGAATATTATGTGAAAAAGGCGGAAAAACGCAAGGAGAAAAAAAGAGAACTTGCACGCCGTCTGCATAAGGCGCGAAAAAATACATAAGGACTATGTTGCTTTCCAGTTTGCATGAAACAATGATTGCGTCGTTGAAAAAAGGCGATACGGTTACCGTGGAAACTTTGCGTTTTCTTATTGCGGCAGTCAGGACAGAGGCTATTAATCTGTATGGATCAGAGGCAGAATCAAAAGTAACAGATACTGATGTGCTGTCAGTAATAAAGAAGCAGGTCAAGACGCACAAAGAGTCTGTCGAAGCGTTTGAAAAAGCAGGGAGAAATGAGCTTGCAGACAAGGAAAAAGCCCAGCTCGTCGTTCTTATGAGGTATCTCCCGGAAGAACTGTCCGATGCGGAATTGAGGGCATTGCTCGAACCAGTAGCAAAAGACGGCGGAGAATTCGGCCCTATGATGGGCAGGGCGATGCAAATTGTTAAAGGAAGAGCCGATGGAAACAGGGTGTCTGCAGTATTGCGGCAATTACTGATGTAATGGTGTGTATACCCGAAAAACTCAGGTTTACAACTGGGTTTTTGAGTATATACTCATCTAATGCGTTTTTTCTCCGTCGAATCGGCGGATGCAAACCGCAGTAAGATGGGTATACAAAAATGCAATGATGATATCAGTTCTTTTTCAGACGGAATCTCATTTCCCCGTAAAGGCAAAGCCGATCAAGGAAGCGGTGATATCGTATCTGA
>Ga0172371_10004135_pt1 | contig 22125 bp, 18 predicted proteins | sample Lak12m_FD_114543 | JGI IMG/M metagenome (GOLD analysis project Ga0172371, IMG submission 114543) | Freshwater microbial communities from Kabuno Bay, South-Kivu, Congo - kab_022012_12m | ecosystem: Environmental > Aquatic > Freshwater > Lake | place: Democratic Republic of the Congo: South-Kivu...
CGCCACTTATAACGTCGTCTCCGTCACCCCCACAGATGGTGTCGGCGTCCTCGGTAGGCTTGAAAACTTCACTGAGAATATCGGATTCCGTCCAGACAGTGCCATCCATGAATTGAATCCGCTCTATCCGGTTCAATGGGCTGTCGTACGTGAAGAAGCTCTCGATGGTGAGGCTGTCTGAAGTGCCCTTGATTTTTAGCAATAGTGCGTTGTTTGCACCGGAAAAGACGGTGGAGACGCGCCTCAGGACGACGTCCTCCGGCTTTATGTTGCTCCCCAGCCAGATGGTGTCCACATTCCCCGGCGTGGGGTCGGCGTCAACTATGAAATCCTTGCCGTCACCTCGGCGGAATATGTACGTATCATTGCCGGTCTCGCCCCTAAGCCAGTCGTTGTCGCCGGGGCCCCCGTCCAAAATATCATTTCCCGCTCCGGCAGAGAGCCTGTCTGCTCCACCGCCGCCTACCAGGACAGAATCTCCCGAGTCGTTCAGAATCGTCTCATCGCGGTCAGTACCATAGATGACGTCATCACCGTTATATCCATACAGCCATCCATCACCTTCCGTAAGGCTGCCCCTGATGGCTTCGGCATTGTCCGTCCCCAGAATATGTGACGACCATTCAAACAGCCCCTGATGCGGACCGTCTATGACGGGTAGGCCGCCGCTGTCGAAGACCCAGCCGAGGGCAGGGTCAATTTCAAGCATGTGCTCGCGGAAGACCATGTAACAGTCATTGGGGCAGAACGACCCGCCACGGAGAGTACGAGCGAATTCCGAAAGGAGTTGCTCTCCCTGAGAGGGATTGCTTTCAAGGCTCGAAACAAGATCAGGAATTACTGCAGTGAAGTCCGCCCTGACCCTTCCGGTTTCCTCATCTTGGGTATACGTGATTTTGTCGTAAAGCCCGTTGAGATGCGTCTGGGCCATAAGGTCCGCGTACATCAATTCAAATATTTCACGATACGAGTCCTTGATCGGTATGGAAGTATTGTAGTCCGGATTTGGACCACTTGAACCGATGAAGGACTGGCCGTACAACTTTTCCAGGACAGCGAGTTCACGTGCGTCTATATTGGGCCCTCTGCTTGCGGGGTCAATCCCGTCGGTCCCTGTCCACTTGAAGAGGATCTGCTCCATCAAAGCATTACGGGCGCTCACATCAGTGGCCGCGCCGAATTGCTCGACCAGGGATTTCAATTCACCGCTTTCGTCCCTCACCATTGCCTGATGGAGATCGTACACATTGCCGTAGCCCCGAAGATCCGGCAGTGCGGCTATATCATCCGGGACATCAAGCCATTCTGTAGGGATCGTATACATGGTGTTGCGCTGAAGGATGTATTCGCCAATCCGGCCGGTACTGCCATCCTCCCATTCAAAGCTGCCGATTCTCGTACTGGTATTGCCTTGAGGGTCAGTCGTGGAGTCAGGTGCCGAACCAAGGCTAATGGATTTGATGCCGAGTTCTTCAAGAGTATGAAGTTCGTTTGGCAACGAATACCCATCACCTTCCGGATCTTTCCAGACCCTTAATTGAGAAAATGCAGCATCCGACGCGTCAATTGTGCCGTCGTGATTGGTGTCCAGTTCAGCCAACGCTTCAAAGCCGTTCGCAGCCTTGGAACCATCTTTTAGGATTGTTTGATTTCCGAACAATTCGGTGCCGTCGTCAATCAAGCCATTGCCGTTTCTGTCCCAAACCAGCAGGCCGTCGTCAGGGCCGACCCAACCCGTCTGTTCGGCAAACCCGTTGGCATCATGGTCGAACCATGCTCCGACTTTCACCTCAGTTGTCTCAATGCCGTCACCGTCAAGATCGAGTATCATAGGGTCACGGCGGGCGGTCGCTAATGGGCCACTCGGCGGAAAATCGCCACCACCGGGAGGCCTCCCGCACTTCGATCCCTCAGGAGGACTCATCGCGGCGGGCGGGGCCTTGATGAGTTCGACTATAGGATCGCTGCTGCCAGGCGGACCGACCCATTGCATGGACAGTTCCCAACCCGGCTCAGGATAGGTAGGCTGTTGCGCGGCCCTATTCTCCAGAATTATGTTAAGAAGAGCAAGGTTGTCCATGAGGTACGCATACATCGGATATATGAATTCTTGAGTTAGGCTGAGAAAAACCATTACTACTGCGCCAGCCGCCAGGCCAGCGCCACCCGTACCACAACCGACTACTAAACACGCACCTTCTATCACAGGTGTCAAACCAGCTGTTCCAAGGGTCTGTAAAAGTGTGGATACGGCGACTCGCTCAGCATCGCTCAAGGGTTGGTCCGCGATCTTGGCCTCGGTATCAGTGTAGTTCACCACAATGGAGTTGGTTATAGTATTGTGCGTGAGGGTGATACCTTGGCTGGCCTCCGCCGCGAAGCGTTCCGTGACACCGCAGCGAATCAGTTGATTCTTGAGTCCAAACCCTAGGGCGTTATTCTGCAGCTTGACAACTACTCCAGTGACCACGGCGTTTGGCATAAGACCTCCTTGGGCAACGTGGCTTTCTTGAACTTCCGCAAATGGCGCTCGTCGTATTCCGTCAGGTATGCCATAATCTTTTCAATTTGCTTAGCCGAATCCACGGAAAAGAAGAACGCGTTATACAGAAGAGGCATCCGCATTGGAACGGGCCTCCCGTTTTCCTTGCTCTCGAAAATGAAATGTGCGCTCGACAACCATCGCATATACCACTCTGGAAAACTCACACTTCCGTTGGAGTAACGAATTGCTTTCTTTCCGAAGAAGTGCCAGATTTTCACTACCCTGTCTTGATAAAACAGAATTTCCTTAAACAGTACTGAATCAAGCAAGAATGGAAGAATAGCCGCGGGTAGCAATAAGGTCGCAAGTCCACGATATTTCCCTTCCAATGCCGCTAGGTAGGCACCACCGACACAGAGCAACATAAGAGGCATGAATGCGACTATGATGGAAAACCAAAGCCTTAAACCAGAGTAGCGCGCAGAATATATGACGTCATCCTCTCGGCCACTTAGTTGCTCTTTGTCAACCATTACTCTTACTCCTCAATGACTCTCCGCTCGTATTACTCCGGCGCCTTTTCATCTCTCTTGCTCCTTGTCTTCGGGCCCGTGCTGGCTGTGTGGCGGCGCTGAGCCCAACGGGGCCGCAAACGGCGATGCCACCCAGGGGGCACGCGCCCCATAAGTTCAGTAGGGGCACTGCTGCCTCACCCCGGCCAAGAATGCCGGAGCACGAATCCTGTCTGTTCTTTCTTTATAGGAGGCCCCTTCCATCCTCTAGGTGATGGCTCATCTGCGTTCTCCACAGTAGTCCTTCGGGGAGAAAACCTTAGCTCCCGTGCTGACCCCCATTCCCAACGCGCTCCCCTCCAACTCCTTCTCCTCCGGTCCCCCCTGTCTGAATCTGCCGAGCCCGCTCGCTCAAGGCGTTAAGGCTCCTGCCCAGGGCTTCGTAGAGGGCCCTGGCCTGCAAATGGGACAGGTAGACCTGCCGATCGTACATCTCCACCAAGGACCCCTGACCGTTGGCGTCCCTGACGGGGCGCACCTTCCCGAAGAGTATGGCTATGTCGAAGGGCGTCATCTCCACCATCGTGCAGTTGGAATAGTATCCGTCCTCTTTCAGCGCGACCCGCTTCTGCAGGGCCTGCCGCTGCTCTTGCTTTTCCTGACCGTCTGACACCTGTTTTCCTCCAGAGAAGATTGTTCACCGCGGAGACCGCAGAGAAATCCTTGGGAAGAATGCGCCGGGAGACAACTTTTCTGCAGAAAAGTTTTCTCCCGAACCCTCTTTCCAAAGACTCCCAACATATCAGCGGCTTCCGCTGTCGCCGCTCTCTTGAAGGGAGCGGCGTGTGCGCGTCGGGAGATTTTGGAGGGTGACCGCGTTCGTCCCCCGAAGACCCTCCCGAGGCGTCCGAGCTGCTCTACCTCTTGTGTTGTGCGCCACCTATATTCCCCTCCGCGTCCTCCGCGTGCTCTGCGGTAAGTGATTCCTGCCCCCCGGACCATAGGGACATGAAGGGCCCTATCCCTACCTCTTTATGCCCAAATCCCGAAGGATTTTAGCGGCTTGTTAAATTCGGATGTTATACTGCGACGGAAGATGCTTTATGATCCGAAAGTCGGGGGGCGGCTGTCAAGGCAAGAGTTTGCAATGACAAACATTGGGACCAATGCTGTAAGTCGAGCTGTAAAGGACTCCCTATTGCCGCCAGGGAATTCTGGGGACATAATACCCATTTATTGTTGGAGCTGCGCATGCCTCGTCCATCGCGCATCGTGGTCCGCGATTATCTACACCCTATCTCGCAAGGTCGTGTCCGGTCAGTAGCGTCTTTGATTCCGAGGAGGACCGCAGGGAACAGAGCATTTGACGGAACAGTCTGACGGCCGGCCCAAACCTGAGCGCGGCTAGGCCGGGGAGAAGAAGCAGCCCGTGTGACTGAAGACAGTATTGTGGCACGCGATAAATGTCCCGATTAAAATTTCTGTCCGATTTCGATGTGCGATGGGGGTAGCGATGTCGGGCCAAATTTCGACGGGGCAGGCATCCTGCCTGCCCCATCAGAAGATCCCCGTTATGGGGCATTGTTTCCGGCAATCACTGCAAGCACGAGACCGGCTTTGATTTCATGAAAAGCTGGACTCACACCCCAAGACGGCCAAACTCGATATGGCACTGGACCGCCAACTAGCTCTACTGACTCTTCGCAGCAACATTGGAGGGACGGCTGTTACCGCTGAGGATGTCCCCCACCAGTTTCCGGTCGCTGTCCATGACATATTGTATTCCAGATACGTCTGCGGCATCTCTGGTCAATGACACCAGATCGTCACGTTCTATGTAGCCGAGCGAGAACTTCCGGGCCCCTGCCATAAGTTGCTGCAATCCCTGTTTCAGGCGATCTACGTATGAGTACATCCCGATGGCGCCCGCGGGAATGCGTTTGAAGTCCGATCCGAAGCGCTCCTTCAACTGTGCGCCCACCGCGAAGAGGTTGAGATACACTCGCTCGCTATCCTGCCTTTCTTCCTTCTCCTCTTTCTCCAGAGCCGTACGGCCGTTGGTTTTTCCTACCATTGCAGCAGCCATGAGGGCTCTGCCGAGGCAAATGGCTTTCACGTACGGTGCGCCAAGGGCCAGGGCCTTGAAAATGTGATCTTCCAGAGACATTCCTCCTGCAATTGCGATGGGGGGCAGGTAGTCCCCTTGTGCTTTCAGTTGCTCGCACATTTGATAGGTGAGAGCCTCCAGGTAAACGGTGGGAATGCCCCATTCGTTCATCATCCTCCAAGGACTCATTCCTGTGCCTCCGCCGGCGCCGTCAATGGTGAGGAGATCTATGTGAGCATTTGAAGAAAACCGAATGGCTCGGGCCAGGTCCGCCGGCCTGTAGGCACCCGTTTTGAGCGTAACGTATTTCGCGCCCAGGGCGCGCAGGCGCTCCACTTCCTTGTAGAAACCGTCTTCCGTCACCATGCCCAGGCGTGAGTGCCGTTCGAATTCGGAAATTCCGCCGCTGTTAAAAGCCCTTTCCGCTGCTGGAGTCATGGGATCTGGAAGCACTATGTACCCGCGCTCTTTCAACTGGCGCGCTCGTTCCATGGTAGACAGTTTGACTTCACCGCCAATGTCCTTGGCGCCTTGCCCCCATTTGAGTTCGAAGATTTCAATTCCGAGTTTCTCAATCACGTATTCGGGAACCCCAAGCTTCGTGTCCTCGACGTTCGCCTGGACGATGATTCCGCCTTTTCCATCGTACCACTGTTTGAAGGCGTTGACGCGGCGCTCCATTTCAGGCGATCTCACGATCCTGCCGTTCTTCAGATCCGCATTCTTGTCCATCCCGCAAATGTTTTCACCCGCAACGACAATGATCCCGGAAATGGCCGCGCCGATGGCGATGTCCTCCCAATTGACCCTCGCGATGCGGGTGGAGCCCACAGCTCCTGTGAAGACTGGAAAATCCATATTGATGGTGCCGTGCCGGCCCAACTTCGTGGTGCAATCAACAGCGGGGAACGTTGCCACTTCAGAGTCCGCGGCGACACCGTGGGCTCCGACACAGGTTCCCTGGATATTGAAGTGAGAATAGTCAACGGGATAGTCCTTATCTGCTCCAGCAGTGACCTTTCCGTAGGGCTGGGGATAGATCACTTCGCGACCTCTCATGGCAGAGCGGCCGATCTCACAGGTGCCGGGACAACCGTCCAGGCAAGTAACACACATTCCTGAAATGGGGGCCGCTTCCACTCTGGTCTTGGACTTGGTAGCGGAACTACGGTTTGGTTTGCTAAACGACATGGAATCCTCCGAACAGGCTGAGATTTAAGATGTTTCGCTCGAGTAACGGGTAGATACAAGAAGCGAGTGTCATCCTTGCTAATCAGATCTACCGTGTCATTAGCCTGCCGCACATCCTCTTGTCAAGATGTTTCAAGGGGATTTAGGCCCATATTCCTTGGTTTACGCGTAAGAATCCATCACCTCTGAGCGAGTCGAGTATTTCTGGATTCAATTCTGATTAGTGTCACTGAATATCGTGTCATGCTCAGGTACCGTGGCTTCGGATGAACCTTGCGTGAGAGTGTTCATATCTTGGAATTCATCTGGCGGAACATCCTAAATTGTAGAAGGTGTCCTGAATCTTGCTGACTTTTGCCGCCCGGTCATTGACCCCACGCAGGAATTCATGCGAAATCGGGGGGAGCACTCCAGCCGACCAGCCAAGACGTCATCTGACACTACCACGATGCTGCGTCATATCAGTGAGATAGGAGCGGCAGAATGTGACGGAGAGGAGGCATCAGCCCGGATGGTCAAAAGACTCCGATTCCACAAAAAATAAGCTAGCCTAATGCAATTGGCTCTGATATGAGTAATGTCAAACGCGCTCGCGAGGTTATCCGATATGAATGGTATCGTCGTGACAACCCTAGAGGAACTCCGGGCTGTGCGGAACTCTCGGCCGCATCCCAACATCTTCATACAAGGGGAACTGGCAAACAACCTTCTGATTTCCGGAATCTTGCGTGTAAAAGGAGAATCCTCGGTAGGGGAAGGCGAAGTGGTTCAGCTCAAATCGCCCGACAGCTGGATGTACTCTATGTGTGAAATACTCCACGAGTTCGGCCGTTCGAATATTTTCCAAATTGGCGGGGAGAACGGCCGGTGGCAGATCAAGATCTATCCCAAACCGTTCTGTCGCCGGGAGGGTAATTAAGTCCTGTCGGCCTCAAGCCTTTGGGAAAAGTGCTGTCGTTCCACGATTCCTGCCCGGGGTTATTGTGGTGTGGATGCCGTTCAGGAGGCCGCGGCTCGGCTTCCTCGTCTCCACGCACTGAGACCGCGGCAACCGTTAGCTGTACTGAGGTTCTGCGCATTGCGGTTAGATCTGGCTGCAACACCTCAAAGACATCTCCTCAACCTCATCATGACACAGGCAAACTGGAAGAACGACACGAACGTACAGAGGACTCCCAGTCACCACGGAGTATGAAAATCCCCCTGTCGGACTTTCCCGGAGCCTTTTCTATCCGTCGTCCGCCCGAATGACGGAATGTTGGGCCGCAAATACGACAAAAATTTCGGCAACCTCTATAATATTGCCTTGCCGGAGAGCGAGCTGGAGGTAATTGACGATTATGCTCGGCGGCACAATATGTCCAGGTCGGCATTCTTGCTTGAGGCTGCGAGGCGGGTAATGACCCGGCAGAATAGTGTATAACGGGAATCCGCTGAACACCAATGAAAGGGCAATGTTCAGAGAGCTTGTCAGAAGCGCCGGGCTGTGGGACCCAAATTCGCTATTGTGTCGCCGGCCTCGGCAAAATCAGACCTCAGCCGTGGCGCCCTTGCGGCGACGGGTGGACCTCTTGGTGAGCCGCTGGGTGGAGCGGGTCAGATGGAGCAGTGACCTCAACGCCTCGTTCACGGAAGCCGAGTCCCGGAAAGCCGCAGCAACGTCCGGTTCAAGGACGATCACGTTGGCTCCTTCTTGCAGCAGGCGCTTGTAATACTTCCCCCGGACCGCTTGGGAATAGTCGAATGTGTACTCCGGCTGCAGTTCATTCTTCGCTTCTTTTGATTTATCCTTCATGTCGTTTCCTCTCAGTTGCGGTCGCAGGCCGCGCACTCACGACCGGCGGGCCGCAGGTGTTGTAGAGGGACGGGCGATCCAACCCGCGACTCGCTCCTTGCCCAACACACCAAGACCGGGATCATACTCGATTATTTCCTGGAGGATGCGGGTCTGTCTGCGCTGGGAATAGTGGTGTTTGACGAGTTGGAAAAGAGCCGGAGTCACATCTTGCTTAACCAGATGGACCGATATTTCAGACTAACAGGTAAAGGCCGGGCCAGGTCGAGCAGGATCATCCCAGAACCGTTTTTCGTCCATAGTGATCTCACGACAGGGGTGCAGATTGCGGACTTGGTAGCCTACATAATCTCGTGGGGATTTCGTCTGGACAATATGACTGAACCTGCGCGACGGGAGATGGGTGACCTGGTCAATCAAGTGCGCCGCCTCAGACACCGAGCCGTGCGAGAGGTAGGGAACAACCCAAATTTCGTGATATGGAGTTTTGCGGTCATAGACGATCTGAGAGGCGTAGAAGACCAAGACCAGAACTAGAAAAGGCAAAGCAACACCGAAGTGCCACAAAGCCTCCGTTCATAGAATAATTCAACAAGAGAGAATGTCAATCTTTTTCCTCTGCGATGGCCCCTGAAATACGTGGTCCTACGGGCTGCCCGGATGACCGCGGATGACTATTCCGTGAAGGCTGTGAGCGCCTGAAGACCTTGAGATCCTGGAAGAGCTGGACGACCTGCTGGAGAGGGCGGAAATCGAGGCCGCCGGCCGCAGGTCCGGAATGGCGTGCCGTGTTAACGGAATCCGAATCTGTCCAAAAAGAGACCCCTAGAGTAGCTTTCCCAGCTCTTCCTTGCTGATGCCCATCTGCCCAAGTATTGCGGCTAGGGTCCCGGGTTTTATCCGCCCCCGAGGGACGGTCGTCACCAGCCCCGAGGCGCTGTAAACCAGCAGGTGCTTCTTTCCTTCTCTGATCTGAAAGCCGAGCTTGATGGCAATTTATATGCGCATTCTCGGGCACAACGAACCATGAAAGTCTCAGGCTTCGGTCGGCACTCCGGGGCTTCGCCTCGGAGAGGGGCATGAAGAGCGCCACGCTGCGCAATGATTTGGAGGGTAGATGCATCTCCCCTCCAGACCTCCCCATACGTAGTTCCGACCACTGTGCTTCATGTCGAGAACTCTTATAGGAACTCTCTTAGACTGCTTGGCGGTGAGGTTCATCCGGCCCGGACTCTATCGCCGCCGAATGCCGCCTCAGCCTCCAAACAAATCTCGATCGCATCCACGAGATTGTCCAGTGCCTCTTGTATCGTCTCTCCCTGGGAAATCGCGGCCGGGATCTCCTGACAAGACACGGTGTACCCTCCGTCCTCCAAATCCGGAGTAAGGATTGCCGTGAATTCCCTTTCCCCTACCGGAACTTTTTCTACTCTGGGAACTTCAAGGCTCTTGATCGAGCCCTTCAGTCCTACGATCAGCTCTCCCAGAGCGAAAGAGAAAACGAATTGTCCTTTCAGGGCGTCTAGGATGACTTGGGGGTCCCCCGTCAAAATAAAGAGGTCAACGCAGTTGGTGAGGAACCGAAGCTCCGCTAGAGGAGCCTTCACGTCCGGAAAGTTCTTTCTCAGATATTCCAGGGCCTTCCTGATCTTCTGAAGAGTTATCCCTTCTTCTCGGAGTTTTTTGGCGACCTTGAGCTGGACCAGATCTTTGAATGAATACTCTCTTCTTGATCCTTTGCCGGCTCCGATCTTCATTGAAGGGCGAACAATGCCGGTTCTGTCCCAGTGCTGGAGCTGCATCCTGGACACGCCGGTAATTTGCTTGACGACCTTGGCTCCAAATCCCGCGACCATGGCCCTCCTCCTTATAGCGTACTAATATGTTTAAAAGCATTTTATGACCTGGTCAAGAGAATTGTTGGAGAAGCCAAACCTTGGCGTCCACTTCCCCCTTGGCGGGCAGATAAACTATGGGGCCGTGGGGCCGGAATTGTCCTGTCGCACCCCCGGAATCCCCTGATTCTTCTTTCCGTGCCGACACTTCTCCTACTCTGTGCTAGAATAAAGAAAACTCGTCAGGGGCAAAAGCCATGTCAGGAATACAGGTCGGCATCGAGACAAACGATATTCCCGATGTCCTGGACCGGGTCATGCAAGACAAGGACCGAGCTATCGTGACTCGTCGCGGGGAGCAGGTAGCCGCCGTGGTCCCTCTGGAAGACCTTGAGATCCTGGAACAACTGGACGATCTCCTGGAGCGAGCGGAAATCGAGGCAGCCCGCAAGGAAGCTCAGGAGGAAGGGACCGTCCCCTGGGAAGAGATCAAGAAGGAGCTGGGGCTGTAGACTGTGGCTTACACCATAGAATTCAGCCCGCTTGCCGCCAGGCAGTTCAGAAAGCTCCGCGGAGAGGTTAGGACGCTACTCAAACCCCACATTGAAGATCTCGCCGAGAACCCGCGACCTGCAGGCGCCCGAGCGCATAGGTCTTTCCAACATCTCGAGAGACCGTGCTCATTTTTCTGCCAACACGAAGCCGGAATCGGCTACTGCGGCGCCGGCCACCGCAAATCAGACCTCCGCATCACCGCTCTTGTGTCTCCGCCTTGATCGCTTGGTGAGGCGCCGGGTGGAGCGAGTCAGATCGAGAAGCGACCTCAAAGCCTCGTTCACGGTAGCCGAATCCTTGAAAGCCGTGGCAATGTCCGGCTCAAGGACGATCACGTTGGCTCCTTTCGCCGGCAGGCGCTTGTAGTACTTCCCCCGGACCGCCTGGGAATAGTCGGATGTGTACTGAGGCCTCTATTCCTCATTTGCCATTTTGATTCAGATGAAGTACTTCTGACACTGACTTGACGTCTCCCGCAAAATCATTGATAAAAGGGGCGGAGGACGAACTATTGCCGCCGGTTCGGGTCGTATTCTATCAGGAAGGACAGAAGGTCCCAGTTCAGGACTGGATAAGCCAGCTATCAAGTGACCAGCAAGACGCATGTTATGATCGACTTAAGAGGCTACGAGACCACGGGCACGAACTCGGATTCCCAGTAGCCGAACACCTGGGAGATGGAATTTGTGAACTACGAACGCGTGTCAGGAAGGTCCGACTTCGGATGCTCTACTTCTTTCACCGAAAAGAAGCTGTTGTTATTGCTCAAGGATTTCATAAGGACACCAGGAAGGTACCTCCTGCTGAGATCAACAGAGCGAAGGAGAGAAGGGCAAGATATGAAGCTGCCCCGGAGCTTCACACCCTGCACTGGGAGCGAGACAATGACTGACAAGAAACTGAGTACTGACGCTGTTGAGTGGATGTACAACCGGTATATCAAGGACGATCCGGCAAGGATCGCTCATCTGGAACTCGTGCGTAAGCAAGCTGACCTCGCCCAGCAGATCTACGACATTCGTGAGAAACTGCATATGACGAGAGAAGATCTCGCCGAATTCTCCGGTTTGACTCCAGAGACCATTGAAGACCTGGAAGAGTCCGACTACGCGGGCGACTGGGATGACGCGATAGAGAGGATCAACCGAGGCTTCCACAATTGGTTTACGAACGTGATCCTACCCGCTGCCCGGATGACCGTTGATGACTATTCCGTGAAGGCTGTGAGCGCGTGAACGAGTTACAGGAGTTCTTGTCCGACCACGTAGAATCTTCACCGACCATCCCAGGTCCAACCGCAGGTTCCCCAGCGGAGGGACCTTTTCACGATCTGGACAGACCGTGCTCATTTCTTCTGCTAACGCGAAGCCGGAATTGGCTGTTGCGGCGCCGCCCTTCACAAGATCAAATCTCCGCATCACCGCTCTTGTGTCTCCGCCTTGACCGCTTGGTGAGCCGCTGCGTTGAGCGGGTCAGATCGAGCAGTGACCGCAACGCCTCGTTCACGGAAGCAGAATCCTTGAAAGCCGCGGCAACGTCCGGCTCAAGGACGATCACGTTGGCTCCTTCTTCCAGCAGGCGCTTGTAGTACTTCCCGCGGACCGCTTTTGAATAGTCGAACGTGTACTCCGGCCGCAATTCATCCGTCGCGTCTTTTGATTTATCCTTCATGTCGTTTCCTCTCATGCGCGGTCGCAGGTCGCGCACTGATGATTCTAACCGATTGGCCGCGGTCTGTATGCGAGATAACGAGCAAGCGTTCGCGAGAAGAATAACCAATGGTGATGTAGCGGTGCTCGCCAACCGATTGATCCGGATCATCGAACGTCGCCGACAGGGGATCATAGAAGGCTGTGGTAGCTTCCTCAAAGGAAACGCCGTGCTTCTTGAAATTCCGACGCGCCTTGTTCCGGTCCCATTCGAACTGCATGGAACAACCCTATGCCTCTCCATGATTTTGGGGCCATCCGGCAAGTTTTATTAAAGCCACAAGAACCAGATTTTGCAATAGGCGATTTCTGGACCCAGCTTCCCTCTTGGGCGACCCGGGGCCGGAATCATGTGCCTAACTTAAGGAACGCAACACTAGTTTGCCCCGGCGGATCTTCATGCCACGGCCCGCTCCTCGTTCCGGATGGTTATCGTGGGCCGCGGGTTGAACGGCGGGACCGGCAGACCTTGCTCCTCAAGCAAAGTAATGTGCTCCTTCATTCCCCATCTGGCCTTGTAGATACAGTCCTCCACGGAGTGCCCGATGCCCGAGAACCCTTCCAGCTCGGGAGAATAGAACCCGAAATAATCAGGCTCTTCCGTTGCCTCAATTATGAGAGAGTACGGCAGATCTATCATTTTGTCAGGCTCCTCGCTAACGGCCGATGCCTGCTGCTTTCAGGATCGGACAGGTTTCTTGACGCAGGCTCGAACATGTCTGTACTGTTTTGATCGACAGGCATAACCGGAATCGTCGGTATCGCGGCCCCTCGAACGCCGCCGTCGTTTCAGGTGCAATGGAGCCGGTTTGGCAAGGATTTGACACCTTTAGCGGCCGTCGTTTTCACGAACCGGGGCAAGACTCTCCTTTCTTGCTATTGCGGTGAGCCAGCCTTCTGCACAGTTTCCTTGGGACTTGGCTCGTTGACCGGATTCCAAGCTCCCGCATTGTACAGACTGAAATGGGAAAGTTGGACCAACTCCCGCCTGTCGATCCTGTAAAGCACCGAATATTTTTCTATTCTGACTTTTGTGCTTTGCATGCCGTTGAGGAGCGCACAGTAAAATAGCAGACACTTCTCGTGTTGAAACAGTTGACTCGACATAAAGGTACCGTAGAATACCTTGTCCCCGACATCACTCTTATCAAGCAGTGAGAGAGTGTGCACGAGGGTGCCGAAATAAATGGTCAATTGCGGAGTCGAAGCGAGAAGTATGCCAAATGCTTCTTCGATCCTGGACGATCCCTCGGGTGTTTCCTCTTCGGAGTAAGAGCGCTTGAACTCCGAGTAGAGATAGCTCAAAGCATCATGCCCGGTGAGCGGTTTGAGCGTCCGACGGTGATATGTGGTCATTTCATCAGCCTGCTTGGCGAGTAAACCAAGCATACGAAAGAAGGTATCCTCAAATGTCTGTTTAACCGACGTTCTTGCCTGGGCCTCCAACTGATCAGCCTGCCTCCGGAATTGAACTCGGGCTTCTTCGAGCTCTTGCCGCTGAAGTTGCAGCTCCTTCCTCTGAAGCAGAATTGCAAAAAGAAGTCCGGCAAATGCAAGTCCCGAGAACAACGCGTTCACGGAACCGAACATGTCCCCAAAAGTTCCACTGTTCTCGGGAGGTTGGTAGTAACGAGGGGTCAGATATAAAGTGCCAAACCATAACGCCAGGACGAGCACCAGAAACCCTACCAACCACCACCAACGGATTTCTTTCTTGTCATCGTGGCGGATGGAATCGTCGACTGTGACCGTGTTCGATACGGACATCTGTTTGTCCTCCTCCATTGAAGAATGTATTGCCCGCACCCCCTTCACCTCCCCCTCCTCCTTGGCTCTCGTCCCTCCTCCTCCCTCCCGAAAACAGACAACTGGACCACCTGGCCCTCGAACTCCAGGCCCGCGGCAGCTATCTTTTCGGATTCCAGGCGGAGATCTCTACCCAGGGCCACGGATTCGCGGCGTGTGACCGGGGCTTGTTTGGCTTCGGTAAGGATGCGTTCCACAGCGGCACGGGAAGGTTTTGGTCTGGTTTCGATGCTGGACCAGGCAGTCTCCAAGGCGTCCATGACGTAGCTGTGCACCAGCTTCTTGTGGAGCTGAGCGAAGGGTTGGAACTTTGGGAGAAGCTCCATCCCGGCAAGCTTAGCGTCAATGAACACGATGATACCGACCTGGTGGTCAACGGGATGGAAGGCTTCCAGGTAGTCCTCGGCCATACCACGGTGGGACTCATACAGGTCCGCCATCGCGGCGGTACGGCTCCGCGGGGTTGCCATACGCTGGTACTTGGCAGCGATGTCATCCCAGACCAGGCCCTGGTTGGAGCAATAGAAGCGGCCGGCCATCAGATTGGCCGTAACTGATGCGGTCATCCTTCTTTTCATGTGCGGGCTCATGGCGCGGGACCGGCTCGCGAACTCCTTGGTGCGGTAAGACCAGCGGTATTGCTCAACGCAGGACACTGGGATGACGGTCTCGGAGATCGGCGCCAGGAGAACGGTCACGCTCAGGACGCGGTTCTGCTTTGCGCCCACCAGCTCTTCCCCGACCAGCAAAACGACCTTGCGGGCCGATTTGTTGACCACCCTCAATTCGACCACGCAGCCGGCCTCGCTGGTCTCGGTGATGGTCAACAGTCCGGCCCCCAAAGCTTCGTCCAGCGTGAGAAAGTCCGTTTCAGCTTCCTGCGCCACCAGGAGGCAATACAGGGTCATGTTCCCATGCCTCTGTCTTGCCCCCACTTTGATACCTTCCAGAAAGGTTTTCACACCGTCTTCCATTGCACGCCCCCTCCTTCTATGTCCCCCCCATCATAGAACTCACGTGTGCCGGATAAGGACAGAGGAGTTTGGAAAATGCATCCGGGGGACAACTTTTCTGCAGAAAAGTTTTCCCGAGGTTCCCCATGAGCGCTGACTTGGAACTGGCACGGTCCATCGTTCGTCATTCCGGTGAACGCCGGAATCCAGTCTTTCCAAGGACTTCTGGACCCCGGCCTTCGCCGGGGCGACGGGTCTGTTGGGGCAAGTAGCTGAAATCAGCCAGCGCCAGCCTCAAAGTTGGCGCCTATGCCCCGGGCGCCCTTTTCCAAAGACTCCCGGCATATCGGCGGCTTCGGCCGGCTGCCTGGACCGACAGGTTGTGCAAGCTCCCGAATTCAGGTCTTCCTAAATGGTCGCGCATACACAACGGGCCCCAATGATGGCGATGCCGCTGGCGTAGGGGCGGGGATCATCCCCCCCCGGTATCCGAGACCCTACAAGGCGGGCGGGGATGAACCCCGCCCCTACATGCGGTACGGCACCCTCTTGCCATGCTTCCGGGAGCCCCGTTCCGTCACCGTATTCATGAATTGGTTTCCTAAGAGTCGTACAGCCGGACGGCCGTCTCCAACTCCTTCCTGATGCGTTCCTTCAGAGAATCCGGTTCAAGGACCTGAGCGGATGCGCCGAAACCCAGGATCCACGAGACGATCTCGTAGTTGATGGGGACTTCAAGGGTCACGGTCACGCCGCCGTCTTCCTGCTCCCGGATTTCCTGCGATGGATGCCAAATCCTCTCTTTGACCACCTGCGCTGCGCCGGGCCGAAAGCGGACCTTCACCACTTCGGGCGCGCCTCTCATCACTCGGAAAGCTGTTTGCAGGTATTCATCCAAGGAGAAGTCCTCGGGCATACTGAAAGTATCATCCAATGGAGTGAGCGCTTTGATGCGATCCATGGCGAAGGTCCGGATTTCATTCCTCAGATGACAATGGCCGATGAGGTAAAGGCTGCCGTTCATGACCCAGACCTGGTAAGGGTCTACGCGGCGGCGAGTCTCTCCGCCCGTGGAGATCGCCTTGTAGAGTATTTCCACTCGCTTCTTCTCCGCGACGGCTCGGCTGAGCGCGCTGATGGTTTTGCTGAAGGACCGGTAATCCTTGGAGGGGCCGAAACCCACTTTCACGCGTTCAGATATGTGGTCCAGGTAACCGAGGGTCTCAGGCGGCAGGCAAGACTTCACTTTGGCAAAAAGGGATTCCATGCTCTCCTGGAAGATGGTGCCTTCGAAGACCTGCAGCAGGTCCCTGCTCATGTGGAGGGACATCAACTCCGTGGCTGTTATGGGAAGCTGAAAGCTCTTCTTGAATCCGTCCAGCAATCGCCAATAGGACTGTTTCTCGACGCGTTCCGCATAAATGGGGAATCCCGCTTCGTGGATCGCTTCAAGATCCCTGTAAACAGTCCTTGTTGGCACTTGCATCTCCGAGCTGATCTCAGCCGCGGTGATACCTTGACCCCGAGACTCGATCAGACGGATGATCTTCCATTGACGCGAAAGCTGGACTCCCCGCATGACAGCTGCCCTTCTTTCGGTTTTATGGGTGATTGGGACCTGATTAGGATAACATAGTTGCAGCGCGTCTGAAAGCACTTTGTTGTGGAATTCGGAACCCTTCAGTTGTCTGTAGGGATGTGACGAACCACGGTCAAGGTTGTTGACCCGAGTTAGTCTCTGAGGTGGTGGTTCATCCGTCATCCCGACTGAAGTCGGCGTCCAGGGGGGGCCTGTTTGCAGTGTGTTCTGGATACCGGCTTTCGCCGGTATGACGGAGGCCGGCGCGTGTTCTCGTTGCTCACCCGAAACTGAATGGTTGATGGGGCCTGGAAGAATGATCCGTACTAAGGCCATTCCCCATAAAAATTCTTGATATCGCGAGGATTCTGAGATATCCAATTCCTGGTAACGTCCTTGTGAGAGCGACCCCGGTGTAAAATCTTTTCGAGCGTCACAGTGCCTTTTTAGGGGCAAGAACTGGTAATGAACATACATCTGTACTGTTATTCAGGTTTGAGGTTGGAACTCGCAGCCACGGCCTCCCGGGCAGGCCTCACGGCGAGCCCCACATGATTGTTCCGTTGAGAACTTACTTTGGTGCCGTGCGGAGGGGTGGAGTTGACCCGATCCAAGCTGACAGTTTATTTGATTATATGTGCCGTCGCGATAAACGCCATCAACCTGCTGCCGGTTGCGGACAGCCCGTATCTGGGTGACGACAGTTGGCGTGAGTCGTGTCTCAACGGAATGCTTGATCTTACCGGAAGCGGCTTCCTGGACATATGTTGGCTGTCGGTGGTGGACTCCATCAAGGCCGGCAGGTGGTATCCTCTGGTTTTCTACTATTATGCGCTCTTTCGCTTCCTGGATCTCTATTCCTATAAGGTCCTGACCATCCTGTTGGTTATATGCAACGTAATTCTATTCGGGGTTTTCGTCCGGATGATAACACGATCAATGGCGGCGGCGCTGGTGTCTCTGCTGCTATGCCCTATGGTTTTTCAACATCGCCTGTATCACGACCCCATACTGGGTTATTATTGCCTCATGCAGGTCGAGTTCTTGCTGATAATTGGATCTCTTATATTGTTTTGTTTGTATTTGGAGGGTCGCAGCAGGCTATTCCAGTTGCTGAGCGTTTCTCTCTTTGTGTTGAGCTTGCTGGTGTACGAGGCCTTTCACCTGTTCTGCATCATGTATTTCGTCATAGCCCTGGTGCCGACAGGTAACGCCAGGCGGGCGCTGGCGGCTTCGGCGCCTTTTCTCGCCACCGCCCTGATAAATGCTATCATTATTGTGGTTATACGATACAGTTTCAACGTTCACTACGATGGAATAACCGCGGTTTTGGATCCTCATGCCTGGCTTGCCGCGCTGGCCAAGCAGGTTGTGGCAGCCCTTCCCTTGAGTTATTTTGTTACAGCGGACCAGTCATCCAGCTTGATGGAATTCGCGAAATCCTACATCAGTAACGATCTTTTTATATTGTTGGCCTGTTGGAGCATATTCTGGTGCATGTGCGCCGAATATTCGACGAGGGAGAAGGTTGTTCTCAACACAAGACAAGTTGTACTGATTATGTTGATAGCAGTGGGCTTCCTGATTGTTCCCGCCATACTGGTGTCAGCATCCGCCAAGTACCAAAGAGAACTCACATGGGGACTCGGTTATCTCCCCGTATATGTTTCGGCGTTCGGTGTCACTTTGTTTCTGACGTTGTTGGTGTCTTTGCTCGGGCCTGCTATGAGGAGCCGGGGACGTGGCTATTGGATCTCCTTTGTGGCCTTGACGAGTCTTTTGGGAGCGGTCGTCAGCGGGATAACTTACGCCAACAACAGGATGGTGATCCATTTGTACAACTGTTCGGAACATCACCACCGAGCCCTGGTGGAAAAGGGTATGCGCAGTGGCTTGTTCAGCGGGGTGCCGGCCGGATCGTACCTGATCTGTGGGAATCCCGTTCGAAGCTGGGACAGCCCTTCTTTCTTCAGGGAGCACAGCGGGTTGTCGCTTCAGGTCATAAGACCCGCCGGTTTCGCGTTCGACGGGGAGCTGGGTATTGCGTCACTCCAGGAAGCCTGCGGGGGTGAAGAGTGGACCCTTTCCACGAGGGCGTCAAAGGGAATGAATTACGGCTCGGGGGGGGCATCGAGGTATGAAGTGGGCTTCGTCGGCGCTCAGAGCGCTGTAGTGAGAAGGGTGGCCGCGTCGGGCAGCGCCAAAGAATCTACACCCTTCTTTTTTCTGAAGTACGAGGCTCATGCGGAAGGCCTTGGATTCGCGGTCCTCGGCCGCGTTACCAGGATCAAGAATAGGCTGGGCGCAAGCCCACTGATGGCTGCCGACAAAATACGAATTTACGTTGGCATCCCTATGGGCCTGCCCCACAACAAGATCGTCGTGACCGGCAGGTGGCTGGATCAGAGGACGATGCAATTCATGGAAGCCTTTCGGCTTACGGATGAAGATCTTACGAAGTCCTCATCGGATGACTTTGGAAAGATTGTCGAAGTTCAGCCAAGTTCCTGGCCCCGGTGCATTGACCCGAGGTCGGTAACGGTAACGGTTAGCATGTCCGAGTATTAATCGTCGGAACGCTGACAATTGACGGCTTGAGATTGCTTCGCAAGCATTCAGTTACCTGCGGGGATGTGATGAACCGCTGTCAAGGTTGTTGACTTGAGTTACCCGCCCTGACGTAGTAGCTAATACGTCATCCCGGTGAAAACCGGGATCCAGGACGTCTGGATCCCGACGTCCGTCGGGATGACGGGTTCAGAGTATCTGCATTAAGTTCAGAGCGGGGGTCTTCATGCTCCGTTGTGGCTTATGGTCCATGGAGGTTCGCCGGTATGACGGAGTCCATAGCGTGTTCTCGTTGCCTACGCGAAACTGAATGGTTACGTCACCTCTCCTATCCCCTCCTCACCAGATTGAAGCCCTCGGAGAAAGGCAGATTGGGATGCTGGGGAGTAACCCGCACCCCGTAACCGTAGAGCCCGGTGTCGGCGAGGGGTATCAAGCCTGAGAAAAGGACCTCATTCCCGGACGTTCCGCGGGACCGGTCCTCAGAAAGCGTGGTTATATAGCGTAGCTTGAAGTTGTCCCACAAATCCACCGGTCCGTGCAGGAGCTCCACCTTGAACTCTTGGGGACTGTGCCCCGCGGTATCCACGGTGACTAGGACCTCCACGGTTTTTCCTTTCAACGCTTCAACATCGTTACGGACTTCAACGTTGAGAATGGCAATCTTTGGCCAGTCTTCGCGGATGCGTTCTCTCCAGGCCACCATTTGTCTCAGGGTGGAAAGGTTATCTTTTCTCAGAGCGGTATAGTTTCCGGCCGCGGGGACATAGGAAGTCTCGATGTAGTCGGTGACCATCCTGTGCGAGTTGAAGGCAGGGCATACGGTCTGGATGGATCTCTTCACCATCATTATCCATCCCCTGGGCATGTCGTCCAAGCCACGCTCGTAAAACAGGGGAGCCACACTCTCCTCGAGTAAATCATAGAGAGCCCGGCTCTCGATGTCGTCCTGATAATCCGTGTTTTCGTATTCCTCCCGCCACCCTATGGCCCATCCGTTGTCACCAAGGTAACCTTCATCCCACCAGCCATCCAGAACGCTGAGATTGAGCGCCCCGTTTGCCGCGGCCTTCATTCCGGAGGTCCCGCAAGCCTCGAGAGGCCGCCGCGGGGTGTTAAGCCATACGTCGGCGCCTTGGACCATGTACCGGGCTACGTTTATGTCGTAGTCCTCGACAAATACCACTCGATTTCTGAAGGGTTCCTGTTTGATCAATTGAATGATCTTTCGGATCATTTCCTTGCCGGCCGTATCCGCAGGATGGGCCTTGCCGGAGAAGATCAACTGGACGGGTCTGTCGGAGCGCGTCAGAATCCTGGCCAGACGATCCGGTTCCCTGAAAAGAAGAGTCGCTCGCTTGTACGTGGCAAAACGGCGACCAAAAGATATGGTAAGGATTTCGGGATCCAGGACCTTTTCTGCTGCCTCCAACTCTGGACCGGAGGCCCCGCGGGCCCGAAGCTGTCGCGCCAGTCGTCTCCTGGCCAAGTAGATCAGCCGAGCTCGGCATCGTTCATGGGTGCGCCACAGTTCCGTGTCAGGGATCTTCTCCGCACGCTGCCATACCTTTTCGTTGTCGGGATCTTCCGTCCAGCCGGGTCCCAGGTACCTGTCATAGAGCCGCAGCAAGTCTCTGGAGATGTAAGAGGGAATGTGAACCCCGTTGGTTACGGGAACGATGGGTACATCTTCCCGGTCGGTCTCGGGCCAGACCTGATGCCACATGTCCCTTGCCACGCGGCCGTGGAGTTTGCTCACTCCGTTGGCCCGGGCTGTCATTCTCAACCCCAGAACAGTCATGCAGAAGCCTTCAGCGGGGTCAGCGGGGTTCTTTCGGCCCCACCCCAGGAAGGTTTCGAAATCTACCCCGAGCTTTTTTGCGAAGTTGAAGAAATATTTTTGCATGAGGCCGCGGTCAAACACGTCGTTTCCGGCTGGAACCGGAGTGTGTATGGTAAGGATGCTCTGGCTGGTCGTCATTTCGCAGGCTTCTTCGACAGAGAGTCCTTCTTGTTCCACGAAGTGGCGAACCCTCTCCAGGAGCACGAAAACCGCGTGCCCTTCGTTGAGGTGGTACACCGTGGGTGAGATCCCAAGAGCTTCAAGAGCTCGGCATCCACCGATTCCAAGGAGTATCTCCTGGCGGATGCGCATCTCATTGTCGCCGCCATAAAGACGCGCAGTGGTGTTTCTGAGACGCGGCGGATTCTCCGGGATATCCGCGTCAAGCAGATAGAGGGGCACCCGCCCCACGTTAACCTTGAGAACTCGGCAGAATAAGGCCTCTCCCGCAAGGTCCACGCTTATCAGGAGCGGCGCACCGGAGCTGTCGGTCTGGCGCTCGAGAGGCAGGGTGTCGAAGTCGGTCCGGGGATAGATCTCCTCCTGCCAGCCTTCACTGGTCAGTTTCTGCCTGAAATAGCCGTCCTGATACATCAGGCCGACTCCCACTAGAGGCAGATTAAGATCGCTGGCGGACTTCAGATGATCTCCGGCCAGCAGCCCCAATCCGCCGGAGTAAATCGGCAGGCATTCGGTAATCCCGAACTCCAGCGAAAAATAGGCCGTGACGAAGGCCACGGGCTGTTCCAACCGATAGTCGTACGATCTCGTACGCTTCATGTACGCCCTAAACCTCTGGCGGATCCGTTCTGCGTGGTCGAGGTAGCCCTCATCCTGGCGTATCTCGTTCAGGCGCTGGCGAGAAAGACGGATCAAAGTCTGAAGGGGGCTGTGGTTGGTCTCGCGCCACAGGCGTTCGTCAAGATGGTCGAAGAGTTCCACCGCGTCCATGTTCCACGAGAACCAGAGATTCCCCGCGATTTCTCTCAGGCTTTCCAGGCCGCCTTCCATCTGGGGGATGACCAAATATTTTCTTAAGGGCATTGGCACCTCTCACTAGTCAACGGGCGTGCTTCGGGTACATGAAATACAACTTTTCAGCTCACTTCTCCCCCCCCCCCCTCCATCCCGTTCCCCCCCCAACAATGAAACCCACCCGGCCCCCCCGGGGGACGACCCCAACAACC
>Ga0172371_10004136_pt1 | contig 22122 bp, 19 predicted proteins | sample Lak12m_FD_114543 | JGI IMG/M metagenome (GOLD analysis project Ga0172371, IMG submission 114543) | Freshwater microbial communities from Kabuno Bay, South-Kivu, Congo - kab_022012_12m | ecosystem: Environmental > Aquatic > Freshwater > Lake | place: Democratic Republic of the Congo: South-Kivu...
CATCAACCAACTTGCATATCGCCAACATTCCGAGTAACAATCCGCATGCTCCTGTCGCCACCTAACCGGGTGGGGGATTTTGACCCGGCCACAGGTGGAGGAATTTCAAGTGGCCACCGGGGCAGCGACGGCTTCCGCGTCGTGCTTGAAGTAGGCCTCCTTAAGGCGCACTAGTCGTGCAAGGTCTACTGCCTTTAAAGCTAGAAATTCTTGGGCTCGTTTTTCCCACTCAGCGCGGCGCTCGGAATTTAAAGTTGTGAAGCGTGCACTCTGTTGTTGCCAGGACTTACGCTCTGCAGCATAGGATGCCAGTGTGGCGCTAACTATTTCGTTATGTTTGCACGCGGCTGCGTGTGTCGGTTCAAGCAATTTATAAGCGGCGTTGTGGGCGTCAACGGCATGCAGATATTTTCCTTGCCGAAAAAACATTGCTATCGCGCATCGTATCGGGTAAAGAAACGGAATTTTGTTGTCGAGGTCAACACGCTTTGGCAAGAATTCCTCAGACGTTGGTCGACTCGGCAACTCAGGAACTGGTTTTAGTTCAACGTTTGGTTTGACAGGCGCGGCTGGTGGCGAAGCAACAACTGGTAATTCTGGAAATGATTGAGGATATAGCGTCCAATTGAATCGCGGATTATCGCGGACAGATACCGTGAGTAAGTTTTGTATTAGGTCCAGCTTGACGGATTTCGGTACTTGTCCTGGGTCCGATTGCTCGTCAGGGCCAAACAGCACCACATCTGCGGCTTCCATGCTGCGAATAACTGCCGGAGCGTCAAAGGGGACGTAGCCAATATTTGGCGGACTAGGAAGCTCGGCCGCCTGAAAAAGCTCCCCGTAATCGGGCTTGGTAGGCGCCGGGGGGGTCCAATCAGCTCTATTCTCGAAATATCGACGTCGCGCCACCGCGTCCTATCCTTTACAGATTCAGTGTGCCGCATTTGCGCTTCTCGAAACGGCAGTATGACATGAGGCAAGCGCAATACTTCCGAGAGAGTAATGGTTCAGTCATGGGATATCCACCCCATGATAATCTAGGCCACTACCGGATGGTTAATATGGCACAGGCTAAGGAATACGGAAAACTCACGGAGGACCAGCTTAGGCGCCTGATACGGAAGCTGCCAGAACTGAGGAAAGAGGAGCGATCCGTCCAAGATGCAATGCGATCGGCGTCGAAGGAAAAGCTGCAAGAAATTCTGGGCGATGGAATTTGGTGGGCTCCGCTATATGAGTTGTCATTCGTTGAAAGCATGGCCTTCGCGCTGCATGTCTTCGGAATGGCCGATCACTATGTTGGGCTGGCCAAATCGGCTGACCCGCAGGAGGCCGTTCTAAGCGATCTAGAGGAGTTTGAGGACCTGGAATGGAACGGCGGCCCCGGCGGGCAGTTTAGGAAGGCAGACCTTATTGCGCTTGTCACGGTAATGCAGCGGAACATACTGGGAATCATGGTCTACAAGCGATCCATTGCCGCATTGGTTGCGGAAGCGCGGGAGGGAAATGATGGGTCGCTTTTCGATGCCATCCGGCTAGATCCTACGGTGGTGACGTGTCCGACCGCAGCAGCGCGTATGTCGAAGGCGGCGCTACTTGGGGAGAAGCGGTTCTTCCTGCGGCTTAGGAGCGCATTAAAGGGGCCGTCAATGAAGCATTGGGAAAGCTACAAGGATTTGCGGTATTCGTTGGCTGTGCTGCGTGAGCTCGGTTTCAATCAATTAAGCGACGCCCAGCTAGAGCATTTGTTAGTCGATGTTCTCAAAGTGTACCCGAGGACATATTCCGCGCGGAAGAATCTGCGGAAGCAGTATTACGAGTCCATGAAGATCAAAAGCCTTTGATTTCCTAGCTCCACCTGAAAATGCAATTTGAGGTGGACGACCTGCACGCTATGTGAATCTTTAATTGCTTCCGCGGTTCAGGAACGGATTTCCGTCCTGCCGCTTCCGAACTTCGGAGGCAATCATGTCAAAGCGGCAACCCGGCCCGGGCAGGGCAGGTCAGAAGGAAGTGGAAGACCAAACCGCCGGCGTCCTGCCGGGCACGGACGCGCCAGCGCCCGCCCCGGCAGACGCCGGCGGGGATGCGAACCCTTGTAACACAGCATCCCATTCGTACGGAGGAGAAAACGGAAAAGGGGAGGAGGGAGAACGGGAGGAACAGATACCAGACCGGCCAAAGATACTTAGGGTCGGAATGGACAGTCTGTACCTTTCGTTTCAAGGCGAAATCCTTCCGGCAGTCGAACAAGAGCTCGGAGAAAAGAAGCACCTGGCCCAAAGCCGACGAAAGGAAGACCAAGCGCTAGCCCAATATCCGGTCAAGGGGCATCTATTCGAAGTGCGTCCCGGCCGGGAACGTCTTTTTCCCTATGTGCTGGAAGATGGGGCGTACCGGATCAGCCTGGCGTCTGGGGAGAGCCGCAGGCTGCCATTTGCCTACGTCAAGGTGTCTAGCGATCTCCTGGCCCACAAGGGCGCGGAAGTGGCCCTGAATGAGCTAACGCCCATCCTGGACGAATTGGCGGGGCAATATGAACTGTTCCCCACGATCAGCCGGATTGATCTCTTTGCAGACTTCCAGACTACAGTCGATCTCGGGAAGCTGGAACGGGAAGCCTGGGTTACTCGTGCCGAGGGTGTGGATTCGTACTCCCGCAACAGCCGGTTTTCCGGGTGGGTAATCGGTGCCGGTGGCCAGATCAGCGCTCGGCTTTACGACAAGACGCTGGAAATTATTCAGAAGAAGCACAAGCCGTATTTGTTTGATCTGTGGGCGCGTGCGGGCATGAATCCGGAGCTTCCTGTGTGGCGGCTGGAATTCCAGTTACGGCGCGAAGTGCTGGATCAGTTGGGCATCCGCAGTTTCAGTAGCCTGCTGCAGAACCAGGGCGGCATCTGGGGGTACGCGACACAGAATTGGCTAAGGCTGGCGGAAACTCAAAAAGGCGACAGCAACCGGGGCCGGTGGCCGACACATCCGCTATGGGCCGAGCTTTCCGAAATTCGCTGGCGGCTGGATGACGTGCCGCTAGAGCGCAAGTATTCCCCTGCGCGTCCCCCCTCGGAGGAAAGGCTCTTGCGCCTCTTTATGGCGGCTCTGACAAGCTTCATGGCAATACATGGGCTGACGAACTATGAGGCCGGTCTTAAAGCCTTCCTGGGCCGATGCACAGTGTTCCATGAGGCGCGGTGCGAGCAGAAGCTGAACACAACGCTGGAAGAATGGGTAGAACTTGAAGCACGCAGCAAGGGGCGGCGGTTTAATTCCCTGCGCAACGTCCCTGACCCCGAGGAAGAAATCAAAATATCGGATGAGGCAGACGTCAATGCGATCGACTACAGCAAAGCCTCAAGGGGCGAGTGATGAGACGGGGTTGCCTCTCCCCTCCGCGCGGGGGCTCAGTCGCAAACAAGCAGCTGCCTATTTGGGGATCGGGATCACCCTTCTTGCCGAGCAGGGGGTTCCTTTCGTCCAGATCGGACGCCGCTGCATTTATGACCGAGTTGACCTCGACGCCTGGCTGGACGAATATAAGCACCGAGGGCGGGCCAGAAAGGAAACTCTATGGCCCGTGAAAGTGGACTCTACCGGCGGCGGGATTCCTGCTACTGGTGGGTCGATGTGGTGCTACCGAACGGCGAGCGACTATGCCAAAGCACTCGGACTGAAGACCGAAAGGAAGCGTTAGCCCTCCTTGCCAAGCTAAAGAGCGAGGCATTCAGGCAAACGCATTTCGGAGTAAAGCCCAAGCGTTCCTGGCAGGAAGCTGTTGTTCGGTATCTCGAAGTAAAGCGCTCGCTTAGAAGCTTTGGCGATGTAAAGCGTATCTGCCGAATCCTTGACCCGTTGCTTGGGAAGAAGTATTTGACCGATATCAGCGGGGATACGGTGTGGAAGGTCTGCGAGTGGTTGCTGCGCCGGAATGTGAAACCGGCAACAGTGAATCGCTATCTCGCAACGATTCGGGGGATTCTCCGAATGGCGCGGGATGAATGGCAGTGGATCGACAACCACCCCAAGATCCGATTGCTTCCGGGCGAGGTCGAGCGCGATCGATGGCTGACAAGGGAAGAGGCTGACCGCTTGATTGCGGCCTGTCCCGATCACCTGGCGGCAATCGTGCGTTTCGCCTTGGCAACAGGGTGCCGCGCTTCGGAGATAACTGGTTTGGAGTGGCGCCGTGTGGATTTGCAACGTCACACGGCATGGCTGGACCACACCAAGAATGGAACGCCGCGAGGCGTACCGTTGAATCGTGATGCAGTCGCCGTATTGGAAGCCGAACAAGGCAAGCATCCGGATTATTGCTTCACCTACCGGGGCGCGCGCATAGCTGGCGCAATTGGTAACTCGGCGTGGTATGAGGCGGTGAAACGGGCGAACCTTGCAAACTTCCGATTCCACGACTTGCGGCACACCTGGGCCTCGTGGCATCGTCAGTCGGGAACATCGACTGATGAGCTGAAAGACCTGGGCGGCTGGAAGTCGCGGGTGATGGTGGATCGTTACGCCAAGTTTGCAACTGAGCATTTAGCAGTTGCGGCGGCCCGGATTGAGGCTGGCCGATTGGGGCAGAACGCAGGCAACGTCCTACGTTTTCCCTACGGTGCCGAAAGAAGGCTGGCTTGAGGATGTGCCAACCATTTGAATTGAATGGTGGCCAAGGGCGGAATTGAACCACCGACACACGGATTTTCAGTCCGCTGCTCTACCAACTGAGCTACTTGGCCATTCTTGGAGCTTCGACCACCGGAAGCGCAAAGGAAACGCCGGCGATTGAAAAGAGGGCGAATTATAAGGGGAAATGGGGCTTTAGCCAAGGAACACTGCATTGCCCCGGGAGGCAACACTGGATTTCCAGACGAAAAAAGCCCCGCCGAAGCGGGGCCTTTTTCCGAGACAGATGGATCCCCGCTTGCGCGGGGGCCGCGCTTGCGCGCTGCTTACATGTCCATGCCGCCCATGCCACCCATGCCGCCCATGCCGCCCATGCCGCCCATGCCGCCGGGCATGCCGCCGCCAGCCGGCTTGTCTTCGACCAGCTCGGCCACCATGCAATCGGTGGTGAGCATCAGGCCGGCGATCGAGGCCGCATTCTGCAGCGCGGTGCGCGCCACTTTGGTCGGATCGACCACGCCCATCTGCACCAGGTCGCCGTATTCGCTGGTCTGGGCGTTGTAGCCGTAGTTGCCCTTGCCTTCGAGGATCTTGTTCAGCACCACCGAGGGCTCGTCGCCGGCGTTGGCGACGATCTGGCGCAGCGGCTCTTCCAGTGCGCGGATCACGATCTTGATGCCCGCGTCCTGGTCGGAGTTGTCGCCTTTCAGGTTTTTCAGCGCGGTGCGGGCGCGGATCAGGGCCACGCCGCCGCCGGCGACGATGCCTTCCTCGACCGCGGCGCGGGTCGCATGCAGCGCGTCTTCGACGCGCGCTTTTTTCTCTTTCATCTCGACTTCGGTTGCGGCGCCGACTTTGATCAGCGCCACCCCGCCGGCGAGCTTCGCCACGCGCTCCTGCAGTTTTTCCTTGTCATAATCGCTGGTCGCCTCGTCGATCTGGGTGCGGATGTTCTTGACCCGCGCTTCGATCGCCTTGGTGTCGCCGGCGCCGTCGATGATGATGGTGTTCTCTTTGGCGATTTCGATGCGCTTCGCCTGGCCCAGGTCCTTCAGCGTGGTCTTTTCCAGCGTCAGGCCGAGTTCCTCGGCGATCACGGTGGCGCCGGTGAGGATGGCGATGTCTTCCAGCATGGCTTTGCGGCGGTCGCCGAAGCCCGGCGCTTTCACGGCGCAGGTCTTGAGGATGCCGCGCAGGTTGTTCACCACCAGGGTGGCAAGCGCTTCGCCGTCGACGTCTTCAGCGACGATCAAGAGCGGACGGCCGGCTTTGGCCACGCCCTCGAGTACCGGCAGCAGGTCGCGGATGTTGGAGATCTTCTTGTCGTGCAGCAGCACGTAGGGATTCTCCAGCAGCGTGATTTGCTTGTCGGCATTGTTGATGAAATAGGGCGAGAGGTAGCCGCGGTCGAACTGCATGCCTTCGACGACTTCGAGCTCGTCGGCCAGGCTCTTGCCGTCTTCGACGGTGATCACGCCTTCCTTGCCGACTTTGTCCATGGCTTCGGCGATGCGATCGCCGATGGAGGCATCCGCATTGGCGGAAATGGCGCCGACCTGGGCGATTTCCTTGCTGGTGGTGCAGGGCTTGGAAATCTTCTTCAGATCGTCGGTGATGGCGATGACGGCCTTGTCGATGCCGCGCTTCAGGTCCATCGGGTTCATCCCGGCGGCGACGAACTTCATGCCTTCCTTGACGATCGACTGGGCCAGCACCGTGGCGGTGGTGGTGCCGTCGCCGGCGATGTCGGAAGTCTTGGAAGCGACTTCTTTCACCAGTTGCGCGCCCATGTTCTCGAATTTGTCCTTGAGCTCGATTTCCTTGGCCACGGACACGCCGTCCTTGGTCACGGTCGGGGCGCCGAACGAGCGCTCCAGCACCACGTTGCGGCCTTTCGGGCCGAGAGTTACTTTTACGGCATCGGCGAGAATGTTCACACCGACGACCATCCTGGCGCGGGCCAAATCATGAAAGCGTACGTCTTTTGCAGCCATAGCGAATTTCTCCTAAGAATTTGTAATGAGGTCGGGGCGGAAAAGAGGCTGATCCTCCTGGCTCGCCCTCCCGATCAATGCGTTGTCGAGGCCCGGAATTACTTGGTCACCACACCCATGATGTCTTCCTCGCGCATGACGAGCAGTTCGTCGCCGTCCATTTTCACGCTGGAGCCGGAATACTTGCCGAACAAAACGCGATCGCCGACTTTGACGGCGAGCGGACGCACTTTGCCGTCGTCCATCACCTTGCCGGTGCCGATCGCGAGCACTTCGCCCTGATCCGGCTTCTCCGCGGCGTTGTCGGGAATGACGATCCCGCCGGCGGTCTTGCGTTCTTCTTCAATGCGTTTGACGATTACACGATCGTGTAAGGGACGGATTTTCATGGATATTACCTCCGAACAGATGGTTAGTTAGCGGCCACTAACTTGACGTTGTTGGCCAAGAATCGGACGCTGGCTGTTAGCACTCAATGTCAACGAGTGCTAATTATGAGGCCAAGCGGCAAGAAATTCAAGTGGTCCCCGTGACTATGTGGCCGGATGCGCACCTGGCCGCCCCGCCTGGCCTCGAACGGAAACGGGTTCAAGTATCATGGCAGGGCAATGTTTCAATTTAGCGTGCCGCTCCAGCGGTTTTTCTCGCGCGCCCTGCCCGTCTTCGTTCTTGCGACCGGGCTGGCCGGCGCGCAATCCCTGCCGGCTTCGGTCGAACAGGCCCTGAAGCGCGCCCATATCCCCTTGTCCGGCGTCGCCGCCTATGTGCAGGACGTCGATGCCGGCCGGCCGCTCGTCGCCCACAACGCGGCGCAGGCGATGAACCCGGCCTCGACGATGAAGCTGCTCACCACCTACGCGGCGCTGGAGCTGCTCGGCCCCACCTACACCTGGAAGACCGAGGCCTATGCGCGCGGCCGCCTGGAAAACGGCATGCTCCAGGGCGATCTGATCCTTAAGGGCTATGGCGATCCGAAACTCACGCTGGAAAGTTTTTGGCTGCTGCTGCGCAAGCTGCGCGCGCTGGGCCTGCGCGAGATCCGCGGCGACCTGGTGCTCGACCGCAGCTACTTCGAGCCGGCCGAATACGACCCGGCCAAGTTCGACGCCGAACCGCTGCGCGCCTATAACGTGGGGCCCGACGCGCTGCTGCTCAATTTCAAGGCGGTGCGTTTCCAGTTCGTGCCGGACGCGGAGCGGGGAATCGTGACCGTGATTCCCGAGCCCAAACCCGCCGGGCTCGAGTTCAGCGCCGCGGTGCGCGCCAGCGAAGGCGCCTGCGGCGACTGGCGCGCCGGCATCCGGGCCGACTTCAAGACCAACGGCGGCTCGGCCAAGGCGGGCTTTTCCGGCAGCATGCCGGCCGCCTGCGGCGAGCGCTATTGGAATGCGAGCCTGCTGGCGCAGCCGAACTACGTGCATGGCGTGTTCCGGCAACTGTGGGAAGAACTCGGCGGAACGCTCGCGGGCTCGTGGAAAGACGGCGCCGTGCCGGCCGATGCCAGGCTGCTCGCGGCCGGGGAATCCGCGAGCAATGCGGAACTCGCGCGCGACATCAACAAATTCAGCAACAACGTGATGGCGCGCCAGCTGTTTCTCACCCTCGGCGCCGAAGTGCTGAAGCTGCCGGGGCGCAGCGACCGCTCGGCGCAGGTGCTGCGCTCCTGGCTGGCGGAAAAGAAGCTCAATTTCCCCGAGCTCGTGCTCGAAAACGGCTCGGGCCTGTCGCGCGAGGAGCGCATCAGCGCGGAGCACATGGGCAGGCTGCTGCTCGAAGCATGGCGCAGCGCGGTGATGCCGGAACTGATGTCCTCGCTGCCGCTGGTCGCCTACGACGGCACCATGCGCCGCCGGCTGCGCTTCGAATCCATCGCCGGGCAGGCGCATATCAAGACCGGCTCGCTCAGCGACGCGCGCACCCTGGCCGGATACGTGCTCGATGCGCGCGGACAGCGCCGCGTGGTGGTGCTGTTCATCAACCACGCCAACGCCGCCGCCGGCCAAGCAGCGCAGGATGCCCTGCTGCAATGGGTTTACGAACGCGGCGACCGGCGCCGGAATTAAGCCGCCGGCTTGACCAATGTCAAACCGCCAGGCACGTCAGGGGCTAGGATTGAGACGTTCCCAGCACCCATCCCTGGAGCCATCATGGACACCGAACTTCAAATCGTCACACGCGAAAAACTGGTTGCCGATATGCGCACCGTCATTGCCGACACCGAACAGCTGCTCAAGGGCTTAGTCGGCGAATCGAGCGAAAAAATGGCCGCACTGCGGCCGCGGATCGAAGAAAACCTGCGCAACGCCAAGACGCGTCTGGGGCAATTCGAGCAGATGGCCGGCGAAAAGGCGCGCGCCGCAGTTGACGCGACCGACGGCTACGCGCATGAGCATCCCTGGAAAATCGCCGGCTTCACCGCGCTGCTGGGCGTCGCGGTGGGACTGCTGATCGGCAGGCGCTAGCGGCTTCTACGTCGCAGCGCGAAGTGCAGCGCCGTTGCGAACCGGCGCGTCAGCGCTGGCGCGGCCGGCGGCCCGGCCGCGCGGATCACCGCTTGCGTTCGGACGATGAACCTGTCCTCGCGCAATCGGCGATCTTGAATAACCCCCTGCACTGTTTTGGTTTTATTCATAGCCGTGTTTTCCCGATACGGATACGCTTTTCATCCGTATCGGGAAAACACGGTTGCCGCGCGATGGCGCGGAACGTCAACGCACCAAGCCCGACACGTGCACTACAGCGTAATTTGAGACAGCGCGATCAAAGCCCCAAGCTTCCCCACAACGCATCCACGCGCCGCTTCACCTCTGCATCCATCGCGATCGGCGTGCCCCAGCCGCGGCTGGTTTCGCCCGGCCATTTGTTGGTCGCGTCGATGCCCATTTTCGAGCCCAGGCCCGACACCGGGCTGGCGAAGTCGAGATAGTCGATAGGCGTGCGCTCGGCGAGCAGCGTGTCGCGCGCGGGATCGACGCGCGTGGTCAGCGCCCAGATCACCTCCTTCCAGTCGCGGATATTCACGTCGTCGTCGGTGACGATGATGAACTTGGTGTACATGAACTGGCGCAGGAAGCTCCAGATGCCGAACATCACGCGCTTGGCGTGGCCGGGATACTGCTTTTTCATGCTCACCACGGCGAGGCGATAGGAGCAGCCCTCCGGCGGCAGGTAGAAGTCCGTGATTTCCGGGAACTGCTTCTGCAGCAGCGGCACGAACACTTCGTTCAGGGCCGCGCCGAGCACCGCCGGCTCGTCCGGCGGCTTGCCGGTGTAGGTGCTGTGGTAGATCGGATCGCGCCGCATGGTGATGCGCTCGATGGTGAACACCGGGAAGCGCTCCTGCTCGTTGTAATAGCCGGTGTGGTCGCCGAAGGGCCCTTCCACGGCGGTCTCGTCCGGGTAGATCACCCCTTCCAATACGATCTCGGCGCCCGCGGGCACCTGCAGATCGCTGCCGATGCATTTCACCAGCTCGGTCTTGGCGCCGCGCAACAGGCCGGCGAACTGATATTCGGATATCGAATCCGGCACCGGCGTCACCGCGGCGAGGATGGTGGCCGGGTCCGCGCCCAGCGCCACCGCGATCGGAAACGGCTGGCCCGGATGGTGCAAACCGTGATCGCGGAAATCGAGCGCGCCGCCGCGCTGCGCCAGCCAGCGCATGATGACCTTGTTCGGCGCGATCACCTGCTGGCGATAGATGCCCAGGTTCTGCCGCGCTTTCAGCGGCCCACGGGTCACGGTGAGGCCCCAGGTGATCAGCGGGCCGGCGTCGCCCGGCCAGCAGGTCTGAATCGGCAGGCGCGCGAGATCGACGTCTTTGCCTTCCCACACGATTTCCTGGCAGGGCGCGCTGTCCAGCAGCTTCGGCGCCATGTTGAGCACCTGCTTCAGCACCGGCAGCTTGTCCCAGGCGTCTTTCAGGCCCTTGGGCGGATCCGGCTCCTTCAGGTAGGCGAGCAGCTTGCCCACTTCGCGCAGCGCCCCCACCGAGTCCTGGCCCATGCCGAGCGCCACGCGCCGCGGCGTGCCGAACAGATTCGCCAGCACCGGAAATCGCGCGCGGCCGGCGCTTCCGTCGAAACCCCTGGGCTTTTCGAACAGGATCGCCGGGCCGCCCGCCCTGAGCACGCGGTCGCAGATCTCGGTCATCTCCAGGCGCGGATCGACCCCGGCCGCCACGCGCTTGATTTCCCCGAGTTGTTCCAACTGCGCGATGAAGTCGCGCAGATCCTTGTAGCGCATGAATGCATGTCCCGTTTCGAAGCGCGCATTGGTACCCGGAATATCGCTGCGCTCGCGCTATGGTAGCCCTTCCCGCTGAAACGGGCCATACTCGGCCGGCAACTGAAAACCCGGCGCGACGAGCGGCCGCGAAACCTGCTGCCGGGTGGATTACAATAGCGCGAAATTTTCAGGATGCCGAAATGAAGTATTGCGTCGTGGGCGCGGGATCGATCGGCGGTTTCGTCGGCGCGAAGCTTGCGCTCGCCGGCGAAGAGGTGACTCTGGTGGCGCGCGGTGCGAACCTCGAGGCCATCCGCGCGCACGGCATGCGCGTGATCATGTCCGATGGCACCGAGCAGACTGCAAAGGACGTACGCACCGCGGCGACGCCGGCCGAGGCCGGACCCCAGGATGTCGTCGTCCTCGGCCTGAAAGCGCATCAGGTGGCGCCGATGGCGGCGCAAATCGCCGCGCTGTGCCACGAGAACACGCTCGTCATCCCGATGCAAAACGGCATTCCCTGGTGGTACTTCCAGCGCCATGGGGGCGAATTCGAGGGGCGCGTGGTGACCAGCGTCGACCCCGAAGGAGCGCTCGCCGCCGCGATCGACCCGCGGCGCGTCCTCGGTTGCGTGGTCTATCCCGCGTGCGAACTCGCCGCGCCGGGCGTGGTGCGCCACATCGAGGGCGACCGCTTTCCCCTGGGCGAACTCGACGGCACATCCAGCGAGCGCGCGGGCGCCGTCGCCGCGAGCTTCACCGGGGCCGGCCTGAAAGCGCCCGTCCTGGACAACATCCGCGCGGAGATCTGGCTCAAGCTCTGGGGCAACCTGACCTTCAACCCGATCAGCGCGCTCACGCACTCCACCCTGGTGGACATCTGCCAGTTTCCGCTCACCCGCGAGCTCGCCGCGGGCATGATGCGCGAGGCGCAGGCCGTGGCCAACAGCCTCGGCATCACCCTCCGCGTTTCCTTGGAAAAGCGCATCGCCGGCGCCGAGCGCGTGGGCAAGCACAAGACCTCGATGCTGCAGGATGTCGAAAGCGGACGCGAACCCGAGATCGACGCGCTGGTCGGCTCGGTGATCGAGGCTGGGCGCATCGTCGGCGAACCCACGCCGTATATCGAAGCCGTGTACGCGCTGGTGAAGCTGCTCGCCCGAACCATGCGGGAACAAAAAGTCTACGTTCGCGCCCACCCCCTGATCGGATAGGCCGGGAAGCGGCGGCGCTAGTCCGTCCAGAGCGAAAATACGCTCAGGCCCTGCGCCTCCAGGCGCTTGCGCCCGCCGAGCCTTGCCAGTTCATGCACGAAACAGCACTCGGCGACATGGCCGCCGAGATCCCCGATCAGCTTGACCGCCGCTTCGCTGATCGAGCCCGTCGCCAGCATGTCGTCGACCAGCACCACGGTCTCCCCCGGCTTGATCGCGTGCACGCTCATTTCGATCGGCTCCGAGGTATGCCCGAATTTGTGCTCACCGACGATGGTCTCGCCGGGGATCTTGCCGAGCTTGCGGATGGGCACGAAACCCGCGTTCAGGCTATGGGCGAGCGCAGCGCCGATGATGAAACCCCGCCACTCGAGGCAGGCGAACTTCCCGATGTCGCGCGCGGCATAGCGCGCCGCAAGTTCTTCGGTCACCGCGCGAAAGCCGCGACCGTCCGCGAGCAGGGTGGTGAGGTCGTAATAGGTTTCGCCGAACCGGGGATAATCGGGGATCTTGCGGATGAGAGAGGGTATGTCCATGGCGGGCGGCCTTCCTTTCATGAGCGATCGGCGAAGCGGTGCGCGCCCGGCCTGATGCGTGCTGCCGGCCGGCGCGGCGCGAATCCATTCGCGTTCCCGCAATTTGCGTCCAGCCGGGATGATACTCGACCGGGCGCGCTGGTTTCATTGCCCCCGCAATCTACCCTTAAGCCCGAAGCGAGGCAACGCCATTGCGCTTCGATCGTGTTATAGAATGCGGGGCGCGGCGGCGTGGATCGGTGCGGCGAAATGCACGCCCGGCGCGAAGGAACGCATCCCGTCGAAAACAAACGGGCCCGTTCTCACGCTGAAGAACGGCGCCCGGCCCCGCAACCGGAGTGGAAATGTCACAGTGGATTCGCTTTGCGCACGGCGGCAGCACCGGGTTCGGCACGCTCGAGGGTGAGAGCGTGCGCGTGCACGAGGGCGACATGTTCGCGCAGCCCCGCGCGAGCGGAGCAGTCCTTGCGCTGTCGTCCGTCACGCTCCTGACGCCCTGCGTGCCGTCGAAAATGATCGCGCTGGTGGACAACTACCATGCGCTCATCGCCAAGCTGGACCACGCGACGCCCCCCGAGCCGCTTTATTTCCTCAAGAGCGGCAATTCCTTCCTCGCCCAGAACGGGACGATACGCGCGCCGCGCTCCTATCCGGGGAAAGTCGTCTACGAAGGGGAGCTCGGCATCGTCATCGGCAGGCGCTGCGCGGCCGTCGCCGAGGAGGAGGCCGCGGACTGCATCTTCGGCTATACCTGCATCAACGACGTGACCGCGGCCGAGATCCTCAACCGCGACCCGGGCTTCGCGCAATGGACGCGCGCGAAGAATTTCGACACCTTCGGCGTTTTCGGCCCGGTGATCGCGACCGGGCTCGATCCGATGAAACTCCGCGTGAAGACCGTGCTCAACGGCCAGGAGCGGCAGAATTATCCCGTGTCGGACATCGTCTTCGCCCCGCTGAAGCTCGTCAGCCTGATTTCGCGCGACCTGAGCCTGGAACCGGGGGATGTCATCGCCTGCGGCACCTCGGTGGGCGTGGGCTCGATGAAGCCCGGCAGCGATGTCAGCATCGTCATCGACGGCATCGGGACGCTGAGCAACCGCTTCGAGTAGGACGGGTGCGTCGCGGCGGCGGCCTCCAGCCCTGGTGTCCTGGGCCGGCCCGGCCGGGGAACAGCCGCTAAGGGAACGCGTAATCCGCGGCGATGCCGGCAAATACGACCGCGCCGACCCAGTTGTTGTGCAGGAACGCCCTGAAGCAGCCCTCGCGCCGGCGCGCGCGTATCAGCGCGTAGTGATACAGCATGATCAGCCCGGCCGCGCCCAGACCCAGATGGTAATACAGGCCGAAGCGCAGGTTCATGCCTATCGCCAGCAGCACCCCGAGCATCGCGGCATAACACAGCATGACTGCGGCGACGTCATGGCGTCCCAGGGTGATGGCGGAGGTCCTGATGCCGATCCTCAGGTCGTCGTCGCGATCCACCATCGCATACTCGGTGTCGTAGGCGATGACCCAGAAAATGTTCGCCAGCAGCAGCCACCAGCACAGCGGCGGCAGCGAATTGCCCACGGCCGCGAACGCCATCGGAATGCCGAAGCCGAAGGTCACGCCCAGATAGGCCTGCGGCATGGACAGAAACCGCTTGGTGAACGGGTAGCTCGCGGCGAGGCCGAGCGCGGCGAAGGAGAGCGCGATGGTGAACCGGTTGAAGGCGAGCACCAGGCCGAACGCGGCGAGGGTGAGACCCGCGGCCAGCCACAGCGCCTCTTTCACGCTCACCTGGCCGGCGGCGAGCGGACGGTCTTTGGTGCGCTCGACGTGCGCATCGAAATTCCGGTCCGCGAGGTCGTTCATGATGCAGCCCGCCGAGCGCATCGTCAGCGTGCCGACGCAGAAAATCGCCACTGTCATCCAGTGCGGGCGGCCGCCCGATGCCATCCACACGGCCCACAGCGTCGGCCACAGCAGCAGCAGGGTGCCGATCGGCTTGTCCAGCCGCATCAGCTTTTCGTAGAGCGCGATCCGCTCCTTCACCCGGGCGAAGTTCATCGTTTCGGAATTCGTTTCAACACGAGGCGATCACTCCCCGCATACTCCCCTGAATCGGCCTGTCGCAAAATGCGTTTTGCAGCAGGGCTCTAGACCTTCATCAATTCGCTTTTTCCCATCATCCAGCGCGCCAGGTGCCGCCGTGCAAGCTCGGGATGGGCCCGCAACAGTTGCGGCGCCAGATCGCGCGCCGCTTGGAGCAGTTCGACATCGCGTTCGATGTCGGCGAATCGCAGCAGCGGCGCGCCGCTCTGGCGCACGCCCAGGTATTCGCCCGGGCCGCGCAACAACAGGTCCTGGCGCGCGATGTCGAAGCCGTCGCTGGATTCGTATACCACCTTGAGACGCGCGCGCGCGCTCCCGCCCAGCGGCTTCCGGTACAGCAGGATGCACACGCTGTCGGCCGTGCCGCGCCCCACCCGCCCGCGCAACTGGTGCAATTGCGCCAGGCCGAAGCGCTCGGCGTGCTCGATGATCATCAGCGAGGCATTGGGCACATCGACGCCCACCTCGATCACCGTGGTCGCCACCAGCAGCTGAATCTTCCCGGCGGCGAAGTCCGCCATCACCGCGGCCTTGTCCGCGCCCGCAAGCCGCCCGTGCACCAGCCCCACTCTGAGATCGGCGAATTCGGCGCTGAGGTGCGCGTGGGTATCGAGCACGTTCTGCAGTTGCAGCGCCTCCGTCTGCCTCGCGCCCGGGCGCCGCCCCGGCGCACCGGCCCCGCCCGCGGCGGCTTGCGCCGCGGCGCCGTTGTCTTCGATCAGCGGGCATACCCAGTAGGCCTGCCCCCCGGCGCGGCAGGCGGCGCGCACCCGCGCGAGCACCTCGTCGCGGCGCTCGGCCGCGATCAATTTGGTCGTCACCGGGGTTCTGCCCGGCGGCAGCTCGTCGATCAGCGATACGTCGAGATCGGCGTAATAGCTCATCGACAGCGTGCGCGGGATCGGCGTGGCGCTCATCATCATCTGGTGCAATTCGGCGCCGGCAGCGCCCGCGGACTCCGGGCCGCCCGAACCCTTGGCGCGCAGCGCCAGGCGCTGTTCCACGCCGAAGCGGTGCTGCTCGTCGACGATCGCGAGGCCGAGCGACTGGAACTCGACGCCTTCCTGGAACAGCGCATGCGTGCCCACCGCCACGCGCGTCGCGCCCGAGGCGATGTCCGCGGCCGCCGCCGCGCGCTCCTTCTTTTTCTGGCTGCCCGAGAGCCAGGTGAGCCGCACCCCCAGGGGAGCGAGCCATTCGGAGAATTTGCGGTAATGCTGCTCGGCCAGGATTTCGGTCGGCGCCATCACCGCCGCCTGCAGACCGTTTTCCACCGCGCGCAGCGCGGCGAGCGCCGCCACCACCGTCTTGCCGCTGCCGACATCGCCCTGCAGCAGGCGGTGCATCGGGTGCTTCTCCGCCAGATCGCGCTCGATCTCCGCCCAGGCTCGGACTTGCGCGCGCGTCAGCCGGAACGGCAGGCGCTGCAGCAGGCCCGCGGTCAACGCGCCCGCGCGCTCGAGCGCCGGCGCGCTCTTGCGCTTGCGCTCGCGGTAATGCAGGCGCATCGACAATTGCTGCGCCAGCAACTCCTCCAGCTTCATGCGCTGCCAGGCCGGATGGCTGCGATCGCTCAAGGGCCGCGCGTCATCGCCGGGTCGAGGATGGTGCAGGGCGTCGATGGCGTCGCGGAACGCAGGCATGCCGAAACGCCCGGGGACGTCCGCGGGCAGGGTTTCGTCGAGTTCGGACTGCGCCAGCGCCTTTTCGATCAGGCGGCGCAGACTCGCCTGCGGCAGCCCGGCCGTGGTCGGGTAAATCGGCGTCAGCGCCTCGGGCAGCGGCGCGCCTTCCCGCACGATGCGATAACGCGGGTGCACCATTTCCGCCCCGAAGAAACCCGGACGCGCTTCGCCGAAGGCGCGCACGCGCGCGCCCACGCACAGCGCTTTCGCCTGGCTGCCGTAAAAATTGAGAAAACGCATGGTCAGCAGGCCGCTGGCGTCCTCGATGGTGCAGATCAGCTGGCGCCGCGGCCGGTAGGCGATCTTGCTGTCGATCACCGCGCCCTCGACCAGCACCGGGGCGCCCTCGCGCGCTTCGGCGATCGGGGTGAGCCGGGTCTCGTCCTCGTAGCGCAGCGGCAAATGCAGTACCAGGTCGAACTCGCGCCGTATGCCGAGTTTGGCCAGCTTCGCCTTCACGGACGACGCGGGCGCGGAAGGCGGGGCCGGTGCCTTCCTGCGCGCCCGCGCAGGGCCGGCGGCGACAGCGGCTGCCGATTTGGCTTTCACGCCTCAGCCCGCGCCGCTCATGCAGTCACCAGTATCGCATCGGCTTCGACGAGCGCGCCGCGCGGCAGCGACGCAACGCCGATGGCGGCGCGCGCCGGATAAGGCTGGGTGAAATAGGCGGCCATGGTTTCGTTGACCTTGGCGAAATGGGCGAGATCGGTGAGGTAGATGGTCAGCTTGACCGCGTCGGCCAACGATCCGCCCGCGGCTTCGGCCACCGCCTTCAGATTGTCGAACACGCGCCGCACCTGCGCGTCGATGCCCTCGGCGAGCTGCATGGTCTCGGGATCGAGGCCGATCTGGCCGGAAAGATAAATGGTGTCGCCACTGCGCACCGCCTGCGAATAGGTGCCGATGGCGCCGGGCGCGTGGGGAGTCGATATCACGGTCTTGGTCATGGTTGGCGGTTCCCTGGCTGTTACTTGCAAAATACGAGCCTATAATTGCGGCTCGGTCGCGGATTGTGTTCCATCACGGCCGAATCTTACAATGCCCCCAGCCGTCATCGCCAATCTGCAGAAACTCATCGGTACGCCGCGCGACGGGGCGCTGTTGCGTTTTTCCCTCGGCAGCGAGTACCTGAAGGGCGGCGATGCGCACAGCGCGCAACTGCAGTTCGCCGAGGCGGTGGCGCGGGACCCGGCCTATTCGGCGGCGTGGAAGCTGCTCGGCAAGGCGCTTGCGCAAGACGGCCAGCCGCAGGCCGCGCTGGCTGCGTGGCGCCAGGGCATCGCCGTGGCCGAAAAAAAAGGCGACCTGCAGGCGGCCAGGGAAATGGCGGTGTTCGCCAAACGCGCCGAGAAACAGCTCGAACCGCCGCGATCGGCCTGAAGCGCCCCGCCATGTCCCTGTACACCGAACTGCGCACCAAAGTCATCGGCGCGCCCCTGGATCCGCTGAGCGTGGAAACGCGCCACAACATCGCGCTGGTGGCGTTTTTCGCCTGGGTGGGCCTGGGCGCGGACGGCATCTCTTCGTCCTGCTACGGCCCGGAAGAGTCGTTCCGCGCGCTGGGCGAGCATACCGGCCTGGGCCTGTACCTGGCGCTGGCCACCGCAGCCACGGTATTCATCATCGCGCTCGCCTACAACCAGGTGATCGAACTGTTTCCCACCGGCGGCGGCGGCTACCGCGTCGCAACCCGGCTCATCGGGCCCTACGCCGGGGTGACCTCCGGCGCGGCGCTGGTGCTCGACTACGTGCTCACCATCGCCATTTCCATCGCCAGCGGCGTGGATGCGCTGTTCAGCCTGCTCCCCCTCGGTTTCCAGGAGCACAAGCTTCCCGCCGAGCTGGGTCTCATCATCCTGCTCATCGTGCTGAATATGCGCGGCATGAAAGAGGTGATCAAGGTGCTGCTGCCGATTTTCCTCGGCTTCGTCGTCACGCATGCGTTCCTGATCATCTACGGCCTGGGGGCGCACGCCGACCAGTTGCCGCGGTTGATTCCGGCCACGCTCGCGGAAACCGGCGTGCTGGCGGGGCAACTGGGCTGGGCGCATGTCGCCGCGCTGATGCTGCTCGCCTACTCCCAGGGCGGCGGCACCTACACCGGTCTGGAAGCGGTGTCGAACAACGTCAACGTGCTGGCCGAGCCGCGCGTCAAGACCGGCAAGATCACCATGTTCTACATGGCCCTGTCGCTCGCCTTCACCGCGGGGGGCATCATCCTGCTCTACCTGCTGTGGGACGCGAAACCGCTCGAAGGCCGCACGCTCAACGCGGTCGCGTTCGGCGCCATTATCGAGAGCCTGGGATGGGAGCCCTGGGTCAACCGGACGGCGCTGTGGACGGTGCTCGCGCTCGAAGGGGGCCTGCTATTCGTCGCCGCCAATACCGGCTTCCTGGGCGGCCCGGCGGTGCTGTCGAACATGGCCATGGACTCCTGGGTGCCGCACAAGTTCCGCTACCTGTCAACGCGGCTGGTGACCGAAAACGGCATCCTGGTGATGGGGCTCGCCGCGCTCGGCATCCTGTTCTGGACCCGCGGCAGCGTGTCGCTGCTGGTCGTGCTCTACAGCGTCAGCGTGTTCCTGACTTTCGCCATCTCGCTCTTTGGCCTGTGCGTCTACTGGTGGCGCCACCGCAAGGAACAGGGGAAATGGCTCGCGCGCCTGGCGCTTTCGGCGACCGGCTTCGTCGTGTGTTCGGTGATCCTCGCCATGCTGCTGGTGGAAAAATTCACCGAAGGCGGCTGGGTCACCGCCGTGATCATCGTCGCCATCATCGGCATCTGCCTCGTCATCCGCAGGCACTACAACTGGGCGCGGGCGCAGATCCGCAAAGTCGACGAAATATTCGCCAATCAGCCCTTCGGCAGCATCGTGAACGCGCCCCGGCCCGATCCCGCCCTGCCTACCGCCGTGTTCCTGGTCGGATCGAGCCGCGGCGGCGGGCTGCATGCGCTGCTGTGGGTGCAGCGCATGTTCCCGGAGCACTTCCGCAATTTCATTTTTCTCAACGTGCGCACGGTCGATTCGCACAGTTACGGCGGCAGCGAGGATATGAAATTGCTGAAAATGGAAGCCAATGTGGCGCTCACCTATTTCGTCAATTTCTGCCACAGCAGGGGCTGGGCGTCGAAGTCCTATCTCGGCTTCGGCACCGACCCGATAGACGAAGTCGCCAAACTGGCGGACCAGATGCACACGGAATTCCCCAACTGCATCTTTTTTGCGAGCAAGCTGATTTTCGACCAGGAGAACTGGCTGATACGCCTGCTGCACAACCAGGCGCCGCTGGCGATCCAGCGCCGGCTGCACCTGCACGGCCTGCAAATGGTAATCTTGCCGATGAAGATATAAGGCCTTGTCTTCCCCAAACACAACGGAGACCCGCTATGACTCTGGTAATGAAATCCGTATTGATCACCGCCGGCCTCGGGCTGTTGCTCATCTTTGTCGAATGGAACATGAAGCGCAAGCAAAAAGACGGGCTGGTCGCCTCCGACTGGCGCAGCCTGCGCGACCTGGTGCTGATGACCATCGGCGCCTGCGCGCTGGTCGCTTTCGTGGTCGCGAACCTGTGACGGCCCGTAGCGGAATTTTTCAATGAATGAAGGGAATTGCCATGTTACCCAGCGCCGCCAGCCTCGAGGGGAAACCAGTACCCAAAGTCACGTTCAAGACCCGCACCGGCCAGCAATGGAAGGATGTGAGCACGGATGACGTGTTCAAGGGCAAGACCGTGGTCGCGTTCTGCCTGCCCGGCGCCTATACGCCGACCTGCTCTTCCACCCACCTGCCGCGCTATAACGAGCTCTACAGCGTGTTCAAAGCCAACGGCGTGGACAGCATCGTCTGCATGTCGGTCAACGACGCGTTCGTCATGAACGAATGGGGCCAGGATCAGGAAGCCGGCAATCTCACCCTGCTGCCCGACGGCAACGGCGAATTCGCCGCCGGCATGGGCCTGCTGGTGGACAAATCCGCCATCGGTTTCGGCAAGCGCTCCTGGCGCTATTCGATGCTGGTGAAGAACGGGGTGGTCGAGAAAATGTTCATCGAGCCGGACAAGCCCGGCGATCCGTTCGAAGTCTCCGATGCCGACACCATGCTCAAGTACATCAATCCGCAGGCGGTTGCGCCGGAGCCGGTATTGATCTTCTCCAAGCCCGGCTGCCCGCATTGCGCGCGCGCCAAGTCAATACTCGAATCCAGGGGCTACCACTACGACGAAATCAGCCTGGGCAAGCACATCACCTCGAGCACGCTGCGCGCGGTGTCCGGAAAAGGCACCTGGCCGCAGGTGTTCATCGGCGGCAAGCTGATCGGCGGCGCCGACGAGCTGGAGGCGTACTTCAGCGCGCGCAAGGCGGGCTGAACCGGCAGCCGGCTGCGGCCTGACGCTGGAGGCGATGAATCGGCCGAGAATGCTGTTCGCGGCGGATTGAGAACCCGTGACAATTGCCATTTTGTTACGGCCGATTCAGGGGAGCACGCGAGGAGGACTCCCCGCGTAGTGTCACGGACTCCGGGCCGCGCGCAAGCGCGCGGGCTCAGGGTCGCAGCGCCGGGCGCCTGGCATATGTCCACACTGACGACGTGGTATATTTGTGCACGGCATGGGCGTAGGCTTTCGCCATGGCTGATACGATGAGACGCCCCGGCGCGCTCCGGCGTTTGCGCGCCGCGGGCGGTTTTCCCGGCAGCGCGCATCGGCCTGTCGGCACTGCGGCGCGGCATGCGTCGCCACAGCGGGCCGGTAGAATACGAATATGAATGCACCGCTTTCCGCCCTGATCGTCGAGGACTCCGCCGACGATGCCGAACTGACCGTCCGGCAGTTGCGCCAGGAAGGATTCGACGTCGTTCACAAACGGGTCGAAAACGCGGAGCAGATGCGCGCCGCGCTGCGCGAAAGCGCGTGGGACGTGGTGCTGTCGGATTTCAACGTCCCGGGCTTCGGTCCGGAACCGGCGCTCGCGCTGCTGCGCCAGTCGGGCCTCGATCTCCCGTTCATCGTGGTGTCCGCCACCATCGGCGAGGAAGCGGCCGTGGATCTCATGAGGGCCGGCGCGCACGACTATGTGATGAAGGATCGCCTGGCGCGGCTGGCCCAGGCGGTGAAGCGGGAGGTCACCGAGGCCCAGGAGCGCCTCGCGCACCGGAAGGCGGAAGAGGCGCTGAGGAACAGCGAGAAGCGCTTTCGCGGGCTGATCGAGCAATCGCTCGCCGGGATCTACACCATCCAGGACGAGGTGTTCCTATACGCGAATCCGCGGCTGGAGCAGATGCTCGGCTACGGCCCGGGAGAGCTGGTCGGCATGAAGTGCGATGACATCGTCATCGAGGAAGACCTGCCGGTCATGCGCTCGGAACGGGAGAAACTGCGCAGCGGCACGGCATCGATCTCCTACTCGGTGCGCGCGCGGCGGCGCGACGGCAGCCTGATCGAGCTGGGCGTGCAGGGGAGCGCTTACGAATTGAACGGCCAGCCGGCGGTCGTCGGCATGGCGCAGGACATTACCGAGAAAAGGCGCGCCGAGGAAAAGATCAAACGCTACGTCGCCCAGCTCGAGACCGCGTTCATGAGCACCGTGAAAGTGGCGACCAGCCTGAGCGAGATGCGCGATCCCTACACCGCCGGCCACGAGCGGCGCGTGGCCGGGATCGCGGCGGCGATCGGCGCCGAGCTCGGATGGGACGCGCGCCGGCAGGAGGGGCTGCGCGTCGCCGGCTACCTGCACGACGTCGGC
>Ga0172371_10004140_pt1 | contig 22110 bp, 21 predicted proteins | sample Lak12m_FD_114543 | JGI IMG/M metagenome (GOLD analysis project Ga0172371, IMG submission 114543) | Freshwater microbial communities from Kabuno Bay, South-Kivu, Congo - kab_022012_12m | ecosystem: Environmental > Aquatic > Freshwater > Lake | place: Democratic Republic of the Congo: South-Kivu...
AGATTGAAAATCAAATCAGGTAACTTAAAACTAGCATAAAAAATATCCGTAATTCCCCGATCAAAACGTCCACCGATTAACCCTTCTCGGATTAGGCCAAGGATGTTCGAAATAAGAGAGGTTACTGCCAAAATGACGGCCGCTGATGGGACCGTCAATTTTCTTTGAGAAATCTCATACCAAAATTTTTGTACCTGCCTTTTCACTTGACCATTTTCTCACTTTTCTTATTCATTAATTCTTCAAAATCTTTTCCCTCAATAGTCTCTTTTTTAACCAATTCTTCAGCAACTACCTTTAATTTGGCCTTATGCTTAGTAAGAAGATCCTTCGCTTTTTTATAGGACTTATCAATTATTGTATAGACTTCTCTATCTATTTTTGCAGCGACTTCCTCGGAATAGTTTTTTTCGTGTTCACCTAACTCTTTACCCAAAAAAACCAGTTCATCACGCTTACCATAGACTTGAGGTCCAAGTACACTACTCATTCCATATCTGGTAACCATATTTCGGGCCATTTTAGTAGCATTTTCCATATCATTTGAAGCACCGGTGGTAATTTCTTTAAAAACTATTTCTTCTGCCGCTCTTCCACCGAGAGCCATAGCAATATCATCAAGCATTTCTGATCGTGATACTAATTTTTTATCCTCTTCCGGCAAGCTCCAAGTAACGCCCAAGGCCATCCCTCTCGAAATAATTGAGATTTTATGTATTGGATCGGTGTTTGGTAATAAATGTCCGATTATCGCATGTCCTGCTTCATGGTATGCCGTGATTTCTTTTTCTTTTGGCAAGAGTACTCTGCTTTTTCGTTCAGGTCCAAGAAGAACTTTTTCAACTGCTTCGTTTAAGTCACTCATAACAATTTCATGTCTATTAGAACGGGCCGCGATTATTGCCGCTTCGTTCATTACATTCTGAAGGTCGGCGCCGGAGAATCCCGGAGTTTTTCTCGCAATTACCGAAAGATCGGCTGTTTTCGATAATGGTTTCTTTTTGGCATGAACCTTTAAAATTGCATCCCTATCTTGGATGTCAGGCATATCTAGTACTACTCGGCGATCAAAACGACCCGGTCTAAGGAGTGCAGGGTCTAAGACATCCGGTCTGTTTGTTGCCGCAATTAAAATTACATTTGTTCCCTGTTCGAATCCGTCCATCTCTACTAATATTTGGTTCAAGGTTTGTTCACGTTCATCATGAGAACCACCGAGACCTGCCCCTCTTTGCCGACCAACAGCATCTATTTCGTCGATAAAAATAATACAAGGGGAGTTCTTCTTAGCCCGCGCAAATAAATCACGGACTCTAGATGCACCAACCCCAACAAACATCTCAACAAATTCAGATCCGGAAATGCTAAAAAATGGGACTCCGGCTTCTCCGGCAACTGCTCTTGCCATTAAAGTTTTTCCGGTTCCAGGAGGGCCAAAGAGAAGGACACCTTTTGGAATTTTTGCCCCTAAATTTTGAAATTTTTTGGGGAATTTTAAAAATTCCACAATTTCCGACAATTCTTGTTTAGATTCCTCGGCTCCAGCAACATCTGTGAACGTAATTTTTTCTTGGGCTGGATCAAAAAGTCGGGCTTTCGAGCGAGCAAAAGTCATTGCTTGGTTGTTAGCACCTTGCGCTTGCCTAAGCATAAACCAGAAAAATCCGATAATGATAATAATAGGTAAAAAGTTCAGAACTATTGCCCAAACTGTCGAATTATCTTCGGCTTCCGATATTTCCATCTTCACCTTAGAAGGGTCTGCGCCAAGGTCTTTAAGAGTAGTTGTTATTTGTTGTGAACTCGAAATCTCTGATGTACGTTTACTGCCATCTTTAAAATTTACAGTTACCTCATTTCCCTTTACAGTGATTGATTCAACTTTTTCATTTTTAATCTCTTCTGCAACCTGAGATATTGGAATCTTTTCTGATTTGGGGGCAATATCACCGAATAAAAAATATAAAGAACCTAAAAAAAGTACGAAGGCAATCACATATATCCAGCTTTTATTATTTTTTTGTGGCATTTTTTACCTCTAGATACCAGGTTTCTGGTGTTGATTTTCTTAAACAGTTCCGATGGGCTGCAAGTAGGGGTACCCAAATAATCTCACTCCCGTTTTCGATAACTGGCCAGGTTTTCCGCTCTTTTTTAGGGATCTTTGCATCCGTAAAAATATCTTGAAGCTTTTTTGACCCAGCTATTGTAACAATTTTATCACCAGTCTTCCAGACTCTTACAAACAAATTATAAGCCAAATTATTACCAAGCAGAATATTGTTTTTATCGGCAATAGCCAAACCCTTCTTAAGAGTTATGTTAAATTGGCCAAATTTAACAGTTTTATTCAAAGAAAGTAAAAGGCTTTCTGGGACATTCGTCTCGTTAACCTGTTTTTTTTCAAAATTGACAATTCCGTATTCTTTTTCGATTAATAAATCTTCAATATTAGTTGATTTATTACCAGTCGAAGCTAGCATATTATAGACCTCAAGAATATTCCTCTGAGTCAGCTCTCTTTCAGGTAATTTTTCAGATAATATCTTTTTCAGAACACTTTTTTGCATGTAAGTAGGGAGCATTTTAAATTGTTTTAAATTAAGTTTATTACCCTTATAACTAACTTTTTCACCCCAATAGGTGCTTTTTTTGAGATATTCTGCTAGCTCAACATATAGTTCTTTCTGTGATGTAATGGTTTGAATTAGGTTAGGATTAATGGCTTTTAGTTCTGGAATCACGTTAATTCTGATACGATTCCGAGCATATCTAATATCATTATTACTCCTGTCCAAAACAAATTTTATTTTATTTTTTTTGCAATACTCTTCAATTTCTTCTTTTGAAATTGAAAGTAATGGACGTAATAAATTGCCGTTTTCTTCATCCATACCCCAAAGATCGGCTGGATTAGTCCCACGGATTAATTTTAAAATAATGGTTTCAATTTGATCATCGGCATGATGAGCCAAAATTATGTAATCAGAATTTGTCTTTAATCGCATTGATTCTAAAAATTCATAACGCTTTGCTCTTGCCAATTCTTCTGACTTATCCTCTAGAACCAATCTACTTGAATGAAACTCAATTTTAAGTTTTGCAGCCACTTTTTTAGTAATTTCTTCCTCTTTGTCAGATTCTGCTCGAAGTCCGTGGTTTGCATGAGCTACAGAAAGTTTGGACTTATCAAGATTTTTAGCCAGAATATCTAAAAGAGCCATTGAATCAGCTCCTCCGGAAACGGCAACAAGTGACTTTTTTTCCATAAGCGCGTATTTATCTATAAATTTTTTTACAATTTCTTCCATCTTTCCTCTTTTTAAAAAAGCCAAAACACCGTTTTGACTTCGATTGCATGCATAAAGCGATTCTCTAAATGTGTTGGTAGCAGGGGTGGGATTCTTCCTCGCTCCGACTCGTCACCGGGGCGTTACACACAGAAAGCTCCATGTTTTCGCTTTCGACTCACGCCCTTCGAATCCATATGTGTTGGTAGCAGGGGTGGGATTCGAACCCACGACCGCAGGCTTATGAGTCCTGTGCTCTAACCAACTGAGCTACCCTGCCACGTCGGAATTTGCATTCGGATTCCGACGTGGCATAAGATATGCAAGTCTTCATCCTTGCGCTATTCCTTCTTTTTGATCAAAATCGACAGACTTTGATCACAGTTTTCTTTAAAATGGCTTCCCCATATTTAAGCAAAAATCTATTGATTTTTACTTTTAAGGAAGCGCAGCGTTAGCATGGAACAATTACCAAAAGTGATTGTGTAATGCGCCAGCTTACGCTGACGTTGGTAGCGGGGGAAGGATTCGAACCTTCGACCTTTGGGTTATGAGCCCAACGAGCTACCACTGCTCTACCCCGCGTTATTATTAACTCGGCAATTCTACCATATTTTTATGCTTAAATCAAGTTAAATACCTATTAAGTAATCCCACCACTTTTCTGCATTTGACCTTTTCAACATATTTGAATTTTCGGTTACTTCTTCCATTTTAGGTTCTGGTTGTATTACTACCACATTTTCGCCTTCTTTTTGAAGATTCAATTTTGCTCTAATCATTTTTTCTTTATATGAATCCGACTGAAAATATACAATTTGGTTTTCTAGGCTTTGTATTTCATTTTCAAGGATGCTAATTTCCTCTTTTAGTTTCAGTTCCTGAACGTTAAGCGTGTAATTTTTGTATGCTAATTTACCAACCGCGTACATCATAAATAGCACAACGGCGAGCCAAAAGTATTTGACCCATCCATTCCCCCTTTGCATAAAGTAATTATAACAGATGTTTCAAGATTTAATAAAATTCGTACCATCATGATAAAAAATTACTGTCCCGTCCTTATCTGTCCGAAATACTTTTATGGTCTGTAATTTCTCTAGTGTTGTATTCGTTGGATGTCCGAAACTATTACCTGCACCAACGGATATTATGGCGTAGTTGGGTTCAGTCACTTGAATTAAATTTGAAGATATCCCGTCGTTTGCTCCATGGTGTGCAATTTTAACGATTTCGATTTTTGAAAGTTGTTCATTTTCTAACATCTTTTCTTGCATATCTTCAGGTAGATCTCCTAAAAAGAGTGTTTTGCTTCCAGAAACTTCCAGACTAAATGCGATCGATGTATCGTTTAAATCTTTAGTATTGCCCAAATAATTAGCCGGGGGCCATAAAAATCTAATCTTGATTTCTTCAAATATTAGTTCTTTCCCTTGAGTCACTTTTTCGGTAGTCACTTGATAATTTTTTATATTATTCAAAAGTTCTAAATAATCCGGAGAGGTATGTGTAAACTCGCTCATATATATTTGATTAAAAGTATATCGATCAAAGAGAGTATTAAGCCCAGCTATATGATCGGCATGAGGATGAGTCAAAATAACATAATCAATTTGTTTTTGGAAAGGTCCCAGCTCCTTTGATAGCCTTTCGGAAATTATATTATCAGGTCCACTGTCTACGAGAATTGTTTTCCCAGATTTTGTTTGTATGAGTGCCGAATCACCTTGTCCAACATCTAAAAATGTAACTTTTGTCCGTTTTTCGTTTGGTATGACACTTGGCTTGTAATCTCCTTGAATAAATGAAACACCTAATGCAAATATTGCAAGGAGAAGATAAGGTATAGCTTTTTTAAATTTTTGCATTGGATATTTTGTTTTTTAATACTAATGTAATTTCTATAATAATTAGGTAAAACCCAAAAACAATAAGTGGACTAGCCAAGCTGTAATTAACACTGGAATATTTTAGTGATCCTAAAAACTCCGTTATGTTAATTATATATTCAAGGATAAACCATGCAATTAGAGCAATATAATTTGCAAGCCAAAGTGAAAGAAATCCAACTAAGGTAGCCACAAAACCGAAAAACATTAAAGTTGGGATTAAGGGCAAAACAAGCATATTCGCAATCGGAGAGATAATAGATATTCGTCCAAAATAATATAAAAGCAAGGGTAAGGTCATTATTTGTGCGGCTAGTGTTGCACTTAAAATTTGGTTAGATCCGGGAGTGAGAAATTTAAAAATACTTTCTAAAACTGGAGCAAGGAAAATAATCCCAAACATTGCCATAAACGAAAGTTGAAAACCTATGTCATAGAGTAATATGTATGGATTTAGTGCCACCATTATGGTTGAAACCAATAAAATTGCACCAAGCGAATCGGATTGCTTGCCAATCCTTTTCGACAATAGCAGTACACCACCCATTATCGCGGCCCGCACAACCGAAGCAGAAAGTGCAGTTGCAAATACGAATAGAGTTACAAATATAAGTGGCAAGAAAAAAGCAATATTACGTGATTTGAATTTTAAAGTTTTTTTTAAACTATCTATGATAATGGTGATATTATAGCCAGACAATGCAATTATATGCATCAGTCCGGTTATTGCAAGGAGTGCAATAAAATCATCATTTAGGTCTGATTTTTCACCTAGTAAAATTCCTGTGAGCAACCCTGAATGTGGTTCCGGTAATATTACCTTAATTTTATTGACAAACAACTCTCTGAGTTTGACTAGAGGTTCCCTAATTATTACTATAAATGGTTTTTTTACCTCAGGCTCATTTATGGTAATCTCCTCCGGATAAAAGAACTCGGTATATACTCCAAGATTTTTCTTTGGTTTGATGATTGATTCAGCTGTCAGCAAAATAAGTTCTCCCTTAATCTGAATGACGTCACCATATTCATAATGCGGAAAAGCCCTAGTCATTACTAAGGTTTTTCCTTTTATATTAGGGTCAGTGCTCGAAACAAGAAATTTCTGGCTTTTATTTTCTTCTTCTGGTGAAGTCATGACAATAAATTTAGAGTCTACTTTTTTGCCAGCAAAATTATTAATAAATGCAGAATTATCAATCGGTGTATTTATTATTACTAAATAGTTTGCAAACAGTATGACCGAACTAGCTAAAAATATTGAGCCAAGTAACTTTCTTTTTATACTAAAGATTGCTGCCACTAAAGATATAATTATGTAATAAAATGGTATTTTGTGAGGACCAAAATAGGAAAACACTGCAATAGAAGACAAAAATATTGCCATAAATCCCATAAATATTCTCGAGGGATGAAGCATAAGCTTATTATACAATAAAATAGAGTCCGGGCCCGGAAGAGGGGTGAACCTCGACCGGGCCCGTTTAGAGCTGTCCGCTGGGGGAGGAGGGGCGACTCCCCTCCAGGGACTATTGTGGGGTCTCATTGCAATGCCCCGGTTTGGGTTCTTCTTACCAGATCGGGGATTAACGGAAGACCAAGACGTCGAAAGACATCATCAACCTCCGCGAGTCCCCCCTTTCCGAACCAGTAGATTCTTTGCAACTCTTCGCGAGTCGCTTGTTGAAGATCGGCAACCGTTATATAGCCGGCCCTTGCAAGCCTTCTTGCTCGTGGTTTCGAAAAACCGGCCTCTTCCACGGTTACCAAGTTCCACATACCCTGGTACGTTTCATGCTGCGACTTCTGCTGCAAAATCTTCAACCCCTTTCGACACGCAGTTGAAATTCGCCAAATTATAACATAAATATCGATATATTTCAATTGTTATCTTAGCTATTTTTGCTATAATGCAATTAAGGCGTATGAGTCGTTTAGTCAACGACAAGTCCAATTTAGGGCAGGCTTCCGAAAGAAAGCAAATATGCAAGTAGAATCGGACGGGTAAGCCCGTAATAGCTGTAAACGAAGAGCCGCAAACCTGGACAAACCAGGGATGGAATTGGGGTGGTACCGCCCAAATGGGTCCCCAAGAAGCGGTTTTTTTTATACAAAAGGAGCAAGATGAAAGAGTTACCAAAACATTTTGACTTTGCAGATCAAGAAAATATTTATAAGCTTTGGCAAGATAATGGCTTCTTTAAGCCATTAAAAGGAATGAAGCCTTTTACTATAATTATGCCTCCGCCCAATGCTAACGGATCGCTCCATGCTGGTCATGCAGTATTTGTTACCCTTGAGGATATTTTAATTAGATATCATCGAATGCTTGGTGAATCCACTCTTTGGTTACCGGGCGCAGACCACGCCGGTTTCGAAACCCAAGTAGTATTCGAAAAAAAGTTAGAAAAAGAAGGAAGAAACCGTTTTGATATCCCAAGAGAACAACTCTATAAAGAAACACTAGAGTTTACTCTAAAAAATAAAGAAATTATGGAAAATCAACTTAGGCGACTTGGCGCAAGTTGTGATTGGTCAAGAGAGTGTTTTGCAGTTGATCCGAAAATAGTAAAAATTGTATATCAAACTTTTAAGAAATTATATGATGACGGGCTTGCCTACAGGGGAACACGTCCGGTCAACTGGTGCACAAAGCACCAGACATCACTTTCCGACCTTGAAGTAAAGTTTAATGAACAGATTGACCCCCTTTATTATATTAAATATGGACCATTAACTCTGGCAACGGTACGACCAGAAACGAAATTCGGAGACACTGCAGTTGCAGTACACCCAGAAGATAAACGTTATAAAAAATTCATCGGAAAAGAAATCGAAATAGATACTGTTCAGGGCAAAGCAAGAATCAAAGTTATTGCAGATAATCATGTCGACCCAAAATTTGGGACTGGTGTCGTAAAAATTACACCTGCCCATGATCCTAATGATTTTGAAGTCGCACAGCGACATAACCTAAAAATTAAGGAAGTCATTGATAGATATGGAAAAATGAATGAACTTGCCGGTCCATATAAAGGTATGAAAGTACGAGAAGCCAGGGAAAAAATTGTTGCAGACATGAAGAGTAAGGGTTTGATTGAGAAAATTGATGAAAAATATAGCCACACAATTGGAAAATGTTATAAGTGCGGAACAATTATTGAACCACGGATCGTACCTCAATGGTTTATCGCCGTAAATAAAAAAGGTAAAAAAACCGGAAAATCCTTAGCGAGTGATGCAATAAATGCCGTAAAAAAAGGTGATATTAAGTTTGCTACTCCAAAATTTAAGAAAATTTATTTTCACTGGATGAATAATATCCGCGATTGGAATATTTCACGTCAAATAGTCTGGGCAATTAGGATTCCTGCTTGGTTTTGTGAGTGTGGAGAAATTATAGTAACAGAAGGTGAAATCCCTAATGAATGTCCCAAATGCAAAAATAAAGCAATAAAACAAGATCCGGATGTATTTGATACCTGGTTTTCCTCTGGTCAATGGCCCTTTGCCACATTAATGACAACTGGTAAGAATGATTTCAAAGATTTTTATCCTACCGATGTTATGGAAACAGGTTGGGATATACTTTTCTTTTGGGTCGCAAGAATGATAATGCTGGGAATTTATTGTACCGATAAACCACCATTTCAAACTGTTTTGCTCCATGGGCTAGTCAGGGATAAAGATAAAGTCAAAATGTCAAAGTCTAAGGGTAACGTCATTGATCCGCTTGGCATTGTCGAGACATATGGCGCAGATGCGTTAAGAATGGCTTTAGTTTTTGGAACAGGAACTGGCAATGATGCTGTGATTTCTGAAGAAAAATTCCGTGGTTTCCGTAACTTTAGTACAAAAATTTGGAACGCCTCCCGCTTTATCACTTCAAACCTACAAGATTATAAAGATGTTCCACGTGGAACAATTGAAAAAAGTCTAACTAAGGAAGATAAGTGGATATTATCCGAGCTTTCTAAAACCAGCAAAAAGGTCACAAATTCAATCGAAAAATATAACTTTCATCATGCAGCAGAAGAAATATATGATTTTTTCTGGCATAAGTTTTGTGATAAGACAATCGAACAAACAAAAGATCGTATTTATAACGGTAGTGCAAAAGAAAAGCAAGTTGCACAATATGTACTTAAAACTGTCCTTGTAGATTCTTTAAAATTATTACATCCTTTTATGCCATTTGTTACTGAAGCTATTTGGCAAAACCTTGAACAGGAAAAGCCACTCATTGTCTCACCTTGGCCTGAATAGTGATTGTTCCACGTGGAACAATCACGTTACAATTTAAAGAATATTAGTTAATATATATTTAATGAGTAAAAAAGTTTTATTCTGGATATTTGTTGGGTTACTTTTTATTTGTTTTTCGATGCTGGCGGCAGGAATTGTTTTATCTGCAAAAAATTATAGTATAACTTTGGCTGAAAATATTTTTAGTCAAGCTCAAGACGCTAAAGAAGATAAGGATACTTTAATACTCTTAATTCAATCAGAGATAATATGGCCGACTGATGAGAAAAAAATACTAATAGCGAAAATATTTTACAAAACGGGCAATATCTCTGAGGCAATCCATTACCTAAAAAAAGTTGACTGCAACAAAGAAAGGATAGCCTGTGATTATCTGGCAGAGCTTTCTGTTTTCGAGATTCAAAATTCCTTAAATGAAGGTATCCCTCAAGATTATTTGATTTATAAAGAGATTTTGAATGGTAACTTTACGGTTATTTCAGAATTGCCAACAACACCCGTTACAAATATTGGTAAATTGCTTTCTTATATAAATGGGCAAAAACAAACTGAAATCGATTTAATCGATACAAAAACAGTTGAAATTATAAATTCTGATGAAAATGACAATACCAAATCACTTACTTTAGCAGCACATTTAAATAAGTTGAATAGACCTTACTTGGCTCTTTTTACCTTAGAGAAGATAAACGAAAAAACAAAACAAAATCATTTAATTAAAGCTGCGAGTTATGAATTAATTGAAAATTTTGGAAAAGCATATTCAGAAATTGAGACAGCAATTATGGCTGATCCCTCCGACATCATATTGTATGAAAGAATTTTTGAAGTTGCTAAAAAAATGAAAAATCCTGAAAATATTGAAACTTATCAGGAAAACTATAATCGTTTAATTAATTTAAAAAGTTAATTTATGGCTTTGTTAAGCCATTATTACTATTTATTCTTTTTTAATGAAAAGAGACAATGGTAGTGTAAAGAAAATAAAAAATAATATTGAGAAAATAAACAAAGCAACAAAATAATCGCTATTAATTTGAATATTTGCTATTTGAGTTAAGATACTTCCAGACCAAGGAGCAAAAATTATAAACCATAACGTAACAAAGAAAAAAGCGAGTAAAAGAGCATTAATTGCTGCTAGGATGTATTTCATAATTTTATTGTAACTATTTTACGTTTTCAGTCAAATATCTTTAGTTGAATTTTTTGCTCTACTAAGCTAAAATAGCAGAACTTAAGCGCCCGTAGCTCAGGGGATAGAGCGTATGGTTGCTACACACGCTCGCAGGTTTATCCCGCACCTTTTAAAAATTTGTCCCTGTAGTTCAGTTGGATAGAACATCGGCTTGCGGAGCCGAAGGTCAGAGGTTCGAGCCCTCTCAGGGACGCCAAAAAGGTGCAGGATGAGATTCCTGCCGGGCGCGCCAAGGTGGAATGCCAGAGCCTGGTTGAATGGGCCGCACTCGAAATGCGGTATGGGCTTTTGCTCATCGGGGGTTCGAATCCCTCTTCCACCGCCATAATTAGGCGGTCCCACCATCTTGGTGAGGCAGTCAGACCAAGATTGTAAGGATGAGAACGGGTTTGACTAAACGTCAAACCCCGGCCCGGAGCCCGGCGACACTGGAGCCGGGTTGTAAAGCAAGGTCGAATCCCTCTTCCACCGCCATAGATTAAATATAGTAGTGGGAAAAATAGTAATTACTTTAAGGAGCGTGTTATGCCTGAACTGCCGGAGGTTGAAACAATTGTATCTGACTTAAAACAAAATCTTATTGGTCACAAAATCATTAAGGTTGATCTTTTATGGCCCGGGATTGTCAAAGAACTAAACGCGAGCGACTTCAATAAAATTGTGATGGGCAAAAAAATAGTAGGGGTAGTAAGAAGAGCAAAAAACATTAATATTCAGCTCTCTGATGGGATAAATCTTTTAATGCATATGAAAATGACCGGTCACCTTATTTATACAACCGATGATTGGAAGGTTGATGCAAACGGAAGATGGATTGCTGGCGTACATAAAGATAGCCCATTAAATGATCCCTTAAACCAATCTATAAGAGCTTTATTTCATCTAGATAAAGGTAAAATTATAGCTTTTTCAGATATCCGAAAATTTGCTTACATTAAAGTTCTAGATAACAAATCGCTTAAAACATTTTTTGATTCTTATGGTCCGGAACCATTAAGTGATAGCTTCACCGAAGAATATTTACATAAAATATTTTCGACAAAAAACACTGCAATCAAAAAAGTAATCATGGATCAAAAAAACATCGCTGGTATAGGTAATATTTATGCGGATGAGATTTTATTCAAAGCAAAAATTCATCCTCTTACTCCGGCTAAAAACCTAAACTCAAATAATATTAAAGACTTCCGTAATGCAACAATTCAAATATTGAAGGAGGCTATAAAAATGAGGGGAACTTCCACCTCTGATTTTAGAGACCTAGAGGGTAAAAAAGGACAATTTGGTAATGTATTAAATGTTTACCGCCGAACTGGACTACCTTGCACTGTAGATGGAACGCCGATTAAAAGAATTGTTGTTGGTGGTCGTGGGACACACTTTTGCCCCAAATGTCAGGTGATTCAATGATCTATACATATATAATTGGAGATGAATATCTTCTTTCAAAAAAAATCGAAGGAATTATTAAAACTGAAAACTTTGAGACAATAACTATTTCAGAAGATAAAAGTTTTCAAAAGATTACAGATGCACTTTCAACTGTTTCTTTTTTTGATGAAAAAAAAATAATAATTGCAGTGAAGATTTTAGGAGGATTAACAGAATCAGAAAATAAGAAATTAATTAATTTACTTGAATCACCTAATGAATGCGATATATATTTTTTTGAAAATAAAAAAGTAACAGGTTCCGAAACTCTCAGTTGGCTCAAAAAAAATTCTAAATTCACCGAAAAACAAATAGATAAAAACTTTAATCAGGTTGAGTATATAAAAAAGGAAGTAGAGTTAGTTGGAGGGGAAATCTCCCCTCTTGCCGCCCAACGATTAGCTCAATATACAGACGGTGATCTTTGGAGACTTTCTGAAGAAATAAAAAAGCTCGTTGCATACAAAAAGAGTGATCAGGAAAATAAAACAATAGAGGCAAGTGATGTTAGTTTGCTTGTGAGCTCAGATACAAATTTAAACATATTTCATCTGATTGATGCATTTGCAACAAAAAATACAAAAAGAGCGGCTGAACTTTTGAACGATTTTATCGACATGGGTACAAATGAAATTTATTTACTGACTATGATTGAGCATCAATTTAGAAACATTGCATTGGCAAAGTTTGAACCCAAAGTAACAGAATCTATTTTAATCAAGTCTGCAGGACTTCATCCCTTTGTAGCCAAAAAATCAATTGCACAGGCTAAGGGATTTGAAAAAGCTAACCTAATAGAAATCTTTGAGAAGTTATCCAAGGCAGATCTCCGTTTAAAAAGTGGTTATGATTCTAAACAAACCCTTCTTGCTATTCTCAGTTAAAAAATAACCTCGGTCTTGAGGTTATTTTTTTGCTGTAACTTTCTTTTCTTTTTTGGGTAGTAGTGCCGAGAGTCTAGCTTTTCGGCGTGAAGCATTATTTTTATGTATTACATTTCTTTTAGCAGCCTTGTCAATTTTTGAAAAAGCAATGGCAAGTGCTTTTTCGGCTTTTTTAAACTCTCCTTCTTTCACAAGTTTTCGAAAGTTTTTAGAAGCATCTTTATAGTCAACTCTAATAATTCGGTTGTGTTCCCGAGCTTTAACGTCTTGACGAGCTTTTTTTATTGCTGATTTAATTACTGGCATAGCGAAACAAGTTTAACAAAAGTTTTCAATTTTGTAAAGATTATTAATATGTATTTAATCATTTTTTTAAAGAACGTTTTTTAAAAGCTAAGGGATTGCAACTCTTTGCGCGGCCGCGCAAAGAGTTGCTCTACTAAAAATTTTTTTTATTAATGCGATCAAAAGACCAGTTGACCTTGACGTAAAAATTTATTTTTGATATATTGCATAGTCATCCTTTTTTTTGGAAATGACCAACAATTTATGGAACTGTCACCAAAACAACAATCTGTCGAATTAATAAAAAAATCCCAGCGGGTATTAATACTCGGACATAAAGAACCCAGTGGCGATTTTTTAGGTTCTGCGCTTGCTTTTTCGGAAGCTCTTAAGACTCTTGGAAAAGAGACAGAACTTATTATTACTGACGCAATACCTGTAATATACAAATTTCTCCCTTTTATCGATCAGGTTAAATCACAATTTCAAAATATAGGTGGGAAGATATTAAGGATTAATACTCAAAAAGCGCCCATAAAATCAATGCAATGGCAAAAGTCTGATAAACATCTTGATATTATTTTAGATACCGAGAAAAACTTAAAATTTGAATTTATCGAAATCATAAATGGTGATCCAAAGCCAGATTTAATTATTGCCTTAAACACCACAGACGTTCAAAAACTAGACAAACTCTATGATGCAAACACGGAAATGTTCTTTGAAGTACCGATAATTAACATCGACCATCATGCCGGCAATGATTATTTTGGCACGGTTAATCTTATTGATTTAACCGCCACTTCTTCTGCCGAAATCTTGGTTGCACTATTTGAAGCATTGGGGATTAAGATTGAAAACCCGGACATTGCGACATGCTTGCTCGCCGGAATAATCTCGGAAACACAGAGTTTTAGAACTCAAAATACTACTCCCAAATCATTAACTGTTGCGGCCCAGTTACTAGCAGCCGGAGCTCGCCAGCAAGAAATAATTTCTAACTTATATAAAAAAAGACCAATGGCCCTATTAAAACTTTGGGGGGATATGCTTACAGGCATCTCTCAAGATAAAGATAACCGATTTGCTTGGACTAAAGTAGCACTTTCTCAAGTGACAGACGGGATAACATGCGAAGATGTTTTTGATGCAGCCGACGAACTACTTTCAAATACACCGGATGCAGACCTTATATTAATCCTTTGCGAAAAGGAACCCGGTGTGGTTAGTGGAAAAATAAAAGCAGTTCGGGGCAAAGATGCTCTTGAGCTGGCTAATCTATTTGGCGGGGAAGGGGTAGCCGCAAACGCTTTTTTTGAAATAAATGATCTTAGTCTTGCTGATTCCGAGTTGAGAGTACTTAAAACTATTCACGATTTTTGGGCAAAAACCCAGAATAACCAAGAAACCAGAGAAGTCTGGGACGTAATGGGAACAAATCAAAAGTCCCCAGACGGGCAGGCAAAAATCCCTGATCGACATGTGAAGCGAACAGACAAAAGTCAAAGTGAAAAAATAAAATCAACAGTTGTTAATGACCAAAAAAGAGAAAACAGAGAACAAAAGAATAATCCTAAAACAGACATAATAGATAAAGCTATAAACTCACTCGAAAAAGAAGAGCGCTTGGGTGGATTTGCTTCAATTGGAGATGTGATCAAAAAGAAGCAAAAACCCTATTTAAAAGAAGAAATTGATGTCTTTGAGGAAGGTGACGAGTCAAGCACTAAAGAAATGGATATTTAGATTGTAATTAGGGAATTACAAGATTTACTTGCAATTCGGTAACTGCAATTAGATTCTGGGGAGGTGCGAACCATGAAAGTCATCGCTGTCATTAGCAGTGGGCTAGGCATTGGACTCCTGTTCAATGCATCAACAGATGCCCTCGTAGGTAACTGGAAGGCTGCGGCTGCCAGTTGCCTCCTTGCTCTGGCACTGCTCGCTCTGGCACTCATCATCCGCTTTGTCCTGACTTGGGTATTCGAGAAGTAACCACCAGAAGGAGGTAAACCGATGGATATGCCAATCATCCGTGACTTGTCCGACATCTATCCCGCACTGTTGAACTTCGAACTTCGTGGCACCGAATGTCACGTCGGCGAAGACCACAACGTCAAGTTCGAGAGCATCCTGGTTGGACAGGAATCAGCAGAACCAAAGCCTCGGCTTGAGTTCGAAGGCAAACGGATGCAAGGCGCAATTCTGACTTGGTCTACCTTAGTTCGCAGTACAAGGGTCATGATTGAACGAATCGGGGAAACCACTCGTGTTGTGATCATCAACCTGGAAGAAGGCAGGACCTTGACACTCGACGTTCACGACAAGGTCGGGGAACTACATAGCCTGCTCACTCAGGAGAAGTAGGATACCCGGTCTAAGGAACAGTGATTCAATTGCCGCTCTATTATCGTGACCCCTTCGCCGTCAAAGAAAGGATCCAATCACTCAGGATGCTCGAGAGCGAAATCCGGGCCAGAATCGAAGGCTTGCGTAGTGAGGATCCCGATGGAACCCTCAACCGCATGATCTTCGAAGGGCTTAAGGCTGAGCTCTCAGGTTGTCAACTGGAAAGAAGCGGCCTAGAACAAGAGCTGGAGAGCTTTCTTGACCGCCGACCGATCGACATCTAGCTGCCGGCCAACTAGGGCAGCGCAACCGCACCACCACGGCTCCGGATTTGGCCTCCGGAGCCCTAATACTATTAGTTTACAAAAATTAGTTTAAGATAAATATTATGAATAAAGTTTTATTAATAGATAAGCCTGTTGGTTGGACCAGTTTTGATGTTGTTGCCAAGATACGCAGAAAATTAAAAAAAAGTTTAAGCGAAAGACCAATGACTAATGACTCCCGCACAAAGGTGCGGGTGGGTCACGCAGGTACACTAGACCCTTTTGCTACTGGTCTATTGATTGTATTAGTTGGTGATGCCACCAAAGATCAGGATAAGTTTATGAAACTAGATAAGGAATATGAAGCGACATTAAAACTGGGATATACTTCGACTACTGGAGATCCGGAAGGAGAGTACAAAGCAATAAGCAACAAGCGACCAGAGATAAGGAATATAAAAAATGCTCTAAAAAAATTTGAAGGTTCAATTAAACAAACTCCACCTCAGTACTCAGCCATTAAGATAAAAGGCAAACCGGCTTACAAATATGCCAGAGAAGGTAAAACCGTCGCAATAAAACCTCGCACTATCATACTATATAGTATGATAGTGCGGTCATATGAATACCCCAGTCTAAAAATTAAAGTTAAATGTTCCAGTGGAACATACATTAGGACCCTTGCCGAAGATATCGGTAAAGATCTTGGCTGTGGTGCATATTTGACTGATTTAAAGAGGACTAAAATTGGCAAATTTGAACTCAAAAATGCTAAGCCTATCGACTCATATTTGACATAAACACTTTACCTTGCTATAATATTGGCAGCATTTGGGGTAGTTCTCGAAAAAATATGGTCACAGATTTACAGATTGAGAGTGCTTCTGATTTGGATAAATTATCCGAACTTATTAGTGTTTGCAAAAGATGTTCTCTTTACAAATCAAAAACCAAAGATGTACCCGGTGTCGGCAATCCAAATGCAAAAGTTTTATTTATCGGAGAGGCTCCTGGTAAAGATGAAGACCAAAAAGGTGAACCTTTTGTGGGAGCTGCCGGAAAGTTTTTAACCGAAATGATCATTGAACAAGGGTGGCGGAGAGAGGATGTTTATATTGCCAATGTACTTAAGCATCGCCCACCGGAAAACCGTGATCCCGCAGCCGAAGAAATTGAAGCTTGTTGGCCGTTTTTGGCTCGCCAGATAAGTTTATTAAAACCAAAACTAATTGTATTTCTGGGACGCCATGCAATGCAAAGATTTTTTCCCAGCCTTGCTATTTCTAAAGTCCATGGAAAAGCTTTCCGAAAAGTTTGGGAAGGAAAGCCTCAAGTTTTTCTTGCACTCTATCACCCGGCTGCCGCACTATATAACGGTTCCATGCGAGAAGTACTGAAAGAAGATTTTAATAAAATACCGTTACTTCTTGCGAAAATTGAATCAGAAACAATAAAAAGTAAAAATTTAAATCAAAATAAGTTATTTTAAAAATATAACTGATAGCTGATCTCTTTTCTCTGATCACTATCGACTGAAAGGAGACTATGAATCCAGATAAAAAAGGACCGGCTCGAAAAGGAGACGGCAAAAAACTAAGAAAACCTATGGTAGACCTTGAAGATAAGAGACTCCGCCAAAAAGGGATAAAAACAAAAAATGAACCATTAATGAAATCATCTGAAAACACTAAAATAAAACATGGTGCACTCCGTGTTATGGCTCTCGGTGGTTTAGGTGAAATCGGAAAAAACATGTATTTGTTCGAGTATGAGGACGATATTATTATTGTTGATCTTGGCTTTATGTTTCCAGATGATGAAATGCTTGGGGTTGACTATATAATCCCTGACATCAGTTATCTTGAAGATAAAAAAGACAGAATTAAAGGTGTACTTATCACACATGGTCACGAGGACCACATTGGAGCAATCCCATATCTACTGCCTAAGATCGGTGCTCCACTTTATGCACCAAAGCTTACTATTGGACTTATCGAAGGCAAACTAGAAGAATTCCGATTAACTCAAAGCATCGGGTTGCATACAATCGACCCCGACAAAGATATAATTCAGCTCGGTAGGTTTACGGTTGAGTGGATCCGAGTAACTCATTCGATTCCGGATGCTGTGGCAGTAGCAATTAACACGCCTGTTGGAAGAGTTATATTTACTGGAGACTTTAAATTTGATCATTCACCTGTCGATAACCGAAATATAGATGTTGGAAAATTAGCACGTTTTGGCAATGAAGGTGTATTGCTATTGATGTCCGATTCCACCGGAGCAGAAAGTCCCGGTTATTCACCATCAGAACGTAGTATCACCGAAAATATTAACAGAATTATCGAAGAAGCTCCGGGCCGCATAATAATTGCTTCATTTTCATCACAGATAAACAGAATTCAAATGATTATAGATGCTGCTGAAAAATTAGGTCGCAAATTAGCTTTTTCCGGTCGCTCGATGCTCAGAAACGTCGAGATTTCTGTTCGTCTAGGTTACCTCCGAATCCCAGCTGGGCTTGTAGTTAAAATTCAAGACATCGCAAAATATCCTGATAACAAAGTTTGTGTAATGTCGACCGGTTCGCAAGGTGAAGCAATGTCTGCACTTTCTCGAATGGCTTCGGGAGATCACAAAAGCCTAAAAATAAAAAAGGGTGACAGTGTTCTTTTTTCATCTTCTCCGGTTCCCGGCAATGAAGGTGCCATTCGTACCGTAATCGACGATCTTTTCCGTGAAGGAGCAAATGTAATATATGAAGGAAAGGGCGAAAGTACTCACCACGTCTCTGGCCATCCTGGACGAGAAGAGCTTAAAATGATGCTAAATTTGGTCAGACCAAAATATTTTATGCCGGTACACGGTGAATACCATCACCTTGTGCATCACAAAGATTTAGGCTTGGACGTTGGTATGAATGAGGATAATATTTTTGTCATGGATAATGGAGATGTACTTGAAATAAACGATACTTCTGCTCGAGTCCTCGATCAAAAAATACCCAACGGCATGATTTTGGTTGACGGTCTGGGAATCGGTGATGTCGGCGAAATTGTTCTCCGTGATAGAAAAGCAATGGCTTCCGAAGGGATTTTCGTAGTTATTTGCACGGTTGAGAAACGTTCAGGAAAATTATTGACTAGTCCCGACATTATTTCGCGCGGTTTCATCTATATGCGGGAAAATGAAAAATTGGTCAACAATACTCGTAATGAAGTTAAAACAATGCTTGAAAGAAAAGAAGGCGACCCACCACAAAATTGGCCTGTATTAAAAACTAAAATACGGGATAGGGTTTCTGAATATCTCTATCAGAATACACAGAGGAAACCAATGGTGATTCCTGTGATAATTGAGGCCTAAATGAGCAAAATCACTGCCATTGAGCCTCAAAAACGCACCGGCAGGGTAAATATTTATATTGATAATGAATTTGCGGTTGGTATAGACGAAAAATTATTGATTGATTTTGATCTCTATAAAAATAAAGAAATTAACGGAAGAGAATTAGATAGACTAAGAAACGGTGTGAAAGATTCACAGTGTCTCGAATATGCTTATCGTTTGTTAACTTTCCGTCCTCGTTCGATAGACGAAATGGAAAAAAAATTACTCGAGAAATTTGAGCCAAATACCGTTAAGACAGTAGTAAAAAAGTTAATTAAATATAATTACCTAAATGATAAAGATTTTGCCACAATGTGGGTTCGTGAAAGGTCAGTGGGAAGAGGCCGAAAGGCTCTTTATTTCGAGCTAATGCGTAAAGGGATTTCTAAAGAGATAGCTGAAGATGCCTTAAATGAGATAACTTCCGAAACAGAACTTGAAACTGCAATCAGGCTTATAAAAAGCAAAGAAAAATATAAAAATTTAGATCACAAGTCAGCATATACTAAAATTGGTGGCTTTTTAGCTCGCCGCGGATTTAGCTACGAAATAATTAAAAAGGTAATTAATGAAGTCAACTAAAATAAAGGTAGAAATAGATTGTGAATCAGATCGACTTAGTGGCATGCGTCCAGTCGCTGTTACCTGCATAGTAAGAAAGGGCCGGATTCTATTTTTATTTAAAAGGGATCACAATCTCTGGCAACTTCCTCAAGGAGGTATAGAACCTAACGAAACTATTTTTCAGGCTATTAAACGAGAACTAGCAGAGGAACTTGGAAGCTTTTCAGAATCAATAAAAATTGATGAGGCTAAAGTAATCGGTAGTGATTTAGTTGAATTTCCGAAAGAAAATCAGGGTAGCCGAGACATCACAACGGTAAGTGGAGATAATATCCATATGAGAGGCAAGAAATATTATTTTGTTTTGCTTGAGTCAGACTCCGATGAGTTACCTATCTCTGAAAGTGAATTTGAAAAATACCGTTGGGTAACACATGAAGAATCAGACAATCTTGTGAGGCATATTTATCAAAAAGGGAAAAAAAGAATAACAATTAAAGCCTTAGAAATATTATCTAACCTCAAATTAATCTAAAAATTCCCCGCGAGATGCGGGGAATTTTTATTTTTAACTTTGGGCTATAACCCTGTAAGCAAAGGCAAAAGCGATTGCCCACATTAGTATGAGTGTCATATTCTCCTTTTGTCCTCCCAATGTGACGCAAAATATAATAACTAATCGAAAAGTCCCTGTCAAGGCCTATTAATTCGCAATATAAAGGTGTTTTTGAGCTATTTTGTGCTTAATATTAATCTACAACAGTTGCCGGCGACATAATTACTGCTTTCTTTTTCGTCTTTAACACGTCTTCAGCAATAATAATTTTGTTTGGAAGAATCTGTTCGATAGATTTTGCGGGAATAATTAGGTCTTTTGCAAAATTTTTTATCCGAAGTACGGGGGTAACAAAAATCCGCTCTAAAGCCATATGCTTCAAATTTATTGTAGCCTCGTTTACTTTTCCGACTTTTTTTCCTTCTTTTGTTATAACGCTTGACTTGATTATTTTAATTTTTCGGTCAACTACTTCTTTGAGTCTGACTAAATCGTCTAAATCAGAAAGAGAATCATAGCCATTAACAATAATACTATCTGGCCCAAAACCCTTAAATTCCACACTAGGAATATACTTAATCTTCCGCCCAAGTTCATCTGTGCAAGAAACACCCAAAAATGTGCCATCTTCATCTGAAATAACAATATCTTTTACATAGCCAACATAAGCTCTCTCATTAGCAAGTATCACCTTTGCTCTAATTATTTCCGAAAATAACTTTATCATGTTTCTATTATAACTTGACGAATCAATGTTTTTTAGCTAAAATATCCATGATCTTTTAGCGCATGGTTAAGTCGCATGTGCTCCGTCAGCTGACGGATCCGATCGTCTCGCATTGCGAGCAAGTTGAAAAGATTATTTTTAATAGAAAAAAGAAAGGAAATCATGGGAAAATACGAAATACTATATATTATTCACCCCGACCTTGAAGCATCTATCGACAAAATTATAGACAAGGTGCGTTTTTTTATTGAAACCAGGGGCGGAAAAATTACCTATGAAGAAAATTGGGGTAAAAGAAAATTAGCTTATGAAATTAAAAAAACAAATGTTGGTATTTACCTTTTATGGTATTTTGAATCACCCCAAGAAAGTATTGCAAAAATAGAGAGAGATATACGGTTAACCGAAGAAATAATTCGCTATATGATTACCGCAAAAAGCGATAAAATTACTATCACCAAACCTATCAAAAGGGAAAAGCAGGTTGCAGAAGAAATTAAAAAAGAAGAACCTAAAAAAGAAAAAGTAGCAGTTAAGCCGAAAAAAGAAAAAGTAACAAAGGTGTCTGAAGCTGAAAGAATGAAGAAACTTGATGAACAACTTGGTGTGTTACTCGGTGAAAAAGAAGACGATAAAAAAGTAGCTTCTAAAGCAAAAAAGGAGAAAAAATGAAAGACTTAAACATGGCTTTTTTAATGGGTAACCTAACACGTGACCCAGAACTCCGTTACACCCCTAATGGCCAAGCTGTCGCCTCGTTTACCGTAGCAACTAACCGACGTTGGACTGACCCATCTGGAGAGAAGAAAGATTCTGTAGAGTATTCTGATATTGTTGTTTGGGGGAAGCTTGCTGAAACTGTTTCTAATTATTTAAAAAAGGGACGCCGAGTTCACGTTATTGGTCGACTTCAAACAAGAAGTTGGGAAGCTCAAGATGGTAGCAAACGACAAAAAACCGAAGTAGTTGCCACCGATATCAATTTTCTAGATAGAGCTGGTTCCGAATCTCACGA
>Ga0172371_10004141_pt1 | contig 22108 bp, 20 predicted proteins | sample Lak12m_FD_114543 | JGI IMG/M metagenome (GOLD analysis project Ga0172371, IMG submission 114543) | Freshwater microbial communities from Kabuno Bay, South-Kivu, Congo - kab_022012_12m | ecosystem: Environmental > Aquatic > Freshwater > Lake | place: Democratic Republic of the Congo: South-Kivu...
ATGTGCGTGCCAGGGTTTTCTATTACGATAGATCGCGCTGGAGTAGAAAACAAAGAGCTTTTTATGTTATAGGAAGAGTGTCGGTTCTTGTTTATTTAATCCTGACAACCCTTACACCATTAAAAACTGGAACCAGTGTTTTCATCCCTGGGATTGTCCTATTTGCACTTGGTTTGGTTGGATTCATTCTCGCACTTTCCAATTTTAAGAATGTGCTTCCCAATCAGCTAGTTACCGAAGGTCTCTACAGTATATCCCGCCATCCGCAGGTACTAATGTTGTTTATTTCAAGTGTTGGGATTTGTCTCGCTATTGGTTCATGGCTTGCACTACTCATACTAAGTATCTCCAGGTTCTTCGGTCACTTTAGAACTCTAGCGGAGGAAGAGGCTTGCATAGAACGATACGGTGATTCATACCGTGCCTATATGAAACATGTACCTAGATATTTTCTATTCTTTTGATTGTGGGTTCTTGGGCAGATTGAATATGTCTTGGTTGCTCATTGCTATTGATTGTGTTTCCAGTGATTGGAGAAGCGGCATACCGATTAACCTCAGTGTCATGGGATGAAGAGGAAACTTAATTAGAAGAGATCATTGACAAGTAAACCGGCCTTGCCTTTCAGCCGGTTTTTTTTCCAGGATTTTTCCTGCTTTGGGAACGCTCCCTTACAGGGTGCTTCGCGATCGCCGCCTCCGACAGCCTTCTTTGTGGCGGAGTTTTGCTTTCTCAAAGGGAAAATCGTCGTTTCTATGCGGGTGGTTGGAGTTCCGGTCTGATTGCCAGCACCTCATCCACCGATGCCAGCCGGTAGGGGAAATCAGGGTTCAAGGTCACCCGCTTGAGTTCGGTCACAATCCCCAGCCGCACACCTGCCCTTGCGGGCGGTGCAAGGGTCAGGTACTAGCGAGCAAATTGCGGGCGGGTCATGCCATCTCGCGCCAGTTCGTCCAGTGCCCATGCCCAGGTCAGATACTCGTAAGCGGTTCGCTTTGACGAGTAGTGGCGATAGGGTTCATGCCTCGTCAGCACGTGCCAATCAACTACCAGCAGATGATGAGCAATCGTCACGATGGCCTGGTTGGTGTGCATGCGCTTCTTGAGTTCAGCGAAGTGTCGCCGCCAGTTCAGGTCGGCTCTTAAAGCACGCCACACCATCCCGGTGTCCTTCGGGAGGCACCTTCCACCAGCGCCCCCTGGCTTAAGCCGCCTGGGCAGGCAGCGCAACTCCTATCGCCCTTGCTTGGTGATCCATTTGCCGCCCAAGTATTCCCCACTACAACCGCAATTTCATTGAACCTGGCCTCCGGTCAGCGAGGATGTCGCCTTCAGAGGATTGCTCTTTTTGCTTTTCCTGATGGTCAGTGGAAAATAAGCGGACACCTGCACCCCCGCAGGTGCAGTGTAATCGGATAATCTGCCCTGTACATGTTTATCTGCTTCCAAATCCGGTGACCATAATGGCAGGAACGGAATATCCCCCTACTCTGTATGGGGGAAATGGAATCCAACCGTGCTCAAAACACCTGCCCGGTTTGTGCCATCTCCTTTAAAAACTTCTCGCGGTTCGCGAGGCGCGCTGTCTTGCCGCTGGAGGTCTTGACCAGCCAGTGCTTACCGACGATGTGGACATAACGCAACGCTACCGCCGAGCCGCGCGTCACGGCGGCGCGGATCCCGTCTGCGATATGCTGGTGGTCATCCTCCCCTTCCTCATCCACCTCCGCCACCATCACCACATCCTCGGTTCCGGTGCCCTCGTTGAAGAGGCCAAAGGCTGCCACCCGACCCGGGTGGACTCCCGGCACACCCATTGCCAACTGTTCCAGGTCCTGGGGATAGATATTCTTGCCACCGACAATGATCAGGTCCTTCTTGCGCCCGGTGACAAAGACCTCCCCCTCCGCCAGGTAACCGAAATCGCCGGTGAGATACCAGTCATCATGGAAAGCTTTCCGGGTGGCGTCGGGCCGGTGGTAGTACCCGCTGAGCATGCAATCGCTTTTCAGGGCGATCTCGCCGATGGTCCGCTCGGGGACATCCCGACCATGGGCATCCAGGGCGCGCACCGCCACATTGCGGATCGGGTGCCCCGCCGAGAGCATCTTGAGAGTGGCCCTACCGGCAATTGGCGGGCGTGCGATGCGGTAAACCTGCAGGCTTTCGCGGTCCACCTCGTCCACCACCACTGGCTCTTCGATCCCGCCCTGGGTGACCGCGAAGACGTTCTCAGCCATGGCGTAGCAGGTGGCCAGGGCTTCGTAGCGCAAGCCAAAGGCACGGAAACGTTCGTAGAAGGCCTGATGGCTCTCCCAGCGCATTGGCTCGGAACAGTTGCTGATGGCGCGCCATGAGGAGAGATCCACCCCCTCCAGGTCACGATCACGGATCTTCTGCGCGCAGAAGTTATAGGCAAAATTGGGCAGCCAGCTAAGCGTCCCTCTGTAACGCGAGACTGCCTGCATCAGGCGGTGGGGGGCGCGCACCCAGTCGAAGGGCGACATCAGCACAAGTGGATAGCCGAGCAGGATCGGCATCAGGTAGCAGGCGATGAGGCCCATATCGTGGTAGAGCGGCAGCCAGGAGACGAATACATCGTCGTTGCGCATGTGCAGGGCGATGCGGTAGCTTTCGAGCTGGTTGAAGACCGCCTGGTGTGAAAGCGCCACGCCTTTCTGCAACCCGGTGGTGCCCGAGGAGTGTTGCAGCAGGGCGATATCCTGCGGCTTGCGCTGCGAACCACCGAGGTTGGTAAAATCTGGCTCGCAGGGTAATTCGACCTGGTTCGCAAGGATCACGGCGCGCACCGGATCGCCGGGTTTGAGGGCGGCCTGCACCTCCGGCTTGAATTCGGGGTAGGTGACGATGGCCGAGGGTCGGGTGATGGAGACGAGCGAGGCCAGGTCGGCGCAGTAGCGTTCGGGGAGTAGCTTTTCGGTCAGGAAAGGCATGATTGCCGGGATCGTTCCATGCAGCACAGCACCAAAATAAGCCTGGAGCAGGTCAACCCCGTGCTGGAGGATGAGGACGATCACCTCACCGGGATGGATGCCCTGCGCAGCGTAGGTGCACGCGTAGCCCGCCGAACCCCGCAACAACTGCTGGTAGGTCAACGGAAAATCAGGCTGCCCCGAGTTGAGAATGTGGACCGCCACGGCTTCGGGCTTTTGCCCGTAGTGGCTTTTCAGCAAGTCAGAAAAAGTTGGCATTTTAAGCGCAGCGGGATAGGATCAAAGCGGCGAGCTGGTCGAGGGTATCGAAGGATTTTGCGTTCAGCTCGGTATCGTCGATACGCACACCGAAGGTGTCCTCGACGAAGAGGGCAAGGTCCATCAGATTGAACGAAGCGATCAGCCCGCTGGAAATGAGAGGAGCATCCGGTTTCAGGATGCGCTTGGGCTGTTTGAGGATCTGTGTTTTGATGTAATCTGCTAGGGGTGTGAGGATGTCGTCGTTCACTGGTATCTCCATTATTGTCCGTTTGTACCTCGCCAGACGGAATCGAGGGTTTGCAGGGCGGTCAGGTTTCGCCAAGGCCAGGCGAATTGCATGATCTTCGGATCGGAGAAATCGTTCCAGGAGTAGGTCAGGTGTTCCATGTCTGCCTGGAGGCCATGATCTGGCAAAGGTTGGATAGCCAGCCAGAAATTCCACAGTGGGAGGTGGTACTCATCAGCCAGCCGGGCAATGGTGGCATTGATGGAATAATCGCCTTCCAGGTTATCCCCCTTGGTCGCCAGGATGGGCACGACCTTTTGATCCAGCAAATGCTGGATGATGGTACGCAACCCAGCCTCGAAAACGCCCTGCTCGAAAACCTGGTTCGTTCCCAAGGATACAAATGCGAATGACGGGTTGTTCAAACGAAGTTCGCAGTCGAGGGGTGTTTCACCCACGTCGCAGACAGCCAGCGTTGCCTTGGTGGGGTCGAGGATGATGCTGGTATTGAATCCACTGCCTGCAGACATGCTTTCACGCCAGAAAGAACCGGTAAATTGCTGGATGACCCCTTCCAAATTAATATAAGAGCCAAGATCATAGAAATAAATTTGCGGGCCAAAATCAAAGCTGGTCAGGAACCAGGCCGAGGAAACCTCGCCGTCGCCGATTTTCGAAAAGGCATTTGGGTTGCGTCCCACGGCAAGCCCCTGGCGATAAAGGTCCACCATTTGCGGGCTGACCGTGGGCACAACCGGCAGGCTCGACCATGCGTTTCCCGGAGAGATCGGGGTGATGGTCATCGTTGGATTGGAGGGTGGAACGGCAGTCTTCGTGGCCAATGGGACCGGGGTTGAGCCAGGGACGACCGCCACGGGGGGGATAGTCGGTGTGATGGTTGGCAGTACTGCAACTATCACACCCGTGAGACCATGCCAGACTGAATCGATCGCCTCGAGGGCTGTCAGGTTGCGCCAAGGCCAGGCGTATGTCATGCGGGTAGGATCATCGAAGAAATTGCGGGCGAATGTCAGGTGGAAGCCGTCATTGTATAAACCGTGATCTGGCAGCGGCTGGGTGGCTGCCCAGAAGTTCCACATGGGGATATCATAGTCGTAAGCCACGCGCGCGATGGCAGCATTGATGCTGTTGTCTTTCTCCAGGTTATCAGCCTTGGTTGCCAGGATTGGAACGACATTCTTCGCCAACACATTCTCCACCAACTGGCGCATATACATTTCATAGATCTTGGCTGGCTGCTCCCCCCACCACGTCTCCATGCTGATGAGGGCAATGCCCGGCTTGTGGAGGCGCAATTCACATGCCAGCGGCGTTTCACCTGGATTGCATTTTTCCGGGTCGGCCCAGATCGGTGAAAGAACGGAAGCAATGTTCATCCCCGGCCCCACAGAAAGACTGACACGCGACCATGAGCCGGAAAAATGATCAATCGTATTTTGAAGGGTTGCATGTTGCGTCCCCAGGCTGTAGTCACCAGGGGTATCGAACGTTGAAAGGAAATATGATGCGATATTCTGGCAATCGCCGATCTTGGAAAAATGTGCTGGATCGTTGCCCTGGGCGATCCCGCGTTGATAGATTTCGATCATACGCGGCGAGACCGTCGGCACGACCGGCCATTCCTGCCATTTTTCCGGTGGCAGACGGGTATCAGCGGTGGCGATCGCAACCGGGGGGAGGGTCGGCGTCCCTGAGGGGGGATTCGCACCTTCAACCGGAGTGATTGCCGGGATGATAGCAATGAAGGTGGGTGAAGCGGTCACCGTCGGAGATGGAGGTGTACCCGGGTTTGCAGGTGAAGAATTTAAACAGGAAGCGAGCAGGGGAAAAGTCACAATCATTACCAATAAGAAGGTCCGGAGGAGTTTCATTATGGTTCTCAATGGGAGCAGATTCTTTCCTGAATTGACCCGGCAAGTCGCTTAGCAAAAATGGATTCACCCATGGGTGTCATATGGATGGCACTGTTCGTGAATTCCTCCGCGGGGACGATGTTCCATAGATCGATGTAATCCCAACCACCCTGCTGGCTGCGGTTGGACATCATCTGCCGGTACTGATCGTAAGCCCAGCGGGGGTAGAAGAAATTATATCGGATGTCACTGTTCTCTCCGGTACTGATCAGGATCGGTTCATTGACGAGCAGGACTGGTATCTCCCCCGCGGCGCGAAGGACGGCATCGATCACCTCGAAGGCAAGGCTGCCCGCCTCCAGGTTCGGCGGCGGTTGGTCGTTAAAGTTGATTTCCTCGACTCTAAAATCGGTCTGGGCGTGTTGATAATCTTCCAGATATACCTGATCAACGCCGGTGGCCGCCCACAGGACGCCATAAAATTGCAAGCGCGCCAGATCAGCCAGGTTCCGTCCTCCCCCGATGATCGTATCATCCCAAAAGGAAGGCTTCACCAATGCAGGGTCATCCAGATCAAAGGGGAGATTATAAGCGCGAATCAAGAGGCGGACTCGTTCAGAATTATTGGAAACGATCGGCGAGGAGAGCTGCTTTTCAACCGGGAAAGCCTCCAGGGTGAGCGGCCAGACCACCAGGTCCGGTTGGTAACGCATGGCTTCGACCAGGATCATCAGGTCCTTGGTCAGCGAGATGGTTGGGTAGCCAAGGTTATAGACGTGCACTTGCCGCCCGTCGCAGGAGTTGTGGTGGGCGGCATCAAGCAGACTGGCAAGGGTCTCTTCCGGCTTGAGAAGTGTCCCCCAAACGGAGGAATCCCCGATGATAATCACGCGGTACTCGTCCGCGGGCTTGGGTGAGCCGGCGATGATGTGGGAGGCGAACATGGCATCCAGGTCAAAGAGACTCAGGTTATAAGCCTGGGCCGGATTCTCACCAAAGGGGAAGCGGAACCGTCCCGGGAAGAGGTGATTATAGGCAGAAACCTTGCCAAACCCCGAAGGCTGCCAGGCAGCAAATAGTAAATTAACGGCGATGAACAACCCCAGCCCTTTCAGGATAACGTTGCGAAGAAAACGACTGTCCACAGGAAAGCCTAATTGCCCGGATCGTAGACTGCCTTCAACGCCCGCCAGATGGCGTCCAGCGTACGCAGTGCGACGAAGTTGCGCACGTCCCAGGCATCGGGTGTCAGGTAGATATTATTCTGCGCCGGGTCGAGGCCGTGATTGGGCAAGTAATCCGCTGCGGCCCAAAAGTTCAACAACGGGATGTCGTAATCGTAGGCAACTTGCGCTGTCGCCAGATTGATGCTGTGATCAGCCTCTACGTTGTCAGCCTTGAGGGTCAAGACCGGCAGCGCGCCGCTGGCAATGACCAGGTCCACGATCTGGCGTAAGTATCCTTCATACTTATCAGATGAGGCTCCTTCCCGCCAATTCGTGCCCAGATTGATGAAAACCAGCATCGGTTTCGAGAGGCGCAGCTCGCACTGGACCGGATTCTCGTCCGGCAGGCAGACTTGCGGGTCTGCCCACAAGGGTAAAAGGGCCGAAGGCGCGCTCAAGCCATCGCGGACGGAAACGCTCTTGTGGGAAAAGGAGCTCTGGAAAACATCAATCGTTTCCTGCAGGTACAGGTAATCACTGTTCAGGTAGTAACGGTCTGTGGCATAGATACCCAGGAAAACCTCCGGCTCGCTCTGGCAATCCCCAACCACCGAGAATGTGCGCGGGGTGACGCCCATCCCTACCCCCTGCAGGTAGATTTCCACCGCACGCGCGCTGACCGCCGGTATGACCGGCCAGGCAGCCCAATCACGTGGCTTTGGGCGCGTATCCGGCGTAGGCGTGGCTGTGGTCGTCGGCGTTGGGGTCAGTGAGGGGGTAAAGGTGGGGGTTGGGGTGATGGTCGCGATGGGGGACTCCAGGGACGGTGGAAGGGTGGAGGAGGGAGAAATTGATGGCTCGGGCTCCCGGGTTTCCACGGGGGCAGTGGAAGAGCAACCCGCCAGAGCCACCACAAAAATAAGGGAAACGATCCACAAAATACCGTTTCGGGACATTTGAACACAGAAACTTCTTATCATCAGGCAAGGCCAAACAATTTGAGAAATACTTGCCACGATATAGCCAGGTCAGGCAGGGCGAACCAGACCCAGCCAAGGGCAATGTATTGGAATGTCAAAATGGTTGAAAGCACGCTGAGTGAAACATTGAGCCACCTATGATCTTCCAACCCGGCCAGGCGCGGGTGGATGAACTCGGACCAACGGTTTTGCAGGAAAAGACCCACCCCGTGCCAAAGCCCCCACAGGACGAAATTCCAGGTGACGCCGTGCCAGAAGCCGATGAGCAGCATGGTGCCGACCTGGGTGACAAGGATGATCGCCGGTATGGGCCAGCGGTGCCTGGCGGTGCGCAGGGCGCGGGTGACCGGGTTGAAGAAATAAGCGCGGAACCACTGCGTCAGGGTCATGTGCCAGCTATTCCAGAACTGAGTCAGGTTGGGCTTGAGGTAGGGGTTGGCAAAATTCTCCGGCAGGTGAAAGCCTAGAAAACCGCCGATACCGATGGCGATATCGGTGTAACCGCTGAAGTCGAACAGGATCTGGAATGTATAGGCATAGAGAAGCATCCATAACCAGCCGGTGGTGCGTGTTTGCAGCGCGTTGACGGTGTTGAGGGCGATGAGGGCAAGGCTATCCGCCAACACGAATTTCTTGAACAGACCGATGACCAGCCGTTTTCCAGCCAGCGCCAGGTCTTCGGCAGAAAGCCGGATGGGCTGGCGTAGATCCTCGATGAATCGCTCTATGCGGTCGATCGGGCCGGCGGTGAGCGCAGGGAAGAAGATCACGTAGGTGATGTATTCAGGCAGGGTGACCTCTGGCAGGCGGCCGGATTGCCGGTCACGCAGGGTGTGGAGCATCCGGAAGGCAATATAAGAAAAGCCCAGCCAGCGCAGGTCGGTGGCAGCCGCGTTCGTGCCTGCCCGTCCCAGGGCGAGACGGAGCAGCCCGCTGGCCGCCATTGCCAGTGACGGTACTTTCAGGATTAGAAAAATTCCGATCAGCAGAACAATGCCCGCAACAAGGAGGAATTTCTGTGCGCGACGCTTGAGGTCCGCAACACCCACCAGGAGCAGCGCGGCAAGCCCAAGGAAAGCCAGCAGCAGCCCAAGCCTGGGTGGCGGCGTGGCTGAAAGTGACCAACCCGGAGCCAGGTATCGGGTCAGGTCTGCGCCCAGGAGGATGGCGGCAAGGATCGCCAGCGCGATGAGGTTTGTCCGATCGCGCAACCTGCCAGAGGTCTTCGTCAACAGCCAGCCGAGGAAGGTCAACAGCAGCGTGAAGGTGGCGAACCAAAAGTCGAGGCCGCGGACCGGGAGGGGTGGCTGGAGAAGGTAAACCGCCAGTACACTGACCCCCATCAGCGCGTAGACGCGCCAACGGTTCCGCATGACCAGCCCGAGGAACAAGGCAACTGCGGTAAAGATGATGATATAGGTCAGCGTCATCTAGAAACCTTGATAGATCCAGACGGGAGTGCTACTGGCGGTAAAGATCACCAGCGCGATAAGGATCAGGCAAAACAGCACTGACCAGAGGTTTTCGCGTGAAAAGATGGCTTTCATTGATACCCGCAGACAAGATACTCGCCACCCTCCTGGACCACATGATAGGTACGAACGGTGAGATCCAATCCCTGGTTCTCATCGTTGTAGGTCAAAACGATTTGACCCTGGCATTTAACCTGCGTTACACCGGATTCGGTCCCGGTTGTCTGGCAGACGAGGCCTTCCGTTCGGGTTTGGACTGCCTGGAATGAATCCAGTTCCATCCGGGCGTTGGTCTCCCAGGCAGCACAGGAGGCCGCGGCAAGGCGATCCGGATCTTTGTTGACCAGTGCGGTGAGGTATCCCTCCACGGCGCGGGCAGCCGGATCATTGCTGGACGCACGCGTGCAGGCGGAAAGTATAACAGCCAGTAACACCAAGCAGGTTATCAAGGGGAAGAATTTTATTTTCATGGTGCACTCCTCGAGTTCAGGGTACGAAAGCAGATTATATTCGGGCGCACGGGAATTCGCAAGCGCATCCGCGTTGTTGACAAAATCAACCAATCCTGATAGGATAGGGCGAATTTTCCGGATATACAGGAGAGAAGGATGATCAACCAGATCGAGACGGAAACCATCCGGCTGACACCGAACGCTGTTCAAGCTGTGCGCGATTTGATTACAGAACGCAAGCTGGACGAAGCCTATAGCTTGCGTGTGTATGTGGCCGGACGAAGCTGTTCAGGCCTGCAATACGGGATGTCACTGGACAATAAACCTGCCGAGTCGGACACGACTTTCGAGAATGATGGGATCAGGGTCTGCGTGGACAACGTTTCCATCCAGTACATGCGCGGCGCGACGATCGACTTCATCAATGGTGAACGTGGCAAAGGCTTTATCGTCGACAATCCGAACACCCTGCCTGCCTGCGATTGCGGGAATGGCGGTTGTAGCCTCTAGCCAACCAAACCCAAGAAGCCGGAGCTGATCCGGCTTCTTCGTTTTTAACCTACGGTCATCTCCCGCGCAGAAAAGCGATGAAAGCACCAATCATTCCAACGATGGCGAGTCCGAGGATGACCATTCCCATCGGCACTCCAGTTCCACCAGTGTTCACCGCTTCGAATGTCGGGTAAACGATCGGCGGGGGTGCGGTGAACGTGGGCAGCCGTGTGGGCGTGGAAGGAATGGCAAAAGCCGCGGCGAGCGTCGGGTCGATGGTGGGCGTTGTGCGAGGTGTGGCGGTGGGCGGTGGTTCGAGGATGGGCAGGAAACCCGGCGAAAGGCTGACCAGCGGCGCGTACACCCAGCCTACACCCCCAGGGACACCTGGATAGGCGATCTCGATCCAATCCCCTCCAGCCGTGCGACCGAGCGCAGGCGCAGTTTCTCCCGGAAGTAAAACTCCGATGGCAAGATAGTACACCGAGTGCGGTCCGGCGCGCACGTTAATCTGCTCCGGGTAGGTGACCGTGATCATCGGTCCCTGTGGAGTTCCGGTCACGGTCGGTATGGATCCCGTTGGTTGCTGCGCAGCGGCGGGTGCGGGCGGCTCTTCGAAGAAAAATAAACCGGCAGCGCCGGCGAGAATGAGCGAACCGAGGAAGAACTTCGTCCAGAAACGCATGGGGAGAAACCTTAAGCTGATATAATGCGTACATCCTATCAAGCAGCATTCCTTGCGAAGGTTCTGAATCATCACAAGGACACCACCCAAAATGATTATAATCTAAAAGCCTATGGAACAACGCATCTTCCACGGAAGTATTACCCCCGCTGATATTGCCCAAGCGTTGCTGGCCGAGTTCAACCAGGGGAACCTGCGCGCCCAGGTATTGGGCCAGAGCGATCATCTCACCGTGCAGGTTGCCACCAGCCAGTTCTCCCGCTCAGGCGGTCAGACCGCGCTGGCGGTGGATATCCAGAAGTTCGAGGACGGCGTGACCGTGCAGCTCGGGCAACAGCAATGGCTGGGAGTTGCAGCCAGCCTCGGGCAAAGTGCCATTGCCGCCCTGATGAATCCATTGAACCTGCTGGGTCGCCTGGACGATATTGCCCAGGATGTCCAGAACCTGCAGCTGAACGAAAAGGTGTGGGCAGTCATCGCCCGCGAGGTCCAAGCCAGAGGCGCCAGCCACCAGCTTTCTCAGCGCTTATCCCGCCTCACCTGCACCTACTGCGGCGCAGCCAACCCGGTCGGCGAGGCCACCTGCGCGGCATGCGGTGCGCCGATGGGAGATGTCCAGCCGCGCGCCTGTGTTAAATGCGGCTATGTGCTGACATATGGGGAAAGATACTGCCCCAATTGCGGGCAGTCGCAATGATCGATAAATCTCCCGGGGTCTTTTAAACACCGGGAGATTGGTTTAACCATAAATCTCCGGATTGACACAATACGGCAGCCTGCGTCCATCAAGACCGGCGAGGAGGTTTTCGCAAGCCATTCCGGCCATGCGGCGACGTGTGCCGCGTGTCGCCGAGCCGATGTGGGGAATGACCAGGCAATTGGGCAGAGAAAAGAGGGGATGATCGGGGGCCAGCGGCTCGGGGTCGGTGACATCCAGCGCGGCGGCTGAAATACGTCCCTCAGCCAGCGCACGCGTGAGGGCAGCAGTATCCACCACCGGGCCGCGCGCCGCGTTGACCAGGATAGCTCCCGGTTTCATCTTGCCCAAGGCGGACTCGTTGATCAGACCGCGCGTCCCGGGGTTTAACGGGCAGTGCAGGCTGATAAAATCGCTCTCTCGCAGCAGTTCATCGAACGATAACCTTTCTGCCTCCTCCACGGGAACACAACCATCCTCCCCCACCGTGGGATCAAAAAAGACGATCTTCATCCCAAATCCACGCGCCCGCTCGGCCACGGCGCGGCCGATCTTACCCAGGCCAACGATGCCGAGCACCGCCCCGCGCAAATCGGCGCCCAGCCAGCCAGCCGGAGACCAGGTTTTCCAGCGCCCTTCACGCGCGTCGCGTGCAGATTCCGGCAAGCGTCGCGCCACAGCCAGCAGGAGAGCCATGGTCAGGTCAGCAGTGGCATCGGTCAGCACGCCAGGTGTATAGCCCACCGGGATGCCGCGGCGGGTACACTCGGCCACGTCCACGTTATCCACGCCGACAGCCATGTTGCTGACGACGCGCAGGCGCGGCATCCTCCCGAGCAGATCCTTGCGCACGGGGATGGTGAGCAGACAAAACAACCCGTCCGCTCCAGCGAGGTGCGCTTCGAGCCCGGGAGCAAGGGCGGTCGCGTCCAGCGGACCAGTCACCGCGCGGATGCGCCCTTCGAGAGAGGCGATCCAGTCCACCGGGAGGGTGTGGGTGAGGATGACGAGGGGGAGTGACATTTGAATCGTTCAAAACCTTCCGGCGTCAGCAGAATGTCTATACCTACAGTCTCGCGGGTGTACCCAAGCAAATTGAGCGCCAACCCCCCGAGAATGGCATAAGGAATGGCCTCTTCTTTAAGCGCCCGGGCAAGAGGTTCCAGCGTGCTGTGAACCTTGCCTCCCCATAAAGAATGCCTCCGACTCACGCACAAGATCATCCACAGGGGGAAATTTCAAGTCATCGATGAAATCCTGACATAGTGAGCTCATGCTTTTAATTATACTCCGCGACGCTTGTCCAACTGGTTCCGACGTATGTGAAGCAGGTGGGGTTAACTCACAAAGTCCGCCCCACCGTTAGAATGTAAACAGAAAGGTTAAATCGTTGACATTCGTCCCGGTTGGCCCGGGTTTGAGCAGATCATCCAACAGAGCGAAGAAGGTGTACGAATCGTTTCGGCGGAGATGATCCAGCGGGTCAAGGCCGAGGGCGTTGGCGCGGGTGAAGGTCTCGCCGGTGACGACCGCGCCTGCCGCATCGGTTGTGCCATCTTCGCCATCGGTTGCCAGCGTGACGAGCATGCCATCCCGGAAACCTACCAGTTCGTTGACGGAGGCCAGCGCCAGCTCGGTATTCCTCCCGCCGCGGCCGGGATGCGGGCACAGCGTGACGGTCGTCTCCCCACCCGCCACGATGCACGCCGGGCGCGAGGCCGGCTGCCCCGTTTGCAGAGCCTGGCACAGGGTGCGGGACAATTCGACGGCACCTTGGCGGGCTTCACCTTGCAAGTCGGTACGCAACAGACAAGGGTGGAATCCTTCAACCTCCGCCTGTTCCAGCGCGGCCTGCGCGGCCAGCAGGTTGCTGCCGACGAGGAAATTGTCCACCCTCTCGAATAGGGGATCGCCGGGTTTGAGGGTTTCATGACCGGATTTTAAGGCTGCGAGCACCGAGGGTGGGACTTTTATGTTATGGTTCTTGTGGTACACGGATTCCACGGATCGAACGGAGGAACATGGTATTTTTCGACCTTTTTTTCCATGAAAATCCGTGTTTTCCGTGTATGCCGTGTACAAATCCAAAACAGCCAGCGCATCGGCACAGGTGGCAGGATCGGGCGCGGTCGGGCCGGAGGCGATCGTCTCCAGCGGGTCACCTACCACATCCGATAAGATGAGCGAGATCACCCGAGCCGGCGAGGCCAGGCGCGCCAGGCCGCCGCCTTTCAACCGGTCGAGGTGCCGCCGCAGGAGGTTGATCCCGTCAATGGGTGCCCCACTTGCGAGCAGCGCGGCAGTGAATGACTGCAGGCCGGAGAGGGTCACACCGCCCACTGGCGCGGCCATCATCGCCGAGCCGCCACCTGAGATGAGGCAGAAGACCAGGTCATGGGAGCACAGGCCGGAGAGCAGGTCTATCACCTTTCGACCAGCTGAAAGGCTGCGTTCGTCCGGGATGGGGTGGCCGCCCTCCATGACAGCGAGCTTGCCCAGGGTCCCGCGCGCAGCGTGCTTTGAGATGACGAAGCCGCCCGTGAGCGAGCTGCCCAGGAGCCCCTCCAGCGATTCTGCCATCGCCAGGCTGGCTTTCCCAAAAGCGATGATAAAGATCCGTCCTTCCTGTGGGAGAGTGAAAGACTTGCCGCCGATGTGCAGGGTAAATCCGTCGCGTTCGATGAAATGCCTCACCGCCTCACCCGGATCCACGGCGTCCAGCGCCACGGAAAGAATATGGGAAATTGCCGCACCGTGTGGGGATTGGCGCAGGGAATAGGTCAGCAACCGATCGGGAGCGATCATATCCGCATCATAGCATGTGCAGCTTAAAAGGGCAAATGGCTTGCGGAAACCACCTCGAACCCCTATAATACCTGTAACGATTAAAATGAGCGGCGTGTTGCTTCTCGTCTTGCGAATTCTCCTGGCGATTGCGCTTTATGCATTCCTTGGTGTGGCTGTTGCGACTCTATGGATCCAGGTCAGGCAGCAAAGCGTACTGTCCGCCGCCATGCGCCTGCCCATTCTCAGTTTGACGCTCCACCGTGCGAATGGCCCGGAACCGGCACAGTATTTCACCCAGCCCGTTATAACGCTGGGGCGCGACCCGGCTTGTGAATGTCGTTTGAAGGGGAATGCCATATCCGCCCGCCATGCCCGGTTGAGCTACCATGCCAGCAAGTGGTGGCTGGAGGACCTCAGGTCGGCACATGGGACGCGCCTAAACGGAGAGCTATTGACCGCACCCATGGTGGTCGCCTCTGGCGACGAGATCAACTGCGGCAATACCCGGCTGACGATCACCCTGGACGGTGAAACGCCTGCGTCTTCAAAGTTTATGCAGCACATCCTTCCCACTTGACTCTTGATACTTGAGACGTGACACTTGAACCTTGATTTATGGAGAACGATATGACCGAAAGAATCCCGCTCGCCATCATCGGCGGCTCGGGTCTTTACAGCATGCCCGACCTGGCTGAAAGCAAGGAATTTGACCTGGAGACCCCCTTCGGAAAGCCCAGTGCGCCGGTGGTGGTTGGGTCGCTGGAAGGGCACAGGGTGGCCTTCCTGGCACGGCATGGCATTGGCCACCACATCATGCCAAGCGAGGTCAATTACCGCGCCAACATCTACGCGCTGAAAATGCTCGGCGTGGAGAGGGCGGTCAGCATCAGCGCCTGCGGCTCGTTGCGCGAGGATTACGCCCCCGGGCACATCGTCATCCCCGACCAGATCTTCGATAATACCAAGGGCCGCCTTCGTACCTTTTTCGACGAGGGGCTGGTCGCACACATCGGCAGCGCAGATCCCTTCTGCCCGGAGCTCCCGGTGCAACTGGAAAAGGCCGTGGCCCAGACTGGCGCTATGGTCCACACAGGCGGAGCCATCATCACGGTCGAGGGGCCGCGCTTTTCGACCAAGGCTGAATCGAACACCTTCCGCGCCTGGGGGATGTCCATCATCGGCATGACCACTTCACCTGAAGCCTTCCTGGCGCGCGAGGCCGAGATGTGCTACGCGGTGATGGCGCACGTCACCGATTACGACGTGTGGCACGTCAGCGAAGCGCCAGTGACGGTGGAGATGGTCATCCAGATCCTGAACAGGAACACCCGCCTAGCGCAGGAAGCCATCCGCAACCTTGCGCGCAGTCTGCCCGCCAGCCGTACCTGCAAATGCGGCAGAGCGCTCGCGGATGCGTTGATCACCAACCCGGCCGTCATCCCGGCGGGGACGAGGCAGAAGCTGGATTTGCTGGTTGGGAAGTACTTGGAATGATCGTGGTCATTCCCAGATCTCGGTTCGCAGGTCATTGTGCGCCCGTTGCTCAGAAAAATCCTTCGGGATATGGGGGTTAATCCTAGTGAGTATGAACGCATTCTAAGGGAAATCTGATCATCACCGCAATATCAAGCATGCCACAAACACTCCAATCCCGATTGCTCAAGCTGGCGGCAGCTTTCCTCTTCCTTTACTCCCTCATCCTGACCCTCTCCCCCGCCGCCCGTGTACGATCCTGGGTGGTGGATTACCGCTGGAGTCACTGGCTGGGCTATGCCATATGGGTTGGCCTGGTTACCCTCGCTCATTTCCAGCTACGCCGCCGCCTGCCGGAATGCGACCCATACCTGCTGCCGCTCGCGGCCCTGCTCAGCGGCTGGGGGTTGCTCACCATCTGGCGGCTGGATATCTCCATTGGCTTGCGCCAGACGATCTGGCTGGCCGCCAGTGGCAGCCTGCTCATCCTTGGGCTGCGTTTACCTGCTGACCTTGGATTCCTGCGCCACTACAAGTATCTTTGGCTGGCTTCCGGCCTGCTGCTCACCGCGCTGACGTTCATCCTCGGCAGGAATCCGCTCGGTACCGGCCCGCGTCTTTGGCTGGGCTGCTGCGGCATCTACTTCCAGCCCTCCGAGCCCCTCAAGCTGCTGCTGGTGATCTACCTCGCGGCCTTCTTCGCCTCCCGGCTGCAACCACCCACGCGCTCCCCTGGCTCCACCCTCCCCCGCCCCATCGCACCCCTCCTCTTTCCCACCCTCGCCCTCACCGGCCTTTCCCTGCTCCTGCTCCTTGTCCAGCGCGATCTTGGCACGGCATCCATCTTTATTCTGCTCTACACCCTCCTCCTTTACCTCGCTTCCGGACGCAAACGCGTCCTGCTCATCAGCCTCGGGGGGCTCGCCCTGGCTGCAGTGGCCGGTTACCTGCTTTTCGACGTGGTCCGCCTGCGCGTGGATGCCTGGCTCAACCCCTGGCTTGACCCCTCCGGACGCTCCTACCAGGTCATCCAATCGCTGATGGCAGTGGCCAATGGCGGCATCCTCGGGCGCGGACCGGGGATGGGCAGCCCGGGACTGGTGCCGGTCTCCGTTTCGGACTTCATATTCTCGGCGATTGCGGAAGAAGCGGGCCTGGCCGGGACCCTGGGTCTGTATGCGCTTTTGGGCATTCTCCTCGTGCGCGGCATGCTCATCGCCCTGCGTGCTCCCGACCCGTTCCGACGCCTGCTCGCTGCCGGGCTGACCGCTTACCTTGGTGTGCAAAGCCTCCTGATCATCGGTGGCAACCTTCGCCTGCTTCCGCTGACGGGTGTCACCCTGCCTTTCGTCTCCTATGGCGGTTCAAGCCTCCTTACCTCTTTCCTTTCACTTCTCCTGCTCCTGATCATCTCAAGCCTGCCGGACTCAGAACCCGCGCCGGCAGACGTTCATTCGTCCACTCCCTACAAGGTCGTGACAGGTCTGCTTTTGTTCGGACTGGCAGCTGCTGCATCGTTGGATGGCTGGTGGGCGATCTGGCGCGGCCCCGACCTTATAACCCGCACAGATAACGCCCGGCGCAGCATCTCCGACCGCTACGTGAGGCGCGGGGACCTGCTTGACCGAAACTTCGAGCCGATCACGATCACACTGGGGGAATCGGGCTCTTATTTCCGCCTTTATGTTTACCCCGATCTTGCGCCCATCACGGGTTACACCCATCCCACTCACGGCCAGGCCGGGCAGGAAGCCAGTCTCGACCCCTACCTGCGTGGTCTTCAAGGCAATCCGGGTTTGCTCATCTGGTGGGATAACCTGCTTTATGGCCAGCCTCCGCCCGGTCTGGATGTGCGCCTGACCATCGACCTGGACCTGCAGCAATGCGCGGATTCCCTCCTTGGTGACCACGCTGGCGCGATCATCCTGCTAAATGCACAATCCGGCGAGATCCTGGTAATGGCCTCGCACCCCACCTACGATCCGAACATGTTGGATGCCATCGGGACAGACCTGGCACAGGATCCGCGCGCCCCGCTGCTGGACCGTGCCGCGCAAGGGCTTTACCCCATCGGGAGCGCAGCCGCGCCGTTCTTTGCCGCTGCCAGTCTTGATGAGAGCGCGTCACAGTCCGACCGCACCCGCTTATACTCTTTACTTGGTTTCTATACCACTCCTGAGCTCTCATTGCCCGTGGCGGAAGCAGTGCGCGCCGAGGTTGAGCTGCGCGTCAGCCCGTTAAAAATGGTGCTTGCAGCTGCAGCCCTGAGCAGCCAGGGTATCCGTCCATCCCCGCGCCTGGCGCTGTCGGTCAAGACACCCGGGCAAGGCTGGGTCATGTTGCCCGCGTCGAACCAGGCAATCCAGGTGCTGCCCGCCGCCTCCGCGGTGAGGGCGGCTGATGCGCTGGCTGCCAGCGGTCAGCTCTTCTGGCAGGTGGCGGGGAAGGGTATAGAAACGCAAGAGGCGAAGGTCATCACGTGGTTCCTTTCCGGCACACTTCCCGGCTGGCCGGAGACGCCTCTGTCGCTGGTGGTGGCGCTGGAGGAAGACGATCCCGTGTTGGCTGAATCCATCGGGCAGTCATTGATGAAAGAGGCGTTGGGACCATAACCTCCCCAAGAGCTCTTTAATACTCAGGAAGCTTCAACCTCAACCACGCAGAGTTCTAATGGATGAAATTGTCAATCCTTGGTTCAGTGTATAATTAACTTGATGGATCGTACTCTTCCCCCTGATTTGAAATTGGATCGCACGGTCCTTTCTGTCGTCTCATTGACAGATGAAACCGACGAAAAAGCCTACTGGCTCGCGCGCACTCCCCACGAACGTCTGAAACAGATGGAAATCCTTCGCCGAATCAATTATGGATATAGAGCTACCACTCGACTTCAAAGAGTTCTTGAAATTGCTGAAAGAGAAAGGCGTTAGGTACCTGCTGATCGGGGGATACGCGGTCGGATATCATGGCTACCCGCGCGCCACCAATGATATGGATATCTGGATCGCCATCCATCCCGAAAACGCTGAACGGATGGTCATTGCGTTGCGTGAATTCGGCTTCGATTTGCCTGAATTGACCCCTGACCTGTTTCTAATAGAAAATAAAATCATACGCATGGGCAATCCACCCATGCGGCTTGAAATATCGACAGGTATTTCTGGTGTGGAGTTCGAAGAGTGTTATTCCAGCCGGAGCGTTGACACAATCGATGGTGTGGAGGTCAACATAATTGACCTGCTGCACTTGAAGGCTAACAAGAAAGCTGCTGGTCACTATAAAGATCTGGCTGACCTCGAAAACCTGCCTTGAGAGGTTCTACAGCCATAAACAAACCCCCGGAGTTACTGAAAACTTCGGGAGTTTTATTTTCAACCTATTTTACCCTCATGAACTTCCTCTTTCCCACCTGCAGCACTCCCGCGTGCGGGAAAGCAGCCTGCCCATCAGCCAGCACTTCCCCATCCAGGCGGACGCCCTTCTGTTCGAGCAGCCGCCGCGCCTCGCTTTTGCTGGATGTCAGTTTCGCGGCCACCAACACATCCAGCACGGTCTGACCGGGCTGGAGGGTATATTCGGTCATCTCCTCCGGCGCCAGGCGGGATTGGAAAACGCGCTTGAATTGCTCCCCGGCTTCCAGCGCGGCTGCATCCGAGTGAAAGATGCTGACGATCTCACGCGCCAGCTCCATCTTGAGGTCGCGCGGGTGACGCCTCCCAAGCCTCAGTGCCTCTTCGACCGCGGCGACCTGCTGCGGGGTGTAGCGAGTGACCAGTTTGAAAAAGACCGGCATGGCGCTATCTGGCAGGCTCATCACCTTGCCGAACATGTCTTCCGGCGTGGCAAGGATGGGGATGTGATTGCCCAGCGACTTGGACATGCGCACAACGCCATCTGTGCCGGGTAGAATGCCCATAATGATACCCACCTGCGCTCGTTGCCCGTAAAGCTCCTGAAGCTTGCGACCGGCAGTGATGATGTTGAATAGCTGGTCGCTGCCGCCCACCTGCACATCGGTGTTCATGGCGATCGCGTCGTAACCCTGCATCAAGGCATAGAAAGTCTCGTGCAGGTACACTGGCTCGCCTTTTTCCCAGCGAAGCTTGAAATTCTCGCGCTGGACGAACTGCTGAATGGTGAACGCCGAGGCCAGCTTGATCAGGTCAGCCAGCTTCAGCTCGAGCAGCCAATCGTGGTTGAAACGCACCTTCGTCTTTTCGCGATCAAGGATGCGGAACGCCTGCCCGGCGTAGGTGCGGGCGTTCGCCTCGGTCTGTTCCTTCGTCAGAATGGCGCGCAGCTTGTCCTTGTCCGAGGGGTCACCGACCATGCTCGTGCCGGTGCCGATGAGGAAGGTCACATCGTGACCCAGGTCCTGGAATTGGCGCAGCTTGCGCATGGTGATGGTGTGACCCAGGTGCAGGTCGGAAGTGCGCGGGTCGTAGCCGCAGTAGACGCGCAAGCCTCGGCCCTCCTTCTCAGCTTCAACGAGGCGCTGGCGCAACTCGTTCGACATCGCCTGTTTCAGTTCATCATCGCCGTATTCGGTCCCCTGCATGAGTTGGGTCACCTGGTCTTCAATAGATATTCCGGTCATAGGCAGCTCCTCTGGAAATAAAAACGCGCCCGCTGCGGCAGGCGCGTGGATGCGAACCGCAGCAAGGGTTATGGGAACAGATAATAGAAATACTCATCGGCGTTCATCGAAGCCTATTATACAGCAGAATAAAAAAAATAAGGGATGGAGTGCATTAATAGAATGTAAATCGAAATCCGATCGAAATCTCTCCTACGGAGGGGTATCCCGGCATGGGTTTGGGTATATGGAATAAGTATAGGTCAGCCTGGATCGGGCATCACTGGTGATTGATAACCCCGTGGTGATAGTCACACCGCATGGAGAATCTTTACTGATCCACATCTCACCGTCCGCAGGATAGTAAGCAAGTAGAGGGTGCTCTGCGAAGGTAGCAAACAGGTCATCAGGGTTCGGCCAGTCATCATAATCCCAGAACTTGGCGCGAATCCAAAGACTGCTTGGGCTCTCATCCGGGGAAAGCGGAATGGTGATCACATTAGGCATAGGTCCATATTTTTGGAGATAAGGTTCACCGGTGATATCGGAAAATTGTTTTTGCCCACAACCCATGGCCATAAAATAGGTACCTCCCCAAAAGGAACGTGACTCATCGCCCACAGAGATCTCAAAATACGCATCCATGGCATCATCACATGGCGCACCCGGCCAGCCATCGATCGTGTTACTCAGGAGGATACTATCAAAGCTTACCTGCAGGAACACCTTACATGGCTGCAGAATATATTGCACCGGTTTGCTCAGGCTGGATATGGTCGATCCTGACACGGCAGCAACCTGCCAGCGAACTTGTTTTTCGCACTCCCCGGGCAGGTTGACATATTCTTCCATATTATCCGAACCAGCCGAAAACCTGTAGGCCTCCCCATTCCGGTATATTTGGAAACCGTCTATTTTCTTTGGATCGCCATCCCACCTCCAGCGCAAGATCCGCAACGGGGGGAAGGAAGATTCATTCCACGGAACCTCAGGTGCCGGATCCTCGCTCACCTCATAGGGAGTCGGCAATGTCGGGTCCGTGCTTGCACTCAATGTTTGCACAGGTCTTATGGCAAGGCCGATCTGGTAGCCATTCCCTTGCAGCGTTTGTCTATTACCGTCCCAGGTTTCTGAGGATAATTTTGCGTTAAACGATCCGAGATCGTTCAAATTATCGCCAGCCCAAGCCAGGCATTTCCCACTCAGGTCGATGACCCGGTCATCTGGATCCGAAGCATGTGCCTGGATGATTAAGATTGCGCGGCTGGCACTTCATACCCGTCCAGCGGGCGGTCTATCCAGGCTTCCGGGTCTGCACCCCCGCCCTCGCCTGGCAGGTTGCAACTCACCAGGATTATGACAAGGGTAAGAGAAAAAATACTCCGCATGATCGGGTTGCACTGATGCTGTCCATTCATAGCCTCATTCCTCTCGCCTTCCGCACACAAAGGTCAATAATCAAAATCCTGCTTGGAGTTGGGTCGTCAACACCTGGGGCTCCTCAATGTTGTTATTTTGTTGTTTTCGGTGACCGGCTTAGAGATTTCGAAATGTAATAATCCCATTGATTGAATCATCGCGCGAAAATTACCTAAGTCAACAAACGAGAACCTCTCCCACTTCACGAATCCTCGTAACGTACTAATTCAGCCAGAGGCTTGTGTATTGGTAGACTCAGTTGGTCGGCAGGGCAGCCAAGCGGTGTGAAGAAGACCGGCTCGACTTCCCTGGGAAGTTGCATAACGCTGCGTGGAGCTTCGACATTAAACGCTGCAATCCAGCAGGAGAAAGGAGGCGCGATGCGGTGTAAGGTGTGAGGTCAAATAATAACACACCCACTGCGGCAGGCGCGTGGATGCAAACCGCAGCGAGGGTTATGGAGACAGATAATAGAAATACTCACTCTCGTTCATCGAGTCCTATAATACTATAGATTCAGAAATGTGGCATGGAGGCTGTTATCAAGGTCGCCATGCCCACGCTGCACAGATCGCAACATGCCTGGCTACCATG
>Ga0172371_10004142_pt1 | contig 22107 bp, 21 predicted proteins | sample Lak12m_FD_114543 | JGI IMG/M metagenome (GOLD analysis project Ga0172371, IMG submission 114543) | Freshwater microbial communities from Kabuno Bay, South-Kivu, Congo - kab_022012_12m | ecosystem: Environmental > Aquatic > Freshwater > Lake | place: Democratic Republic of the Congo: South-Kivu...
ATCATCAATAGAATGACTATTGTTGTAGGTTTTCATGTATTTAATTGTGCCATTGTTTAGTACACGAGCTTGAACGGTCTCGCGGTCTATTATTCCAATAATTTCTAAAACAACCTCACCATCTCCTATGGATACCAATTGGTTCACATGTGATTTTTCACCAAGTGATGACAAATCAACTGGTAGAAATTCATTGCAGTCGTGCGAGTACCTGGATGTTTTTAGGGTTAAAATGTCTTTTTCTCTCACACTAAATATCCGTCCGTCAAAGTCACCCAGCCTAACTTTGTTTGTTGGAAAATCAATAAGCAATTTTACAGAAGAATGAAGATCGTCTCTCACTTTTTCAAACATCCGCAAGTACTCCGGATTGTCTCCAATATTGCGATATGCAAAATTATATCTAAGGATGTCGGCGCCTGATAAGATAATTTTTCTAAGCTTGTCTTCAGTTAATGAGTTGAGTCCGATTGTTGGAATCAATAGCATATCCTACTAAAAACCGCCTAAACAGGTGGTTTGATTATTAGTTTGTTTCCACTTTTATACTAGGTCCCATCGCGCTTGTCAGGTACACTGCCTGCAGGTATGTTCCTTTCGCGGAATTGGGCTTTGCTTTTTTAACAGCGTCCATTAAGGTGTTAAAATTTTCAACGAGTTTTTGTGAGTCAAAACTTACTTTTCCAATTAACTGATGCAAGTTGCCTGTTTCATCGTTTTTAAATGTAATTTTACCCTTCTTTAATTCGTCCACCATTTTTTTAACGTCAGTGCCAACAGTGCCGGTTTTTGGGTTTGGCATTAAACCTTTTGGGCCGAGCACTTTCGCGGCTGGGGCCAGTTTAGGCATCATCTCTGGGGTTGCGATAGCAATTTCAAAGTCAAATTTACCAGTGTCTTTGATTTTTTTAATTTCCTCTTCACCATAAACAAAATCTGCGCCAGCTTCTTTTGCTATTTTTTCATCGTTAGCCCCGACAAACGCGGCGATTTTCTTGGTTTTACCAGTGCCGTGCGGTAATACAACAGTAGAACGGATTTGTTGATCACTCTTGGAAACATCAATGCCCAAACGGACATGGACTTCCACGGATGAATCAAATTTAACATTGCTGGTTTTTTTTACCAGTTCCATTGCCTCTGCGACTGAGTAGATCTTGTTTTTATCTACCAGCTGTTTGAGAGCTTGCATTCTCTTTGACATAATGATTTTTTTGGTGGTTTTAGCCCCCGAGTGGTCGAGGTCCCACCTGTTTTATCTCCTTATTTATACACCATATTCAAAATCCTGTCAAGTGATAAAACAAAGATCCGCGCTATCGCGGATCTTGCCATATTCTTTCGCAGTATTTGGCGCGGTTTGCCTTGGTAAAGTTGATTGGGCAGGAGCCATCAATATCATTGCTTGGGTAGCAGATTATTTCACCACCAGTATCATATAAAAAGGATTCGCACTCAGAGCATCCGTCTGATCTGTAGTAATATGTACTTCCGGAGATGACGCATTTTTCTATAAACGCTGGCGGGTCAGATGGAGAGGAGGATAGAATCATGTCTTTTACAACTGGTAGCCACGTGTTTGGGGTTTCTTGAGTAATGCTTGTTATTCCTGGTTGAGTTTGTTCATCAATTGAATAGGATTCCTCCTGAATTTGCGCGCTTTCTTTTTGCGTGCAAACGCCTTTGTGCGCGATTTTAATGCCTTGAATTTGCGCTAAACAAGCATTGGTATAATTGACGCCATCAGCCCCACAAACAGGCACGAATTCATTGGTACACACCGCAAAGTCGTTCGGCTTTGCGGTTGATGTGGCAAAATTTGGTCCGCCGGTTGCGCCTTTCCCTGGCGCGCATTTTTTTGCAAGGTATTCTTCAATTCCGCATTCGCTTCCATCTTTAAATTGGCAAAATGCTTTTGAGGTTTGTGTTTTTTGGTCAAAACGAATTACAACTTCGTAACCACTATTTTGGCAAAAATCAAAGGCGGGGTTTTTTGTTTCTTTGACTGTTGGTTGTTTTTTTATAACTACCTTTGGGGTTGTTGTCGAGGTCGGCGAAACAGCCGGTTTGCCGCAACCGGTTGTTAGAAATGCGAGTATTATTACTATTGAAACCAGCGCGACGTGCCTCATAGTGCCTTAATATGTGTTTTTAGTGTTTCAGCTGACTTTTTTAGCTTAGATTTTTCGCTAGCATTAAGATTAAGCGGCCAGACGCGTTCTATACCATTCCTGCCAATAATGGCCGGGGAGCCCAGACAAACATTGTTAACTCCATTCCAGTTCGTTAAGCGCGAAGATAAAGGCATAACCTTGTGTTGGTTGTAAATAATTGCTTCCAGAATGTCAGCAATAATCAAGGCAATGCCATAGAAAGTCGCGCCTTTACGGTTGATGATTTCATACGCCTCTTTACGGACTTTGTTTTCAATTGACGCGTATTTTTCTTTTTTTAATTGCGTGAGTTTCGCGACTGGCATTCCGCCCACAACGACCGTACTCCACGCGACAAATTCTGTATCGCCATGCTCGCCTAAAACATATCCATGCACACTTTGCGGACTAACGCCAAGCTGTTTGCCAACCTCGGCTTTCAGTCGCGCTGTATCAAGTGTTGTGCCAGATCCAAATACCTGATTTTTTGGCAAACCGCTGATTTCCTGCGCTAAATATGTCAGCACATCAACCGGATTCGCAACCATTAAAACAATCGCGCTGTTTTTTATTTTACCAATTTGTTTGAAAATTGATTTTAAGATATCCGCGTTCTTTTTTACCAAATCAAGGCGCGTCTCGCCATGTTTTTGCGCTAACCCGGCTGTTATAACAATAACATCTGCATCTGCGGCGTCCTTAAAATCTCCGCCTTTAATACAACCGGTCTCAACCATACAAAGTCCATCTTTAATATCCATTACTTCCCCTTCTTCTTTTTGTTCGTTGACGTCTATTAAAACAATTTCAGCGGCAACATTTCTGATTGCTGTGGCATACGCGGCAGTGGAACCGACCGCTCCTGCTCCGATGATGGCGATTTTAGTGGGGTACATAGTGAAGTAATTAGTAACTAGTAATTATGTGATAGATGGTGTAATTATATCAAAACTGGCGTAAAAACAAAAGACCCCAGAGTGGGTGGTGTGGATCGGATATTATACAACAAAATCAGTTGATTTTTAAAGGTCATGTTTTTTGTCAGCTAATGGTTTAATTTGAATTCCACTTAACAAGAAACTTTCGTATATCTTCAGGTGAATTCATCCATGGCTCAGCCACGCCATCAGGGGTTTCTAATAAGACAGGCCTTGAAAAATTTTATAAGTTGTCTCTACATAGTAAAAAATAAATTGCCAAAATTATTAATAAAATAAAGATGGGTTTTATATTATTGCGCCCATTGAGCAAAATCCGGCGAGCAGCGACCGCAGTCGCGCGAGCGATTTTGCTCAACTACCTTTATGCCAACTCTCTCTAAAATTGGCTTAGATAAGTTATTGTTAGTTTATCAGGAAATTGGGTGAATGGCAATAAATTTACTGTGAACCACCTCACCCCCAACCCCTCTCCTTGTAAAGGAGAGGGGATTAAAGGATGGCTCAAAAATGACAAAGCCCGCCTTCTGGGCGGGTTTTGTTTGTGTCATGTTATCTGGATCATGAGTCATGATTACTCTTCGACTTGTACTCCCATCTGTCTCGCGGTTCCTGCAATAATCTTCATCGCGGCGTCAATGTCATTTGCATTCAAGTCTGGCATCTTTTTTTCCGCGATTTGTTTTAATTGCGCTTTGGTGAGTTTGCCAACCTTGTCTTTAAGCGCGTTTTTAGAGCCGCTTTTAAGATTCAAAGCTTTTTTTATCAAATCTCCTGCTGGAGCAACTTTGGTAATAAAGCTGAATGAGCGGTCTTCGTAAACATTAATCACAACAGGCACTGTTTCTCCTGCTTTATCTTTTGTTTTATCATTAAATTCCTTGCAGAATCCTTGGATATTCACGCCATGCTGGCCTAAAGCTGGACCAACTGGTGGCGCTGGATTAGCTGCTCCACCTGGAATTTGTAGTTTGATTTGAGTAACGAGTTTTTTAGCCATAAAGCATCGATTATACTGATTTAAAATTGATTACACTGATTTAAGACAGAAGCGTTGATCATCGGGGTTTTTAATCTGTGAAATCCCCGGTAATCAGTCTAAATCAATGCTATATTTTTTTTACCTGCAATGCATCCAACTCCACCGGCGTTTCACGACCAAACATATTAACCAATACCTTAATTTTGCCACGGTCTTGGTCTACGTTAGAAACCTTTCCTTCAAAATTTTTAAATGGACCATCAGTAATTTTAACAGGATCATCAACTTCCACGTCAATTTTGTGTGTTGGTTCATCAACTTTCATCCTCTTTTGCAATGACTCCATTTCTTTCGCGTCAATCGGGGTTGGTGTTGTGCCAGAGCCGATAAAGCCGGTTACGTTTGGTGTGTTGCGCACAACATACCATGAGTCATCAGTAACGATCATTTCTACAAGCACATAACCCGGAAAGATTTTTTCCTCAATCACTGTGCGCTTTCCGCTTTTAATTTTTATCTTTTTTTCTTTAGGCACTAAAACGCCAAAAATTTTATCCTGCATGTTAAAGGACTCAATACGCTGTTCAAGATTGTGTTTTACATTCTCTTCGTATCCGCTATATGTATGAAGCACATACCAGCGTTTGCCCAAATTAAGGGTCTGCTTTGCCATATTATTTTATGATTTGTTCTAAGCCGATGTTAAGAAAAAAGTCTAAAATACCGAGGACAATCGCAGTGCCAAGCGACATGCCAATGACGATCATCGTGTACATTGTGGTTTGTTTTTTTGTTGGCCATGAGACCTTTCTCATTTCAGCCACTGCGTCTTTGAGGTAGTTGGTTAATTTGTTCATAAATCTAACTTAAAACGGCCCTTGGCCGTGTTATAGACATACTATAACACATACTGTCTATTTTGTCAAGTGGCCCTTATATATCAAGATTTTTCACGCTTTTGGCGTAAGTGTGAATGAATGTCTTGCGCGGAGCAACCTCATCGCCCATTAGGGTGTCAAAAATCTCATTCGCTTTTTCAGCGTCTTCTACTGTTACGATTTTTAATAAGCGATTCGCAGGATTCATTGTGGTCTCCCAGAGCTGTTCCGGGTTCATTTCACCAAGACCTTTGTAGCGCTGGATGGTGTATTTTTTTGTAGCTACTTTTTCTTTTGTTTCTTTTTCTTCGCTGTTGCTCGCGGCGGCTTCTTCTGCGGCCGCTGTCAACTCTTCATCACTAATTTTCATTTTCTTTTTAAACTCCTCTAACTTGGACTCATTATATATCCATTCAATTTCTTTGCCTTGGCGAATGGAGAATAGTGGTGGTTGGGCGATGTAAATATGACTTTGTGTTATTAAGTCAGGAAAATATCGGAAGAAAAGAGTCAAAAGCAAGGTGCGAATATGTGAGCCATCAACATCAGCATCTGTCATAATAATAATCCTGTTATATCTCAATTTTGTGATATCAAATTGCTCGCCGATGTTCGTGCCCATGGCAATAATTAACGCCTTAAGCTCGTTGTTGGTTAATATTTTATCTAAACGCGCGCGTTCAACATTCAATACTTTGCCGCGGAGTGGGAGAATGGCTTGGGTGTTTCTATCACGACCTTGTTTTGCTGACCCGCCAGCTGAATCACCCTCTACAATGTATAATTCAGAAATACTAGCGTCGCGAGTGGAACAATCAGCTAGTTTGCCCGGTAAGGTGAATCCTTCTAGCGCGCCTTTTCGGAGCACTGTCTCGCGAGCTATGCGCGCCGCATTTCTTGCTTTTGCGGCTAAAATACATTTGCCTAAAATTCCTTCTGCATCGCGTGGGTGCTCTTCCAAAAAGATTGCTAATGCGTCATTCAATACACCTTCAACAGCTGGTTTAACTTCTGGATTGCCAAGCTTGGCTTTTGTCTGGCCTTCAAATTGCGGTTCTGGAATTTTTACAGAAATGATTGCAGTCAAACCTTCACGCACATCTTCACCTGTTAAATTCGGGTCTTTTTCTTTCAAGATTCCTTTGTTGCGGGCATAGTTATTTAAACTGCGCGTAATTGCTGTTCGAAAACCGGCAACATGCATTCCGCCTTCCGGGTTGATAATGTTATTTGCGAACGCGTACAATGATTCAGAATAACTGTCTGTATATTGCATGGCGATTTCGACAGAAACTTTTTCAACTTGTTTTTCCACGTAAAAAATATTTTCGTGTTTTGGTTCGTTGTTTTGATTAAGGTGGCTGACGTAGCTTTTGATGCCGCCCTCAAAATAAAATTGGTAATAACTCACCGGTGTTTGAAAAGCGGATTTGTCTTTTGTTTTTTCTTCCATTTCGCGTTCATCAACAATGGTAATGTGCACGCCTTTTGTCAAGTATGCTTGTTGGCGAAGGTGGTCTAAGACGGTTTTGAAATCAAAATCCAGTGTTTCAAAAACAGCGCCATCGGCATGAAACATTATTGTTGTTTGCGTGTGGTTGGTTTTTCCGGTTGATCTTACTTTATATTGCGGTTTTCCGTATTTGTATTCCTGCTCCCAAATTTTTCCATCGCGATGCACAACCGCTTTCATGTTGTCGGACAGCGCGTTCACAACGGACACGCCAACGCCGTGCAAACCGCCGGAGACCTTGTATCCGCCATCGCCGAATTTTCCGCCTGCATGCAGAACTGTCAGGACGACTTCCAGCGCGCTCTTTTTTTCAGTAGGATGCATGTCAACAGGAATACCGCGACCGTCATCTGTTACAGACACCCAATGTTCTGGCAACAGTTTTACAGTGATATTTTTACAATAACCAGCCATTGCTTCATCAAAAGCATTATCAACAACTTCCCAAATCATGTGGTGCAAGCCGGACTGGCCTGTTGAGCCAATGTACATGCCTGGGCGTTTGCGCACTGCTTCCAGACCTTCCAAGACAGTGATGTTCTTTGCAGTGTAACCGCCCTCAGCTTTCGGACTTTGCGATTTTACAGGTTTTACGGATTTTGTTGGCTTCTCAATCTTTGGCAGGTTCACGACTTTATGGACTTTAAGGATTTTTGCCTGCCCGCCGGCGTGGCGGGGACTTTCGACTTTCGTTTTTCGTTCAACTCGTCCGTGGGATGCGCGTTTAATAGGCATAATAATACTACTTTATTTATATAAAAGGTGACTATATTATAGCATGGAATGGGGAATAGGACAAGTGGTTTGGGTGGAGTAAATTTGTTATCCACAAGTGAGTATATTGACGGATTTTTAATATATGGTAAAGTAGACATATCTGAAACTGAATATGAATTTAATTCAAACACAATCATTCGCCGCCACTTCAGCAATGATGATGGCCATGATGAACCTTTTGGCGAAGGATTGTTTTGCAATGTTCTAAATTTTAAATTATAGTTGCAAACCTTCGCCTTAAACGCGAAGGTTTTTTATTTTGTTCTTTACAATCAATTCAAACGTTGCCGGCAATATGGCGCTCCGACACGGTGTCGGGGTGACTGTTGCTGACAACCTAAGGAGGAAAGAGATGAGTATTGTACAGCCGGGGAATGTCGCATTTGTGGCATTGGTGCGCAGGGTGCGTGGTGACAACGGAGCGGAGGTCGTCAGTTTGGAGGAAACTGATGGCGGGTTCAGTGTGTCGGTGGTTAAACTCTTCGAGGCATGGCGGGGTATACAGTGGGTGGATCGGAAGGGTATCTGTGAAAAAGGCCACGTAATGGACTTCATTGGTGGTCTCGGACTCGGTGCCAACTCGCTCTGTCTGCTGTCCTTCAAGAAGCCCGGGACCGACAACACCTTCGGCTGGGTGGTTATCAACCCCTCCACCATGGAACGTTGTAGCGAGGCTGAGTTCTACAACGGCGTTCTCTAGTTATCGTTCTTTCACGTGCGCCGGACACATTCAAAACCGGCATCACTGCTTGCTAGCAAACACAAGACAAAAAATCTTTCGGTATAGACCGGAGATTTTTTGTTTTCAAATCAATTTATGATATAATGCGTATATAAAAAATCACAAAAATATGACAAATAATTCAGGTTCGTTGGCAATTTTTGAGACATATAGAATCAGACGGCACTATGATGAAAAAACTGAAACTTGGTATTTTTCAGTGATTGATATTGTGGCGGCGCTTACAGAGCAAACAAATTTTAAGAAAGCAAAAAGTTATTGGACCACATTGAAAAATCGTTTAAAAAATGAAGGAAGTGAACTGGTCACAAAATGTGACCAGTTGAAAATGATGGCTCAAGATGGAAAAATGCGTGAAACTGATGTCGCCGATGTAGAAACAATTTTGCGTTTAATTCAATCAGTCCCGAGCCCAAAAGCCGAGCCAATTAAATTGTGGCTGGCTAAGGTTGGCTATGAAAGAATGCAGGAGATGGTGGATCCGGAAAAAGCCTTGAATCGTTCAAGAGAATATTGGCAAAAGCAGGGCAGGGGTGAAAAGTGGATACAACAAAGAATGATGGGGCAAGAGACAAGAAACAAACTAACAGATTATTGGAGCAAACATGATGTGAAAAAAGGCGAGGAGTTTGCCATCCTTACAAATATTATCCACGAGGAGTGGAGCGATTTGTCCGTGAAAAATCACAAAAATTTAAAAGGTTTAAAAACACAGAATCTTCGGGATCACATGAGCGAAGAGGAGCTGATTTTTTCTGCCTTAGCCGAGCTTTCAACCAGAAGGATTGCTGAAACAGAAAAAGCCAAGGGTTTTGAAGCCAACAAAATTCCCGCGAAAAAAGGCGGTAAAATCGCAAAAGACGCGCGAATCGCGCTTGAGCAAAAAATTGGCAGGAGCATAATTACTGGTGAAAATTTTTTACCAAAGATCAAAAATAGAAAACTTTTAAAGAAATGACAGAGCTCGTTGTGTGTGTTATAATACAGATATGAAGTCAATTTTTACGGAGAAAATAGTTCGTGAAATAAAGGAAAATTTTTTGTATTCCTTTGAAACAGAAGAAGGTGTTTTTCTTATTGAAATAATCGCGCGAGCCAAAAGTTGGTGGCAAAATTTAAAGGGCTTAAAAAGTTTTTTAAAGGATGATGATATAACCTTGAATTTAGATAATACCGAGATTTTTACTTCCCGCAGTAACGACCGCGATGTTAAAGCAATCTGGAATGGCAATGATTTGAAGGGTTTGTCCAAAACAGTATTAATAGTCACAAAATTAAAAAAAGGCAAACATTCTTTGATTTTCAAACCAGACAGAAGTCCTGTTTTAGAAAACATTAGAATAATGGAATTGGAAGAAAAAGACAACAATACAGTGGTGTATTCTCCGATAGAAAACAATCCGCCAGAAAAGGGAGACAGAAGACCATGGATAAGTTGTGTTTTTGCGGATTTAGCTATTAAAGGACTAAGTGTTTTAGCTAGCGCTAATAAGCAAGGAAGAGATGATGAAGATATTAAGTTAATCATAAATGGAAATATAGAAAAAAATGAGGATAAAAAGTCCCACAAGGACTGGCTATGGTGCGGTAAAGTATTAAAAGGCAAAGAAAAAGAAGTGGTAATGGCGCTTAATTTAGAAAAAGGGATTCATAGTATTGAATTGTGGGCGGATAATTCGCCATATCTTAAAAAGATTGAGGTAACTGTTTTGGCTGATGATGGTGTTGATGGTGAAAATAGCGCGGGAGTCATCAGGCCATATACTTGTGGAGGCGCGGTATGCAAGGAAGATTATAATCGGTATGATGAAATAATATCAGATGTTGTTTCTTATTGGAATAATGAATTTTTAAAAGATACTGATCCGCCAGACGAACCTTTGGATCCGAATTTGGTTAAAGCCATGATCTACCAAGAAAGCAGAATGGGTTTTGACGAAACTGCCGGAATAAATGTTATGCAAGTTGGAAACAAAGGCGATCCGTCGATACTAACATTGAGAGGAAAACTCCCAGAATATTGGATTCACAATGGAAAATTGATTCTCTTAAAATACGATGCCAAAGTAGAAACCATTAAGGACAGCATCAATTGGGGTGTAAGGTGGCTTTACCATAAAGCTCAAGGCTCCACCAGCGATAATAAAAGGTATTGGGTTTCATGGAGAGAGGCTGTTGTTAATTATGGGCCACCGAAAGAGGAATATGCAAAAAATGTTTGGAGTATTTATAAAAATGGAATCAAAAAAGAAAAAAATGTTACAGTTCGTTTATGGTCAATAATTTTGCTTGTCTTTATAATTTTATTGTGCGGCAAGGGAGAGGCCTATTCGCTTGATGTTAGGATAAATGATCAGATTATTAAAGAACAAAAACAAGAAATTGATGGTATTGAATTATCATACAGCAAAGATAAAAAATATTTTTTGGCGCAAATAAAGCAGGAAGAAGATTGGTGGGAGGAATTTATGGTTGGCCGATTTATTAAAGAAAACATTCATTGGCTTACAATAGATAAACCAATGAATGGACCGTTTGGTCAGCAGGCCATTTTATCAGCAAAATTTATAAGTTTAGATGGATTTGTTAATCCGCTGGTGGAGGTTTATGGGTTAACCCATGTGGGTCATGGTTTTTTGTATATTTATGAGATTGAAAATGACGAGCTCAAATTATTATTTGAAACCCCGGCGGTTGATTACAACCCGGATACAAGATGGGCGCTGGATAATTATAAAAAATACGGATATGGAACTTGCGGCGAGATTTTTGTAGGCGGCAAATTAACTATCGCGTATGGCGATATTAATAAAGACGGCAGTTTGGATTTGGTTTTAAGTGGCGAGCAAGAAATAATTTGTGAAAGTGAGGATCGTTCCAATGGAACTAAGGAGTTAAAATTGGCCACGATTCCGATGAAAAGAGTTTTTTTGTGGGATAACGGCGCGGGTGTTTGGAGCAACAATTTTATGGATTAAAAAGTGTTGAAAAAATTAATACACATATATGGAGGAAAAGATAAAACCAAAGCTATCCCGCTACACCGATCCAACCGGCGAGTTTACGAACCGTGAATTGAAAACCGCGGAATGGTATTTAAAACACAAATTGCTTTTGCAAAATATTGTAAAATGGTTTTTAATTTTGTTGTGCGTTATCACAATTGGTTACAGTTTTAGTTATTGGATTTATTATTTTGCTTATGGATATTTTAAAGACCAGCAGATGTATGCGCGTCAAACTCAGGAATTGCAGAATTACACGAATATTCAACCAATGTATTCTGCGCAAGATTTGCAAGTTGGAAATGTTGATGCGTACAACAGTGTTAGCAGTTTGTATGACTTTTCAGCCAGAGTTGTGAATCCAAATGAACGATGGATCGCGACAGTGCACTACAAGTTTGCGTTTGCCGGCGGAGAAACACCGATTAAAAAAACAGTTATTTGGCCAAAAAGCGAGCGGCCGGTTATGTATTTTGGTTATGAGTCTGGTTCATATCCAAATTATTTAAGGTTTGTGATTGAAAAGGTTGAATGGCAACGCATAAACCCGCACTCATCTTTAAACATACCAAATTTTATTGCGGAAAGGTCCAAGATTTCAGTTGAAAATTTAATTTTTACTCCATCTAGCAGGTCAGCTGGTATTTTAAACAATATGATTAGTTTCAGTTTGTTTAACGATACGGCTTACAATTTTTGGGATCCTGAATTCTACGTTGAGCTAAAAGATGGCGCGCAGACAGTTGGTTATATTTATCTTGCTTTAGAAAAATTTAAAGCCGGCGAAGAAAGACGTGTTGACCTGCGTTCTTGGGTTGACAATTTGAATGTGTCTGATATAGTACTTTGGCCGGCATTTAATATATTTGATAAAACTGAATACATGCCGGTAGGGGAATAACCGGCAGGTCAGTTTTATGAAATCACTTCTCGGTAGTTTGTTATCGTTGCGCAGATTTGACTGGGTAATTTTTATATTACTTATTATAATTACGTCCATTGGTTTGTCGGTGATATATAGCATTGATTTATCACGAGGTGAAGAATTGTCTTTTTTTTCAACACAGATTCTGGCTTTGGCGATCGGTTTGGCAGGTTTTTTTGTTTGCAGTTTGTTGCATGAGTCGTTTTTTCGTTCTGCCGCGAAATTATCTTATATAATTTCTGCTCTTCTTCTCGTATCCGTATTGGTGTTCGGTAGCTCTATTCGCGGAACGCGGGGGTGGTTTCAGTTGTTCGGTTTTTCTTTTCAGCCTGCAGAATTTGCGAAAATTGGATTGATTTTACTTTCCGCGTGGTGGATAGAAAAACAGGGCAGACGATTTGATCGTTGGCAGTTTGTGTTAACCAGTGGTTTCTTTACGTTCCTTCTTGTCGCGTTAATTCTTCTTCAGCCAGACTTGGGTACTGCTGTTATATTGCTAACAATCTGGTTTGGTCTTTTGTTTTTAACAGGAGTAAAAAAGAGGCATTTGTTTTTTCTTATCGCAATGTCTGTGATTGTCGCGATTGCTGGCTGGATGTTTGTTTTACAAGATTATCAAAAAGACCGCTTGCTGGTTTTTTTAGACGCTGACCGCGATCCTCTCGTGGCTGGGTATAATATTCGACAGTCATTAATTGCAATTGGTGCTGGTAGGTTTTTTGGACAAGGTTTGGGTTTTGGCTCTCAAAGCCAGCTTCATTTTTTGCCAGAAGCGCAAACTGACTTTATTTTTGCGGTTATTGCTGAAGAGCTCGGTTTTGTTGGCTCATCTGTCGTAATTATCTTGTATTTCTTATTACTATGGCGGCTTCTCGCGATAGCAAAGCAGGCTGATAATGATTTTTCTGTTTATACCGTTCTTGGAATTTGTTTGTTGTTTTTTTCTCAAGTAGTTGTCAATATCGGCGGTGCTACTGGTTTTTTGCCGATCACTGGCGTAACGTTACCGTTTTTGAGCTGTGGCGGCTCCTCTTTGTTGATAAATCTGCTCTTGCTAGGCATTGTTGAAAGCATTGTCAGGTGTAGACAAACCACTTGACAATTTTGTATAATAGTATTAATATAATACCACCTTGAATATGGCAGAGAATTTGCCGAAGCCAAGTCCAATACAAGAAGGTCTGCGTTTAATGAGTAATTGTCCGCTTTGCAAAAAGCAGCATTCGCCCGAAAACGCACGAATTTTGTTAAAGAAAAAAGATACCCACCTAGTACATATTATTTGTCCACATTGCACAAACGCGGTGTTGGCGGTTATGGTTGTTTCAGGGATGGGGTTGAGCTCTGTTGGAATGGTTACGGATTTAAGCAGAGAGGATGTGTTGCGACTCCAAACCGTTGCATCAATTAGCGAAGATGAACTGCTAGATCTTCATGAAATGTTAAAAAATAATAAACTAAATTATATATAAATTGGAAGAATATGACTTTTAACTATTCTGTGACAAAGAGGGGTGCGAAAGATGCTGAATTTATTCGAGCGTCTGGTGGTTTGCCTGGCGTGCTTTATGGCGTTGGTCGCGAGCCGGTGTCCATTTCAGCGGATTATAATTCATTTATAAAATTATATGATGGCGCTGGTGAATCAAGTTTGATTGACTTGTCTTTGGAAGGCGAGAAGACGGCAGTAAAGGTTTTGGTTCAGGATGTTCAATATGATCCGGTTAAGCGAAAAATGATTCACTTCGATTTGCGCCAAATTGACATGAATAAAGAAATGGAAGTGGCTGTTGAGTTGAACTTTGTTAACGAGGCTCCTGCAGTAAAAGAATTGGGTGGTACATTGGTTAAGACCGTGGAAACACTTAACGTAAGATGTTTGCCAAAAGATTTGGTTTCATCATTTGATGTTGATTTGTCTGTATTAAAAACATTCGACGATATTGTCCGCTTGAAAGATTTGGTGCTACCAGCAGGTATGGTCGCATTAGATAATCCAGAAATGGCAGTCGCTAAGGTGCTTGCACCTTTGACTGAGGATCAATTGAAGGCGATGGAAGAAGAAGGTAAGAAGGGTGTTGAAGCTGTTGAACAGGTTGAGAAGAAGGTGAAAGACGATGAAGAGGGTGCCGAGGATGACACAAAGAAAGAATAGACTAGATATTGAATATTAAGATATTGGATATTAGAGCCATGCCCAAAGAGCTGGCTCTTTAATTAAAAAAAGAGTAGAATATAGAGTATATGGGGTATAAAATTGATGAAACAAAACTTGTGTATGCTCTGGCGGGGCTAGTTTTTGTTTGCGCTTTGTGTTTGTTGGGCTGGTTTATTTTTCAATATCTTAATATCCAATATCCAATATCCAATATCCAAAATGATAATCAAGATGAAATTGTCTTAAAGAAAAAAAGTTGTGAGTTTTATCGCCTGTTGGATGGCATCTGTGTTGATTCACAAAACAAAATCAACCCCCACCTCGTCGCCATAATGATAGAAAATCATCCAGCTGCGCGGCCACAGTCTGGGCTTGCGGATGCTAGTGTTGTTTATGAAGCGCCTGTGGAAGCAAATTACACACGCTTTATGGCGATTTATTCGGCTGACGCAGATGTCAGCGAGGTTGGACCGGTCAGAAGCGCGCGACCTTACTATCTTGATTGGTTGGCTGAATATGGCAGAGCAATGTATATGCATTGCGGAGGATCTCCAGAGGCGTTGCAAAAAATTGAAAAAGAAAATATCCCCAATGTTAACGAGATGTTTAATAGTTGGTATTATTGGAGAGACGAGAACCGCCTTGCGCCGCACAATTTGTACACGTCGAGTGAATTGTGGAACAAAGCAAATAAGTTACAAGTTACAAGTTATAAGTTACAAGATGGTTGGATATTTAGCACTTCAACAGAACAACAAGACAACATAACAATACTTGTTGATGACATTGAGATAAATTTTTTAGCACCAGATTATGTTGTTGATTGGAAATACAATTCGTCAACGCAGAAATATGAAAGATGGCAGGCTGGTATGGAGCACCGCGATAGAGATGGCGCTTTGATTGAAGCTGATACGATTGCTGTCCAGCACGTGAAGTATAGAGTTTTGGATGCTGTTGGTCGGATATCAATTGATACGATTGGCACAGGTTCTGCTGAAGTTTATTTTGATGGCCAGAGTGTTTCTGGAACATGGAAAAAAGAGTCCCAATCATCAAGAACAAGATTCTATAATTCTTCGGGCGAGGAAATTTTGTTTAAGCCTGGGAAGATCTGGATTGAGGTTGTAAATCGTTAACTTTTATTATCACAACTCTATCAAGACCAGCCAGGTCTTTTTTGATTTGGACGTTTGCATGTGGCAAGAGCTGTTTGATTATTTGCGTTATTTTTTTTGATTGGCCGTGGTCGATTTCGAGGAAACTTGTAACCTGTAACTTGTAACTCGCAACTCGTTTTATTTGTTTAAGTAATCTTTCGTAAAATTCAAGACCATGTTTTTTTGCAACTAGCGCCAATTTGGGTTCATGTTTGATAGTTGGTGAATTGTTGTATTGTTTTTTGGTTAAATACGGTAAATTCGCAGTTATAATCAAGTTATGGGTTATATGTTTTAAGTTGTATGTTTTAAAAAATGGCTCAAGTAAGTCACCTTGGAGGAATTTGATTGAGACACCATGCTTGCGCGCATTCTGGCGGGCGACTCGCAGTGCCTTGACCGAGATGTCAGTCGCAAATGTTTTGATATACGGATATACGGATAATCCTGATTTACGGATGTGATTGGCGATTGAGATTGGGATGCAACCACTGCCAGTGCCGATGTCGATGAGATGGTGCGCAAGTTTGCAAGTGCGCAAGTTTGCAAGTGTCTTGATCACATCTTCGACGAGGATTTCAGTCTCTGGGCGTGGGATGAGGACGTGTTTATTAACTACAAAATCCAACCCAAAAAATTCCTTGTGTCCGGTTAAATAGGCGAGTGGCTCGCATTTGGCCCGTCTCGCAAAAAGTTTTTTAATAATCTTCAATCTTAAATCTTCAATCTTAAATTCGTGGTGCATCAAAACCCATTCTCTTGGCTTTTTGAGAACATGTGCGATAAGAAGTTCCGCATCAAGCACGTCAATTTTTTGGTGTACTTGTTGAAGAACGCTCAGTATTGTATTGTGGCGACCAGAATTCATACATTGTTAATCCAATATGTCCTTTGGTTTTGACCTCTTTTTTAAATATCCAGCCATTGTTTGACAACCATATAGAAACCGGTCCAATTATGTTGTCATATTGCAATAAGAATATTTTGTCATTGTTTTTTGTGTGTTCTCCCATCCATTTCTCGTACTCTTTTTCAGGTGACATAAGAGTTTGCCAATTATAGCGAACGATTCTTTCTTCCAGTTTTAAATTGTCATCATTAAAATATATTCCTTCCACATTTGAATTGCCTTTAAAATATTTCTTTAAAACAAGCTCTTCGTTGAATGGCATGACTAGTATTTTACTTCTTTCCGTTTCATTGGATTTAACGTACTCCATAACATTTGTGATTGAGAAAACAGGGTTTGTGGCGATTGTAAAAGTTGATGGAATAAATAACGCTAGAAATATTGTTGTGAGCGCAAGGCGCGCGGTTTTATCCGCAACACTATCAAGCGTGTAGGCGAGTAAGATTGCAAATGCTGGCAAAGAGAAAACAAAATATTTAGTCACGTATTGGCCTAAGAATGCGCCGAATACCGGAGGAAGGAACGACCAAAGCATTAAGATTATAAGGATGTCTTTCCTTTGTTTTTCTTGTTGTGGAAAATTTTTAAATAGATAAAAAATTAATCCGATTAATATTATTGAAAACAGCGTGAACGTAAATTCCGAGATGTTCGCGTTGATAAATAGTGTGTTGAATATTGTGAGAAGGTTGGATGAGTCGGTGTCATATGTAAAAAACCAACCACTGAAGCTGTTTGTGGTTAGTTTGGGAATCATTGTCGGAATTAACCAAAAGCACCAGAAAAAAAGCGCTGTGGCTTGTGTCCAAATAAAATTTCTTCGCGTCGATTTGTCTGTGTTTTTAAAATACGCTAAAAGCAAAAATTGGATTATTACGATTGTCAACGCGGTTAAATGCGAGTAAAGCAGGAAAAGTTGGGTTAGAAAATAAAAAAACCACAGGGTGCGGTTGGTTTTTTGTTCAATAAATATTTTAATAAACAAGTAAAACGAAATTGTTGTCAACAGCACAAATAACGCGTATGTTCTGGTTTCTGTACTGATAAACAGATGTATGCCGGAAAGAGAAATAATTAGTGAAGAAATGGTTGCCGCGCGCTTTGATATCAATTTTTGCGCCATCTGATAAACCAAAATGATTGTCAGCAAACCAAAAAAAACAGATGGAATTCTCACTGTCGTTTCTCCTTGGCCAAAGCAATAAATCCAAGCGCGTAATACTAAATTATATAAAAATGGATTTGTTTCTAGTAGCCAATATTTTATTGCTTCGCCCCAAGGCAGGGTGCTGTAATGCACACTAAACATTTCATCAAACCACCAATTGCCTCGGACAAATAATAGGTTGATGCGCAGGGCGGCGGCGAGGAAGATGATTAAAATTAAAGAGCCGTATTTTCTGAGAAAAGTCATAGATTAATAATGCCAAAATCCAAATTTCTATCGCCAAATAAATATCAAGTGTATAAATTCAAGATTGTTATTTGGTTATTGGATTTTGTTTGACATTTGATATTTTACATTAGTAATTACAATTTTTGTTCTGCCTTTCTCAACTTGTCAATTACATCTTCCAAATCCCCGTCAAGAATGCTTGTGATGTTGCCCCAGTTTTCATGAATTCTGTGGTCCGTGATTCGATCTTGTGGGAAGTTGTAGGTGCGGATTTTTTCACTCCTGTCGCCAGTGCCGATTTGCGATTTGCGTTTGGCATCCAACTCCGCTTGTTTTTTCTCGCGTTCCATTTCGTAAAGCCGGGCGCGCAAGACGTTCATCGCTTTTTCTTTATTTTGGGTTTGTGATCTTTCATCTTGGCTTTGCGCGACTGTCCCAGTTGGTATGTGGGTTATTCTAACAGCAGAATATGTTGTGTTGACCGATTGCCCGCCGTGCCCGCCAGCGCAAAAAGTATCTACGCGCAAGTCCTTTGGATCAATTTTTAATTCAGTTTCTTCGATTTCTGGCAAAACTGCCACGCTTGTGGTTGAGGTGTGGATGCGTCCGGTTTTTTCCGTCTCTGGAACTCGCTGGACTCTATGCACACCCATTTCATATTTCATGTCAGCATATACGTTACGCCCAGTAATGCTAAAAATTACTTCTTTAAATCCACCAATACCAATGCGGTTCGCGTCGATCAAGCCGGTTTTCCATTTTTTCTTTTCCGCGTATTTCATATACATACGCATTAATTCTGCGGCAAACAACGCAGATTCATCACCGCCGGCACCAGCTCGGATTTCCACAATCACATCTTTGGAATCCATTGGGTCACGCGGACGAGTCATTTCTTCCAATTCTGATTCAAGCAGTCTTTGGCGAGCGTGCAATTCTGTTAGCTCAATCTCCGCCAGCCCGCGCATTTCTTCATTAGTTTCCGCTTCTACCATGGCCTCTGTTTCACCAGCGCTTTTTTCTATACCCTCCAATTCGTTTATTTTTTCCAGCACCGGTTTTAAATCGTTGTATTCTTGCGCGGTTGCTTTTAATTTTCGGGCGTCATTAATAACAGCCGGGTTTTGCAGGTCGGATTCAAGTTGGGTGTATTTGGATTTAAGTTCCTGGTATTTGGACAGCATACTGTTATTATTTTAGCATATTTAATAAATAACACATAACTCATACGACAAAACTCAATTGTGTTGTGTTGTTTGTGTTCTTTGTTTCGTAAATAAAAACAGATCTACCTAAGCAAATCTGTTTTTCACAATTTAACAGCTATTTTTTTTCTGCCTTTTTCTTTGCTTGAGCGGCTTTTTTTGCCTTCTTTCCTTTTCGTGTTGCAGAAGCGGTTTTCACTTTTTCGGCTTTTTCCTGGAATTTTTCAACGCGGCGGGCAGTGTCAACAAATTTCTGCTTACCTGTATAAAAAGGATGGCAGAGGTTGCACAACTCTACGCGGATTTCATCCTTTGTGGAGCCAACAGTAAACACATTGCCACAAGCGCAAGTTACCTTTGCGTTCTCGTTATATTTTGGGTGGATGTCTTTTTTCATAAATGTGACACGGATATGCGGATTACACGCGGATGTCGCGGATACGCTGATTTGATTTGGTGATGTAATTTTACAGGATTGATGGTTTTTTGTCAAGCCCTTTCACCAACTTGGCGAAGTGGGTTGTTGGGAGGGCGGGGGGCTTGATTATTTTTCATACCCGTGGTATAATATCTTCATCGTATTTATTTCGCTTAAATAGAACAAATTATGGTTTCAACGATTTTAGCAGTAATACAGATAATCCTTTCCATATTGCTGATGACAGCAATCCTTTTGCAGCAAAAGGGTGGTGGTCTGGGAGCGGCGTTTGGCGGATCAAGCAACATATATTCCACAAAACGCGGAATTGATAAAATACTTTATAGAGCCACAATTGTCATGGCAGTATTATTCCTCCTTCTTTCGCTTGTTGGATTATTGGTTTAATTTTTTGTTATTTGGTGAAGGAAGATAGTTTTTATGTTTTCTTCTCTTTTTTCGCGGATAAAAGAAGCGATTTGCCGTTTTAAAAGACAGCGGGTCCAGCCATTGCGCACAAATCGCTATGATTTGCATCTTTTGCAAATCGCAAAAGGAAAAAAATTTCCTTCTTTTTTGCAAATAAGGCAGATTGGTAGAGTTTTAAGTGTTGTAGAAAAAAGAGTATTATTTGCAAGCGTTTTTATATTGTTTGTCTCATTAATGTGGATAGCCGGGAAATTTCTTTTAAGTCACAGAGCTGAAGTCCCGGCAAATGGTGGAATATATTTAGAAGCAGTCATGGGCGCCCCGCAATTTGTCAATCCGATTTTTGCTAGCACAAATGATGTTGATTTAGACATAACACGCATGGTTTTTTCCGGTTTAATGCGTTATGACGCAGATCATCGACTTGTTACGGATTTGGCAGAGAAATATGAAGTGAGCGAAGATAAAAAGACATATACATTTACGTTGCGTAAAGATGTTGTTTGGCACGATGGTGAGCCATTTACCGCAAGAGATGTTGTATATACTTTTGAAACAATTCAGAATCAACTCACCGGCAGTCCGCTTTTTGTAACATTTCAAGGTATGGTAGTTAGCGCTAGTAATGAAAATACTGTGCAGTTTGTTTTACAAGAGCCATTCGCATCGTTTTTATCATCACTTACTGTTGGTATCTTACCCGAACATTTGTGGTTTGAGGTTTTGCCGGAACAAATGCGCATGGCAAAAAATAATTTGCAGCCAATAGGGACAGGACCTTTTAAATTCAAAAAATTGTTAAAGGATGATTTGGGAAAAATTTATAGATATGAATTGGAGCGCTATGATAAATATTACACGCGTCCGGCGTATTTGAATGAATTTGTTTTTGTTTTTTATCCGGATTATGACAGCGACAGTGGCGCAATCAAGGCGTTTAGAGAACAAAAAGTTCAGGGCATTAATTTTGTTCCGCATGCATGGCGCGATAAAGTTGAAAGGAAAAATGTCAATTTGTATACTTTACAACTTCCGCAATACACTGCCCTGTTTTTTAACCAGGATCGTTTAACCAGTTTAAAATCCAAAGATGTGCGTACGGCACTGGCTTCTTCATTAGACAAAGATAGAATTTTACGCGAGGTTTTGCAGGAGGATGGAAAAATTGTTGATGGGCCGATTCTCCCCGGTTTTCCAGGATATAGCACGGATTTAAAGAAAATTGGTTTTTCATTTGAGGAGGCGAACAAACTATTGGACAAAAATTGGCCAAGAATTTCCGCAGAGGATTATAGAAAGATGCGATTAGAAACAATGATGAAAGAGTGGGATGAAGCCAACAAGTCTGTCAGCACTACAGATCAGTCTGCAACCACCACTGAAAGAACAAAAGCTGAAGAAGAAATTAACAAGCAGTTGGATGGTGAACTGCAGGCAGCACAAACATTTTATAGAAAAAATAAAGATAATGAGATATTGGAAATTACGCTTGTTACTGCTGATAATAAGGAATATAGAAAAACAGCAGAGCTTGTTGCTGGATTTTGGGAAAATATTGGCGTTAAAACAGGTTTGCACTTGGTTGAAACAAAAGATTTTGCACGCACAGTTTTGAAAAATCGTGAATATGATGTTTTGCTTTACGGAGAGATAGTTGGTTCTGATCCTGATCCATATCCGTTTTGGCACTCAAGCCAGATCGAATACCCCGGATTAAATTTAAGCAAATATGTTAATCGTCAGGCAGACACTTTGATAGAAAAATTGCGTGGTTCAATAAAAGAAGAGGAAGTGGCGGAGACATATCGAAAATTTCAAGATATAATATTAGAAGAATTGCCAGCAGTATTTTTATACATGCCGACCTACAGCTATGCAATGATAGATGGCGTGAGGGGTGTGTCAGTCAGTATTATTTCGCATCCATCAGACCGTTTGGCTGGCGCGGTTGATTGGTATATGAAAACTGGCGGGGAGTGGAAATTCTAGCCGCGGTGGTGAAATTGGTAGACGCACTGGCTTCAGGTGCCAGCGAGCGCAAGCTCATGAGAGTTCGAGTCTCTCCCGCGGCACAAAGTAAACCTTATTATGGAGAATGAAATAAAGCCAAATCAAGGCAAGGCTTTGTCTATTTTTGTGAATGGCATTGAATACGCGCGCTTGCCGGTTAAGACACATGTGATCACAGAAAAAGATAATATTGTCGGTGTGGCAAAAAAATATGCTGGGTCGTTTTTACAAACCAGCGATCAGTTATTTATTAGTGAGCGCGTTGTTGCCATAACACAAGGGCGGGCATTTCCTATTAAAGATATTGTTCCATCGCGCGCAGCGAAATTTTTAGTTAAATTTGTGCATAAATCGCCATATGGAATCGGACTCGGAAGCCCATGGACAATGGAGTTGGCAATTCGTGAAGCTGGATTGTGGCGCATTTTACTGGCCGCGTTTTGTTCAGCAATAACTAAGCCGTTTGGTTTGCGCGGAGTTTTTTATCATGTTGTCGGAAAAAATATTA
>Ga0172371_10004143_pt1 | contig 22107 bp, 16 predicted proteins | sample Lak12m_FD_114543 | JGI IMG/M metagenome (GOLD analysis project Ga0172371, IMG submission 114543) | Freshwater microbial communities from Kabuno Bay, South-Kivu, Congo - kab_022012_12m | ecosystem: Environmental > Aquatic > Freshwater > Lake | place: Democratic Republic of the Congo: South-Kivu...
CGGTCAGGACAGCATACCGGTCGCCCCCCGCGCGGGGGGCGTGGATTGAAACCATGCGTTTGGCGTCAGCTGCGTAGGGTGCCGCCAAGTCGCCCCCCGCGCGGGGGGCGTGGATTGAAACTACTCGGCGCGGGTGTCGAGCGGGCGCGTGCTGGATGTCGCCCCCCGCGCGGGGGGCGTGGATTGAAACCTGCTGAAGCGCCGCTATCGCCTGCGCATGCTGGTCGCCCCCCGCGCGGGGGGCGTGGATTGAAACGGCCAGAAGTGCCTCAGTGTCGCGATTGACGACAGTCGCCCCCCGTGCGGGGCACCGGCGTCAAGCTAAGCGTCGCCGGGCATGAGGGACCTGGTCGAGAGCGGTGACAAGTCACCGACAGTCCAAAGAGTCCCGCCCGACGCGGGACTCGGTAAGCACACACTGCGCAGGCCGAAGGCCAAGCCCTGGAGTGACGGCGGCTTGCCGCCGTTTTGCCGTTTTGTCCTAGATTGGCGCGCATGCGCGTGGGGGGCGTGGATTGAGACCAAAGGACCACTGTGGCGGAGTTCCTCGGCGAGATAGGCAGGGCCCGCACCGTCCGCCTGCCCGGCAGCACCGGAACCGGGATCTCAGGTGGCGGGGGTCGACGTACTGGTGAGCTGGAACTTCCGGCATATCGTACACTACGACCGCATCCGCCAGTTCAGCGCCGTCAGCCTGCGGCGGGGCTATCTCGCGATTGAGATCCGCAGCCCCTTGGAGATGGTCGAGTGTGAAGACGAAGGGGTCTGAGTTCAAGGTCTTGCCGTGGCTGCGCGATCTCCGCGACCGGTACGTCGTCGAGGAGCAGGGCCTCAGGGCGGCGGACCGCATCCAGCGCATCCGGGCCCAGGCCGCAGCCCTGCGGAGGAGCACGCGCCCTCCACCGCCCCTGGCCCCCCCCGGGGAGTCGGTGGCCAGGCCATCGTGCGCGAGCGCGTCGTCTTTGAAAGGGCTGCCTATACCGGGCTCCTACGGAGCTCGACGGCTCCGCGGTCGCGTTTCCTCCCCGCCATGATCGGGTGGCCGCGGCGCCCGGCGGGGGCTGAAGCCTCGACTACGAACACGGGCGAGCGCGGCCCATGTTTCTCCCTTTCTCCACCCCAAACCGCCAAGAGATCCCAGCGGTCTCGAGGCCGGGTTCTCCGCATCCCGGCGGCGGGTTACGGGGAACCCGCCCTCCAGGGGTCCCCGGCTTGGCCGGGAACTTGGCTCAACGGTGCGGAGGTTGCCCCATAGAGCGCCGTTGGGCGTGTCGGAGATCCTCTCAGGCGAGGGACTGGGGGACCTCCATGGGAGGGCATCGTCTCTTCCACCGAGGAGGGGAAGGAGGCGCTGGTTCCGGCTGTTCTGAGGGCGTCTGTGCGTATGCGCGGCTTGCCCGGCGGCCTCTGGAGTTGACTTCGACGGGGAATCATGTAAAGGAAGGGGTTAGGCGTCGCTGCACACCGGAAGGCCCGATTGTGGCCGGGTTTGGCGGCTTTTTCGTCCCTGCAGCGATAGGCCAGGAGAACCAGGCGATGGGGAACGGACTTGGGCGACCGGGGGAGGCCCTCTCCCGGCGCGGTTTTCTGCAGGTCGCGGCGGGGGCAGCCGGTATGAGCGCGGCCTTGGCCCAGGCGGCTAGTGCGCCGGGCCTCATGCCGCCGGTCTGGCAGCAGACCTCCGACCGCAAGATCCGCATCGGGGTAGTCGGCGGACGCTTCGGCCTGAGTTTCCACTGGCACGAACACCCCAACTGCATCGTCGAGGCGGTCAGCGACCTCATCCCCGACCGCTGCCAGGCGCTCCAGCAGCGCTACCAGTGCGCCAAGGCGTATCCCTCCCTTGAGGAGCTGGTGAAGGACCCCAAGGTTGAGGCGGTAGCCATCTTCACGCCGGCCCCGGACCATGCCCGGCACATGCTGCTGAGTATGGACCATGGCAAGCACGTCATCACCGCGGTCCCCGCCTGCCTCACGCTTGAGGAAGCGGCGGCCATGAAGGCCAAGAAGGAGCAGACCGGCCTGACGTACATGATGGCCGAGACCTCCCACTACCGCCAGCACACCATCATGGCCCGCAAGCTCTACCTCGACGGCGCCTTTGGCGAGATGGTCTACTGCGAAGCCGAGTACTACCATCCCTGGCCGCCCGGGTCCAGCGAGCGCCACAACCTGGCCTTCTACAACGGCGAGCGGACCTGGCGCTACGGGTTGCCGCCGATGCTCTACCCGACGCACAGCACGGCTTTCCTCGTGGGCGTGACCGGCGAGCGCCTGGTCAAGGTCTCGTGCGTGGGCCACCGGCCCGAAGGCGACGAGATGTATGGCGAGGACGCCAACGTCTACCACAACCCCTTCGATTCCGGGATGGGGATGTTCCTGACCGATGCCGGGCATCCCTTTCGCTGCAACGTCTGCTGGAACATCCACGCCCACGGCGAGCGGGCCCAGTGGTTCGGCACCAAGGGTGCCATGTTCTGCGAGGGCTCCGGCGGTCAGCCGTTGGCCATCCAGGTCGCGGACCGCAACGCCAACGCGCTGCCGGACTTCATGGTGGCCTTGCCGCCGGCCATGCGTCAGGATTCGGGCCATGGCGGTTCGCACCCGTTCCTCACCCACGAGTTCGTCATGGCCCTGGTCGAGGGGCGCGCGCCGGCGGTCGACCTCTACCAGGCCCTGGCCTACACGGTCCCCGGCATCGTGGCGCACCAGTCCAGTTTCAAGGACGGTGAGCAACTGCCCATCCCCAACTTCGGTCCGGCCTGATGGAGGGCCACGCCATGGCACGTGGTTGCCTGACCGCATGGGCCCTCCTGGGGCTGGCGAGCGTAGCAGCCGAGCCCGCGGGTGGGCCGCAGACCCGCGGCGGGCGCTGGCAGACCGACGCCAACCCGCCCGTCGTCTATCAGGCGGCTGCCGACGCCGCGGACGCCGCCGCCTGGTTGACGCCCCCGGGCCAGGGCGGGTGCTGGCGCGCGGTCGTCGAGGCGGGCCCCTATGCCGGCAGGGCCGGTGTGCGGTGGGGGGCCGCCGCCGATGGCACCGGTGGCTATGCGGCTGAGCTGATCGGCACGGAGAGCGGCGTCCTGGCGTTGCTCGACTCGGCGGGCAAGACGCTATGGCGGGACGAGGGCGTCGGCTGGTGCGCCTACACGCCCGTCTGGATCGAGGGCGTCGTCGAGGAGGGCCGCATCCGCCTCCAGATGCTCGCCGCTGACCGGGAGACACTCCTGGCGCAGAGCCCGTGGTTCCCGCTGGACCCGGCCCCGGCACCCGTAGCTGGCCCCTGCCTCGCCCTGTACACCGCCGGCAACACGGCCCGCTTCTGCCTCCCCGAGCGTGGCGTCAAGCCCCTGGCCGAGTTCACGCCCGACAACCCCTCGGCCCTGCGCGTGCCCGCTGCCGGCGACACTGCCTGGGCTACGATCGGCGGCGGCGCATGGCGCTGGAAGGACCGTTCCCGGCAGGTGCTCCTGTCGACGCGCAACGTGGAGCGCACCACCGCCTTTCCGACCGCCCCCACGCCGGCCGAGGGGACCTGGCGGTGCCGCATCCGGCTGAACCAGGGGACGTGCGGCGGCGGGATGCTCATCCATGCGGACAAGGAACTGCAGAACGGCTTCCTCGTCTGGCTCGGCGGCACGTACGGGGACGGCTGTCTCATGCTCTACCGTTACCCCATCCAGTGCCTCTGGACCGGCCCCCAGGGCGTGTGGAAATGGGACACCGACTACCTGATCGAGGGAACGCTCAAGGCCGGCACGCTGCAGGCACGGATGCTCGCCGCCGATGGCGCTACGGTCCTGGCCGAGTCCCCTGCCCTGCCCATCGCCGCCGAGGACGCCCAGCGCACCGGCATGACCGGCTTCCAGACCTGGCACGGCACCGGCGAGTTCAGCGGCTTCATGGGCCAGGAGGGCATGGCCTCACCAACGGCCGCGGCAGCCACGGCAACCGACTTGGGCGATCGCTGGTTCGCCGAGACGGGCCAGTGGACCTGGACCGATGCCACCCGCAAGGTCCTCCGGCGGCAGGACCGCAAGGGCACGGGGACCGCCCGTTCCGAGGCCATCCAGGGCAGCCGGGGGACCTTCCGGTGCCGGGCCAAGGCCATGGGCGCCACGGCGGTCTCGCTGCGGTTCCAGGTCAGCCCGGATGGCGCGGCAGGGTTCGAGTGCCGCCTGGCGGCCGATGGCCTGGCGATGCGGACCACCACGGGCCAGACGCTCTGGCAGACGGCAGACCTCCGACTCACAGAGGGCGCCGAAGTCCTCCTCGAGGGCATCGTCACGACCGACCGCGTCAGGGTCCGCGTCGCCGACACCGAGGGACGCGTCCTGGCCGAATCGGTGGAGCGCTATGTCAGCGATACCAACAACAGCCGTGTCGGCCTGCTCGGTCTGCGCTGCGAGGATGGCCCGGCGGAGTTCCGAGACTGGAACTGGAGCGCGGAGTAGCCCTGTGGGCACTGTGCTGGGCCAACCTGGAGCCCGGGACCTCCGCATCCCGGCAGCGGCATGCGCTGATGCTGCGCGCCATGGCGACTCGCCCGCCGCGCGGCGCCTCTGCGGCGTGCCTCACGTCGCCGCCGTGCTGGTTCTGGCCGGTGCCATGGTCGCCGGCGCGGAGGCGGTGATCCCCCTCCAGACGAACCTGCCCAAGCCGGCCTTCACCGGCACTCCGGCGTTCCTGGTGTCACCGAACCTGGAGAAGGTCACCGGCCGCCTGCGGGAGCCCTTCCTGGTGCCCGCCGGCACCGTCAACCTGGCGGCAGGGAAGCTCGCCGCCGGCAGCCAGGAAAGGCCTGTCCTGGGGGACTACCGCCTGGTCACGGACGGCAACAAGGAGGCCGATGGCCGGAGTTTCCTCGAACTCGGCCCCGGCCTGCAGTGGGTCCAGATCGACCTGGGGGCGCCCTGCACGATCCGGGCCATCCTGGTGTGGCATTACCACGGCGAACCCCGTGTCTACCGCGACGTCGTGGTCCAGACGGCCGAGGATGCCGACCTCATCGCCGGCCTCCAGACCGTCTTCAACAACGACCACGACAACTCGGCTGGCCTGGGCGTGGGTACCGACAGGGAATACGTCGAGACCTTCGAGGGCCGCCTGGTCCCCGTCCCCGGCCACCGGGCCCGCTTCGTCCGTCTCTACTCCCGCGGCAACACCAGCGACGATATGAACCACCTCGTCGAGGTCGAGGTCCACGGGGCCCGGCTACCGTAGCCTGACCCATCTACCCTGCGGCACGGAGGACAGCCATGAAGCGAAGAGACTTCCTGAAGGCGGGCGCGGCGGTCATCGGCAGTGCGGCGGGTGTGGCGCTGGCGGCCGAGGCGGCGCCGGGTGCGGAGGCCCAGGTCGCGGCGGACGCGCTGCCCACGATCCGGCTTGGGACCCTCGAGGTCTCGCGGCTCATCCTCGGCTCGAACCCGTTCTGGGGGTACTCCCACAAGTCCGCGCAACTCGACCAGGAGATGCGCGACTTCCACACGGATACCCGCATCGCGCAGATCCTGAACGAAGCGGCCGAGTGCGGCGTCACCGCGATCGCCAGCCCGCCGGAAGAGCGCTGGCGCAAGCTCTGGGCCCGCTACCGGGAGAACGGGGGCCGGCTCAAGACCTGGATTGCGCAGTGCCATGGCAGCCCGGCCCAGATGCTCACGGAGATCGACGGTGCCGTCGAGGCGGGGGCCGGAGCTGTCTTCATCCAGGGGGCTCGCGTCGAAGAGCAGTTCGGCGCCGGCAAGTTCGACACCCTCGCCGCCTGGGTCGAGCACATCCGCGCGGCGAAGCTGCCCGCCGGCGTCGCGGCGCACTGGCCCGAGATCCACCCCGAGCTCCAACGCCGCGGGCTCCCGGTGGACTTCTACTACCAGTGCATGTACAACGCCTCCAAGAGCAGTGACTACAGCGCCGCCGAACGGAAGCTGGCCGAGGCCACGGTCGCGCAGCTCCAGCAGCCGGTCATCGCCTACAAGATCCTGGCGGCGGGCAGGCTTCCGGCAGCGGCAGGCTTCGAGGCCGCCTTCGACCACATCCAGCGCAAGGACGGCGTCTGCGTCGGGGTCTACGCCCAGAACGCCATCGACCAGATCCGCCAGAATGCGACCTATACGAGGGCGCTGACCACCTGACAGGCGGGGTCCTGCCCGGGTCAGGGTTGCCTGCCTGTCGGCCCGCATTCCGCTTTCCTATGGAACTCGGCCCGTCGCGGGGATCGGGTTTCCTCTCAGCCATGATCGGGCGGGCGCGGCGCCCGGCGGGGGGCGAAGCCTCGACGACGAAGAGGGGTCCCAGGCATGGGCGCAGACCCAGGGATAGCCCGTTCGTAATCGAGCCTTCAGGCGGCTTGGACCGGCGATGCCCGCCTGACGGGCAGGAAGCCGCCCCATCGCTCGGAGGGCGAACCCTTGCCCCGTCGCATGGCAGGGCCCCCAGGCGCGCAGGCGCCGGTGAGCCGTGGCCATGGCGGGTCCAGTCCAGAGCAGTGACACGTCACCGGCAGTCCAAAGAGTCCCGCCCGACGCGGGACTCGGTAATCAAGCACTGCGCAGGCCGCAGGCCGAGCTTTGGACTGCGGCGGCATGACGCCGCTTTGTCTTGGGTTGGCGCCGATGGCAGACTACCTGCTTACGCCGAGGAACGTACTCAGAGACAAACAGCATCTTGCTGGTAGGCAATGGCTTCTGTGGAAACGGCACCGATTCCACCAAGGCCGGCCAAGATGGCCGCGCTCCCAGGAGCGGCCTGCTGCTGCCGCCGCGCGCTTGGCCGTCTTCCTAGGCTGATGGTACCCAGCGAAGGGCGCGGAGCTCCTATCCGTGGGGGCGCACTTGCTGAGCGCACGAACACCGTGTACACTAGTTCCGTGTTCACGACGGAGCCGCCGCGATGCTGAAGAACATCACCCTGAGTGCCGAGGAGTCGCTTGTCCGCAAGGCCAGGCAGCGGGCCGCGGAGCGCCAGACGACGCTGAACGCGGAGTTTCGTCAGTGGCTGCTGCAGTATGCGGCCCGTCCTGACGCCGTGGCGGTCTACCAGTCCCTGGTCGAGCAGCTTGGGCACTGCCGATCGGGCCGCCGGTTCACCCGCGAGGAGCTCAATGAGAGGTAAGGCGTTCCTCGACACCAACATCCTGGTCTACACCTTCGACGCCGACGCGCCGGCCAAGCGGGACACTGCCCGGAGGCTGGTGGCCAACGCTCTGGCCGAGCCCGGCAGCGCGGTTCTGAGCTGGCAGGTGGTCCAGGAGTTCCTGGACGTCGCCACGGCGAAGTTCGCGGTGCCGCTCTCGCCGGCGGAGGCCAGGCTGTACCTGTCGCAGGTGCTCAGGCCTCTGTGCGAGGTATACCCGGACCCCGGCATCTACGACGACGCTCTGGGCGTGCGGGAGCGCTACGGCCTCGCGTTCTACGACTGCCTCATCCTGGCGTCAGCGACGCGGGCTGGCTGTCGGCGGCTCTACTCGGAGGACTTCCCGGAGGGCTTCCGCCTGGGTCCCCTCGAGGTCGTGAACCCCTTCCGCCGCACCGCGGCCGGCTGAGGGCCATCCCCGAGCTCGACCTGGTGGATCTGAGCCGCGCGAGCTCCGTGCTTGCCTTCGAGGCGCTCTGTAGCCGTCGGCTCGTGGTGCGTGACCCCGAGGCAGCGGGCGCCTTCGCCTCCCAGACCGCTCGCCAGTATGAGGACGACATGCTGCACGCGGGACTGACGACCCCGCCACCGCCACCGGCACGCTGGGACGCCGCCTCAGCGCCGAAGGTGCGGCAACCCCTCAGCCCAGGCCAGCGGCCTGGGCTGGCGACCCCAAGCGCCAAGCCCTGAAGGGGCGCGATACCCGAGCGCCTGACCGAGCCACGGCGCTCTCCCCCTGGGATCGCGGGCGTCCCGCCCGTCCGCGGCCGCCGGCCGCGTCCCGGGAGAGCGGCCAGGATGGCCGCGTTCCCAGGTGCGGCCTGCGGCCGCGGGCTGCCGTTGGGCCTGCCGAGCCCAGTCCAGAGCGGCGACATGTCGCCGGCAGTCCGAGAAGACCCGCCCGATGCGAGACTTGGTATGCACACACTGCGCAGGCCGCAGGCCAAGCTTTGGACTGCGGTGGCATGACACCGCTTTGTCTTGGCTTGGCGCCGATGCGTCATCGCTTCTACCGCGACCGCGCCAACTCATTCGGCCTAGCCCCGCGTCCGGCTTCTACGAGCCCGCCGGCAACTCGAACTCCGGGATGACGCTCGTGGGTCCCTCGCCAGCCCGGAAGAAACGCGCCGTCGGCCGGATCACGTCGGCTGCATAGCCGGGGACTATCGGCACATAGGGACTGAAACCTACCAGCGTGGAGTACGCGAAAGGGTCCCTGCGCCTGAGGACCCCCCGAAGGAACGCCACGGCCCTGTTGCTGATCACGTAGACCGGAGCCCATCCATCGGCGTCCGTGGCTGTACGGAGGACCTGGAAGTCGAACCGGTAGCACTCCGGAAGGTTGAACAGCACGCCGTAGTGGAGGAGACTCGTGGCGCGCCCACAGTCCCCGCAAGGCCGAGTGCTCCCGCCGCTCCAGTCGTGGGGTTCGACCCGAACGAGGGATACCCCCCCCGGAAGGGCAGGAACCGAAGCCCCGTAAGGCCGTCAGCCTCGTACAACCCGCGGAAGCTGGGGCGGCAGAAAAGGTCAGCGTCGCTTTCGCCACCGACAAACAGGTCACGCTTCTGCATGCTCCTCAACCTTGGCGACCAGTTCTGCTCGTCGATGCGTGGCCGCCCGCACGTGCTGCACTCGATGGTCGGCGGGCGGACCCCGGGAGCAGGATCATGCCCCGAGCCCCCGTCGGCAATACGCAGCACCGCTACATGGCCAAACTGCTCGGGCCGTTCATCAGCCGCCGCAAAGCTCCGGCACGACACCGTACTGGCGGGGAGCCCCATTTCGCGAAGAGCTGAGTCGATGCACGCCTTCGCCTGGATGACTTCCGCCAACTGGCCCACGGCATACTGAATGGACTCCCATCCATTCGGAGCCAGGCCTCTGGCCTCCAGCCGGAGCAGAACCGCTTGTCTCTGCCCCGGCCCCATGGCCCGCGGCAGAGAAGGGAAGACCTTCACCTGCGTGTGGCGCTTTCCTCGTCTCGGGGTATGCCCACACCATGCCCACCCGCACCATCTGCCAACCCCGGTCTGTCCCTGTCGCAGTAGCCTCCCCACCAGCCCCGGCCGCCACCCACACGTCACCGCGCCGGGACTGCCAGCAGCCGGCCGTCGGCCAGGCCCGCGACGATGGCGGAGGTGTCGCCGCAGCGCACGGGGGCCAGCTTCAGGACGGCCGCGCCGGCGTCGCGAGACCATTGCACCTTGCCTGCGGCGTCGAGGGCGTGCAGCACGCCGTCTTCGGTGCCGGCGAGGAGGAGGCCGTTGGCGAGGGCCACGTCGTGGACGGCCAGGCCCAGGCGCTGTTCCCAGCGGCGGCTGCCGTCGGCCGCCAGGCAGTAGAGGTAACCGGTGCCGGAGGCCACGAGGATCTCCGGGCGGCCGTCGCCATCGACGTCGGCGCAGACGATGCGCTCGGCGGCATAGCCGTAGTTGTCGAAGCGCCAGAGTACCTTGCCCTTGAGGTCAACCGCGATCAGGTCTCCGGTGGATGAGCCATGGACGATCTCCAGGCGTCCGTCCGAGTCCAGGTCGCCGAGGCCGAAGCTGACATCGCCGATGGAGGTGTTCGAGGCGAGCAGGATCGAGCCATCGGGCCGGAGCACGTAGACCGCGCCGTACTTGTTGGCGAGGACGATCTCGGGCTTGCCGTCCTGGTCGATGTCCTGCACGGCCATGTCCATGCAGCCGTGGTAGGCCGAGACCGTGCGCCAGCGCTTGCTGGCGTCGAGGCCCAGGCCCTGGGTTTCCATGCTGGCGAGGGTGGTGACCAGCATGTCGTCGGCACCGTCGGCATCGCTGTCGACGCCCCGCGAGCAGTAGACCCCCCAGGGCCGCACGCCGTGGTCCGCGCTGAAGTAGATGCCGGTCATCGGGTCCTTGCGGGAGAGGGTGCCGGCCGGGTCGAGCTGGTAGAGGTAGGTGTCGGCGCTGGAGACCAGGACCGTACCCGGACCGCCCTTGGTGAAATGGGCCAGCGCCACGTCGCGGACGACGCCGGCCGTCTTCTGGGCCCAGTGCTGGGCGCCGTCGGCGGTGACCGCAAAGCCAGAGGCCCCGCACGCCACCAGCAGCTCCTCGTGGCCATCGCCATCCACGTCCGCCGGCGTGATCCGGGCCACGGGCTTGCCCTTCTCCAGGCCGAGGCTCCAGAGCGGCTCCAAGGCCGCCGGTCTGGCCGCCGCCGTGGGGCCCTTGCCCGCTGGGGCTTCGGCCGCCTGGCCGCGCAAGGCCACCGCGAGCAGCTCCCGGGCGAGACCCGTCACCGTGAGGCGGTGGTCTCCCGCGGGCAGTGAGACGCCCTCGGCCGCCGCGGCCCCGTCCGCAGCCGCGATCCCGCAGCCCTGCGCCGAGACGCGGGTCGGGGCCCCGGCGTGGACCGTCAGGGCGTTGCTCTCCAGGTCGAGGGCGGCATCGACCGCGGGGGCGAAGGTGATGCGAGCCTGACCGATGGCCACCGCCCCGGCGGCCACCGAGTGCAGCGACCCCGGCTGCACGAGCCAGGCCGCGGCCTCGCAGGCGACCGGTCCCACGCTGCCCGAGCCGAACCCGGCCACGGCGACCCCGGCGGGCCCGGTCACGCGGTAGGTGTTCGGCCCGATGGGGGCCATGGCGAACTCGGCGGGATAGGCTGGTCCGGTGGCGTAGACCAGCGAGCAGAAGACCGCTTCCTCGCCCGGCTTCAGGTCGGCTGACTGGCGCTGGTGCAGGATCGAGACCGGCACCGAGATGCCCTGGCGGACGTGGTTCGTCACCCAGGAGAGCGGCGGCTCTGCCGGGTCGATATGCAGCGCCAGGACCGGCTGGGCGGCCGCATCGCCGGGCTGCAGCGGCGGCGCCGCCTCCGCCTGGACCACCACGGGCTCGGCGCCCTGCCGGCGGAACTCGAGGCGGTCAAGCCGCACGGGCGGGTTCTCCCGCAGGGTCACGGTGACCACGTGCCGGCCGTCCTTCTCCACCTTCAGTCGCGGCGTCCCCGAGCCCTGCTCGTACTGGGCCCGGGAGGGACCATAGCCATTCTGCGGCAGGTGCACGGCCAGACCGGGCACCCCGTCGAGGCTCACAAACAGGGAGTCCGTGCCGCCGTCGAGGCCATACCCGATCGCGTCCACCTCCCACTCGCCGGCGGCCAGCGGCACGGCGAAGACCAGCCGTGAGCTGGACTCGGCCAGGACCGCGGCCTTGCCATTGCCGGCAGCGGGGTCGTCGACGGTGGTGATCCCGAGGCTGTCGTTGGCGCCGCTGCGGCGGGCGGTGAACCGGCCGGCGGCGTCAACGGCCTGGTTTCCGCGGTCGATGGTCTTCCAGGTGAGGTCCAGGTCATAGGCGCCGGCTTCGCGGGCGGTGACCCGGTCCCGGACGAGAAACCAGGCCCCCTTGCGCCAGAACACCTGGCGTTCCCAGTCCACGCCGTTGTAGGCCTTTACGTAGGTGTCGGTCGCCGCCATGGCCGGCGTCTGCCCGGAGGCGGTCAGCCCGGCCAGGCTGGGGACCAGGCTCGCACAACGGCCATCCCGCAGCACCGAGAGCATCGAGTGCTCGGTGGTGTTGCGGACGAGGTAGTCGTGGTCCAGGAGCCAGCGCTCGCCGTCCTGGACGAAGGTGGTGATGCCGTTGGTGTCGAAGTGCAGGTGTTTGCCGCGCCCGAGGCCATCGAGGAGGAGGTACTGGCCTTCGGGGGCCCAGTTCTCCCGGAAGCTGATCTTGTCCCAGGCCTGTTCGTAGGGCACCCCGGCGCGGACGAACTCCTCGTTATAGGTAGGGCGCTTCTGGGTGTCGTCGTAGATCTGGCGGTCGAGCGGGAAGACACTCACCCCGACGAAACGCTCGGGCTCCACTGCCGGCACATCCTGCCAGTAGGGATTCGGCCAGCCCTTGGGAAGCGCCTTCTCCAGGACCCCGCGGTAGGCGCCGTCCCGGGTCCACCAGAAGGCCACCGGCAGGGCCGCCGTGGCCATGGTGGGCCCGCTCGAGTAGCCGCTGTCGCCGAAGCCAGCGGGCCACAGGCGGTTGTCGCCGCAGCCCACGACATAGTCCGCGTAGTGCCTTATCAAGCCCGACTCGAAGAAGCGCAGGTCCCACTCTGCCAAGGAGTAATCGATGACATGGCGCATCGTCAGGACGAGGTAGCTGTCGGCATCCTCCTGCGGCTTCCACGAGCGCGCCTGGGCCGTGAAACCGAGGCGCGCCCGGCGCACCCACTCCGCCGCCTCGGGGGAGGCGAAGTGCCGCTCGAAGTAGCGCCCGGCGTGGTAGAGACCGAGCAGGGCGAAGGTGGTGTGGTTCCAGGTGACGGTGAAGGCCTCGGTGATGGCCTTGTACTCATAGGAGCACCGCGTCAGATCCCGGCTCCAGAGGAAGAAGGCCCGCAGGTAGGCCGCGCGCTTCTCGGGGGTGATGAACGGGCACTCCTCGAAGGCATCCCAGGCGGCGAAGATCTCTCCGGCGGTGGTCTCCTCGGGCCAGGGGGTGCGGCGGGCGGGGTCCTGGGCATAGACGTCCACCATGATGTCGAGGGCCGCCAGCGCCAGGCGGGCGTAGGTCTCGTCACCGCTCTTCAGGTAGAGCTCGGCGTTGGCGCGGAAGGCGGTGAAGGAGGGGTCCGCCGGCTTGGCGGTCAGGGCGGCCCGGGCCGCGTCACTCAGCGTCGGCGGGGGTTCGATCACCAGCGTGTAGGGCAGCTCCGTCGCCGGCCCGGTCCCCTGGAGCAGGCTCAGGAAGCGCTCGCAGGCTTTGGCCAGTGCCTCGGGCCGACTCGCCCCCAGCACGATGACGTTGCGGCCCACTGCCCAGTGGTAGGGGGCGTAGACCGTGTGGACCGTGAAGCCTTCGGTCCCGGGGAAGAGGGCATCCTCGTAGGTGTACCGGCTGAAGTAAAGCCGAGCGAGGAGGTCGTTGTCGAGCAGGTTGCCAAGGGCGATGGCGGTACCCTCGCCGGGCGTGACCTCGGCGAGGCGGGTGGCCAGCCTGGGCTCCGATCCCAGGCGCCGGGCGAGGGCCGCCCGCAGCACGGTGGCGGCGGCCTTTCCGGGGGCCGTCTGGGGTGCGAGGATCACCGGGGCCCGCCCGTCGCAGACCAGGGGTGTGCCCAGGGCCAGCGGCGGCCGGGCGGCGAAGTCGGGCAGGGGGGCCGTCTCGGCGGCCATCGCCCCAACCGGGAGCAGCGCGAGGAGCAGGGAGCAGGGCTTCATGGCAGGTCATCCCTTCTGCGGTGATACCGGGCGGAAAACCACCCAGAACCACACGCCGTTCAGCAGCTTCATCAGCGCGCCCAGCCCGAACACCACCAGCGGGTCGGAGTTGCTCAGGCAGAAGCCGAACAGCAACGAGCCGACGGCCGAGGACCCCTGCAGCACCATGAGCCGGGCGGCACTGAAGGCACCCATGTGCTCCGGCGGCACGAGGAGGGTGGTGCCGAAGGGGACCGCCGAGTCCTCGATGTTCCGGCCGAAATGCAGCAGGAAGTAAACCGCCAGGAAGGCGCCGAGGGTCACGGTGTCTGCCCCGGCGTCGAGGCCGATGCCCTGTAGGCAGCCGCGGAGGTGGGGCAGGAGGGCTCCGCCCATCCGGTCGGCGAGCAGAACGGTCCCCAGGGCCACGGCCAGGAGTGCATCGCCGAAGAAGGTCGAGCGGCCGGCACCCCAGCGGTCAGCGATGAAAGCCAGTCCGACGCCGCCCAGGATGCAGGCGATCTGGTTGGCCGCGGTGGCGTACCCCGGCGTGCTCTCGGGCAGCGTCAGGTGCGCCAGCGCCGCCGGCAGGGCCAGCCCCGCCAGGCCGGAGGTCAACCCGCGCACCACGTGGGGCCCGGCCAGCATCTGGAACTCGCGCAGCTTGAGCACCCGCACAATGGACGAGAAGGGCAGCGCCGACCGGCTCGCCCCCGGTACGGACAGGCCCGGCAGCTCCCGCTGGCGCGAGTAGGCCCCCGCCCGCAGCAGCGCCAGCCCGGCGGCCACCGCGAAGAAGAGGATGTAGACGGTCGGGAACGCCAGCACCCGCAGACACTGCGCCGAGAGCACCCCGAGGACCACCGCCAGCAGGCCGTAGGCGGTCGTCAGGATGGCGAACATACGGCCGCGGATGCCGGCAGAGATGGTCCGCACCATGATGGGGTAGTCGAGCATGATCCACAGGGCGCCGTTGAGGGCCCCCAGAAAGGACAGCACCGCCAGCACCCCGAGCATCAGGCCCAGCGGAAGGGCGGCTCGTGGTACGAGGGCCAGGGCAATCGTCAGGACCGGCGGCAGGGCCGATACCAGGATGCAGATGGCGTAGACGCGGATGCGTTGCTGGATGCGGTCCGCCAGCCCCATGAAGGCCAGCAGGCCGAAGGCCCCCCCGAACGTGCCCGCCGCGGAGAGTACCCCGATCTGGGTCAGGCTGAAGCCGCTCCTGGTGAGGAAGCCCAGCCACAGTTCGCCGCCGTAGAAGGCCGATGCGCCGCCATAGAGGACGTAGGCGACCGTCATCCAGAAGACGTTGCGGCGCTCCAGCACATCGCCGCTCAGGCGGCCAAGGAGAGTCCCCAGCACCCGGTCCAGCGGCGTTCTGTGGTCCACGGAAGCTCCTCCATGCCCTGCCACCCGGGAACCGTCACCCTGCTACACTGGCGCACTTCCCGGGAAGGGCAAGCCCGGCGGGTCACGGCGGCTTCAGGATCGCGGTCCGCGGGGCGGCCTACCCGCGGACCGGCGGGCCGGGTGAGTGGGCGACGGCAGCCTTGGCGTCGCTCTCTGGAGTCGCGTCTGGCCCGCACCCGGGCCGATGGCAGCCGCGACCTACCGGGGGGGGCCCCTTCCGCCCCGCGCCGCCCGGCGGTCGCCGCCGGGCGGAAGGAGCACGAGGATCACACCCGACCTCACGGTGCCCCCAGGGCGGCCGGGCCGGCGTGCTGTCGGTTGAACTGCGCCGCCCGGCGCACGACCTCCGGGTAGGTGGCGCTGCTCATGGTCAGCTCGGGCTGCCAGGGGAAGTGCCAGACCCAGAGCGCCATCAGCGACACGCCCTCGGTCTCCATGGCGTCGATGGCGGCGCCCAGCCACCGGCCCGAGGGGTCGGCCTGGTTGTTGGGCGCCGCGCCCAGTTCGCCGATGAACACCGGGGCCTCTGCCGCGTGCACACAGCGCGCCGCGCCGCGCATCTGCTGCAGCGTGGTCATGCCCTTCCAAGGCACGTTGCCTTCCGCCAAGGCGTCGTTTCCGTAGAAGTGGAAGCTGAAGACGTCGAGGGGCTCCGGTTGGGACGCCAGGTTGTTGGCCAGCCACTCGCGCCAGGTGTCGGATCGGAACGTGAAGTGGGGGAACGTCTCGCGGCGGCTGGTGCACTCCGGCCGCACCTGGGCGTCGCCGCTGGTCACGAGGTGGTTGGGGTCCAGGCTCCTGATCAAGGCAGCGTGCTCGCGGTAGAGCTTCAGATAGTCCACCCAGTTCAGGCTGTCGTCGAGGCTGCCCTGTTCGCGGATCCCCTGGGTGCCTGGCGGGTAGACCGCGGCGGGGAGCAGTTTGCGGCCCTCCATCTCGACGTCGGCATGCAGCATGCCCTCGTTGACCAGTTCCCACATCAGCACCGTCGGATCGTCCCGGTAGCGGGTGACGAACTGGCGGACGTACCGCTGGACCCAGGCGCTGGTCCGCGACTGCGGGTCGAGAATGGCCCGGCCCTTCTCCCCGAAGTGCAGGTACGGTCCCGGGATGGTCCCCAGGCTTGGCACGAGCCGGAGGTGGTGCTGCCGGCAGAGGCCGAACAACTCGTCCATCAAGGCCCAGTAGCGGCCCGGGTCCCGGTCATAGAGCATGGCCTGGTCGCGAGGGTAGCCCGGACTGGCGAAGAAACGGATGAAGGCAAGACCGCTCCGGCTGGCATCCTCGATGCCGGCGACGATGGCCTCGCGGGCCTTCTCCGGAGTCCCGAAGATCGGCTCGATGTGGAACCAGGTCCCGAAGTAGGTCTGGTGCAGGTCCGGCATGTTGACGCCGATGGCCCGGTACTCCCGGCCGTCGAGGCGGAGCGTCGGGCCCTGACGGGTGACGAAGCCCTCCGCGGCCGTGGCCGCCGGCAGGGGATCCAGCTCGACCCGCCAGCGACCACCCGCTACGGAGCCCTTCGCCGTGCGGCCTGCCAGCGAGACCGTAACCTCGTCGCCCTCGACGCCACGACCCCATACCCGCACGGGCTTCCCCTGCTGAATGACCAGGTTCTCACTGAAGACGTTCGGGACCTCCGTGCGGGCGGGCGGCGTCGGGGATGGCGGCGGCGCCGGCCGGCCGACGACCGCGCGGGGCGGCGGGGGTTGCCGCCGTACGGCATCACGGTCACGGGCGTCATACAACCTCATGCCGCCGAAACGCACGGGAGAGGCCGGGTAGATCAGGCCACCACTGCCCACCTGGACACGCACCCCGCCGACCGCGGCAAGCGGTCCCGGGGACGCGTCGGTATACTCGAAGAGCGGCTGATCGTCGTCCCCGCTGAGCAGCGGGTCATGCAGGTAGAACCGGAGGCGGACGCCGCCCGGCACGTCGGTGACCTCAGCCCGCGCGGTGTACTCGCGGTCGTACGCCAGCCGGTAGCGCGCTCCCGCTAGAGGCACACCATGCAGAGGGTCCTTCAGATAGGCCTCGTCACCGGTGTTGACCAGGTAGAACCCGGTGCTGTTGTTGGCCACCGCACACGGTCCGACGAAACGATACGAGATGCGGTAGGCGGGGGCCGAGCCGGTCCCGGCTACCCGTGGCGACAGGAACAGCAGATGGGCGTAGGACCCCTGCAAGGGCCCCAGTGAGAAGCGCGTCTCGAAGACGTAGCCCGATGGGGGCACCGACGCCGGTTGCGCCAGCGTTGCCATGGCCTCGCCGTGCACCTGGCCGGCGAACTGCAGGACGCCGTCGGCGGCGAGCGTGACCGTGGCACCGCGCGTGGCGTCGGCCTCCACCTGCCAGAGCTCCTGGCCGGCGGGACCGAGGACGCTCTTGCCCTTCAGCATGGCACCGCGGAGGTCCAGCTCTGCCACCGGCGCGCCCGCGCCATCGCCCGCACCCACGGCTGCGGCCAGAACCGCCACGCGGGCGGGACCCCAGAGGCTGTGCATGGCCCTGTTCACGGTTCCTCCTGACTGCCCCGCCGCCCCCTACGCCGGTCCGTGTCGCGCCAGGCCCTGCCTAGGGTTGCGGTGCCTGGGGCGGCATGCCGAGGTGCAGTGTCACGCCGCGCAACGGTCCGCCCTCCCGGTCCGCCAGGCCGGCGCAGAAAGACCAGTCGCCACTGCTCTGCAATATCTTCATCAAGAGCGTATTGCGACCACGTGACAGCCGCACTGGCACACGGTCACTGCCGATCGACAGAGCCCGGTCGACGAGGTTGCAGTGCACCCGTTCGCCATTGACCCAGGCCACGACCCCGTCGTCCGATCCGACCGACAACACCGCATCGGTGTCGCTGGCCGCATCGAGCCACGCCATGGCGTAGGCGGCGGCCTGGGTACCGGTTCCGAGGGACCGGTTCAGGTCGACCACGAACGGGGCCGTCACGGGGACATCCATTCCGCGGCCGATCTGCCGCCAGCCCTGGGGCTCGCCCGGGGTCGCAGCGGCCAGCGCCGCCGATGCCGCTGCCTGCTCTGGCGGGTGAACGATGTCGGCCTTGCCACCGCCGGGGTTCGGGAACGGCCCGCACACCCACCACCCGGGCAGCGTTGGTTCCACCGCGCAGGACTCGGCCAGGATGACCCGCTGGTCCCGCCAGGAGAGCTCAAGGACCGCCTCCACGGTGACCGGCCACAGGTCCCGGTCGAGACGTCCCTGCCGCACCACCTGTGCGTGTCCGCCGGCCGGCAACTGGAGGGGCTGCCCTCCGGCGGGGTCGAGCTCAACGCCGGCGGGATCGACCTGCCAGCGCAGTTCCCCCGTCACGGCATCGGCCAGGGCTCCCTCCACCTCCGCGACGGCTCGGAACACGGCGGGCTCAGGACCGGGCTCAACACGCACCGACAGGCCCAGCCCCAGGACATCGGCGATGGCCCGGGACGCCAGCCTCTCGTCGGGCGTGGACCGCCCGATGTCGCGGACCAGCGTCCCCAGTCGCGTCGCATAGCCCGCCAGCGCCGCAGACTGAACGGCCGCTTCCGCGGGCATCGCCGCCAGCAGCGCCTCCCGGGCAGCCACCAGGCTCGCAGGGGCCATACCCCGGAGCCGCAGGCAGCTTCGAGACAGCCCGTCGACCTCGGGAAGCCCCGGGAAACGCCAGCGGTTCGCCGGGGCCGGGACGCTCAGGTCGGGGTCAGCCTGCCGGCGCTCGTCGAAGAACGGGGTCACCCCATGGTAGCCATCCCGGGCCAGTATGGCCACCGGCCGCTCCACGACCTGACGACGGGCCACGGCGGTCAACGGCAGCCTGGCCTGGCACTCGCCCAGGGAGCCCCCGGGAGGGCCTGCCCGCGCAACCGCAACCAGTGCCTCCGCCCCGACGCGCACGGTCAGCCCCAGGCGGAAGCCGTCCGCCGTCATGCCGGTCAGCACCTCGTCAGGGAGAGGCACCCTCACGGCCTCGAGGCCAAGGTCGGCACCGTCGAGGACCAGCGTCCGGCCTGCCTCCACCAACACCCGCAGACCGGTTGCCCGCAGCCCCTCCGGCGTCGCCGGATCCCCGACGCCGAAGCCCAGCCCCGCGCTGCCGCGACTCGGGTTCCGCGAGAAGTCCAGGAGACAGCCCACCACGGGCTCCGCCACGCCACGCGCCACGGGGCCTACCTGCGGCGGCAGCGGCACCCCCGGGTAGTCCATGCGCAGCGGTTGCCAGACAGGGGTTTCCGTCAGCGGCAGAAGCACGTCCGTGCGAGAGTAGGTCCCTTTCTGCGGCCAGCCATACGACCAGAGCGTGTTGCCGTCCTGCTCCCAACCCCAGTCCACGTAGTGGAATGTGTTGCGTGCCGTCGCCAGCCAGGCGTCGAAGCTGCCGTTGAGGTCCGCCCAGTCACCGCAGGTCTCCCGCAGCAACTCCGGGCTGCACTCCTGCGCCGGCAGCCCGCGGGCCGCCATGGCAAACAGCCCCTTCCGGTACTGCTCGAACCGCCGGGACCGGGCCGGGTCGGTGAGGAAGAACTGCACCGCCAGCGCGTTCCCGCCACGGCCAAGATTGCCCCCGTCGACGAGGTCGCGCAACGTCTTGCCCGAACCCACAAGAGCCCGCAAGCCCTCGTCGAGGAAGTTCGGGATGGCCGCCTTGTCGTGCACCAGTACCGTCAGCCGCTGGGCTTGCTCCTCGAACACATGCGATGACAGCGCGTCGGCCAGACCCTCGTTCAGCCATCCCGGCAGGTGGCCGAGCGTGCCGAGAAAACACATCATGTGGAGATGGGTCACCTCGTGGAGCAGGATGTAGCGCTGGTGGTAGCGCAGCGAGCCGCTCGGGTACTGGTAGGCCACCCGCATCCCCTCCAGGGTGATGCCGCCGCCGGCAAACTGCCAGCGGTAGCCAAGGTCCGACGCCATGGCCTCCTCCATCCTCTCACGGGAGCTCCCGTAGACCACCGCCAGCCGTGCCTCGCCTATGCCCGGAGGCTCGGCGCCCAGGAGCGCCAGGTAGTGCGGGTAGGCGAGCTCGAGCAGGATGAGGTACTGCCGTGCGGCCTCGTCGCCGTAGTCGGTCTTCAAGGCATAGTGCTGACTGACCCACCAGCGGAAGCCGGGGGTGTTGGTCAGCGGCCGGCCGGCGCACGTGACCGGGATGAGCTCGTCGCAACAGGCCACCGGCACCTCCGCCGCGGTCGAGGTCCGGCCCGACACGATCACCCGCGCGGGGAGCTCCGTCGGGCGGGGCACCTCCGCTGCTGACGCCGCCCGCGCCGCCACCAGCGCCACCACCAGCGCCACCGCGGCCTGCCGGGCGCGCCGGAACCTGCCGCCGGTTCCCGGCGACGGAGATGGGCCCTGCGTATCAGGCGTCACCAGAGACCTCGCTTGCGACCGGACACGACGGCCGTAGGCTATCCGCAAAGCGGCCTCCGGCCGCAACCCAGCGTGCCGCCGGGTGCCGTCGGTGCGGTTGCGCCTTGCCCTGGGTCCCTCGGCGCTGCATTGCCTGGGCGCGCTCCGCACGCGGAGTCCAGACCGATCGCGGTAGCGGTCCACGATCCGTCGATGGTCAGGGCGAACCCCCATAGCACTTACGCGCGGAGCACGCATGCTCCGGAGCAAGTGCTCTATATATCGGCCGCCGAGCCTGGGTTTCAAGGCGCTTACCGGCGGCAACGCGTCCGAATTGCGTCCCGATTCCAGCCGGTGCCCAAGCGGTGGGGATGGCTACGCGTTATGGTCCTTGAAGCAGAGGCTGTTGATGAGGTCGTGAAAGGACTCGGGTTTTCCCTGACGAGGCGGACGCAACGAACCGCCAGTGCCGGCGACCGCAGCACCGGATGGCCATGCGCCATCGGACCGAAGGAGGCCGTGCATGAAGGTGAACCACAAGCCCGTCCGGAAATGCCACGACTGCGGACTGAACCTTGGGGACCGTTGCGCCCTCTTCGACGTCCCCCGTGAGAAGTGGCACCACCGGTCCTGTATCGGGTACAGGAACGAGGAGATGCTCAGGGAGTTCCAGGAACAGCGGGCGCGCCGTTCCGCCAGCCCGCGGAAGGAAGTGCGCCGGGCGGTTGCCCGGCAGCGTGCCTCGGAACCGCACTACCAGGGCAACTCGCCCGCCGTGGCCGTTCGGTAGCGCGCGGCGAAGTGAGATGGACCCATCCCGGCCACTCCGGGAACGCCTGGAGCGCGGCTTCTCCGCAAGCCGCTGCGCGGGTACGGAGATGCGCGCCCCCAGACCGCGGGGATCGCTCGGCGGCCTGGGCAAACCTACCACCAGCCTGCGGCTGAATGGGCTGTGGACCAAGTCCGGTCCCAGCCTCTGGAGGGCTGCCATGTTTCTGACCGCCGATATCCAGATCCGCGACCCCTTCATCCTGCCTCTCCCCGAGCAGGGCCTCTACCTCATGGTGGGGACTACGGACAGCAACTGCTGGCAGGGCCAGGGCGAGGGCTTCAACGCCTTTGCCAGCAAGGACTTGAAGTCCTGGGATGGCCCCAGTGCCGCCTTCCGGCCGCCCCCGGGGTTCTGGGCCACCCACAACTACTGGGCCCCCGAGGCCCACCGCTACCAGGGCCGCTACTTCCTCTTCGCCAGCTTCAAGGCCGACGGGGTCTGCCGGGGTACCCAGATCCTGGTGGCTGACCAGGCCCAGGGACCCTACCGGCCGCACAGCGATGGCCCCGTTACCCCGCGCGACTGGGAGTGCCTCGACGGGACCCTTCACATCGACGCCAGCGGGGCTCCCTGGATGGTCTTCTGCCATGAGTGGGTCCAGGTCGGCGACGGGGAGATGTGCGCCCTGCCACTCACCCCCGACCTGCGTGCGGCGGCGGGCAAACCGGTGCTCCTCTTCCATGCCTCCGAGGCGCCCTGGACCGTCCGTATCGGCACCGCGCCCGGCCCCCAGGGCATCGTCACCGACGGCCCCTTCCTCTTCCGCGCCCGCAAAGGACACCTGCTCATGCTCTGGTCCAGTATGGGCCGCGATGGCTATGCCATGGGCCTGGCCCGCTCGTCACTGGGGGCGGTGACCGGACCGTGGACCCAGGACCCCCAGCCCGTCTACGGCCGCGACGGCGGCCATGGCATGATCTTCCGCGCCTTCGACGGCCGTCTCATGATGACCCTGCATACCCCCAACCAGACCCCCAACGAGCGTCCCGCCTTCATCCCCCTCGAAGAGACCGACACCGGGTTCCGGGTGCTGCCGATGCAGCCGTAGCAGGCCCTCGGCGGACCGCACGCAGAACCTCAACAGGCCTCACCCAGGGCTGTTTCAAGATCGCGGTTCGCGGGGTGGCGGACCCGCGCTTCGGCGGGCCGGACGGGTAGGCGATCCTGCTGTACAGCAGGACCTTCTGGGGTCGCGTCTTATACCTTTCCTGCA